>Ga0265338_10010925_pt1 | contig 10556 bp, 8 predicted proteins | sample 42126metaG_FD_193579 | JGI IMG/M metagenome (GOLD analysis project Ga0265338, IMG submission 193579) | Rhizosphere microbial communities from Carex aquatilis grown in University of Washington, Seatle, WA, United States - 4-21-26 metaG | ecosystem: Host-associated > Plants > Roots > Rhizosphere >... | reverse complement strand
AAAACGCACGCCGTCGAAACGCGCCAGTCCGGCATAAGTGCCCACCCACAGATAGCCGTCGGGAGTCTGGGCGATGGCCGTGACCGTGCTGCCGGGCAGTCCATGCTCCGTGTCCCAGGCATCCACGAGGTATTCCGCCGGCACCGCCGCAAACGCTTCAGGAACCGCGCGCAAAAGCAGCCCCATCGTCACCACGGCGAAAAAGAAACGACTCACCGGCAATGGAAAAATTTGGCGATGCACTGTTGGAAGCATATCGCCGCCGGCGGAAAAAACCACGCAAAACGGATTCCCTCGCAAAGAAATCATGACCCCCAAAAAAAGATGACCACGCGGAGGTGTCAGACGCCAACAATCCGGTGCAATCCGTGCGACAAAATACCGAAACTGTTTTGGCACCCGCAAAAGCAACCGGGTTCTTTTGCGAGCGCTCGGGGGAAAAGCTCCTGACCACTAAAGGGCATGTTCGGGAGAGATCTGTCCTGAAGGTGTCGGATTGACGATGTGCCCGGGAACTGTTTACCTGATCATATATCGTGAAACAAACCCCGCCAGCAGATGTGGATATCCGTAGGTCTAAAATGCGGTTCTCAATCATCATTGCCTGCCTCAACGAGGAGGACACGATCATCGAGTGCCTGGAGCGCCTTACCCAATCCGCCCCGGAGGCTGAAATCCTGGTTTTACACGGAGGCAAGGACCAGACGCATGAACTGGCCCAGACATTCGCGCAGTCGCATCCCCATGTCGTCGCGGTTCGGAACGAGAACGACCGCGGGAAGGGCAGCGCCATCAAGGCGGGCATCCGGCGGGCATCCTTCGATGTGATGTGCCAGTTCGATGCCGACCTGCAATTCGAGCCGGAAGATGTGGCGCGCGTGATGGCACCAATCCTTGAAGGACGCGCGGATGTCGTGATCGGTTCCCGCTTTATGAAGGAGGCGGATGCTACTGATTATGGGTTTTCCCTTTTGCGGACGGTTGGCAACCGAATGGTCAATGCCTGGGTAAGCCTGCTATGCGGCCAATCCATCACCGATGTCACCACGGGTTACAAAGCCTGGACCAGGGCGGCCATGCAAAAAATTTGTTTTCAGGATGATGGCTTCGTTTATGAAGTGGAAATCCCGGTGCGCGCCTGCATGGAAGGCCTGCGCCTAGCCCAGGTGCCCGTGAAATACCACGACCGGCAGGGAGGGGTCAGCGGCCACGGCACCGGCTGGCGCGAAGTATTGAGCATTTGCCGGACAGGCTTCCGCATCCTTGCAAGCGCATTGACCATTCGTTTGAGCAGGCGTCACCGTGACCAACCTGCTCCATGAAGATTTAATCGCTGGCGGTGCAGGCCAAGTCGGTTCACATTGGTTCATAATCATATACAAATGGATTTGACAAAACACACCGTGCTGGTGACGGGCGCCAGCGGATTCGTTGGCCGCAATTTGATGGAGTTGATGCGCGCCCGCGGGATCAATCCGTTGACCCCCACGCGGGCCGATTTCGATTTGCGGGAGCAAACCCAGGTGCGCCAGATGCTGGAGCGGACCCGGCCCCATGTCGTCTTTCATCTGGCGGGACTTGTGGGCGGCATTGGCGTGAACCGCGAACGTCCGGCTGATTTCAACTACGAAAATCTCATCATGGGCACAATGATGTTGCACGAGTGCTGGCGGGCGGGCGTGAAGAAATACATCACAATCCTCGGCGGCTGCAGCTATCCCGCCGATGCGCCGAATCCGATTAAAGAAACCATGTTGTTCCGGGGCTACCCGCAGGCCGAAAACGCGCCCTATTCGCTTGCAAAAGCGATCGGGGTGGTGCAGGCCTCGGCCTACCGCGCCCAATATGGCTTCAATGCCATCGCCCTCGTTCCGGGCAATCTTTACGGCCCGTTTGACAATTTCGATTTGCACAGCTCACACGTCATTCCAGCATTAATCCATAAGTTTCTGGTGGCAAAGGAAACCAACGCGCCGGAGGTCGTCGCCTGGGGCAGCGGCAAACCGGTGCGTGATTTTGTTTATGTGGCCGATGTGTGCGGAGCCATCCTGCTCGCCGCCGAAACCTACGATGGCGCGGACCTCATCAACATTTCCTCCGGCAGGGTGGTGACCATCAAAGAATTGACCGAAACCATCGCGGAGCTTGCCGGCTACGGCGGCAAGATCACTTGGGACACGACCAAACCGGACGGCCAGTTGAAGAAGGGATACGACGTGACCCGCATGCGGCAGTTGCTCGCTTACGAGTGCCGGACCCCGCTGCGTGAGGGGCTACAGACCACCATCAACTGGGCTCTTGCAAACCGGGGCTGCTTCGGCTTGCCTTGAGATATGCAGGTCACGATCATCGGCGCCAATGGGTTCGTCGGTTCTGCGTTTGCGCGTCTGTTGAAAAAACAGCCCGGGGTCAACCTGATCGAGGTCACCCGCGAATCTTACCTCAAATTGCGCGGCCGGGAGAGCGATGTTTTGATTGATGCGGCGGGCAATTCCAGGAAATTTCTCGCCGACCAAAACCCGACGGCGGAATTTGAAGCAACGGTCACTCATCGCCTGAGAACACTTCTGGATTTTCCGACCCGGCTTCATCTGCACATCTCCAGCGTGGATGTTTACAACGATTTAACCTCACCAACTACGACCCGTGAAGACGCCCCGGTGGATATCGGCCAGTGTTCCCGCTACGGCGCACACAAGTTCCTTGCCGAACAATTGGTGCGGCACTACGCCCCCCGATGGTTGATCGTGCGGTTTGCGGGCATGGTCGGCCCGGGACTTCGGAAGAACCCGGTGTTCGATATTCTTCACGGCGAGCCGCTGCGGATTCATCCCGATTCGCTTTATCAGTTTCTGCATACCGATGATGCGGCACAAATCGTGTGGGATCTGGCGCAGTCCGGCGCCACCGGTGAAATTTTCAACGTGTGCGGTGATGGGTTGATTTCCCCGCAGGAAATTTCCAGGCTTGCGGAGCGTTCTCTGAACCTGACACTTCCGCCTGCCGAGGTCCGGCCAAGGATTGTGAACGTGAATGTTGAAAAAACCAAAGGCCGCGCCGCTCTGCCTGTCACACACCAAACCGTTGAGGCCTATGTCTCGAGTGTGAAGATATCCCGACTCCCATGAAGCGTGTGAAATCGGCAACCCCCACCGGAGGCGCATCCGTTCAGAAATCAGAGAATCGCGTCGTTCTTGGCATTTGCGTGCTGCTGGCATTGGCGGTATTTGCCGTTTTTGGCCAGACGATCCGTTACGAGTTCGTCAATTTTGATGATGACTTGTATGTGTATGAAAATCCTGTGGTATTGAAAGGGCTGACCCTCGCGGGGGTCAGCCACGTTTTCACCCACCAGATGTGTGATTTCTACCACTCGCTCACCATGTTGTCCCTCATGCTGGATCATCAGGTTTACGGGTTGAACGCCGGCGGGTATCACTTGACCAACGTTTTGCTTCACGCGGCGACGGCTGTCCTGCTGTTTCTGGTGTTGCGCAGGATGATGGGCGTTCGCGTTGAAAAAATCGGGGGCGCTGCAGCCACGCCGATGGATGTGGTGTGGCCCAGCGCATTTGTAGCGGCGTTGTTTGCCGTTCATCCCCTGCGGGTGGAATCGGTGGCGTGGGTGACCGAGCGCAAGGACGTGTTGAGCGGCTTGTTCTTCGTGCTGACGCTCTGGGCGTATGTTCGTTACACCCGCACCCCATTCTCATTGCCCCGTTATTTGACGGTTATATTCCTGTTCGCACTGGGTCTTCTGTCCAAACCATCATTGGTGACACTGCCGTTTTTGCTGTTGCTTTTGGATTTCTGGCCGCTCGGCCGAATGCAACCATCCTCTCCCCGCCCGTTCTTCAAAATTTTGCACCCGCTCATCATTGAAAAAATTCCGTTGTTTGTGCTTTCCGCCCTGCTGTGTGTGGCCACACTGCATTCTCAGGAAAATTACATGACAACGGCCGGGGAATTGCCGTTTATGAGCCGGCTCAGCTTTGCCGCGGTTTCCTATGTCGCTTACCTGGGACAGATGTTTTATCCGGCCGGGCTGATTGTCTTGTATCCGTTTCCTCAAAACGGACCGTCGTTGCCGGAAGTGGTCCTGGCACTGGCCCTGCTGACCGGCATTTCCGCCGGCGCGGTGGCCTTGCGGCGCAGGTGGCCGTATTTGCTGGTCGGCTGGTTGTGGTATTTGGGGATGCTGGTGCCGATGATCGGCCTGATCCATACCGGCACCGTCGCCCGGGCGGATCGCTTCACGTATTTGGCGCAGATTGGAGTGTATATTATTCTGACCTGGGCGGTGAAAGATTGGGCGATATATTGGCGATACGATCGCCGGGTGCTGGGCGCGGGGGCATTGAGTGCGATTGTGGTCTTGATGGCCTGCGCTTGGAAGCAAACGACGCATTGGCGAAACAATGAATCGCTGTGGACCCACACGCTCGCCTTCGCGTCCGACAATCCCCTCGCGGAAAACAACTTCGGCTATGCCTTGCTTGATCGGGGCGAGGTGAACCAAGCAATCACTCATCTCCAGAAGGCGCTGCAAATCAATCCCAACTATGCAGAAGCCCGCAACAACCTCGGCAATGCCCTGCTCCGAAAAGGCGAAGCGGACGAAGCGATTGTTCAGCTCCAACAGGCGCTGCAAATCATGCCTCGCTTCGTGATGGCCCAGTGCAATGTTGGCGATGCTCTGTTGCAAAAGGGTCAGGTGGACGAGGCGATTGTCCATTTCCAACAGGCCCTGGAGATAGACCCTGGCCTCGCCGACGCCCACAACAGCCTCGGCAACGCCCTCCTTCAAAAGGGCGATGGGGATGGGGCCATCGCTCAATTCCAAACCGCGCTGCAAACAGACCCTGGCCTCGCCGACGCCCACAACAACCTCGGCAACGCCCTGCTTCTGAGGGGCGATGTGGATGGGGCTATCGCTCAGTTCCAAACCGCGCTGCAACAAAAACCCAATTACGCGGAAGCTCATTATAATCTCGGCAACGCCCTGTTCAATTCGGGCAGGGTGGATGAGGCGATTGTCCAATTCCAACAGGCGCTGCAAATCTACCCTGGCTATGCCAAAGCCCACAACAACCTCGGCAGCCTCCTTCTCAGGCTTGGCCGGGACGACGAAGCCATCGCTCATTTCCAACAGGCGTTACAGCTCAAACCGGACTTTGCCGAAGCCCAGATCAATCTGGCTTGGTTGCTGGCCACCAGCCCGCAGGCTTCTCTCCGAAACGGCAGCAAAGCGGTGGAACTGGCCCAACGGGCGCATCAGCTTGCGGGTAATGAAAATCCAGCAGTTCTTTGCACCTTGGCCGCCGCTTACGCCGAGGCCGGGCGATTTTCAGAAGCGGTCGAAAGCGCACAGCGCGCCCTGCAACTGGCCCTGGCCCAGTCCAACACCACACTGGCCGATGCCATTCAATCTCAGCTGAAGCTCTATCAAGCAGGCATCGCATTCCATTCACATTGAAGAAATATGGCCAGCCTTTTCTTCATGGGCTGGTTGGCCGATGGCGGGGTCTGACGCCCGGCAATTGTGAGGTGCGGTTTTCCTGTTATAAAATCAGGCGGTTTCCAGGGTGGCCGCGTATTTCCGCGTGAGCGCCGAAAGCTCAGCCACGACAGATTTGTGTTTTTCATCGTCCGCCAGATTTTTCATTTCAAGCGGGTCGGCATGCGGGTCGAACAGCATTGCGCCGTTGATGCCGTCCTTGCCGAACTCGGCGTAGCGCCATTTCTCCGTGCGCACCGCGACGCCGTGCAAGGTTTTGCCATCCTCGCTCCAAACGCTGAAGCCCGGCTTGTCCCATTTGGCTGACGGCTTTGTCAGCAGCGGCGCGAGGCTTTCGCCTTCTATTTCATTTTGCTTCGGCAGGCCGCACAATTCAACCAGTGTCGGATAAATGTCCAGCGACTCCACAATGCGAGTGCAGCTCTGCCCGTTGCCCTTCACACCGGGCGCGGCAATCATCATCGGCACGCGCGTGCCCATTTCAAACAGCGAACCGGCCTTGGACCATTTTCCCTTCTCGCCAAGCTGATAGCCGTGGTCAACGACAAAAACAATGATCGTGTTTTCGCGCAGGCCGAGGCGGTCCAATTCGGCGATGACGCGGCCGATGTTCCAGTCCACCCATGAAATCGAGGCGAGATACGCGCGGATGACCTCCTTCGCCTCGGCCTCGCTTGCGCCCCGACCGATGAACAGGTCAGCGTTGCGTTTGCGGATGGCCGCGCTGGGAAATCCCGGCGGGACGGTCGGCCACGCGGCAAAATCCGGCGTCAGCTTGATCTTGTCCACGTCATACATGTCGAAGAACCGCTGCGGCGCCGTCGGCGGGCTGTGCGGTTTCACAAAGCCGCATGCGATGAAGAACGGCTGGTCCTTGTATTTTTGCAAATTTTCAATCGTGCGGTCGGCGGTATTATAATCGCCGTGGCCTTCGCCGTTGCCTTCGAGGACAACAATGCGGTCGGAATATGCCGCGCGGCCGGTATCAGCGGGCAGCGGCGGCAACACGCCATCCGGCTGGGGAATCTGTGCGCGCGGCACTTCCATATTGTGTCCGATGGCTGGGCCGCTGCCGTCATCGGTCGGGCCGCCCCGGTCGCTGGTGGCGTTCCATGATTTGGCGTCGTCAATGCCGCCGTGATAAATCTTCCCGGAGCGGACAGTCACGTAACCATTCTGGCTGAACAACTGCGGCAGCGTCGTCCAGTCGGGATGCGCTGTGCGAAAATCCGTGCGATTTCCGAGAACGCTCGTCCGGGTCGGATTGCGCCCGGTGAGCAGCGACGCGCGCGACGGATTGCACAGCGGGAACTGGCAGTAATTCCTGTCGAAGCGGACTCCGGATTTGGCGAGCGCGTCGAGATTCGGCGTCAGCGCGTGAAACATGCTGCCGTAACAGCCCAGTTCCACCCGCATGTCGTCCGCCATGAGGAACAACACGTTTGGCTTGCGCGCCGGCTTGGAAATTTCCGCGCGCAACACGCCGGGCAGCGACGCGGCGGCGGCGGCTCCGGCAACCGTTCCCAAAAAATCGCGTCGCGTCCAGCGGTTCTCGTTCTCGGTGGTCATTTGTGAAAATTAAACACCGTCTCCAGCGATGGCAAGCCTGTTGGTCATCGCTGCCGGATTGGGTTCGTTTTCGTTTGGCCATAATGGAAACAACGCGGTAATTCCTTGAATTGGCGGGGTGACGGACATTTTTTTATTTGGGTTCGTTTCGCAATTTTCATCTTCATACCCTTGCGGAAATGTCCATCGTCAGCGGTGCTGGAATGTTTTCGCCCTGCCGCCGGCGCTGCAACCGTTCGAGTTGGTTCATCGCGCGGAACAACTGCCTTTCGAGCGCGGTTTCGTAGCGCAGAATCTTTTCCAAAACTCCCGCCGATGGCAGCGTCGCCGCAAATTGCCGCGCTTCCTCTTCCTTTTGTTCATGCTCTTCGCATTTAGACTTTCTCCACGATAGTAGGCTCAACTCTTTATTAATATAAGCCAGGGCCTGCTCTTTCTGCTTTGCGCGCAGGACCGCAGGCTCCAACCCTTCGGGATTTTGTTGCAACCGTGAACGCAATTTTTCCAAATCCTCTGTCAGGCCATACGGCTTGCCTTGAACAACAACGGATTGGATGGCGGCCTCGGTCAATTCGCCCTCCTTCTCAACCGAGGCACGAACGGCTTTCAACTGATTCTCCATCAAGCGGCTTCCCAAAGCTGACCCTCTCATTGAATGAGCCGGGTCGCCAAAAATCTCCCATTCCATGCAGATCAACGCGGGATGCTGATGTGTTCGTTTCCAATGACCATCGTCCACGCTCAAGGCGATTTCGCCCGATTCCGCGGTGCGGGCGCGGCGCAGCCGCCACGTGGCCGTCACGATCTGGTTGACCAGCATTTCCTCCAGCGGCCCGACTGGATTCAAGTCCGCATAAAATTCCCGGCACAACTTTTTGAACTCGTTGGTGGATTCTTTGATCTGGTAGCCGCGCACCACGACGGTTTGCGCCAGCAAGCCGTGTTTGAGCGCGTTCAATTTTGAAGCGGCCTTGCCGTTTTCAGTTTTGGGGCCGGTGGATTTTTGAGCGTTGCGCCGATTGGCTTCCAGTTTTTGCGGTGTCACCGCCATTGGTTTTCTCATGGCAACCTCATTTGTAACGGCCGCGAATGTGGCGGTTGTAATAAGCGCCCATGGACGAAGCGTGCATGAACGCCGCATAAACGGCATACGGCACACCGGGATGGTCATAGATTCTGCCGCTGTGGAACTCGACGGTGAGGGTGTGACCGTCGTAACCAACGGCGCGGATGGCCGATGAGTTGACTAATGTGAGAGTCATACGATTCCTATTGGTTCAAACCCGCTACCCGGCCAATCCGGTTTGTGGACTGGTCCGTGCGTTGTTTGGATGAAAGGTGATTTCATCAATCCAAATCTAGCAAACCGGTTTTCCTATTATCTGATTTTGACCAACTTGTTTGATTTCAAATAGAAATGAACAAAACGTGATTTATGGAATTCTCCTTAAAGGGGGGTTAAAGGGGTATTAATCCCTCTTTAACCCTTTTTGCAGTCCAAAACGCCTTTTTGCCGTGTCAAGAAGAAATTTCAAAAATTATCAAAAAAAGCGGCGCCGCCAGGAACGCCGTGTGACTGCCCATCGACCCGGGGTTCGCCGATGGGCGCTGACCCGCCCGGCAATGATAGCCTTGATGATCAGGGAAGGATGGCATCCGATCAGTCCGGCAAGTTCCGACGGGGTGAGCAGGTTGCGCCCTTTGGGCCATGTGAAATCAGCCATGACGAGTTTGCGCCAAGGCCAGTTTGGAACTTTTCGATGAAGCTCGATCCTGTCCAAATAATTTTCCCGTTCAAACGGCTCGGCACGGTGAATCAATTCGAAAATGAACCGCTTCAACTCCGCCCGACTGATTTGCAAGCGCGGTCCGTCCCGTTTCAGTTGCCCCAAGCGAATCCAATCCCGCACCGGCTGGGTGGAAATGCCCAGTAATTTTGCCGTCCTTCGCAAACTGTAAAAGCCCCGGCGGCTGTTGTTTAAGGTTTCGAGAATTGCATCCGCCCGCTGGGCGATTTCCCACGCGCGCGGCCCCCGTTTCCATGGCAACCTCGGCGAGCGTTTTCGCCTTCGCGGATTTTCTGTTTGTTGCATGGTCATTTGAGCCGACTCACGCCGGCTGCTAAAAGCCAACACGGCAAGACCTACAAAATTTGCGGTTGGATGCAATCCTCCGTCACCAGTTTCATCGCGTCGGGATAATTCTTGGGCACGCCGGGCGCGGTCACTTCTTCGCCCTTCTCAATCTTCGTGGCGACTTCCTGATTCAGGGCCAGGAGTTGGGCGAGCAAATCCTTTTTGGCACTGAAGCCGTAGGCGGTGAGGACGGCGGCGTCCAGCGCGGCGTGGGCGTCCTTGAGCGGATTTGCGCCGGGCAATTCGAGGGTGCGATATAGGGCGCGCAGGCCGCCCTTGATTTTGGGCAACGCCTCTGCGCGCACAGCACGCAACTCGCGCGCCGCCGTGCTCACGGCGTCAATCTGCTTCACCGTCGCCGCCTGCGGCCACGGGAACGTGTCGAAGACGGATTCGGGCGTGTAGCGAAAACGTTCGGTGAGCTTGGAACACTTTGTGACAAACCAAATCCAATGCGTGCTCGATTGCAGAACACCAAAACTGTAGTCGTCGTCAAAGATGAACGCTTGAAGGGCGTCGCCCGGTTGAATGTCCGATGAAACGAAACAGAAGATTGGGCGTTTCGTTACACGCGAACAAACAACATAGCGGCCCTCAAGCTTTCGGATCGCGACGAGCATGTCTGCTCTGTCCCAAGCCAGCTTCCACCAACGCTCCAGAAACTGTTTATGATGCGGACGCATATTACCGTCGGCATCCTTTCCTTTCTCTGCTGCCTTCACCCGCGCGGGCAAAACAGTTCCCTCAATACGTGAAAACGCTTCGGCAAAAGACCTCGCCGCGAGAATGTCTCGTTGCTCAAAGTTGATTAAGAATCGAGATGGCGTTCCATCGCCGGTCACCAATTCCTTCCCGACGAGGTAAGGAAATATTACATCGCCCGATTGAGCATCCTTTTTAACTAGCTGCTGTCTTTCAGACGGCTTGAGGAGAAATACTTTATGGCCGGGCGTTATTCCTTGAAATACTTGCTGCGGCTTTGTGTTGCAGGACAGCGCCTTTGCGCCGCTCACATCGGTTTCATCTGACAACGTTGAGTTGATAAACTCGCACTCGAGAACATCCAACTCGTATTGTTTGGTCGCCGGACCGCTTCCGCGCTTGCGAAATTTCTTTGCGCCAGTGTATGGTTCGACTTTGAACCAGAGCTTGCGCGTCTTGGGCAATAAAGCAGCGTCCTGCGTCTTCGCCCAGTTGGCGATGGCGACGCTGACGTTGGCTTCGCCCGACCACGGTTGGTTTTCCACGGCTTCCACAATCGTGCCGGTCTTCACAACGTAATCGAGACCGCCCACGCGGGACTGGTTGTTGCGGATGTTCTGTGTGCCGACGAG
>Ga0265338_10010923_pt1 | contig 10558 bp, 9 predicted proteins | sample 42126metaG_FD_193579 | JGI IMG/M metagenome (GOLD analysis project Ga0265338, IMG submission 193579) | Rhizosphere microbial communities from Carex aquatilis grown in University of Washington, Seatle, WA, United States - 4-21-26 metaG | ecosystem: Host-associated > Plants > Roots > Rhizosphere >... | reverse complement strand
CGTGATCAACTCGAGCCGGTATTTCGGGCGCGAGCCGAAGGAGCTCACAGAGGAACAGGTGGAGCAGGCTCGCGTCAACATCGCCCGCCGCGGCCTCGACGTGAGCGGCGCGAGCGACGACGACATCCGCCAAGGCATGGCGCGCATGGCGAAGATGTTCCGCGATGCCGCGCCCGTGACCGCCGAGCAGGCGGCGGCCGTGATCCTCGATGGTGTGCGCAACGACGAGTGGCGCATTCTCGTGGGCGCTGATGCCGAGGCCCTCGACCGTATGGTGCGCGAGTCGCCGCACGACGCCTACACCGCCGCGTTCAGCGAACGACTACGCACCGACGGCGTGTTCCGCTTTCGTGAATAGAGCGTCTGTATCGCTTCCACGGGGCCGGTCACCCGACGAGCGGAAAGGGCCGACGGGATGCAGTGGTTCATAGCCGTCGCGTGCGCCGGCTGCTGGGGCGGTGCCGGTCTGATCCTCGGCCAGGTTTGGCAGGCTCGGACCGGCAAGTCAGAACCCGATCCGATCAGTCTCGTCATCGGCGTCGCGCTCCTCGCCACCTTTGGAATCGCTCTCGTCGTCGCGATCGGTCATGGCTCGTGACCAACAATGCCACCGCCGCGATTCGAGATCCTCCCGAATGGCGTTCGTGCCGGGAGAAAGAGTGGGCCGGGAACGGACCAGTGTCAGGCGTAGCGAAGCACGAGTGTCTTCGCGACCGAGAGGCCCGCGTTGAAGTCCCATCCGACGGCAAAGCAGTTGCTCGCCTTCGGACACGCAACCCCATAGAGCAGCGCCGCGGCCTGCCCGGTTGGGTGCGGACTCGGCACGATCGACCAACTGGTGCCGTCCCAGTGTTCGACCAAAGCCCTCGCAACCGCGGTGCTGTTCGGAGTGTCGTATCCGACGGCAAGGCAGTCGGTCGTGGTCGCGCACTCCACCCCGATAAGAAGGGACGCCTCACCGTTGCTTTCGGTGGGTGCGTTCGGACTGCGCACGATCGACCAGCGGGTGCCGTTCCAGTGCTCGACCAAGGTCCGGGTGATCAACGAGTCGCCGCTGCCGCCGTAGTCGCCGACGGCGTAGCAGTTGGTTGCACTCGGACACGACACGCTGCTCAGTTCGGCGATGATCGCGTTCGGCTTGGGACTGGGCACGATCGACCAGCGGGTGCCGTTCCAGTGCTCGACCAACGCCACCCAGGCCCCTGTCTCCTGGTTTATGTCGTCGCCGACGGCGAAGCAGTTATTCATGCTGGGACACGTCACACCGGTCAGCTCGTCACTGCCTGCGCTCGGGCTGGGCATGATCGACCAGCGGGTGCCGTTCCAGTGTTCCACCAGTGTCTTGGCGATCGACGCGGTTTCGTTCCAGGCCTGGCCGACGGCGAAGCAGTTGATCGTGCTCGGACACGCCACATCGGAAAGCGAGGGCGCGAGCGGTCCTGTTGGGTCGGGACTGGGCATCAGTGACCAGGCCGTGCCGTTCCAGTGTTCCACGAGGGTCGTCGAGAGCGAGCCGCTCGCGTTCTCGTCCAGTCCGACGGCGAAGCAGTTACTCGTGCTCGGACACGCCACATCGGAAAGAGCGACCGAGGGATACGCGGTTGGGTTCGGGCTGCGCATCAGTGACCAGGCCGTGCCGTTCCAATGTTCCACGAGGGCCGTTGAAACCGAGCCGCTCCCGTTCTCGTCTCGTCCGACGGCGAAGCAGTTGTTGACGCCGGCACATGTCGCACCCCCGAGCTGGGAATACGGCAAGGTCGTCGCGTTGGGACTCGGCACTATTGCCAGGGCTGAACTCGCGCTCGACGCCGGGGCGACCGTGAGGCCGACGACCAGCGCGCTCGAGATGATCGCGGTCATGACCGCGCATCGGCGCGCACGTGGCGATCTACTCGGGCGAAGATGTTGTGCTCTGCGGACCACATCGGCCTCATCTTCTTGTACGACCGCCGCGCGGCCGTTCCTGCGGGTCTCGCACCGTCAAGGTGCCTTCTACAGAATTGGCAGAAGTCCGGTCTCCGTTGACCGGGACTGCAGTCCTCCGGTGATCACGAGATCACGACGGCTGCGGTCGCAGTGGCCGATGGTCCGCCGTTTCGGCTCATCGTCTGGCCGGTGAAGACCTTCTGGGTCGAGGTTCCGGCTTTGTCGGTCTCGATGACGGATGCGGAATACGTCTTCGCCGATCGGTAGACGTGAGTCGTTGTCGGAGCGGTGGTGGTCGCGGTGGTGCCGTCACCGAAGTTCCACCGGTACGACACGATCGGGCTTGTCGGACCGGCTGAGCCGGCTGCGCTGAACTTCGTCGCGGAGCCGACCGCGCCCGGAGTCACGGACAAGACCGCGACAGGCGCTTGATCGGGAGTGATGGCCATCTGATCCGAGAACTGACCGAAACCGAAGTTCGGAGCACTGTCGAGACTGGTCGTCGTACGCAATCGCTTGGTCGACCTGTCGAAAGCCATCACGCTGTTCCACTTCCTCGTATCGGAACCGGAGGTCTCGACGTAGATCGTCGCGCCGTCTGGTGACACGACGATGGAGAGTGGATCGACTATGGCGGTTGTCTTGATGGGTTGCCCGGCCGTGTTCGTCGCCAGGTTGATGGGAGTGACCGTCAGCTGATTCTCGAGACTGATGACGTAGGCGTTTCGACCGTCGGGGGCGATCGCGATGTCGGTGATGAGCCTGTGGATCTGGATCGGCGCGCTGTGGCGGAGGGTCGCGACTGCGAAGGGGATGACCGTGTTTGCAGCGACGACGTACGCAGTCTGACCGTCCGGCGCAATCACGATCGCGTCGGGAAACCCGAGGACTTTGGCGGTCCGGACAACTCTTCCGGTCGAGATCGCGACGGTCGTAATCGTGCGGTCGCTCTTGGTCACAAGCAGGCTCTTGCCGTCCGGAGTGATCGCGACGCCTTCCACGTCAACGAAGGGAGTTGGGTTTCCGGAGTAAGGGGTGATCGGTCGGCCTGCCGTCCGTGTCGCCAGGTTGACCGGAATCACGTCGTCGTCTTCGCCGCCGGCGACGTACGCGGTAGTTCCGTCGGGCGAGATCGCAACCATGTCGCCGCGGTACTGCACCATGTCGTTGCGGATCGGGAGCGTGATCGGCGATCCCGCGGTGCCCGTCGCCACGTCGATGGGTACGAGGCCGTCGGCTTCGGCCCCGAACGCGTACGCAGTCCGTCCATCAGGAGCGATCGCGATCGCATCCGTCCAACTGTTCACAACGCTGCCGGTCGCGATCGGCGCGCCGGCGCGGTTCGTACCGGTCAGAACCGGCGTCACGCTCGTCTTGGTCTTTAGCTGCGTGGAGCCAACGTCAGCGAACTGCTGGGTCGGTACGAACAGCGTTGGGCCCGAGCTCACCGCTCCCCACGCCGACCGTGCGCTGACCGACGACGGGATCGTCGTTGCCACTGATCCTGCCGACACGACCAGCGCGATCAAGAGCCGGCCCGCGTTCGACTTACCCCAACCCACACTCCGCTGCCGCACGCCGACCCCCAAGGCGATACCCGCCAACCATCACAGAACGCCGCCCCGTACACGGATCATTGCACAGTGAACGACGAACACGCATCTGCACGCCGCGCCCGCCCGACATCCCGCCGTGCCGAACTGTGCGGGCTGCGCCGGCAAGACCTCGACCTCGACCGCGCGCGACTCCTCGTACGACAGGCGATCACGACGGTCGATCACGAGCCCTCATTTGGGTGACGTCACGTCAACGCGTCTCGCGCATCCCGACGTGATCACGCGTGCGTTCGCTCGGCTCGTCGAGCGGTCAGGTCGGCGTGGCTCGACTCGTGTCGTCAACCGAGCGCGCACTCGGGCGTGGTGGCGACAACGCTCCAGGGTGGGCAACCGGCGTGCCGCTCGGCGAAGGTCGCCGGCTGTGTCGAAGCTCTAGCGCCGACGCACACGCCCGATTAGCCTGCGATTCGAGCGATTCGAGCGATTCGAGCGGGACTCGCGTGAGGGGGGTGTCCCGTGGCGGGGATCCGTGGCGGCCGGCTGAGGTGGCGGTACGCGGCGGCGCTCGCCGCCGGGTTCGTGCTCGTCGCGGCCGCGCCCGCGTCGGCGGCAGGCCCGTGGAGGCTCGAGGCCGGCCGCACCCGCGACGGTCTCACACTTTCGGCGGTGTCGTGCACCTCGACCGGCTGGTGCGCGGCGGTCGGCTACGAGAGCGACGAGACGCAGGGGCTGGCGTCCAAGCCGTACGCCGAGTCGGGGGATGGCTCGGTATGGACCGTCGCGCCGACCTCAGGTCCGAAGTCGAGCGAGCTGACGAGCGTGTCGTGCATCGCGTCGGACTGGTGCCAGGCCGTGGGAAACAACGTCGACAGGCCCAACTCGCTCATCGAACGCTGGAACGGCCGGGCGTGGTCCCCGGTATCGAGCCCCGTAGCTCACGGAGACCTCACAGGCGTGTCGTGCACGTCGCGCCAGTTTTGCATCGCGGTCGGTTCAGCCCTCAAGAGCACTGGCCCGGCTCTGGTCGAACGCTGGAACGGCACGAAGTGGTCGGTCGTCCCGAGCCCGCTCATGGGCCTCGGCACGGGGTTGACGAGCGTAGCGTGCGTGTCGCCGACTTGGTGTGTGGCGGTCGGCTTCTACGCCTACAACACTTCGCGGTCGCGCGGGGCGGCCGCGTTGGTCGAGGAATGGAACGGCAAGGCTTGGAAGATCGCGCCGAGCCCACATCCGGGTTCGTACCCGCCTGTCATTCTGTATGCCGTCGACTGCGTGTCGCCCACGTGGTGCATGGCGGGCGGGCAGGCGGAAACGGGCGCGCTGATCGAACATTGGAACGGTCGCGCGTGGACGATCATGGGGCACCCCTCGGGCGTCACCGGAAAGGCAATCGGTGCCGCGGTGTGGGGCATCTCGTGTGTGTCGCAAACTGCATGTGTCGCGGTGGGATACAACGTTCCTCTCGCCGAGTCGTGGAACGGGACAGTGTGGTCGCGGATGAGCGCTGTCGACGGCTGGGATGCACAAGGGGCGCCTCCCCAGTACTTCTCGGGGGTGTCGTGCATCACGGCATCGCTCTGCAAGACCGTCGGCGACGGCAACGCGATCGCCACAAGCGGCTGACGCCGCGTCGCTACCCGTCGATCCGAAGCCATCCACGGCTCGGCCACGTCGGCACGTCTTCGTCCTGTCAGCCAACTGCACAGGACTATCCAATGCGAACCGCCACAACGAAACGAGCACACGATGAGAAACATCGCGACAAACACTCGATCGACACTCAGGGCTACGGTCTTCGGGTCGGTCGTGGTTGGGGTGATATGCGTCGCGCTTGCGGCTCCGGTACTGGCGTTCGCGTCTCGGAGTACGAAAACAGTCGTCGTACACAGCTTCGGGTCGGCGAACGCTGTGTGCCCCAAGGGTGAACACGTCGGGTTCGGAGGCTTCGTCAGCCCACGCCGAAAGGGGTTGCCGGTGGTCGGGGAAGGCATGCGCCTGACCGCGCCCGACCGGTGGACGGTGTACGGGGCGAGTTTGTCCGCGGGGAGGTCCGGAAGTTTGAGCGCGGTGGCGTACTGCGATCACGGGACCGCCGGTCCGAGGGTCGCGTCGAAGACGGTGCCCCTCGTCGGTACAGGAACCGCGATCGCCACCTGCCCGGCGGGAACGGTCGTTGTAGGTGGTGGCTACAACTCGGCTGCGATTCCTATGCACGCCGAGTATGTTCAGCGGCTGGAGCGCGTCGGGCTGACGCAATGGCGCGTGACGATGATCAACGTCGGGCTTCCGACCACCATGACCGCGTACGCGTTCTGCTCGGGTGGCGTCGCGCCCAAGCTGGCGTCGGCCACGGTGAAGGTGCCGGGCGATGGTGTGAACACGACGGCGCAGGTCAGTTGCCCGAAAGGAACTGCGCTGGTGGGCGGCGGCTTCGTCGAGAATGGGACGGGTGGTCTGGACGTCGTCCCGCAACGGTTGACGGCCGCGTCGACCACCCAGTGGGTCGTGGCCGGGTACGGGGTGTTCGTGTACCTCAACGGCAACAGTCATGCCGCTACCCTCACAGCACTCGCGTACTGCCGCTGAAATCGCGCCGAGTCACCTGCAACATGAGCGAGTTCTGCGGCATCGTCGGCGCATCGGGCCCGACTCTCGATTCGAGGGCCGGGCCTCTTCGCGTCGCTGATCTCAGGCTCGTCGCGCGATGTCGCTGCGAGCGGCAACTCCTGGTCCGGCTCGGTCGGAGTTGCGGTGGCGAAACCAGTGCTGCGTGACTTCCGAGGGACTCGTCGGTCAGGCCACTCGGAGCGAGCTACACGATGCGAGCCGATCGAAGTCGGCGTCGGCGTGCAGGAGCGCGACCTCTTCGCGAATACAGACCGACGCGATGAGGCAGTCGAGCGTGCGGCGCACCGTGATCCCCTTGCGTCGTGCACCTCTATACAGCGCCGCGGACCGGCGAAAGTCATCGAGGCTCTCGAGACGCAATATCTCGAAGGGTGCCAACCGCCTGCACACGAGACGAGGCGTCAGGCCTTGAGCCGTTTCATACCCGCAGTCGCGGCTGCGTTCCGGGGGTCCTTCTTCAACACGGCCTCGTATGCGGCGCGGGCTGTGGCCTTGTTTCCGGTTTGCTCGTATGCGATCCCGAGCAGCACGCCGAGGTCGGGGTCGTCGGGGAGGTTCCGGCGTGCTTCTTGGATCGTTTTGATGCCGAGCGCGCTCTGGTGCAGCGTGTAGTTGTAGAGGTTCGCGAGGTTCACGTAGGCGTTCGCCGACTTCGAGTCGAGCGCGATCGATCGCTGGTAGGCCTGAAGCGCCTTGCCGTAGGTCCCGAGGTCGCGATACACGTTGCCGAGGTTGTTCATCAGCACCGGATCCGACTGGTTGACCTTGAGCTCGGCTTCGTACTGGACCTTCGCCTGGCTGACGTCGCCGGTCGCGTAGAGGGCGACCCCGTAGTCGCCGAGGGCCTTCGGGTCCCTCGGGCTCTTGGCGACCGCTTTGGCACGCCCTCGTAGTCCTTCTTGCGATCGAAGGAGCGCCCGGGTTTTTCACGGCCGCGGTGAGCGACCAACTCCCAGTTGGGAGCCGTTTCCCAGGCCGTCGAGCGCTTCGGCCGTGTCGGCGAGCGCACGCTCGATCGCCTGCATCTCGTCGTCCATCGCGTGCATCTTGTGCGCCTGGTCGCGCTGATAGCTCCGACCTGATCCGTACTCATGAACAAAGGTCGGGACGTCCGAGGCGCCGGGTCGTCCGCCAGTGCGCGCGGGCTCTGGCTCCGGTCGCGGCCGTGGCGTCGACGGCGGTGATGCACACGGTGCAGGCCTTCGTCTCGCCGCAATCGCCTCCGCCGCACGAACACGGCGATCACAGCCGCGCCCAGTAGCGCGAGGATCACGAGCACGATCCCGACCTGCCACTTCAAGCTCGACGCAGGAACTTCGCTCTGCCCCGCCTGATTCACCACCACGAACTGGACCGCGGCGCTCTCGACCGCCTGGCCCTGCGGCCCCGCGAACGACGCCCTCGCCTCGAACAAACCCTGCGTGATGTGCACCTCCGGAACGAACACCCACTGGCCAGCTGCGTCGCTCGTCACCGAGCCGTCGACCCGACCCGTCGGCTGATGCGCAATATTCGAGCGAAAGAGATCGATGTCCGTGATCGTGATCGACACCAACACGGCCACTGGGGCCGTGCCCGCGATCTGGAGCCGCGAGTTCACCACCGTGTCGTTGCTTTACGGTCGGCTAATCACAATCCCTGCGATCGACCGCGGCGCGGGCACCGTTGTCGCGACCGCCCCGGCCGGCGACACCCGACCGACACGAACGAAACGAGTGTTACGAGAACAACAATGGCGAAACGGCGCTGGGGCACGCGGTGCCTCCTAACGCCAATAGCAGAACCCGTGAGATCCGCCACGCGATAGCACCGCGAACACTCGCGCGAATCACCCGGCCGATCGCTTCAACCACGATCTATGCCTTCTTCCGAGTCGCAACCTCACTGGCCCATCGACCCTGCAACCACCCACCTTGAGTCGGGGGCAGAGAGAACGCAGAGGATCTCGCGCTCTTGGGAGTATCGCTCCGGTTGATGCGATCGATGAGGTCTTGGATGTCGACAGCAGGGACAGGTCGCGACCAGAGATAGCCCTGCGCGTAGCTGCAGCCCAGCGCTTGGAGCGCCTCAGCCTGAGCCAGGGTCTCGACGCCTTCGGCGACGACGTCGAGGTTCAGGGCTGAAGCCATCCCGATGATGCCCCGCACGATCGATGCGTCGCAGGGATCGGTTCCGAGCCCGCTGACGAAGGACCGGTCGATCTTGATTGCATCTACCGGCAGCTCGCGCAAGAACGAGAGCGAGGAATAGCCCGTGCCAAAATCGTCGAGCGAGAGATGGGCGCCGAGCCGACGAATACGTTGGAGCGTGTCGAGGCTGTTGGCGACCTGCATGACTGCGGTCTCGGTGATCTCGATCGTGAGTTGGTCGGGGCCGAGGTCGAACTCTTCGAGGGCGGCTTCGATCTCGTCGACGTAATCGAGGCTGCTGAGCTGCGCCGCTGCTGCGTTCACCGACATTTGGAGAACGCAACCGCGTTCTCGCCAAGTGTGGGCGTCTGCACAAGCCTGGCGAAGCACTTGTGATCCGAGGGAACGGATCAATCCCGATGTCTCGGCGATATCGATGAAGAGGTCCGGGCCGAGCAGGCCTTGCTGAGGATGATTCCAACGCACGAGCCCCTCGACTCCCGCGATGCGATGAGTTCGGAGGTCGATCACGGGCTGGTACCACACGACGAGCTCGTCGCGAGCGAGCGCACGGCGGAGCTCGCCTTGGATCACGAGCCGGTGCCGTTGCGTGTGGTCGAGGCCGGCGTCGAAGATGACGACACGATCGCGTCCTTGTCGCTTGGCCTGACGCATCGCGGTTCCGGCGTCGCGCATGAGCCTGGTTGCGTCGGCGTGAGCGGAGGCACTCGTGACGCTCCCCGTGGGAACCTGAGCGTCGAGCGCGACCGGGAGGCCAACGCGCGCCCGGACCTGGTCGGCGTGCGAGCGGGCAACCGCGGGGTTGACAGGACTGAGTGCCACGCCGATGCTGGCAGTCGCGAAGATCTCCTGACCGTCGAGCTGCAGCGGCAGCTTCAGCGCGTGCCGCAGGCGAGCCGCATAGGACAATGCGGCGGTCGCGTCCCGTAGGTTGGCGCAGAGGAGTACGAACTCGTCGCCACCGATCCGCGCCACCGTCCAGTCCGAGTGGATCGTCGCGCCCCTGAAGCGTCCGCCGATGAGCCGCAGGACCTCGTCGCCGACGGCATGGCCGAGCGAATCGTTGATGTCGCGCATGTTGTCGATGTCGATGTAGAGGACCGTGGCCGCGTTGCCGCGGGTGAGGAGCTGTTCGAGTCGATCTACGAGCAAGGAGCGGTTTGGCAGCCCTGTGAGCCGATCATGCAACGCGAGCTGCTCGAGCTCTTCCTGGTCGCGCTTGCGGTCGGTGATGTCGCGAATGTTCGCCACGACATACAAGACGTCGAGATCTTCGACCAGGTTGGTTGCGTCTTCCTCGATCCAGCGCACCCGGCCGGTCGGGTCGACAATTCGAAACTCGGTGCGGACGTGATCGCCGAGTCGAGGGATGGATGCGAACTCGGCAAACACCCGCTCCCGATCCTCTTCGTGCACAAAGTCCAATCCGACTTGGCCAATGAGAGCAGAGGGCACGACGCCGAGCAGGCCCGGAGCCACTGGACTCGCCCAGCGGATCGTCCCGTCGACGTCCATGAACAACGTTGCGTCGCGCGACCGGGCGACGATGGCCCGCTGGCGGGCATCCGCTGTCTGCAGCTCGCGCACCAGAGCGTGCTGTTCGGCCGCATCTCCGACGTTGCAGACGATGCCGGCAATGTTCGGGTCGTCGAGATGGTTCGACAAGCGCATTTCTTGCCAATGCCACGAACCATCTCTGGCGCGTGCGCGGTACACCACTACCGGTCGCGCGGACGGGTCCGCGACCGCATCCGCGAGCGCACTTCTCAACGAAGCCGCATCGTCAGGATGCGCCAGGTCGAAGCCGACCGTGCCCATCACTTCCTCGGGCGAGTAGCCGAGCGCGGGCTCACTCGACTGGGACAAGTAGCTGACCATCCCATGCGCGTCGATCACACACACGGCTTCACCGGTGCGCATCAATCGCGACCGGTACAACCGTTCCGCGTCGCGCCCACGACGCTCAGCCGCCACCAGGCCGTGTTCGCCCTTCGACACCAAGCCAATCGCTGCAGATTCATCGATCACGGTTCCAGGAGGTTCCGGTGCCATCACCGCGTCATCGACTGATGTTCCGCGTTAGAACAGCCTGATTTCACAAGAGTCTGCTGAGACTTGAATTGACCCATCAAGTAGAAGATGAAGACGGGACCTTTGGCCCTATTCGCAGCAGGCATCTGCGGCAGGCCGAACTTCGGGAGCCGGCCCCTGCATACTTCGGGGCCAGCGAGTCGAACTCGTCTTCTTGAAGTTGAGTGGGCCGGGAAGGGATCGAACCTTCGACCGAGGGATTATGAG
>Ga0265338_10010922_pt1 | contig 10559 bp, 18 predicted proteins | sample 42126metaG_FD_193579 | JGI IMG/M metagenome (GOLD analysis project Ga0265338, IMG submission 193579) | Rhizosphere microbial communities from Carex aquatilis grown in University of Washington, Seatle, WA, United States - 4-21-26 metaG | ecosystem: Host-associated > Plants > Roots > Rhizosphere... | reverse complement strand
GTCTTCGGAGGACATCTGATCTTCATTCCACTTGATCCCGCTCTCGATACACCGCTTGCAGAAGGCGAGCTTTACCGAGTCCAGAGCCTCGAATGGAGGTGATTGCCATGACACTTCACCCTGTCTCTCGTTCACTGGACTACCTCACTGGGCGGCATGAAGAATACCCGACCCTCGCCAGGAGCCTTGGGGTTCGCCTCAGTCGTCTGCATCGCTGACTTGCCGTAGACCGTGCTGCGGTTCAACTTCTCTTCCCTGCGGTCACACGCGGCCAGCGCAGCCTTGAGGATGTCGCGCTCCTCGTTCGAGCATTCTGAGGACACCATGCGAGCGCGGATGTCCGAACGCCACTTGTCGATCATCCCCTTCCGGCGCATGTAGAGCGCGTAGGTCAGGCACTCGTTCTCCTCGTGGGTCTGCTGCGCGAGTTTGGCGAACACCTTGTCCATGTCCGCAGGGATCGTGGTCGAGTAGCGAGTGTACCCCGGCTTCACTGGAGAGGCCATTGACGACAGGTAGATGTGCCCTGTGGCGTCGTTCTTGCAATAGACGAGCTTTTCGAGTCCGTTCATGCCCAACCTCGCACAATCCAGCGGTGATAGTGGCAGATATGAAGACCTCTGCGGCCATTGAAAGGTTCTCGCATCCACCAAATCTCCCATGAGCCCATCGCCAGTATCATCGTGCCTCCGCGTCAAAACCTTCCGCAACCAAAGAATACGGCACACCGAACCCTTCGGGGAAACTATAATTCACGGCCAACTCTTTCGTTTCGCCTAGAAACTTGTGCTCGACCCGCTTGGACATGCTCTCCGTGTCGTTGAAGATGATGTAGGCGATGGCCGAGGCGAAGATGCGGTCGTCGTGCTTGCCGCTCTCATGGTCGAACCGAGTCTTGCCACCCGCCGCCTGGTCGATCTGGAACGCGGGGATTTCGTTGCGGAGAAGGAACGGCGAGTTGAGCCTGTACCAGTGATTCTCTACGGCGTTCTTGTACATCCCAAGCATAAAGGTGCGCGACCAGTCGTAGGTGTACCAGCCCTCTTTTTTGGACTTCTTTTGATCGCGCTTGGGGTTATTTCCGTCCAGCCGGGAGAACTTGTAGAAGCGTTTGTAGCCGTGCATCTTCATCTGAATCTGCGCGGCGTCACCTGTGCCGTAGACCTGCTCGATAGCGACTAGGGGTTCCTGCGTCATCTCTGCGTGGTAGAGTGCCGCCAGAGCCATAATCCAAGCGTGAGCCATAGCGTGAGGTACACGATTAGAAGCAAACTCAGCCACCTGTTCATCAGGTTCGCTGCCGTCAATAGAACGGCGATTGACACAAATAACGGTGTTGTCACCTCCGCTACCGCCAGCAGTATCAACGCCAATGCTGTAGTCGTATCCCGGCTCCGGCCACTTGAAAACGAGCACTTTGCAGTCGGCATCGAAGATCGCTCCTCCCTTTTCCTCCGGGGTCTTCAGCGGGACAAACTCCCAGACCATCTCTTTTGCTTGCGACCCGTGTACGTCGTGGATCGTGCCTTGATAGCTCACCCGGAACCGCTCGGTGTTGTAGTCGATCTCGTTCGGGTACGGGTGGAACTTCTCCTGAATCTGCTCTCCGGTGATCGCCCAGACAGTGTACGCATCGCGGGTCTGGTACTGCTTGTCCGTCTCCGATAGGTCGAATACGAGGTCTTTCTTGGGTTGCAGCGCTTCCACGTCGTCGCATGGATGCTCTTGCAGGAATCCTTTGATGTTGCCTTTCCTCCGGGCCTCCAGGTATCGCCATTCCCAGTAGTAGGCTTGATACTCTGGAAGCCTCCAGCCATCTCCGTAGAACTTACGCAACAAATGTGTTTGGTGGACATACGCCGCGCATTTGAGCATCGTTCTCTCGGTCTCGGGAATCGGAACCCAGCCAGCGGGTGTAGGGTGCTCACTTTTCCAGCTTGGGGTTGGAAAGAGATCGTTAGCGCAGAACCACGGAAAAAACACGGGCTGAAGACGCGCCTCTTTCAGATGCCAGTAATCACGGCTGCTGTACCATGTATCTGCCCACCATCCAGTGTTTCCGCTGCCCGTTGACTCCAGAATCATGAAGACGCGAGGAGAAGGGTGGACGGCGCCGAACAGTGAGTTCTCGATAATCTCCTTGGCGCGGGGGAACTCGCACACCTCAGATATGTGCAGCTTGGTTGGCGTATCGCCGCGGGCTATTCCGGTCGCCTTCTTGCCCGAGTAGAGAGTCAATCGAGTAGAGTTCCCACCAAACGCCATCAGCGACCCGGCGCGGTCTGAGGTAGGGTCGGCCTGCATCCACGATGGCTGTTCGTTGTACGCAAGCTGCATCATACCGGCCATACGCTCACAGGCGTCTGCGTCGTAGGAAGCCACGGCCGCGTTGATGCCCATGCCGAAGTTGACTTGATGGGTTATCGCAAGTTCCACCTCCGTGCTGATTCCCTGTTGACGGGCCTTAAGGATAATCTGCTCAACCCCGTAACCCAACTCCTCCCGCTCTGCCCACAGACTAAGAAGCATGTCCTGCGATGCTCTGCGCTCAAACCGCTTGATGTCTCCAGAGGCGTTTATGTATGCATAGTTGGTTGACCAATATCTGTAGTCGCAACTTGCTATCTTGTACTCGTTGTCGATCCAGTCCAGCTCTTCTGGCGTGAGTGATTTCTCGATGTCCAAACCTTCGCGTTCGCACTTTTTGTGCTTGGCGACGAAGTGCGAATTGAACGAGTCGATCTCGGAGATGGAGTGGTATTCAGGAATCCAGATGCGTTTGTTTACCTCCGCCTCGCGTTTCGAGACGGACTCCAACTTTTCGATTACGCGCCTCGGGCTGAACACGTTATACGTCCCCTGAGATAATCACCGCAGTTTCGTTCTGCATGTGGGTCATGCCTGGAAGATGCTCAGACGGAGGCGAAGGCAACCGCTTCGGATCAACCGCATCGGAAATCAGCCGCAGCCGTTCCCCAGCGTCAAGGTACTGCGGCTCGGGATCGTCCCCGCGTCCGGGTTCCTTCTCATCGGCGTCTCGGTTGAAGTTGAACGTGTTGCCCTTGGGGATCGGAACCATGCCGCTCATCTTGCCGAAGAGTTCCATCGCCTTAGTGTCGCCGTTCGTGTGACCCACCACCACGTTCTTGTTCAGGAGGACACTGAAAGCAGTGATCGGAACCTCATCCGTCGCGGCCTTGACGATGGCCTGAGTGACCCGGTGCATCGAACTGGCGATGACGAGCTTCGCCTTTATCTGGCCATGAAGAATCGAAGCCGAGGTAGCCACCTCAGCAAGACGTAGAGAGCCGATACCCGAGGCGTAGGCGATTTCTTCGAGGGTGAGATACTTGCGATCCTTCTGGTTTAGAGAGTCGTAGAGTGTGACGAACGAACGGGCGTCTTCGTTGTCGTGAGCGCGGAGGGCTTCCATGATGCGCGGGATGCCCCCCTCCGCTGCTTCGAGTAACGGAGTCACCGTTGGCTCGCCCTTGGGGTCGAAGTCGCCTTCGTACTCCTCCGCGAGGCGCTTCAGGGCGTCCTTGCGGTACTTCGCCGCGGTCTGCTTACGGCGGGTCGCAATGGCTCGCTTGGGAGGCAATTACGCGGCTCCCTTCACCTTGTTGTGCTTCGGCACCGAAGGCTGCTTCGGCGTCTTCCCCGGCTTCTTCCACTCCTCATGCGACTGGCCCTGCCCGTCCGTAACCAGTACGGGCTGCGGCATCTCCGCCTCTTCGCGCACCTGATTCGGAGGACGCTTGGGAATCTCCACCTTCTCGGTTACGGTCGGCTCGTCCAGCAACTCCGTCTGGTCGCCCTCTTGCACCACCACTTCGCGCTCCACGTCGGGAACGAAGCTCATCGACGGGCGGAACTTGAAGTCGATCACCGCATGGAAGCCGGAGTAGGCGACGTGGCTCATAAAACGGTCGTCCTTCGAGAGAGCGGACTTCAGAGCATGGAGACAGGCTTCGAGGCATTCCGGGCCTGAAAGGGGCTTGGCGATACTGACTTCACTTTGCATTCGGGTTCTCCTGGTTTCTGTAGTCCGTCCTCACCCCAGATGCGCTCCATCCGTTCGAGGCGGGTGATGCGGACAGCGTAAAGATTGAGCAGTGTTTCGAGGGTCTTGGTCTGCGGCTTGCGTGTGCCTTTTTCGAGGTAGTGGATGGTTGTCTCGTGTATCCCGGTGATGTTCATTACCTCAACCTGCGTCAGTAAGGCCCGCTTGCGGAGGTTTCTGAGCTTCCTGCCGGGATAGGCGTTCAACATACGAATTACACTACCACAAACGCTAATTCGGACTCGCGTTAGGGCTTCTTCTGGCAGATGAAAAACCCCTTGTCTCCGAAGCACGGTGGAACGAAGTGTGGCCCCTTTTCGCCGCAGTTTGGGCACTTCATCACCGGACGAAATCTTTCATTGAGAGAACGGGCGTTGGCTCTCAATTTGGCGCGATGTAACTTACCCCCCATCGCTCACCTCCACCGAGTCTCGCAGCATCTCCAGAATCCGTTCCAGCCGGTTGAGGTGCTGCGTTCGCAGTTCCGGTGCCGAGGCATCCCGCGCCAGCGTGACGACGATTAGAGCCTCTTCCAAGCGTTCATGGGCGTCGGGTCGGATGGTGGTCATTGCTCTCTTACCTCCAAATCTACGGAAGCGTCAGGACAGAGATCGCTCTTGTCGTCTAGGTGGAAGAACTTCCCATCCTCGCCGCCTTCGGGGGTCCAGTCAACGGTGCGCTTACAGGCAGTGCATATTCTCCGGAACATAGTTGTCATTTGTCCTTTTTCGGTGCAGGGTAGTTTCGTTTCACAGCCTCAAATCGGTACCACGTCCCCGGCTTGCATCCCCAGCCCGGAGTTTCCATGTACTGAACTGCCCTGCGAGAGATTCCCAAAAGCTCTGCGAATGCGGCTTGGGTCAGTTTGTGCTCCTTGCGCCATACCAGCATCTCGTCGGCGCGTGCAAGGTTGGTCGGGGTCGCTAGTCTCCCATCGCTAGCATCACCAGTCCCGCGACTGGCGTCCTTTTGTGCCGTCCGTCCCGAAGGCTCTGGCGCTGGGCGTTTGAACGATTCCCCGTCATGTTTCTCCATAGCGTCTTGAGGTTAGCACCTATAACTGGAAAGCGCAACTTGTCTTGAGCGGGATTTATTGCGCCTTATCTCCTAGCAGACCGTCTGATCTCATCTTCTCAATCAGAGTAGACGCCAGACCGTAACCAATTCGGAGGCGCCTCTGAAGCATCTGTGCGCTCGGCTTTCCATACTCAAAGACAAGCCTTATAGCGTCCTCATACTGGATCTGCTCATCGTCCTTCATCGAACACACCTCTCCCTATGGAACCACGAAACTGCTAACCCGAATTGCGCCGCGAGAACCCTACGTTGGAACATAGCGAACCTCTCGTCCGGCCCGGTGTTTCACCTGTCTGTCCCATACTCGCTTGAGCCCTTGATCGTGGATAGAGGCTGGGAACGGAGGGGCGATTAAAAATGCCGACTGACCCTGCTTATCGCCTGCCTTCGGGCCACCGGCCCCGGGGCCAGTTAGTGCGACAGTGAGGGTATCAGCCGAGCGTGCGATCCGCCCGACACACCGAAGGTTCCTGCAATCAGACTCCACAACTTACCCCGGTTCGCACCGGAATTTAGGGCTTGGTCGAACATCACGACGCTATGGGAATGCAGGTTCATCTAACCGCGCCGCCCGCCTTTCGACAGGAGTGCCGAGGCGAACGAATGCGCGAGCGTTTCTAGCCGATTTTTTGGTGTTTTTCGCATATTCACTGTCTTGACGATTCCAATTTAGCATCAGACGGTGTAGTATGCAAGTACGGGGTGAGCCGCGCACCCTTCTCTCACTGTCTTGACAACCGCGAGAGACTCCCCCGTTACCATTGTCCGCCTCCAAGCGTCAGATAGCCCCTCTTCGGAGGGGTTTTCTGCATCTCATGGTGGTGGAGGCTCATCATGTCCGGTCTAATCGGTCTACTCATCTCCCTCATCATCCTAGGCCTCGTACTGTGGGTACTGTGGTGGATTCTCAACATGATCCCCGCGCCTCCCCCGATCAACACCATCATCCGCGTGGTGTTCGCGCTGATCTGCCTGTGTGCTCTGTTGAGTCTTTTGTTTGGCGGCTGGTCGTTTCCCTTCGCCGGGTACCACACGTTGCGCTAGTATCATCTCGGAGACACCCTCATGTCCCACCACCATCACCCACCCAACGACGACCAAGAAATTCTCCGCATCGACCGCGAAATCCTGCGCGAGACGCGGGAAACTCACCGCGACGTGGAAGAGATTGAACGCCGCCTCAGACCACACAAACTCACCCAATCCATTGCTGTCAGATTTACAGGAGATTCCACCATGCCGAACAATGCTCTCACCCTCAACGTAGGCCAAACCTCGCAGGCGTCCATCGTTCCCTTCCTTGCCGATGGCGTCACCAACTCTGCCGGCGTCGTCTCGGCCGTCACATACACGTTCTCTGACCTCTCTGCAACGGTCGTAGCGAACGCAGACGGCCTGACGGCTACCGTGACTGGCGTAGCAGCCTCCACGGGCGCCGTAAGCGGCTCCGCGGCCTGCACCGTCACCGACACAGATGGCGTCGTGTCGACTTGGACTCAGGCGTTCACGGTCACCACGGGAGGCGGCACCCCTCCTCCCCCGTCGCAACTCACCCAGTCGGTCGCAGTCGCGTTCTCGACACCGACTCCGTAGTTGTGGCATGATGGGACTGTACCTCTCCCGCACGGGTCTGGTCGCCTCCTAGCAACGAAGAAGCTGCACCCTTTGCCGGATGCGGCCTTTTCGTGCTCTTTACCTCGTTCTCCACAACTCCTTTCGAGTGGACTCTACTCCGGTGACAATGCTGCGATGCTCGCGTCCAGGCTGTCAAGCTCTGCCTGCTCGTCCTTGATCTTCTGGGCCAGCTTGTCTCGCTGGGCGTTGAGGTGCCTGAGGGCGATGGCTACATGCCGTGCCACCTTCTTCTCTGGTTTGCGCTCATCGTTGAGCGGGAGTTCTGCTACGGCTGCGTCCTCTGCTACCTTTCCCATCACATTTCTCCTTTGACTGCCTTCAACTTGATCAACAACTTCGGCCCCTCGCGCATGGTCCGCGTATAGCACTCCACCACCTCAAAGCACGCCACGATCCCGTATGCCTTTGCATACTGCGCGCGGTAGGGATGGCCCTGCTCGCAATAAAAGAACGCTGTCCGGTTCCAGAAGCTCACATGCGTAGGATCGGCAAACGAACACTCCGAACCCGCTACCGGCACCTCAAGCTCCGCCAGACCCCCAGGCCGCATCACTCGCCACAGCTCATTGAGCGTGTGAATCCGCTTCTCCAGATGCTCGATGATGTCCACACCCAGCACGAACTCCGCCGAGGAATCCTCCCACGGCCATCGCAGGTTCAGGTCCGCCAGAACGTCCGCGGGCTCAACGAGGTCCACATTCACGAACCCTGCCCGATGAACTGATGAGCATCCAAGATTCAACTTCATCGGGAGTCCCTCATCGAAACTGCACCTGGAGCCGCGAACACCTGCCGCGGCTGCTGCGCCTCAGTCGGTCGCCGTGCCTTGCCATTCAGTCGGCTCAGTTCTCCCGTACAGACCCGGCACCGCCTGGCGCCCTCAATCTCCTGAGGCGTGAACATGGCCGCCAGCTTGGTGGTCCCGCACTCCGAACAGTCGTAGTAGGTGAAACCGTCGAGTCCGATCATCGGCTTCTCTCCACAGCCCACCTGAGGACGTAGCCAAAGCCAGTCCATACGAGGGCCAATACGGTTAGGTAGATCATGCTGCCTCCTGAGTTTTATGAAACCACATCGGTTCGCCCAGATAGACTTTTGGGCCACCAAACTGATCTGCCGTTGCGTCGAGAACTCGACCGTCTTCCAGTCGCAGGAAAACATGATTTGTCTGCGGGAGAAGAACCTCTTCAATTTCGGCAGGCACTCCTAGAAAACTGAGATACCCTTGCAGCGCGAAACTAACTACGCCGCACATCATATCTCCAGCGTTCTTCCGTATCAGGCCACGGCGGAAGTCAAGGCATAGCGACTTCAACTCTTTGTCCCTCAGCCGTGCTCCCATTGTGTTGCCTCCCTTACTTCATCCCGCGTTGAACGAAGCACAGATCACAGTTCCCGCCTCAGTTCCGTCTACTGCCACACCAATCAGTTCCGCCTTAACCTTGCTCGGTTCAGCCCAATCGTAGCGATGCGCTCCCTCCGCTTTTTCGCTCCCATCCGAATACTTGAAGTGCCATCCTCCGTCGTCATGCCACACGTAGTACTCGGAGGGGCTTACTTTCTGGGCAGCATCTTCGGATTTGGCAGCTACAACCGCAGAGTCGTAGGTGTCATACCCGCCGTTTACGCTCTGCGAAATCAGGTAGAGATTCATAACTTCCCTCAGTCTCGTTCAAGATTTCTTGCGCTTCTGCTCCTGCCCACACAGACCGCAGGACTGCTCCATGCAGACCAGCTTTCCCTTGACGGTGCTCAAGGCTCCTTCACAGGCTCCGCAGGTTGGTCCCACGAGATCAGTAAAACCATCGGATGATCCGCGGGGAACTCCAACAGGATCGACTTTGGCAGGACTTGAATCACCCTGGGCTGAAACTCGTCTTCCGGAAATTCTTGGCAAGACGTGCAAACTAACCGTGCTTTTACGTTCTCCATCCCGTACCCCCTTGTCCCAATAAGGACTCTTGCAGTTCGCACAGCGCACAGGAACCCCGGAAAGCCTTGGCTTCCACTCGTGCCTACAAACATCGCACCTGCATAGACTTCCTGTAATCTGTGCCATACACCACCAGTGTACACTAATGGAGTACACCGTCAAGGGCTATTTTTTGGATTTGTTGCGGAATGGGGCTCAGGCAAGTCATACACATCACCACCGCCCATGTCGGACAACTTCCAGTAATTCCCCGCTCCTCCACATCGAATCAACAACTTCCACACGATTCGGGGTGCCTGGCCTACCTGGTGTGCGGATTAGTCGCGGATTGGTCGCGGATGGGGGGAGGAGCTGGGAAGGGAGGTAAGGCAGGGGGATATGCATCCCAACCCCGCATCCACACACACCAACAAAATAGTGTGAGATTGTACTTGACACAATACGAGAGTGGGGAGTAATGTGGTGGAGCATCATCAGAGGCTTGATTATGACTATTGCTGTGAATCTGGATTTCACCACCGACCGCCGCTTCGAGGACGTAGAAGGCTTGACGTTCCACACTGATAACTCCGCGAAGGCTTACCCCGCTCTCACGCAGTGGACGAAGTATCAGGAGGAGGGGCGTGGCTCTGAGGAGTTGGTAAACATCGACACCGACCGCATCCACGTCCGTGAGTGCTATGTCTTTGAAGACGTGCTGCATGTGTCTGCTGAGACTGTTATGTCTCCGTTCCCCACTCTCTAACCCAGTAAGATTCAATTCGCTTGGAGGCGATTAGCAATGACACAATAGAAAGTGACAATCCTGCCGGGATGGGGTCTTACGTGCGGCAACTTCTTCAAGCGCCCCAACGTGGCCACTCCCGCCGTCATCGTGGAAGGCAAGCCGCGCATTGGTGGGAATGTGCTGGTCAAGTTGGACGTTGATCCGACCGGGCGCACCTGGGAGACACCAAAGAGAGCCTTGGCAGAGTATGCCGAGATGTTTGGTCAGGTGTCCGCATGAGACTGCTAGCCTTCGCACTGATGGTTCTAGGCATCTGCGTGACTCTGGCGCATTTGTATGGGTTTGTTGTGGTTGTGGTAGCTCAAGGGGTGACACGATGACACAGTTGATGACTGAAACCAATACGCCCGCTATGGAAAAGCGAGTCCTACACGATGCCCGAGTCGTCCTCGGAAAGCGCAACCTACAGGCCGACTTTGAGCACGGCCAGTGGTGGGTTACTCACGTTCCCTCAGGTGCTCAGTGGGCCGTGAATGACACAAACATTGGCCTGTTCGACTTTGAGCAGGTTTACCAAGGAGACGAGTAGCAGCTCTCTCTATCCTCGATTCCAAACTAGATGCACTGAAAGGAGCATTATGACGGCCACTAACACTATTCAAGAGTGCATTTACGCGCTGGATCATGGCTTCATTGTCTACGCCAAGAATGGCATGGGCGATTGGATTCGGGTGAACTTTATCAACTCCAGTGGATGCGCTCAGGTCGCAGACGATCTTTCGGGATTCAACAGTGGGATAGTCGGACGGTGGATGACTCCCAACCACACGAATGCAGACCTTCGCATTCGAGACTTTGAGATTCAGTAGCCAAACTAGATGCACTACGCGCTTAGGAGGCGCAAACAATGACCAGCACTGAACCCATCACGATGCAGCAATTCTTGAAGGCTCACAACATCACCATGACCAGTGAGCGCGTTGACTCTAACCCCAACATGCCATCCCGCGACATGGATAACTGGAAGGTGACGCTCCGCCGTCCACATCACACGCTCACCACTTACTTCTCAATGGGATTCGGCCACAACGGGAAAGAGCCCAAAGCCGATGAGGTGCTAGATT
>Ga0265338_10010921_pt1 | contig 10561 bp, 6 predicted proteins | sample 42126metaG_FD_193579 | JGI IMG/M metagenome (GOLD analysis project Ga0265338, IMG submission 193579) | Rhizosphere microbial communities from Carex aquatilis grown in University of Washington, Seatle, WA, United States - 4-21-26 metaG | ecosystem: Host-associated > Plants > Roots > Rhizosphere >... | reverse complement strand
GATGTGGCAGGACGGTTCGCTGGCCGGCACTTCGGGAATTACGCCCACTTCCTCGCGCACTTCGCGCATCAATGCCTGATGCGGCGATTCACCCACATCAATCTTGCCGCCGGGAAATTCCCACATATCACGAAAGTGAGTTGAGGAACCGCCGCGTTGAATCACCAGAAACGCGCCGGCGGCATCTTGTATCAGCAGCGAAACGGAATGTTTCATGCGCAACGATTTTGAACCGACAAATACGCGCGTAAAGTTAAAACCGCGCTCCGCCCGGCTCAAAACTGTCGGCAGTGTGTGGACGGCGCGCGGAAAAGGGAAACTGGCTTAAAATGGCCACCTGGACGTTCGCATCACTCCCGGAGATATTCACCTGGGCTAGGCAGAGGGTGTCACGGAGTTTCCTGATGCTTACAGTACGGGCATGCAAGCGAACTCTGACCCCATTGCAAGACTGGCCGACCACAACGAGGGCAGGCGACTAGTCTGGTGAATCCTTTTAAGAGCAATAACCGCATCGTTAAAATGAATGTGCCTAAAATCAAGAGCGGCACCCCCACAACCCAACCCCAATACCATCGCAGTAAAATGAAGACGCCAGCCACAAAGAGAACTATGATTATGATAGCCGGCCGCACCCATCCGTGTGCTGTCGATTTTACGTTTACCACCTGCTCTGAATTGTTTGCAGGGCTGATCGTGTCCGAAGGCTCAGAACCTTGCGCAACCGCTTCGGTTTGGGCGGCGTAACTCATTGGCTTTAGAGTTGGCTCGATTGCTTCAACCAATTCCGTGTAGCCCTGACTGGCGGCGAGATGGTGCGCCTCTTTAACAATTACCAAACGTTCTTCCTCGCGCCCCATCAGAAGGAGCACCGATGCGTGTCCCATTAGAGCTAACACCAAAGCTTCAATGTCGCCCAACCGCCGGCAAATCTGCACCGCTTCCTTGTGCAACGCTATTGCCCCATCTAAGTTGCCGTCCTCCTGCAGGATCCATGCTTGCAGTCCGAGCGCGTGTGACAGCCTGCCCATGTCGCCCAAGTCACGGCAAATCCGCGCAAATTCCTCGAGCAGCTGCAGTCCTGAGTGCAATTGGCCACGAGCCTGCAATAGCAATACCTGACAATGGAGCATGGTTGATAGCCTGCCCAGATTTCCAGTCTTCCGACAAATACCCTCTGTGTCCTTAAACAGCGCCATCGCCCCATCCAGATCATCGCGATCCTTTAAAATCAATGCTTGAGCTCCAAGCGTTCGTGACAAATCATCCAGCTTACCCAACTGACGGCAGATCCTTTCCGCCTCCTTAAGCAAGGGCATAGCACCATCCAAGTCCCCACGATCCTGCAAAATGGACGCACGGGCTATCAGGCTATCCTGCAATTCGTCCAACATGCCCAATTTTCGGCAGATGCCTTCCTTTTCCTTGTATAATGTAATTGTGCCTTCCAGATCTCCGCGGGCCTTTAAAACCTCCGCCTCGTATCCCAACAAGCTTTGAAGACCAACCAGATTACCTACTTGTCGGTAGATCTGTTCGGCTTCCTTTTGCAGAGACTGTGCACCATCCAAATCCCCGCGAGCTTTTAGGATCACACTTTGATTACCGAACGATCTGGCGAGGCCATGGCTGTTTTCCGTCTGGCGGCAAATCCGCTCTGATTCCTGAAAGAGCAGCATTGCTTCGTCAAACTTGCCCTGATTCTGTAGAATCACCCCCTTGACTCCCAGGGCCTCATTTAGTCCGTCCACTTGACCCAGCTTCCGGCAAATGCGTTCCGCTTCCTGACATAATTGCATCGCGCCATCCAAGTCGCCGCGCATATACAAAACCGTACCCTGATTCAGGAGCGTGGCTTGCAGCCCCTTCAGATTACCAATCCGCCGACAGATTTGTTCCGATTCCTTGTGCAGATTCGTTGCACCATCCAAGTCTCCACGAATCCGCAAAATTACCGCTTGATTGTCTAACATCTTTGACAACCCGTTCAGGTCGCCCAGTTTCCGGCAAATACTCTCCCCTTCCTTGTGCAGTTTCGTCGCGCCGTCCAAGTCGCCGCGGGTTTTTAAAACCTCCGCTTGATTTCCAAGCGAAATGTACAGCGAATCGAGCTTGCCCAACTGCCGACAAATCCGCTCCTGCTCCTTGAATAAAGCCAGGGCCTTGGTGGTGTCTCCGCGAGAACATAAAATACCCGCCTGATTGCCGAGCGAGCGTTGTAGGCCCCCCAAAATCCCCAGCTCCCGGCAAATATTTTCTTCCTTCTTGAGTAATGTCATTGCCCCCGCCAAGTCACCGCGATCGTCCAGAATCAACGCCTGATTGCCGTATGAGCCCGCCAACGATCCGCGATCGCCCAACTGCTGACAAATCTGCTCTTCTTCCATGTGCAGCGCCATAGCCCCGTCCAGATCACCGCGGGAATATAAAGAAACCGCTTGATTCCCCAGCGCAACCTGCAAACCCTGTAGATTACCCGACTGCCGGCAAACCTGCACCTGTTCCTTATGCAGTGCCATTGCTCTTGCCAAATCGCCGCGAGCCCGCAATATCATTGCCTGAGTTCCGATCACGTCGGAGAGCGAATCCAGCTTGCCGAGTTGCCGGGAAATCCCCTCTGCTTCCTTGAGCAGGGGCAACGCACCGTCAAGATCCCCACGAGTATACAGAATTTTCGACTGATTGCCGAGGATCGTTGGCAGGCCGTTGAGATTGCCGCACTCTCGGCAAATCTTTTCTGCTTCCTTAAGGAATGTCATCGCACCATCCAAATCGCCGCGCGTTAACAGGATTGTGGCCAGATTGCAGAGGCTCATCGAGCGAATATCCACACCGCTGAAGCTGAGCTTTGCATTTTCCTTATAAACCTCCATCGCACCATCCAGGTCGCCACGCATTTGCAGTATCGAAGCTCGATTGTTGCTGATGATTATCAACTCACTGATTTCCTGCGGTGATAAGGCTCTGTCGGAATAATACCCTATTAGCGCGGAGCAGATACGAAGCGCTTCTTCCGAATGACCGCTCCGTTGCAGACATGCGCTGACGTGGATCAAGTACGATTTTTGAGATTCAACATCAGGTCGTTCAATTTGTTCGCGATAGGATTCCACCATGCGAATTTTGGAGTTGCTTTCAATTTGGGTCCAATAAACCTGGACTTCGAACGAATTGCGGTTCCATACCTCGGTGAACACATCTCTATCAACTAGTAACTTCTTTAACCGCTGCCATTCTCTGGCCTTGGCCAACTGCCATGGCAGTTCGTCGATCCGTCGCGGGCTGGCGGGTTGCCGCTCGAAATAGTCCGCCAAGCGCAAGTGCGTTCGCTGCTGGTTTTGCTCGGTCGGCAAATAAGCATTTTCAATCGCTGTGCGCATGAAGTCGTGGGCGAAGGTCAGCAGTCCGCCTCGGCTGATAAGCGCGTCGGACATCGCGAGGAATAATGGCGACCATTTGGCCCGTGGCATTGGTTTGCCATCTTCGCCCAAAGCTTGGAGCAATTCGGTTTCCGTCAAACCTCGTCGCGCAGCCCACAGTAACGAGAGTGTGTCACCAACCAAATCCGAATCGCCTTCGTAGTCCTGTTCCCAGCGGGCGATGACTTTTTCGTAAAGTGCGTAAGGCGATTCCGCTTTCAGGTAGTCACCAATGCGTTCCTCCAATTCCTCGTGCGTGCGGACTAATCGCAGTTCATCCAGCAGCACGCGCAGATAAAGCGGGTTGGCCGACGGCGGCGCGGCAGCGATGCGTTCCACGCGCGTGGCGTTGAGGCGCTTGGCATGTTGCGCGAGATATTCGGCAATGAGTTTACGCCGTTCGTCGACGGAAAGCAGTTCGACCTTGAGCGTGGACCAGTGGCGTTTCTGGATTTCATCCAGCGGCCGGCCCGGCAGCGTGGAGACGATGAGCCGCACGTTCTCCGGCAGGACGGGCGGCAACCACACGAGGTCGGGCGCGCCGTTGCGGTCTTCCAACTGGTTCAAGGCGTCGAGCACGAGCACGACACGGCCTTTGGTGGCGGCCATGTAAAGCCAGTTGGGGAAGGCGCTGCGCAGGGCGTCGGCCTGGTCGGGGATGTCCTGCTGGAGGCCAAGCCGCCGCTTGAACTCGCCCATGAGCCGCCGGAGCATCGCCGCCCAGTCGGCGCTGTAGGACGTCGCGCCGATGTAGTGCTGAAGCACGAGGGCGTCGGGATATGCCTGCCGGTAGCGCGCGACCCAGTTGGCCAGCAGCGCGGATTTGCCGGAGCCGGATTCGCCTAGGATGACCAGCGGGTTGGTGTCGCTGGCGGTGGCGTGTGCATTGAGGCGGTCGAAGTATTCCTGGCGTCCGATGTAAACGCGCTCGCGGCTTTGGGCGTAGGCTTCGTGATCCATCGCCTCGCGGTCTAGCGGGTCGGGTTGCGAGCCTTCGGGCCAAGTGTCGTTGATGACCTTCGTGAGGTCGGCGAGGACGAGTTCGCCCAATGCCTTGGGATTGGGATAGTTTTCGCGCACCGGAAATTTGCTCTGACGAATCTTTCCTTTCAGATTGCGAAGTTTATCTGCGTCCTTTGCGTTCTCTGCGGTGAAATTCCTTTTATCGTCCGCGCTCAAGGTCTCAACATATTTCGGATCGCGGAAATAGAAGAAGGCATGGCCGGCCATTTTCGGGTCGTTGAGGACGCCGTGAAGAATTTCGAGTTCAGTGACGGAGGCTTTTCCGTGCAGATGTTCTTTGAGCCACGGCTCGCGTTCAATCAAGTCTTCAGGCAGCGCATCGGGAATCCAGCCATAGCGTTCACCGAGCAGCCCGATGAAGTAAGGGCGACAGCGTTTGATTTCTTCCAGGCAGATCGGCAGCACCTTGCCCTCGGCGGCTTGCTCGTCGGTCACGCCCCAGCGCAAATCCACGTCGCCCCAGATAACGCCGCGCGATTCGCAGAGCTTGCGCAACTGCGGGAAAATGAATTTCACCAAATAGTCACGTTCCGCCTGCATGTCCCGAAACGTCGAGGAAATGAAGACGCGAATCTGGCGGTCTCGCTTTGGTTTTTCAACAGCAGACATGCATATCTCGAAAAGTCGAGGAGATGAACACGCGAACGGTTTTCCAGGTGGCGGTCATAGCTGAACAATAGCAAAACATAGTCACTGTAAATTGGCAACTTTGCCTTACCTGACTTGAGGGATAGCCTGGCTGACTATTGCTCCCCTTTTTCTTTCGTCAGTCCGTGTTAGAAAAATGGTTGAAGTTACAACGATGAAGCCGTTAATAAGCCCGCGTCGGCCTGAAGGTTTGCCTGCCGGAACTCACCTGGGAAGAATCATCCGCAGGTTGGACGGGGTGAGTCTCGGCTATCAATTGCGACTCTCTGCTGAAAATGACGAATGCCTGACCGGTTGGGGAAATTTAAGAGTGCAGACGTCAGAAGGTCTTGTCTGGTGCCGGGTCGCAGGAGAAGTGTTTCGACCGAGCGAATACGAGTTTGGGTTCCATTCCTTCTGGCTGACCCGGCGTGGGATGATCCTCGTGGTCACCGGACTGCTCGAAGAACGAAAACCGCAAGAGCGACGCGCCGAAGAGACATTCATCCAACCGGTTTTTCGTTTCGACCGCGCTCTAAAGGCTCAAGCAGCGGTTTGCTTGAAACGGCGACATGGAACGTCGAGGAGATGAACACGCGGACGGTTTTCCCGGATGCGGACATTGCTTGATTGGTGGCGGAATATTTCAGAAGGTGCGATTTGCTTTATTCGGATTTCATCGTGCCGTCTTGCTTGAATATCCACTTCAGGATCGCAGCGAATTTTGTGAATAGCCCCGTGAATTTTGCCAGAAGCGGGAGCGGCGGCGGTATTTTCTGGTGTCGTAATGCTCCGTATTTTACCAAGCCAAAGGTGGTGGTGAATTCCGGCTGGTTCAGCGTATCGGCTAAACCGCTGATGGCGATGGCATGGCCAGTGGTGACGTTCATGTGGAAAATATTCTCTGCCAACGTCACAATGCCCGGCACGCGCAAGCAACCGCCGCAGATGGATACGCCAGCGTGCAGGTAGCCGCTTGCAAGTGCGGGTGTTGATGTCCAGTGGACACAGTGATTCTTTCTTTGTACTTTGCGCACTTCTCCACCACGTCGAGGAATTCGAAGAAACGATGACGGGGAGGCGGTGGTTGTCATTTATGGAATCATTTTGTTGTAAGCACCGCCAATCGCTGGACTGTTTCGGACGAATCTTGCCCAAGTTCACGATCGATCAACATGGAGACGCTGAAATCTGATTTTGCGTTATCACAATCGGAAATAGATGCCGTTTGTCGAAAGCGAGCCATATGCACTTCACCGCGCAAAAAATGGGCATCAGCCAATTCCGTCTGAATTTGCCGGAGTTGTCCGGGTGGCAGATTGACGCCGTTGGACATCTGCCTAAACATTTCAACAGCTTTTCCCAAATGGTCGAGCGCAGTTTGCCAGTCCTGACTGAAACGGGCGCATTTCCCAATTTTGTTGTGTGCATTAGCGATATTGAACTCCTGTTGGGGACCCGATGTCTGCTCAGCCAGATCCAAGGCACTGAAGGCAATACCCCTCACTTCGTCCAGCCCACGAGATTGACGCAAATACGCTTTTTCTTCCTCTGGCGTAACACGCGAGGGAATGTCTTCCAAGAGCCAGGTTGACTGTTCGTCCGGCGTGGCTTTCTTGCAGTCGCGCAGAAAGTTTTCCATGGTACAAGCTGCGATAAAATGGGCCTTGATCAGCATGCCGTTGATATCGGAATTGAATCTGACCGGCCTTGGCACGCTTTGAATCATCGCGTTGTAATTCTGCTGGGCCTGCCATCGTCGTGCGATGTCTGAGGGTTTCTCCAGACGCGCCAGAATCTGGGGGGCGAGTTCGTCTCCCAGTTGCTGAGACGCTTCAACGACAGCTTCGATCCCAGACTCAAGCGCGTTGATTTCCTTCCCATATGCAACTGTTGAATAGCGAATTACCTTATACTCATAACAAAATCGTTCGATTCGGTGCATTTCGGCGTCCACGTACTCGGTGCGGACGGCGGTATCAACGATAATCAGCGGCACAACATCCATGAGATGGTGCACAATCGTCCGCCACTCGTGTCCGTTAACAGTTCTTAAGTTATTGAACATGACGTCGGATACGAAGAGCGGAAAGATGTGTTCCTTCAAATCGAACAGCGACACTATGCGATAGGGATGCAGCTTGCGATTCATGACTGCCATCAAATGAACATTGACACTCTTGGCGGTTCCCAACAGCAGACCGGTCGGCGGTAACAGATATCCGGCAACCCGCTCCAATTGCCAAATAAACACAAGCAGTGCGGGAATTCTCTGGGACCGCGCGAGGGCATTAAACGGACGAAGCATCCCCAGCATGTCCGAACCGATAAAGTTTATGATGATGGGAACTGCCAGGATCAAAAAGGTTATTCCGACGATCCCCAACTGAAGCCGAAGCATTTTGTTTTTGAGGGAATAAACCCCTGTTTGCCAAACCAGGCTCCAAGGAATGCGACCAAATAATTGGCGCACGGCCCGCCAACGCGCAAATTGAAGCGGTAAATGGGCGAGGGCAGCAAAAGCCGCGATATAGCCGACCCAGGTTGTGACGTGTGCCATATGTTTATTTCTTCTGGAGCAGTTTTAACACCTGTTCTGCCAGCGCCGGTTCCCTGGCGGCGATGAAGGACATTCGTTTGGGACGCTGGGGATCGCGGCGGAACGTGGCGATGATGTCTTGCAAGTCCAATTTTGATGTGACGAGATTCACGGCCAAATGTTCTGCAGACTCGAGGTGTTGATACCAGTTCGGCCCGGAGATTTCCAACAGAAAGAAAATCAAAATAGGTTGAAATAAATCCAAGGCGGCGGCGTTGTCATGTCGTGGGCATTTTGAATCAACTCACCCACAAACACGTCGGGTTCTGGGTTGGATATTTCGCGAGCAACGTCTCGAGGCCGGGAAAATTGGATTTCATTTTTGGCATGGGAGTCTCCGGGGTTGAAATGTTGTATTGTCTGCTTGTTTCATCAAACCCACATTAGCTCTGCCTTTCGCGGCATTTCATTCTTTCCTTGAACCGCCCGGCCAACTAATTATCCGCCATGAAATTCAACCGGCTGTTCGGTGAAAAGGGGCTTTCCATGGAACGCCTCGCCGCGCTTGTGGAAGTGGATGACGCCGGCGGCATCGCCAACGCCGCGCCCGACGACGATTCGCGCCAAAGCCTCATCAGCCGCCAGATTTCTCAACTGGAAGAATTCTTCGACGTCGAACTCAAAAACAAGACCGGCAAGACCCTTCGCCTCACGCCTGCTGGCAAGCATCTAGCCAAACTCGCCCGCGAACACCTCCAGTCGCTCGAAGAATTTCACCGGGCCTGCCGCAAGCAGCCCGCTGAAGTTGTCATCGGCGCCGGCGACAGCCTGCTGCAATGGCTCGTGCTGCCGCGCATCGGTAAGGTGCGCGAGGCGTTGCAAGGATCGGTCGTCGAGTTGCAAGACCTCCAAAATGCGGCCATCTGCAATGCGCTTCAGGATCATGTGATAGACTTCGGCCTGCTCCGCTCCGATCTCGTGGCACGCGGTTCGCTGACCGGCAGATCGCTCGGCAAATTCGGCTACAGCCTGTTCATCCCCAATAAGCTCTACCAGCGCGACAAGAAAACGAACGAAGCCGAATTGCTCCAACAACTGCCCATCACCACGCAAGGCGGCAACACACTCTTTCAACGGCGACTTGAAGAACTCGCGGCCAGCCGCAAATGGAAGCTCAACGTGAACTTGCTTTGCGAATCCTTCCCGCAAGCAGCGCAAATTCTCGCGTCCGGCCAGATGGCCGTCATCCTGCCCGACCTCGCACGTCTTGGTATTTCGTTCGATTCCGTCTGGGTCTTTCCACTGAAATCATTTGATGAACTGCGCCGTGAAGTTTATCTCGCGTGGCATCCGCACCGGTTGGAAACCCGCCCGCATCTGGCCGACGCAAAAACCAAACTCGCCGACGTGCTGAAGTTTGTATTTTAAAGCGAAAACAAATTACACACTGCTGCATAGAGCACTCGAACTGTGTATAAAACTGCGTATAAAAAGGGGTGAAAGCCTGGTGAAAAATAGTGACGGTCTAGTGCTTGACTAGGCTGTAAAATTGGTTTTTTTGCATCGAATTCGGCCTCTTTTCAGACCGATTCCGACCCTCGCCTCCATATTTTGCTGCATGAGCGGCAAGGAGTTAGGCAAATCGGAACGGCCACTGTCAGTGAAACTGTCAGTAAAATGGTGAGTGTTAACACAACTCGCCACAACTAGCCAGAACTGCACTGAAACTCGCCCACTACTGGCTAACGCCAGTGCGCCGGACAGGTTCACGATTCATGACGCAAAAAGGCATTGTCATGAAACAACGTTACATCCTGTTCCGGCGCGCGGGAGTTTTCTACTGCGAAGACACCACCACCGGCAAACAACTCAGCCTCCGCACCAAGGACGAAGCGGAGCCCACACCCTGCTCAACGCCAAAAACGAATCGTTCCGGCAACCTGTGCTCAACCGCCAGATTGCCCGCACCTACCTAGCGGCGACCGATTCAGAAATGGCCACCCGCATCTGGCAGGTGCCGATGGACGAAATGACCAAGACCAAGACCGGGGCCACCCGTCAGCGGCACGAGTGCGCCATGCGGAACAAAGCGTTTGACCTGATACGCCATCTGCCGATTCTGGAAACCCATTCGGCGCATTTCCTAAAAGTGCTGGAATTGGGCAAAGTCTCGACCAACGTTTACTTGCGGCGGATTCACAACTTCGCCTTGGACATGAATTGGCTGCCGTGGCCGATATTGCCGAAACGCCAGTGGCCACAGGTGCGCTTCAAGGAGAAACGCGCCATCACGATTGAGGAGCACCAGAAGATCATCGCCGCCGAGGTCAACCCGGAGCGCAAGGCGCTATATCAATTGTGCTGGCATCTTGGCGCGAGTCAGGGCGACATTGCGAATTTGAAAGGCGAGGACGTGGACTGGGCAAGCAACACCGTCAGCTTTGTCCGCAAAAAGACCGGGGTGCCGGTGCTGGTGCATTTGGGCGGTGAGGCGCTGAATTTGTTCAAAGACTTGCCCGGTGAAGGCCCGCTGTTTCCGTATCTGTCCGGCGTGAGGGCAGGGGATCGCGCCACCGAATTCGCCTCGCGTTGCCGCCAGCTTGGCATCAAAGGCATTACACTTCACAGCTACCGCTATGCTTGGGCAGAAAGGGCCAAGACCGTCGGTTACCCGGAACGCTTCGCGCAGGAGGCTTTGGGCCACAACAGCAAGGCGGTGCATCGCGCCTACGCGAAACGGGCATTGATGAAAATTCCCTCGCTGGAGGATTATGAGAAACGGGCGGCTTGAAACTCGTTGACGACAGGAACCGGCATCCTCACGGATGCAACAGTCGGAAAAACAAGTTCCCTACGGAAAACGGTATGGTGAGGCTCTTGTTCGTCCCGTCATCGGCAATGCCATAACCGCTGTAACCGCTTGGTCCCCAGTTCGTCGTGGTCAAATCCATAT
>Ga0265338_10010919_pt1 | contig 10561 bp, 8 predicted proteins | sample 42126metaG_FD_193579 | JGI IMG/M metagenome (GOLD analysis project Ga0265338, IMG submission 193579) | Rhizosphere microbial communities from Carex aquatilis grown in University of Washington, Seatle, WA, United States - 4-21-26 metaG | ecosystem: Host-associated > Plants > Roots > Rhizosphere >... | reverse complement strand
TATTCTGAGATGCCCCCGGCGATACGGTCGGAAAATTCTGCCGACATGAACAGCACCAGAATGGCGGCTACCAGGAAGAACCGTTTGAAAAACACGGCCAGCGCATCTTCGACGAACATTCCGTTGAACGCAGTTCCCGTCAGGCTGCAAACGCCGTTGCCGCTGAAGCTGATCAAGAGCAATCCGGTGAGGGCGGCGATGGCGGCATAGCCGAGAAAGCGCTTCCGTTCGGCGGTCGCAAAGAAATCCGCCAGCATGAGCACGATGCCCAGGGCGATTACGCAAACTTCGAGAGTGGTCAGGGAGGCGTTCATCAATTGCGGATGGCAGATTGCGGATTGCGGTTTGGCGAAAGGCCGGCCTGGGCGACCATCGGGGCGGCCGGTTCGGCCGCGGCTTCAGCCGGCGCGGCCAGGCTTACAATCTTTTGCGCGTCGGGCGTGATTTTCTCCGTGAGCAGCCGCGGGAAGCAGCCGAACACGAACAGGCTCGCCAGCAGCAGCGCGTAAGGCAGCTTGCGCCAGAGGCCCGAGGCGTCGGCCAGACCCGACCATTTGTCCGGCAACGGCCCGTGCAAGGCATTACGGATGGCGCGCGTCATATAGACCGCGCCGATGATGAGCGCGCCCCAAAGCGCGAGACCGGTCACCAGCGGGAACACCGTCCACGCGCCGAAGAACACCGTGACTTCGCCGACAAAATTCGCAAAACCCGGCAGCCCGCAACCGGCCATCGCCGCCATGAGCAACACCGTGCCGATGAAGCGCAATTGCCGGCACAACCCGCCGAGTTCGCTGATTTGGAGCGTGCCGGTTTTTTGATAAATGTAACCGCTCAACGCGAACGTCAGCGCCGCGAGAAAGCCGTGTGCGACCATGATGAACTCCGCGCCGGTTATGCCGATGAGGTTCAGGCTCGCGATGCCGAGGAAAATGAAACCCATGTGCGCCACGCTGGAATTGCCGATGAGCAGGTTGAGGTCCTTCTGCCGCATCGCCACCCAGCCGACATAAAGGATGTTGCCGAGGCAAAGCCAGGCCAGGATCTGCATCCAGCCTTGCGCCGCCTGCGGCAGCAAAGGCAGCGCGATGCGGATCAGGCCGTAGAGGCCGAATTTTTTCAGCACGCCCGCGTGCAGCATGGCGGTCGGCGACGGCGCGGAACTATAACCCAGCGGCGCCCAGGAATGAAACGGCCAGAGCGAGACGAGGATGCCGAAGCCGAACAGCAGCAGCGGGAAGATGAAATTTTGCGAGTGCGCCGACAGCGGATGCTGCCGGATGTATTCCGTCAGTTTGGGAATATCGAACGTGTTCGCGCCGGCCTGCAGGTAAAGCGCAATCAAACCGATCAAGGCGATAAGCGCGCCCAGGCTCAGATAAAGTGTGATTTGGAACGTGGCGTAATTCTTTCGTTCACCGCGGCCCCAGACGCCGATCATGATGAACGTCGGCACCAGCGCGAGTTCATGCAGGAAATAAAAGAAGAACAAATCCAGCGACGCAAACGCGCCGAGGATGCCGCCGCTCATCACCAGCAGCAGGATGTAAAATTCCTTCTCGCGCTCCTTGATTTCCCACGAGCAACACGCCGCCGCAAAGGCAACAATGGCGCCCATCAAAATCAGCCCGACGTTCAAGCCGTCCACGCCAACGTGATAACTGATGCCGAGCGATTCGACCCATGGGATTTGCTGCACGAAACGGTAGCCGTCGGCATCGAGCGACGCGCCGGCGTATTGCATGAACATTTTCACCGCCAGCACCGCCGAGGTGAGCGTGGCGAGCAGGGCGATGGCGCGGATGATGACGCGGTAATTGCGCGGCACGAACACCAGCGCCAGCGCCGCCACGAACGGCCAGCCAAAAATGTAGGTTAAAATCGACATTCTATTTTCCCAACGCGAAATACATCACCACCGCCACACCGAGCACGAACAGGAAGGCATAGGTCTGGAGGTTGCCGGTCTGGACCAGCCGCAGCGCGCGCCCGCTTAAATCCGTGCCGCCGCGAATCAGGCCGATGCAAAAACCTTCCAACAGCCAGCGATCAATCCAGTCCATCACCGCCGCGATGAAATCATGTGCGCGGATGAAAGTGGCTTCGTAAAGCTCGTCAAAATAGAAGCGGTTGCTCATGGCGGTGGCCAGGCTGCCGAGCTTCGCGGGCAGCGGATCCGTGGCCGCGTCGCGATACAGCTTGCGCGCGGCAAAGAAGCCCGCCGCGACGAAAGCAAGTCCCACCAACGCGCCGAAAGGTGAATGCACCAGCGGTTCAACCAGGCTTTGCGCGAAGGATTCACCGGCTTCGCCCGGTGAAAATTGCGAGGCGTAGGTCCGGCTGACGCCGATGACGCCGCCGATCACCGCGAACACCGCCAGCACGCGCAGCGGCCACGCCATGACGGCGGGCGATTCGTGGACATGTTCGGCGGCTTCCGTCCTGGGCTTGCCGAGAAACGCGACGTAAAACAACCGGAACATGTAGAACGCCGTCAAGCCGGCGACAACTGCGCCAAGGATGAAGAGCAGATAATTTTTCTGGTCCAACGCCTGGCCGAGAATGCTGTCCTTGGAATAAAAACCGCTGAAGGGCGGCACGCCGCTCAATGCCAGAGTGCCGATTAAAAAGGTCCAGAACGTGACGGGCATTTTCTTTTGCAGGCTGCCCATTTTCCAGATGTCCTGTTCGTCATGCATGGCGTGGATGACCGAGCCGGCGCCGAGGAACAGCAGCGCCTTGAAAAACGCGTGCGTGGTGAGGTGAAACATCGCCGGGGTCGGGCCGGCCAGGCCGACGGACATCACCATGTAACCGAGTTGCGACAGCGTCGAGTAGGCGAGGATGCGTTTGATGTCGTTTTGCTGGACGGCAATCAGCGCGGCGAGCAAGGCGGTGAAACCGCCAACCCAGGCAATGACGTGCAGCGCGTCGGCATCGAGCAAAAACAAAATCCGGCACAGCATATAAACGCCGGCGGCCACCATCGTCGCGGCGTGGATGAGCGCGCTGACGGGCGTTGGGCCTTCCATGGCATCCGGCAACCACACGTGCAGCGGGAATTGCGCGGATTTGCCGACCGCGCCGCAAAAAATCAGCAGCGCGGCAATCGAAGCCATGGCGCCGAGGGCGGCCGGGTGGATGGTGAGCTGGTTTTGCAGCGACGTGAAATTGAGCGAGCCGAGCAGTCCCCAAATCATCAGGATGCCGAGCAGAAACCCGAAGTCGCCGAGGCGATTGACGATGAACGCCTTTTTCGCCGCGTCACCAGCGCTGGGCTTTTCAAACCAGAACCCGATGAGCAGATAGCTGGAAACGCCGACCAGTTCCCAGAAAATGAACAGCTCGATGAAATTATTCGCCAGCACGATGCCGAGCATCGAAAACGTGAATAGGCTCATGAACGCGAAGTAGCGCGAGAAGCCGCGGTCTTCGTGCATGTAGCCGAAGGAATAAATGTGAATCGCGCCGCCGACGCCGGTGACAATCAGCAACATCATCAGGCTTAACGCGTCGAGTTTCAGCCCGAAATCCACGTGCAGGCCGCCGATGGTAAGCCAGTTGGTGATGGATTCACCGGGTGACGGCTGCCAGCCGTTGGCGTTGATGAAGACGAGGGTGAGAATGAAGCCGGTGACAATCGCGCCGATGGACAACAGCGCGCTCACGGTGCGATGCCGCAACGTGAACAGCGTGATGCCGCCCGCCGCGAACAGCGGCAGGAACAGGATGAGCCAGGGTAAAATTTCGTATTTCATCCGATAAACCGGGAACATCCAACATCCAACATCCAACATCCAACACCGAATATTGCGGCTGCGCACCGTCCATTGGATGTTCGGCGTTGGATGTTGGATGTTGGTTGTTTTCTCATTTCGTTACAGCTTCATGCTGGTCAGGTCTTCGACGTGGGCCGACTGGCGTTTGCGGTAAAGCGCGACAATGAGCGCCAGGCCGACCGCCACCTCCGCCGCCGCCACGGTGATGATGAAGAAGACCAGAATCTGGCCGTTCAGGTTGTTGTTGAACCGCGAAAATGAAACGAGCGCGAGATTCGCGGCGTTGAGCATCAGCTCGAGCGACATGTAAATCACCAGCAGATTGCGCCGCATAATGACGCCGAGCAGTCCCAGCGCAAACAGCAGGAAACTGACCGTCAAATATTGTTCCAATCCCACGTGCATGTTTATTTCAAATCCTTTTTGCTCAACAAAATCACGCCCACCATCGCCACCAGCAGCAGGATGGAGACGACCTCGAACGGCAAAACGTACTGGGTGAACAGGAGCTTGCCGAGCGCGGCGGTGCCGCCTTCGATTTGCGGCGCAGGCAGATTCGCCCCCGGCTGCGTGGCTTTCAATGCCTTCAGGGAAATGGTCGCAATGGCGCCAACGGAAACCAGCCCCCCCGCCAGGCCGAACAGTTTGATTTTACGCCGTTGTTCCTCCTTCAAATCGAGCAGCATGATGACGAAGAGGAACAGGACGATGACCGCGCCGGCGTAGACGATGATTTGCACCGCCGCGAGAAAGAACGCGTGCAGCAGCACGAACAGGCCGGCCATGGAGATGATGGTCAGCACCAGAAACATCGCGCTGGTGACCGGGCTGCGGCTGAACGGATTGGCGACGACCAGCACGCCGCACAACAGCGTCAGCGCCGCGAACCCGTAAAATAATATGTCAGACAAAATATCAGGCAGTGCCATGTTTCCCTTGCATCATACTTTTACCGGAAAATTCTCCTGCTCCTTCGCTTCTTCCAGTTTGTGCTTCCATTTCTGGATGCCGCCGTGAACGCCGCCCAGCGCGAGCAGCTTTTCCTTGTCGTAAATCATTTCCTCCCGGGACAGGCCCGTGAGCGAATAATCCTTTTGCAGAAAGATGGCCTCCTCCGGGCAGACTTCCTGGCACAGGCCGCAAAAGATGCAGCGGAGCATGTTGATTTCGAATTCCTGCGGCATCTTTTCCGCGTTCGGACGGTCGGCCAATTGCCCCGCCGGACCGGGCGGAATGATTTTGATGGCCTTGGGCGGGCAGACGAATTCGCAAAGCTGGCAGGACACGCACTTGGTGTTGCCGTCCTGGTCGCGCACGAGATACGGCGCGCCGCGATAATCCGGCGGCACGGCCCATTTCTGCTCGGGATACTCCATCGTGACGGTTTTGCCGCCAAACAAGGAACGAAAGGCGTGCCGGAGGGTGACTTTGAACCCGCCGACAATCGCCGGCAGATAAAGTTTTTCCCAGAACGTCAACGGTTTGCGATTAACAATCATGCAAAATTTCCAACCGCAGCCGCCGATGTCAATCGGCGGACTCTTTCCGCGTTTTCACAAACGCGGCTACAAATCAACGCGCTGCAATCAACTGACCAGCCACAGCACCACGGCCGTGACCAAAATATTCGCCAGTGCCAGCGGCAGGAACCGCCGCCAGCCCAGGTCCATCAACTGGTCATACCGGAAGCGCGGGAACATCCAGCGCACCCAGATGAACAACCCCATGAACAAAAGCATTTTCACCAGGAAAACCAGGATCTGCACCAGCCCCATTCCCAGGCTCGCCGCCGGATGATCCAGTCCCCAGAACGGCAGCGTCCAGCCGCCGAAAAACAGCGTCACCATCATCGCCGCCGACGCAATCATGTTGGAATATTCACCGAGGAAAAACAGCGCGAATTTCATCGAGCTGTATTCGGTGTGATAGCCGCCGACCAGCTCGGTTTCCGCCTCCGGCAAATCGAACGGCAGCCGGTTGGTTTCGGCAAACGACGCGACGAGGAAAATGATGAACGAAACCGGCGAGTAAAGCGCCAGCCAGCCGTGTTGCGCCTGCCAGCCGATGATCTGGCCCAGATTCAAATTGCCCACAATCAGCAGCACCGGAATCACCGACATGCCCATCGAAATTTCGTACGAAATCATCTGCGCGCTCGACCGGATGCCGCCCAGGAACGGATATTTCGAGTTGGCCGCGTAACCCGCCAGCACGATGCCGTACACGCCCAGGGACACGATGCCGAACGTGTAAAGGATGCCCACGTTCAGGTCCGCAATGACCATTTGTTGCTGGCCGAGTTGCGAGCCGAACGGAATCACCGCAATCACGAGCATCGAGGGAATCACCGCAATTGCCGGCGCCAGCCAGAAATACACCTTTCGCACGCCTGCGGGCGTAAAATCTTCCTTGAGCATGAATTTCAAGCCGTCGGCCAGCGGCTGGAACAAGCCCAATCGGATCAAAACCGGACCAAGACCGGGAATCGCCTTGACGAATGGAGGGGCACAGCGGTTCGGTCCGACGCGGTCCTGAATCCACGCCGAGATTTTCCGTTCGGCCAGAACCGCGTAGGCCACCATGCCCTGCACCACGCCGATGACGATGGCGATTTTGACCGCGCTGAAGATGATGAAATTCCAGTTCATGTTAATTTTTCGCCGCGCTTTCCAACCACAATGGCTTGAGCGCTTCGGCGCAGCGGCTTAAAAATATCTCGTCGTTTGGTGAGAAAGCGTTTGTTCGTTCGCTCTCGACGTCAATCGTGCCAACGATGTGTCCATTGGCTGGCGAGGTAACAACGAAAATTGCCTCCGCGCGCGTCGAACCGAAAGTTGTCAGGTAACGGGAATCTTTTGTTACGTCTTGCACGATGACATTTTGACGAGAGGCGATAGCTGCTCCGTTTAGACCTTGGCTGATAGGAAAACGCGGAAATGTTGGCGCGTTGGCTCCAGTCCATGCAACGGCAACAATTTCCGTCGGCGTCACGTCATAAATTCCAACCCAGCGGAAATTGCGTGACTCACGAATGAGTTCCGCAGCTTCACGCGCCTTAACAATTCGATCTGTCGCAGAAGAAGCAATAGTGTTCAAACGTTCAAATGTTTCGTTAGATGACATTCGCAAATCAGATTTTCACCGTCACGCCGGTGTCGCCGAGACCGGCCCACGTCAAACCGTTGAACGCAGGCACGTCCTTCGCCATTTCGTTGAACAAGCCTTCGATGGTCAGGAAACCGTCCTGACCGGTGACGTGGTAAACCAAATCGTGCAGAAATTCCCATTCCGGTCGCGCGTCGCCGGGCGCTTCGACGGCCTTCATGAACTTTTGGACGCGGCCCTTGACGTTCGTGAACGTGCCGCGTTTCTCGACATGGGCGCAACCGGGCAAAACGTAATGTGCCAGCTTGGTTGTTTCGTTCGGCAGAATGCCGCTGACGATGAGCGTGTCCAGTTTGCCGAGCAGTTCGGCGTCAATGCCGCTCTGCGCCGCGTCCTCGCCGAACACCATCAAGGTTTTGATTTTCCCGGCGCGGATGAATTCGGCGATCGGCCGTATTTTGATGCCCACGTTCGCCTGGCAGATGCCGATGAGCCGCGCCCCGGTCCGATTTGGGTTCCGGTCCACGTTTAACAACAACTTGTCGTCTTCACCAAAACGTCCGACGGAATCGGTCATCGCCCCGAATTTGTCCGCCAGCTTTTTGAGCAGCCAGAGTTCCTCATTGGTCTGCCGGGCCGAAGCGATGATGGCGACCGAGCCGTGCGGCGCAGCCTTCAACTTGCCGGCAATTTCGTTGAGCGCGGCCGTCCAGGTCGTTTTCTGGCCGCGCACCAGAACGTCCTTCAGGCGGTCTTCCCGGCCAATCCATTTGTAATTCAAACGGCCGTGATCGCACATCCAGCACGCGTTGACGGCGTCATTTTCACGCGGTGTGTAGCGGTAAATCTTTTCTTCGCGCGAGCCGACGATGATATTGCAACCGGTTGCGCAGCTCGTGCAGATGCTTTTCGTCTCCTTGAGGAACCACACGCGCATTTGGAAACGGAAATCCTTCGACGTCAGCGCGCCGACGGGACAGATGTCCACGGTGTTCAGCGTGTAATTGTTGTCGAACACCTTGCCGGGATACGCCGTGAGCGTGTTGTAACTGCCGCGATTGACAATGCCCAGCGCGTCGTCGCCCGCAATGTCCTTCGTGAACCGGATGCAGCGCGTGCACAGAATGCAGCGTTCGTCGTCGAGCACGATGCGCGGGCCGAGGTCCACCGCCTTGGGCTTGTGGACCTTCGGTTCCACAAAGCGGCTCGCGCTCTGGCCGTAATCCACCGAATATTCCTGCAGCTTGCATTCGCCCGCCTGGTCGCAAATCGGGCAATCGAGCGGGTGATTGATGAGCAGGAATTCCAGCACGCCCTCGCGCAATTGTTTTACGCCGGGCGTCTTTGTGTAAATCTCCATGCCGGGCGAGATCGGCGTGGCGCAGGCGATGGCCGGGCGCGGCGATTTCGTGATTTTCGGTGTGCCGTCGGGATTCATTACCGGTTTGCGGTCCGGTCCGAGTGCCGGGGTGCCAAACTCGACGAGGCACATGCGGCAGTTGCCGGCGACCGGCAGCTTCGGATGATAGCAATAATGCGGCACCTCCGTCTTCGCCAGTTCACACGCCTGAATCATTGTGGTGGGCGTCAGCTTGCCGGACCAGTCCGCCGTGAGGCGCGGCGCCTCGATTTCGCGCCCGTCCACCTTCACCTTGATCTTTTCGATCACCGGCGGCGCAGATTTTGTTTCGGTTGTTGTCACAAACTAAATTCTTTCAATTCACCGCAGAGACGCCGAGACGCAGAGGAATCAATAAAATTATTTGCAATACGCTTGAACCCATTCTTCAACACGGGAACAATAAAATTGACCAGCAAACCCAAAGTCAAACCGGACAACTTCAAGTAAGTGAGCAGTTGCGCTTCATGAACCGGCAACAAATGCTCCACGGTTTTTAGCTCTAAAATGATTTTTTCTTCGACCACCACATCGAGACGATAACTACAATCCAGGCTGACACTTTTGTATTTCACGGGAAGCGGTTTTTGCCGTTCAAAGCTGATTCCAAGCGCTGACAACTCGTAACCGAGACATTCTTCGTAGGCCGATTCGAGCAGACCCGGTCCGAGTTGCTTGTGAATCTCAATACAGGCACCAATCACTTGTTCGGTGATTTCCCTGAAACTCTGCGTCTCTGCGCCTCTGCGGTTCATAAATTTTAGTGATGCGCGGCGGCCAGTTTCGTTGCTTCCGTCGGCGCGGCGCTCTCCTGTGTGCGGCGTTCCTCGTCGGCCCGGCCCTTGGCGACAAATTCGTCCTTGAACTTCGCCACAAAACTTTGCACCGGCCAGGAGCAGGCTTCGCCAAACGCGCAAATCGTGCGGCCGCCAGGAATGTTGTCGGCGATTTTAACCAGATAATCGGCGTCGCTCGCGCGGCCTTCGCCGTGCGTGAGGCGATGCAGCGCCTTGTTCATCCAGAGCGAGCCTTCCCGGCAGGGCGTGCACTGGCCGCAGCTTTCGTGCGCGTAAAATTCGGAAATGTTCGCCAGCGCCTCGACAATGTCCACGCTGTCGTCCATCACGATGATCGCGCTGGAACCGCTCATCGAACCGGCGGCAATCAGCGAATCAAAATCGTAAGGCAGATCCAGCATGTCCACTTCCTGCTCGGCCATCTGGCCGTCCGGGCCTTTGCGCTTGAGCTTGAACTTTTCGCCCGCCTTGAAAACCTTCGCCGACGACCCGCCGGGGATCACCGCTTTTAATTTCCTTCCATCGCGAAGTCCACCGCCGAATTTTGGATCGTTGATAAGTTCGCCAATCGTGACCTTGCCGACTTCAATTTCGTAGTAACCCGGTTTTTTGACGTGGCCGCTGAGACTGACGAGGCGCGTGCCGGTATTGTTGGGTGTGCCAAGCTTGGCGAATTCCGCGCCGCCCATCGCCACGATGTGCTTCACGTTGCACAGCGTCTCGACGTTGTTGACGATGGTCGGGCACATGTACAGACCGAGGATCGCCGGGAAATACGGCGGCTTGATGCGCGGGTAGGGCCGCTTGCCTTCCAGCGATTCAATCAGGCCGGTTTCCTCGCCGCAGATGTAGGCGCCCGCGCCGCGATGAACGTAAATCTCCAGATCATAGCCGCTGCCGCGGATGTTTTTGCCGAGGAGATTTTTGGCGCGGGCCTCGGCCAATGCCTTGTTTAAGAGCTTCGCGCCTTCGGGCATTTCGCCGCGGATGTAGATGTAGGCCAGATGCACGTCGTTAGCGAAACACGAGATGATCATGCCCTCGATCAACTGGTGCGGATCCTTGTGGATGATCTGGCGGTCCTTGAACGTGCCTGGCTCGGATTCGTCGGCGTTGCAAATGAGATAAACCGGCTTGCCGCTTTTGCGGTCCACGAAGCTCCATTTGAGGCCGCACGAAAAGCCCGCGCCGCCACGGCCGCGCAGGCCGGAAATTTTAACGTCCTCGCGGATTTGCTCCTGCGGCGACTGCGTTTTGCCGTCGGGCAGGGTTTTGGGCGGCAGCGCCAGCGCCTTTTTGAGCGGCTCGTAGCCGCCGTGGCGCAGATAGCATTCGAGGTCGGGCGTGTAACCCGGCGCGTCGGCATATTTCAAAATCAATTTGTATTCCTGCGGCATGGCTAATTCAAAGCCCCGGCGGGGCGACCGAAAATAGCCCACGGTTTTAACCGTGGGTAAAATTTGGAAATGGACCGAGTCCCG
>Ga0265338_10010918_pt1 | contig 10561 bp, 11 predicted proteins | sample 42126metaG_FD_193579 | JGI IMG/M metagenome (GOLD analysis project Ga0265338, IMG submission 193579) | Rhizosphere microbial communities from Carex aquatilis grown in University of Washington, Seatle, WA, United States - 4-21-26 metaG | ecosystem: Host-associated > Plants > Roots > Rhizosphere... | reverse complement strand
GATGCAGCAGATGATGAAGAAGATGGGCAAGTTCTCGAAGATGATGGGCCGCATGGGCGGCGGCCTGCCGGGGATGCTGCGGCGGTAATTGCTCCGCTGACGGCAAGGTTTAAGAATCCCAACGGGATTCCAGCCACCAGCCCAAGGTTGCGACGAAGGAGCTACCTTGGGTTTGTATCCAAAACAAATTGCAGTTGGCGTGTCGAGTTCAATTTTGAACAAGCGTTAAAATGTCATCCGTTTGTTGGCGCGTAGCGCGTTTTGACCGACAATCAATGAATGTCTGGTCACTACAAGTCTCAAAAAACTCTGTGCCAATACCAAATTGAACAACGAATCCATCCCGATCCATTAGCGTTAGGGTGGCATTTGGCACGAACTCACCAGTCCAATGCTTGTCCCATCCTGTTCGCTGCTGATTGATGAATTCGACAATTCTATGAATTCGATCACGCTCGGTGATCTGTCGGCTAGCTCCGCCAGCCAAGTTGGTGCTCACTACAATTTTTGTAATGTTGGAAATAGCAGGTAGTACCACCGCACTAATTGTTGTCGGAAGTTCACCAATCAACCGCAACAATTCATCCCTTTTCTGGATCGATGTGTTTTGTAGAGAACCGCAAGCAAGAAAATTATCTCCAATCCCAAATCGCCCGCAACAATTCGTTCCACTATACAGGTCTATTGCCAATGACCCGACCGGAGCACTGCCAAATTCTGACTCGGTCCAACCTTTGCGGTTTTCGTTGAAAAACTTTGCGATTGATTTCAGCAACACGGGGGTGTCGATCCATTTTATTGCCAGCCCACCCCAATCGCCATTTCTAATTACGACCCTAGTTAGCGATGGAACCTCGTGCACCTTTGAATCTTCAGCATACACGCTCTGCATGCTCTGGATAGCAGCGACTATAAATGCCAAACAAGTTAAAGTATAACTTTTCATATCAGTCTCGTGCGATTTATCCTCATCTTTCGCGTTTAGTTACGTCGGCAGCGGCCCACCCACGTTAATTCCGTGCTTCAGGCAGTAGGCCCCGTTGTCCACGTATTTTTCCGCCCACCATTTCAGCCCAGCGCGCTCTTTTTTGGTCAGCGGGCGCACAACCTTCGCCGGCGCGCCCAGCACGAGCGAACCGGGCGGGATTCTCATGCCCTGCGTCACCAGCGCCCGCGCGCCGATGAGCGATTGTCTGCCAATCACCGCCCCGTCCAGAATCACCGCGCCCATGCCCACGAGCACTTCGTCGCCGACGGTGCAGGCGTGCACGACCGCCGAATGGCCGACGGTGACCAAGTTGCCGAGGATGCAGGCATAATCATCGGCGAGATGCAGCACGGCGTTATCCTGGATGTTCGTGTGGTGGCCGACGACGATGCGGTTGATGTCGCCGCGCAGCACCGCGCCGTACCAAACGCTGGAATGCGCACCCAGGGTCACGTCCCCGAGCACCACGGCGGTCTTGGCGAGATAAACGTTGCGGCCGAGCCTCGGTTTCCGGCGCAGGAACGTGTCGAGCTGCTTCAGCGTTTTCTTCATGCCCGGATTTTAACCGCGGAAGCTGAAGATGTCGCGGCATTTTCCAAAGCCGCGTGCGCGCGGTGTGCCAATCGGATCGAGCCGCAGGCTCGACGCTACAGCCGCAGGAGGCGCGCGGGGCCTCCCGCCCCACCATAGCAGGTTGATCACGCGGCTAGAAGCCGCATTCACTGGCAGCCAGGATGGCTGCCTCTACGGTGTGGCGGCACGCCTCCCGGCGTGCCAGTGAGAGCGGCATCCTGCCGCCAGATCGGTGCCGATGCAGGTTGCCCGCCAAAACAGCCGGCCATCCATTTTCCCTTTCGCCCGGCGCCCAGCAGGGTTAAATTCCAACCGTCGTATGACGAAACCGGCTTTGCACAAACCTGCGCCCAGACGGAGATTGCCGCGTTCCTTCAAGGATCTGACGCCGTCGAAACATTTCAATCCCCGCACGTTTTTCCGCGAGCTCGTCTGGAAGGCGCTGCTGACGCCGCGGGTGGGCCAGCCGCGGCGGCCGGTTTTTCCCAAGCTCATCCGCGGCCAGGTGGCGATCACCTGGATCGGCCACGCGTCGTTTTTGATCCAGTTCACGAATTTGAACGTCCTGATTGATCCGAATTTTGCGAACTGGCTGTTTTTTTTAAAGCGCATCAAACGCGCCGGGCTGAAGATCAAGGATTTGCCGCGGATAGATGTGGTGCTGCTGACGCACGCGCATTTCGATCATTTTCACAAACCCACGTTGCGCCGGCTGCCGCAGCCGAAAATCGGCGTGATGCCCCAGGGCGTCGGCGATCTGGCGCAAAACCTCGGCTTCGCGCGCATCATCGAGCTGGATTGGTGGGAAAGTTTTTCGCAGCGCGACTGGAAGGTGACGTTCACCCCGAGCCAGCATTGGGGCGCGCGCACCTTGCACGATCAACATCGCGGTTATGGCGGCTTCGTGCTCGAACACCAGGGCCGGAAGATCTATCACGCGGGCGACAGCGCCTATTTCGAGGGCTTCAAGGAAATCGGCCGGCGGCTGGCGCCGGAAATCGCGCTGCTGCCGATCGGGGCTTATCATCCGGAATCGTTCCGCCATGTGCACATGGGGCCGGACGAGGCGGTCAAGGCATTCAGGGATTTGCGGGCGCACTGGCTGGTGCCGATGCACTACGGGACATTTAAATTGTCGTTCGAAGATCTCAACGAGCCGCCGCGGTGGCTGGTCGAGATTGCCATCAAGGAAAACCTCACGGCAAAACTACGAATGCTTGACGAAGGCGTGCCAGTGGTGTTTTGATTCCCCCACATCACGCCGCCCAGCATGACTGAAGACAATGCCAATGCCAACCCATCGCCGTTGGATGCGCTGCGGCGTTACGTTCCTTTGGCCGTCTGGGCGGTGGTCATCCTGGTCATTCTGGCCATTCCGCTCAAAATCATCAGTTACGGCTACCTGCCGGCCGATGATGCCATGCGCCATGCGGCCAAGGCGGTGAGCGGCAAACCCTGGCCGGAGATCCTGGTGACGGGTCCCGCCTTCCAGATTGATCACAATTACGGCTGGCATTTTCTGTTGCGGCAGATTTATCTCCGGAACAAAAGCGGCGCCGATGCCCAGGACACCGAAAAGTTGGTCCTGATTTCCGTGGTGGCGCTGTTCGTATTGGTGGGCTGGTCGGCGCTGCCGTGGCTGAAACGGCCGGAGGCCTGGTTGATTGCACTGCTGGCGATGACGCTCACCTCGGATCTTCTGGGGCGATTTTTGCTCGGCCGGCCGTTTATCCTGACCGTTGCCGGCCTGCTGACCATTCTATTTGCCTGGCAGGTCCATGGTTCATCCCCGCCCAAATGGTGGACGGCGGTGTGGATGGCCGGGCTGATTGCCCTTTGCACGTTCGTGCACGGAGTCTGGTATCTCTGGGCGCTGCCGGTGGCGGCATTTCTTCTCGCCGGCCAATTCCGATGGGCCGGGCTGCTCGCCGTGGGCTGGATGGCGGGAGCCTTTCTGGGCTCTTCCTTTACCGGGCATCCCTTTGCCTCCCTTTACCAGGCGTTGGTCATGGCGTCCCGGGCCTTTAGCTTGCACTCCACGCAACGCACCATGGTCACCGAATTTCAGCCGTCCTCGGGCGATGTCATGGCGCTGATCATCCTGGGCGGCCTGCTGATTCTGCGCCAGCTGGCCGGTTTGAAAGCCCGGCGGCTGTCCTCCAATCCGGCGTTCTGGCTGGCGGTGCTGACCTGGGTGCTCAGTTTCAAGGCGACGCGGTTCACGGAAGACTGGGGTTTGCCGGCGTTGATGGTCCTGATTGCCTGCGACCTGCAACTGCTCCTGGAGGCGCGCTTCGCGGCGGACTCCTTCAAGCGCCTGGCACTGGCCGGCATCCTGACGACCGCGATTTTCCTGGCCGTCACCAACGACGGCGGCAGCCGCTATACCTATAACCTCACCCAGCAATATCTGACCACGGCGGAACATCCCGAACTCAAAGGCTGGATGCCGGAAAAAGGCGGCATCCTTTACTCCGCGGAAATGGGAATTTTTTATCAAACCTTCTTCAAGAACCCCAACGCGGACTGGCGTTACATTCTGGGCTATGAGCCCGCCTTCATGCCCGACGAGGATTTCAAGGTCTATCACAGCATCATGTGGAATTTCGGCGATGCCAAGGCCTACGAACCGTGGGTGGAAAAAATGCGCCCGGAGGACCGCCTGGTCATTCCCGGCGGCCGGGGCGCGCCGCCAAACATTCCGCAACTGGACTGGGAATACGGGGTCAGCGGCACCTGGATCGGGCGCGTGCCGCGCTCCCATTCACCGCCGGACGAATTGCCGCCCACCTTTCCCGCCACGGCAACGGCCGGCAGCCCGACCAATGCGGTGAATTCGCTCAAGTGACCGGCGGCCAAACTTTCAGCGCCGGAAACCGCGGCGCCGTTCGCCGACGGGTGACGGCAAATCATTTCGCCGCAATGCCACGGACTGACTATGACTGACGACAACAACTCCGGCGGGCCGCTGCTCGACCGGTTGCATCGCTATGTGCCGTTGGCAACCTGGGCGGTCGTCATTTTGGTCATCCTGGTCATTCCCTTTAAAATCGTCAGCTATGGTTATTTGCCGGGGGATGATGCCCTGCGACACGCGGCCAAGGCGGTCAGCGGCAAGCCGTGGTCGGAAATCCTCCTCCTCAATCCGGCCTATCAGATCGACCATGAGTTCGGATGGAGCCTGTTGCTGGAAAAAATCCAGCACGCGGAAAACGCCAACGCCGAATCGCTCGTGGTGTTTTCGGTCGTATCGCTGTTTATGCTCGCGGGCTGGTCGGTGCTGCCGTGGCTGAAACGGCCCGAGGCGTGGCTCATGGCGCTCATCCTGGCAAGCCTCCTGATGGGGTTGCCGCAGCGTTGGATGCTGGGACGGCCTTACCTGGTGACCCTGGCGGCCCTGTTGAACCTCCTGTTGGTGTGGCAGACCCACGGATCATCGGCCCCCCGATGGTGGATGATGGGTTTGATGACATTCTTGATGGCCGCCAGCACCTTTGTGCATGGCGTCTGGTATCTTTGGGCGCTGCCGGTCGCGGCGTTTTTTCTGGCGGGACAATTTCGTTGGGGAACCGCCCTGATGCTTTGTTCGGCGGTGGGAATTTTCCTCGGCAGCGCACTCACCGGGCATCCCGTGGCCTATCCGCTTCAAGCCGTCAAGCTGGCGATGCTCACCACCGGCATACAGGACACCGCTCATATCAAGGCGGTGGAATTGCAGCCATTCAACGGCAACATTCTTGCGGTGATGCTGGTTGGCGGGTTGCTGGTGCTGCGCCGCCTGGCCGGATTGGCGGCGCGGCCGCTGACGGCCAACCCGGCGTTTTGGCTCGCCGGCATGGGTTGGATGCTCGGTTTCGTGGTGGGGCGCTTTTGGTTCGATTGGGGTGGGGCGGCACTGCTGGTTTTGCTGACTGGCGACTTGCAATTGTTCCTCCAAACCCGTTTCCGGGCGGATTCCTTCCGGCGGCTGGGATTGGTGTGTGGCGTGGCTTTGACGCTTTTCCTGGTCACCACCAATGACATTGGCAGCCGCTGGACCCAAAACCTCACCTGGCAATTCGTGACGCCGGACGATCCGGACCTTGCCGGCTGGCTCCCGGACCGGGGGGGCATTTTTTACACAGCCGATATGACGTTGTTTTATGAAACGTTCTTCAAAAATCCCCGGGCAGACTGGCGCTATGTGCTGGGGTTCGAGCCCACGTTGATGCCGGCGGAGGACTTCAAGGTGTACCACCGCGTCCATTGGAATTTTGGCGATACCCAGGCTTATGAACCGTGGGTGGAAAAAATGCAGCCGCCCGACCGCCTGGTCATCCGCGGCGACCGGAGCGGCCCGCCAAACCTTCCTCAGCTGGAATGGGAATACGGCGTCAGCGGCATCTGGATCGGACGGCTGCCGCGCTCCAACGCCCCGCCGCCCGCACCCACCGTTCCCGCCACTGCCACGCGCGGCCGTCTCACCAATGCGGTGAATTTACCGAGGTGACAGCGCGTCGAACTTTCGCGCCAGCTCGAAATCCTTCTCCGTCAAACCGCCCGCATCGTGCGTCGTCAGCGTGAGCGTCACCCGGTTCCAACGGATGTCGATGTCCGGATGATGCCACGCCTTTTCGGCCGGTTCGGCGGCGGCGTTCACGAAGTTTATCGCGGCGGGGAAGTCCTTGAATTGAAAGGTCCGGACGATGGCCCCGCCCTGCAGTTTCCACTCCGGCACGGTGACCAGAGCGGTCTTGATTTCAACCGCTTTGAGTTTTTTCATGGCCCAAGCTCGCCTGGTCTCCGGCATTTGGCAAATCGCCGCCCCCGGCTGTCAAAACCATTCCTTGCGGCCGTCCACATAGGTCCGGACAAACTCCTCGTCGGACTTGCACAGGTAGATGATGCCTTCGATCAACGCGATCACATGCATCACGCCGGCAGCGGCTCCACAGGTGCAAATGCCGCCGACGATCGTGATCAACAGCATGGCCAGACCCGCGCCGGTGTAGCCGAGGATGAATTTGTGAATGCCGAGCGAGCCGAGCAGGATGCCGCAGACGCCGGCGGGGATTCTATTGGATGCCCGCGAGGCCATGGCCGGCGCCGGCGCAATGGGTGGCGGGACCGCCTTGAGTTCGGAGGCAAATTCCGCAAATGAGCCCAGCGGTTTCCATTCCGGAGCACCTTCCACCTGGGCCAGGGTCTGGGCGTTGACCCGGTTTTCCGCGATCCATCGCCGGATTTCCGCCGCATCGACCGGACCGTATGGCTGGCCGTTGATTCCCACGATTTTGTACATGACGCGCCTTTCTGTCTTCGGTTTCGATCACTAAAGTTTCGGCGGCTGGCCGGACAAGTCGGTCGTTTGTGGCGCAACCGGTTCCGGTCCGGCCGGTTTGCCGGCCTGCGCCTGCCGCACCAGGCTGATGCTCGTCACCAGCGACCAAAACCATGACGCCACGAATAAAATCGCGCCGATTTCCCCGATCCACCCGGCCGGGCGCGCCGGCGCGCTATCGGTGATCTGACTGTAGTACTGAAGCATGACTTCAAAAAACCACACGACCACCATCACGAAACCGGCTACGGCCAAAAGAAGTTGCCCGATGCCCGCCACCCAGCGTCCGGCCATGAGCGATCCCAGCCCGGGCGTGGCCAGTTGATTCACGAGGGCGGCGTTGCGGGCGGCGGACGGACTAGGCGGCCTCTGACCCGGCTGCGGAAAAAATGGTTTCATAGGCATACATCAATGCACCGTAGCCGATCGGCACCGTGAACAGAGCCCCCACGCAACAGGCACACGCCCCGGCGACATTGAGCAAGCTGATCACAATAACCAGCCCGAAAACCTGCCACCAATGCTTGCCGACCATTTTCCAGCTCGTTTTCATTGCCGTCCAAAAATCCATCTGCCGGTCGATGATCAGCGGCAGCGTGAAGACCCAGCGAACCTGCAAATAAATCATCGGCACCAGGCAAACCAGGAAAACCGGCAGGCCAATCGGGAGCATTGCCATCAGCAGGTGGCGGACTTGCTCTTCGGGGGATTGCCCCTGCACGGCCGCCGCCATGCCCAAACCCAAAATCAGGATGACCACCATAAAAGGTATCAGGCACAGACCCGCCAGCAGGCCGCTGACAATCTTGCCCAGAAAGAGCTGGATGAATTCCCTCCGAAACCCGGTGAACGCATCCCCCACGCCGGGTGACTGGTTGCGGATGGACTGGATGAAAACGTAAAACAAACCGCCCAGCAGCGGGCCGGCGATGATCAGGTTCGCAAGTGAAAACAGCGGGCCAATCAATGGAATCATCGAAAGCACGGCAACAAACCCTTCAATGACCGCGAACAGCAGAACGGAGACGAACAGGACCCCGAAATTATTTTTGAACAATCCATATCCGCGGCTGATACAGCCCCCGATGTCGAGATCGTAATCGTGCTCCTGCCACCCGGCGACGGGCGCGATCGGCGGGGGGGTGCTCTGGCCGGCGGTTTGTGCCGCCAGCGCGGCGGCAAATTCCGGAAACGCCGCGAGCGCGCGAAATTCCGTGTCCGTTTCCTCCCGCATCAGGGACCGGGCATCCAGCCGGCCGTCGGCAATCCACCGGCGCACATCGTCCGCCGAAACCCCGCCGTATTGCTTTTGATCGCCGCCGATGATGGTATAGGTCGCCATAAATGTTTCTGGGTTTGGGTCAGGGATTCCAGCGCAATTGGGACAGTCGTGATTCCCGCACCTGTTCAATATGGCCGTCGGCAAAACCCACCACGACCAGCTGGGCGTGCCGGGATTTGTCCAGCAGCATCTCCTGGCCGCCGGCGGCGTTCCAGCCGCCGTCCGCCTCGAAAATCACCACCGTGTTTGGATCCACCTTGCCGGCTTCCGCGCCGGACAATCGAACATTGAAAGCATAACTGCAGCGGCTGCCGGAAAGATCTGCCGGGCAATGGAACACGTTGGTTGCACCGACTTCCGACTGGATCGCATTACACCAGTTGGTGGCGGCGGGATAGTGGTTCTGGTTGTCGCCGGTATAAGTGCGCAGGGCGAGGGCAAGCTGTTTGACATTGGTCACGCAATTGATGCTCTGCGCCTTCTGTTTGGCCCGGACCAAGGCTGGCAGCAATAACGCCGCAAAAATGGGGATCATGAATATGAAAACCGCGGACACGATGACCCCGGCCAGCGCCATTCCGCCGCCACCCAGGGCGCCCCGGCTTTTTCTGATTTTGACCATGGCGATGATCCCAAGGATCAACCCGATCAACGCCGTGGTCCCGCAGGTGAACAGGCCCAAAATGCCCAGCACGAGGGAGGTGATGGCCAGGCCGCTGGTTTTGGCCGGAGCCGCGGGGGCGTCCCCCGGCAAAGGCGGCGGCGTGAGGGCGGCCGCGGCATTGGCCGCGAGCAGATCGGCAAATTCAGGGAAGGTCTCCAGCGGACGAAACTCCGTTTCCCCCTCCGCCTTCAACAGGGATTGCGCGTTAAGCCGGCCTTCGGCAATCCACCGGCCAATGTTCTCAGTCGTGACCGAGCCGTATTGCTTGTGATCGGCTCCAATGATGGTGTAGGTCGCCATGTTTATTTCCCTTGCTTGACGACTTCTAATTCATCAGGCGCACCGGCGCAAGCTGTTTTGCTCAGGAATTGCGCACGAACAGCTTCCCCGGCAGCTGTTTCACCGCGCGCTTCATCTCCAGCCCCAGCAATGCCACGCTCACGGCCGAGCTGGGCAGGCTGCTCCGCCGGATGACCTCGTCGATGCTGGATTCCTCGTTCGTCAACGCGTCGTAAACGCACCGCTCATTTTCGGACAGCTCCAGCGCCGGCAGCACACCGGTCGCGCCCGGCGACGGCGGCCGGTTGCTGGCCGGGAACAGATACTCAAATTCGCTGAGCACATCCTCCGCGCCTTCGCACAGCTTCGCGCCCTTCTTGATCAGGTCGTGGCAGCCCTTGCTGCGCGGCGAATCAATCCGCCCCGGCACGGCGAAAACCTGCCGGCCGTATTCCGTGGCGAAATTCGACGTGATGAGCGCGCCGCTATGCAAGTCCGCCTCCACCACCACCGTGCCGAGCGTCATGCCGGCGGCGATGCGGTTGCGGATGGCGAAGCTTTGCCGGTCGCCATTGCGGTTGAAGGGAAATTGCGTGATGACCGCGCCGGATCCGGCGATGCGTTCGAACAACTCCCGGTTCTCCGGCGGGAACACCAGGTTGATGCCCGTGCCGAGCACGCAGACCGTCCGGCCCTTGGCCGCCAGCGCGCCCTGGTGCGACGCCGTGTCAATGCCCCGGGCGCCGCCGCTCACCACCGTCACCCCGACGTAGGCCAGCTGATAGGCCAGCTTGCGCGCCGTCTCGAGGCCGTAATGCGTCGTCATCCGCGACCCGACCATGGCCACCGCGTTCTTGTCCCTGGCCGTCAGCGCGCCCTTGATATAAAGCACCAGCGGCGGATCGTAAATGTGCCGGAGCAATTCGGGATATTCCTCATCGGTTGAAATCAGCACCCGGCAGCCGAACTCCGCGATGCGTTTCAATTCGCCCGCGAGATCCACGTTCTGCTCCCAGCCGGCAATCGCCCCGGCGGTTTCTTCGCCGATATTGCGGACCCGCAGCAGTTCGCTTTTGGACGCCTGCAGGATTTTTGGCGCTTCGCCAAAATGTTCCAGCAACTGGCGCGCGCGCACCGGCCCGACGTGCTCGATCAAGTTCAACGCGATTAGGGCTTCGCGGGAATCCATGATTTTGGAATAACGGTTTCGAATGAAACCCGCAAGTGAAACCTGCGGAACTGTGAAATCCGGGGGTAGTGTCCTAATTTGGCGTTGGAGCGCGGGCTTCAGCCCGCTTCACCGCGCCAATGACAAGGGACGATGAAGCGGCATAAATGCCGCGCTCCTTAAATTAGGACACTGCCAATCCGGGGCATATCTTGACACAGTCCTTAAACTTGGGCAGGCGGGACGCCTGCCCTACTTTTGGAGGCGGCTTCGCCGCCAAGGTAGGA
>Ga0265338_10010917_pt1 | contig 10562 bp, 7 predicted proteins | sample 42126metaG_FD_193579 | JGI IMG/M metagenome (GOLD analysis project Ga0265338, IMG submission 193579) | Rhizosphere microbial communities from Carex aquatilis grown in University of Washington, Seatle, WA, United States - 4-21-26 metaG | ecosystem: Host-associated > Plants > Roots > Rhizosphere >... | reverse complement strand
TGCTTCTCTCCCCCTTTGTGTGTTCCTTCTATGGCATTACCCAGATCCGCCCCAACTTTTTGCGCGCCCTCGCCACGCTGCTGGGCAAAGCTGGAGTACATCGTATAGTCGTTCAACGATTTGAGAAACTTCTTTTTATTCGCGAAACTTTTCTGTGAAGTATCGGGCTTATTTGCGGAACCTTGATCGGCTACTGACGGGTTTTCAGTAATCTGGTTTTCATCAGTATCGTTTCTTTGTGTCTGATAATCATTGCTACTCGCTGATGGATGTTGTTCCTGCCCCTCGTTCTCTCGTGGTTCGTTCCTGGAAGACAACTTCTCCTTATCAGTTGTTCTGAATATATCATCGAAGGGGTTCTTCTTTTTGTTCTTTGTGAAAAGATTGCTCTCTGCAGCAGAGTCATCTTCACCAAAAAGGTTGCGAACAACGTCGTTGCCTTTCTTTGCTGCTTCCGCTGCTTTATCCTCGGTCTCCCCGCGTCCTGTGATCCCCATCATTCTCCCTATCCCCATTCTCACAAGACCAGCCAGCATACCACCCATAGGTGCTCACCTCCTTTGAGAGAACCGTTGAGACATGCTCAATCAGGCATCGTTTTTGCTACAAACCTTGCTGTTGCGAGAGACTGTTGCTGAAAGGCTTGCAACCGATGTATAAAGCTTATACTTCCTTATAGGGTAACGCACCACTCATCTTTACCTGCTCTTCTGTCTTTTTTCTCATATCTGGCATGCTAAAACTGCGCTGAAGTGTCCGTTGTCCGGCCTCTACGATATCTTTCTGAGGTCTATTCATAGTTGATAATTCGTTGCCTGGGTCTTCCAGGAATTGCTTAAATGGTGTCGGTGTTTCTTTCGGTTCTTCCGATCGTTCCTCTTCTTTCGTAGGGATCTTGTCGCTTTTCCCTCCCATCTGCGGTATAAACGGCATATTGCCCCCCTGATTGCTATCTCCACCTGGTTGAGCTTTTAGCATCATATCTGCCGCTTCGCCAAATTTATTGGCAATCCCTTGTACTCCGTCGCTAATCTTGCTAGCCACGCTATAGGCAATCAAACCTTTGTTCTCATCGAATAATGATTTTAGCTGACTTCCTTTTTTTTTGTCTGTCTCATTCTGAGAGGTATTACCTGTATCACTTTTCTTTTTTGCTCCGGCCTCGCTAATTAACCCATCCAGGCCAATTCCATCCTCAGTTCCGTGCCCGTTATCTCTGCCAGTTGTGTCGCTTTTCTCTTCCATTGTCTGAACTCTCAGGATGTCCTTCAATGGACCTGTTCGCGACTCCAGGAGCCCATTGCCATCCTTCGGGGTATCTGTTTTTTCGGTCTTGGCTCCTCTCGTTGCTTCGGTGGCTTCTTGCATAGATGATTACCTCTTTGGAGATTGTTCTATCAGGCATCTTTCTTTGATTGAAGAGGAGTGGCAGGTATATGGCTGGTATGGTCAACTCCGTTTGTCTCCCCGGAACGCCCTCTGACGATTGCGGTTTCAGGCACTCTGGGAGTTGTTGGCGCGGCAGGTTTTCCATTGGATGACCGGGTGGCTCTGGCATCTTTGGGGAGATCCGCGAGGCGTAACAGCTCTTCTTCCAGCAATTGCTTTTGTTGTTCCCATGATGATAGGCGTGAGACCAGGGTGGTATTCGCCATCGCGATCTCCATAGGCGAGGCCAGCACCTCCATCGGAGTCCAGGTTTTTGTTGCAAATAGACCTTCGCCGCGTTTGGTTGTCAGAAGGTACCGTTTCTGTCCTGAGCTGAGATTAAACGTATTTACCACAGAATCAATGGTGCTAGAGTCCTGTTTCATTAAGAATTTCATCGTTGCCATGGACAGGATCGTTTTCCCCTCCTCCGAATTCAAGAAGTCATCTGAATTTTGTGTTGTGCACCAGAGACCTCCGCCATATTTGCGGATTCTGCGTGACAGTTCTTCGAGGAATTTCGCGCCCTGAGAAAACTGCATTAAGAGCCATGCCTCGTCAATCAGAATGACAAAGTTTGTCATAATGGTGCGTTCATTACGTTCCTGGCGCATTTTGTTCCAGAGAAACTCGGTGACCAGGAAGAGTCCGATAGGCTTTAACGTATTATTCAGTTCGCGAACATTAAAATCGATGAAATGATTGTCCAGCGAGAGACGCGTCCTTGTTGGAAACATGTGGAGATAGCGCTCCAGACGTTCGCTCAGTCCATAGGTATCTTCTCCCATGTTAAAGCGCTCATCTCCACGTAATGCACTGGACATAATGACAAAGAATTCCTGCATATTTGGTGCCTGGCGCGCGTGTGTCGCGGAATCCATCGTGATGCCACGATTCTCGTAGGTTCTGATCAGACACTTGTAGAGGAAGGCTTTCTCTTTCTGTTCCAGCGTCCCTTCATCGGACAGGAGCAGTTCCAGAAGCGTAATCAGATTCAGTAACTTTTCCCGGAAAATGTTCGAGTCGTCTCTGGTTGGATCTGCGGGGTCTATTTTCTTTGTCTGAACATACAGTTCAAAGGGATTAATCTGCAAAGACTGAGAAGAAAGGTGGACAAACTGGCCATTGACCTGCTGGCAGAGATTATCATATTCAGCCTCGGGATCAATCACATAGACGTTACAATCCCCTAGCAGGCGGCGAGAGACTGTTTTAAAGAAGAAGCTCTTGCCAGATCCCGACTTGGCAAAGACCACCATATTGGCATTTTCCAACTGGCGCGTATCAAAGGGATTGATAATGATCATGCCACCTTTCGGATGGACTCCGAACATCACGCCACTGTCCATACTGATATTGGTACTGGTAAAGGGGAAGAAGCTTGAGGCTGAGTTCGTTCCCAGGAGGCGATTACGCGCCAGCAGATTGTTGCAATCAGGCAGGCAACTCATTAAGCCGAGATGATGTTGCCAGAAAGCAGGTTGCGCCCGGAAGTCGAGGCTACGCACAGCAGCGGTCACGCGATTACTGCGCTCCATTAATGACTGTCGATCAGACCCTCGTACCTGAATATAGGCTGAGATATTAAAGACACGCTCATCGCCACGCGCCAGGTTTTCACGCAGGTGTTCGACATCTTCAAGCGCGATATTCGTCGAGGGGTCGGCGGTTTTGCCTTCGCGTTGGGAGTGCAGAACCGAGCCACGAAACTCGACCGATTTGCGGCCCAGACGCGCATTGACCTGTTCTGGTGCAAGTGGGGTGATATGGATACAGAAATCAACATGGGGTTCATCGATCTGGGTGAGATTGTCAAACCAGCCAGGGTATGCTGTACGCGGATATTTGGTAATGGCAAGGGTTCGTGTATACTCTGAGCTTGCTTCGCCATCGATGCGCAGATAGGAAGGAAACAGTTGAATGCAACCAGGCGTTACTAAATCGGCGATACTGGTAAATTTTGGAAATTCCTCCTCTTTCTGAGCGCCATGCTTGCTTGCTTTTTGCCGCTTTCTGGCAGCGTCTTTGCTTCTCAGGTCGTTCTGCAATATATCAATGGCTGTCTGTTGTTCGAGCAGACTCGGTGTCAGAGAACTCTGCTGCTCCTCTTGCGCGCGCTTTCTGGCATCGACCATCAGGCCATGAGTCCCCTCTATCATGGCCTCTGTTATCGCTGTATGGCTGGTCTCCAGCGAGGTAAAACAATTCTTATAGAGTGCAACAATCTCCAGGTTGGTTAAGCGTTGGGCGGTGAGTCCCATGCGACCGAGCTGGCGATCAAGATCTTCCACACGCAATTTAATCTGCATCTGAGCATTTAGCAGAGCTTCCGTCTGATTCTTCGTGGTCTGACGGTCCGCGGGAACAATCAGATAGTACTCACGTATGACCAGGGCACGGTGTGCCGCGAGCTGCCGCACAAAACTGGCATGATCGCGAGCCACAGCCTGGAGATCACCCTGAGCGCTTTCATCCAGTTTGCGTAGATAGGTATTTAGATTGTGGGGACGATTACGAATCAGGATCTGGATAGGAAAAGAGATGCCGTTGAGGAATGACTGGAAGCCCTCAATGACGCCCTCCTGTTCTGTCTCTGCCATAAAGGAAAAATTGATGGCACTGATCTTGAGAATAGCACGATGTTGAAAATGTTTACGTCCAAGTTCCAGACATGCTACATCGCCAGCTACATCATGGAGCTTCACGAACGTTTTTGCCACATTCAGGGGATTTTGCAAAAGCATTCCCCCAGGCTGCGGTGCTATCTGCATAGGTCTATTTCTCCTCGTTTCATAAGGTACCCCAGACGAACCTGGTGTTAGTTGGAATCATCTTCATCTGCGTCTCTCACGTGAGATTGACGCAGACCGCTATCAGGGCTATGCAACATTTCAACGTCGTCAAATGGTATATACAGGAAGACTTTTGGGGTACAGCAGTAAAAGAAGCCTACCAGTGCCCACTCTTCTAATGGTCGCGAGGCAACTTTTACGAGCGCGACAACAATGGTCGCGCTCATAATAAGGATTACCCACAGGGTCTTAAAGAGTGTAATTCCAATGCCTGATCCTGGTAACAGGACCGTCAAATTTGCCCAGACTGCATATGTGAGTCCCATACCAATCATAATGACCATCAATTCGCGCATGGTGCGTCCGAAGACAACCGTTGGCTGTTCATTGAGAAAGGTAGGGAATTCCGTTTTTTTCATCGAGTTCTTTCTCCTCTGGCTCTATGCTCCGCGCTGTCTATGAAGGTGTTCCAGGATCTGGAGTGAGGACTACAGAAACTGGAACAACCGGGCATGGGCCTGGTAGATCAGACCAGGTAGGAAGCTTATTACTTTGGAGCTCCTACTGGTGGAAGAACCGGGCATGAGCCTGACGTACCAAGCAATTGAGGAAGATCATTCCCAATTGTTAGGGAAAGAATAACGATCACCAGACCTATCACGGCGCAAGTAATGGCAGTATTCGACATCGCAATTCTCCGCTCGTTCCCAAAGGATGTGGCACGCATTAAACCGCCAACGGCGATCCCTATGACTCCTGCCGCAATACCCAGGCCCGTCAAGATATTGATCACAGACGTTAAACCAGTGTTTAACGCTGTTAATATGTCACTATTACCACAGGCTGGCGCAGGGGTTAAATCCAGGCTGATTAAAACGTTCAACGGGGCGAAAGCAAGATTCTGCAAATGTGGTAGCAGAGCAACCAATCTGGTTGCGTAGAGCATCAGTTGAAAAAATGCGATATTCACGCGCACACTGAATGCTGAGAACATGGTTCGGTCCCTTTCTTTTCTGTACTGTTTTACTCAATCTTGAAAAGTGTTTCTACTGAGTGACGCTGTAGGCGGCGGCTGCACCGGCTGCTACTGCTCCACTCGCCATCATTCCGGCTGATGCTACAGCCTTTGTGGCAGATGTCCCGATGAACTTTGGAACCTGTAGCGTGATAAACAGGACAATGATTGTCGGTAATGCTGAAAAGATCGATGTTAAAAGATGCATGGAGTCTGTCGGAATGCCCGCCTGGCTGAGGTTTGGGATGATCAATGGTGTTACTGAGAGGATAAAGATCTGGGCAGCTTGCGTAAACAGCAAGGATAAGAGCCCTTTGAGCCACTGACCGAAGATCCCCTGGCCTGTTCCTCCTGGGAGCCCCCAGCACGCACAGGCGATCGGACCTGTCAAGATATAAAAGTTGATCATGATGATGCGGAATATCGTCTGGCCAGCCAGGCCAATGGATAGGATAGTCGCGATAAACTCTCCCAGGTGATGGACGACTGCTATAGCGCTCGTAACCTTTTCGGTCAGGCTGATAAAACTGCCGAAAAATGGGATGATCGAGGCAAAGACATTGGTCCAGAACGATGTCGTCAGGATGCTCACGAAATCGTTTGCGGCACAGCCCCAACGATCTATCGGTGTCACAATGCCTCGATACGAATCGTTGGGTTCATTTAAGAGGATAGTTCCATCGCCGGTAGATGAATCGGCGGTGTTCCCACTCCCAACGGCCAGCGTATAGCCAATGTAGAAGGAGACGCCCCCGTTATCCTTAACGGTAGTCGAGGCCGGATAGGGCAGTGCGTTATGCAGGGCCACCACTGTGGTGGAGGCGTCGTTTGAGAGGTCGATCAGCAGGCCAATCAGATAGTAACAGATGACTATAGCTGCCACGGCCATGAAGATGCGTGGAATGATTGCCAGTGCCTCAGCGTGACGAAAGGTTGAGCCAGAGATAAGCAGCTTGTAGCCAGTGATAGCTACTATCGGAGCTAACAAAGCGAACGCCAGCCATAATGTATAGCTATACACTTTTTTGACGCTACCCTTTGTCAGCGTATCTGAGTCATAGGTCGTCAATAAATGCCCGGAATCAACAGGATTTGTATTCAAAGTAGTCGTCCCTGGCTCGCCTGACAACCAGTCCGTCGCTATGGTTGGCTCGTCCTGAGCGCAGGGGAAGACACCGCCCTGGCTTTTCGTGCAAGTTAGTTTCAGTTCAAGCCCATTTATATTGATTTGACCTGACCCAACACTGCCACGCCACGAAAGGTCAGAGTTCCCATCCTTAGGGGGTTTATTAGGAAGATCGTCGATTATACCACCTGCCACACCTTCACCATTCATTTCTATGCACAATTGATCGCCATAAGCCAGTTCTTCCCATTCAGCAGCCAGATTATCCTTGTCAACGCCATTGTAATTACTCCGATCACCCCAGGGATTACAGGGATCGGACGAGGGGCTGTTTGTATCACCCTGATCGGCACAGGAGCGCACATCAAATTGATCTGGTGCACATTGGCCGTTGGCGTCAAGAGGGTCTTGATCTGGACATTTATTCAGATTATCCGGGGGTGCTGGCGTTGGCGTCGTGTCTATTGGTAGCGTTTTATTCGTTGCGCTTGCAGGCGCACTTGCCGCAGCTACACTTGCTGGAGCTGCGCTTGCTGCGGCGGCAGCCTGGTGATTGCCCAGGAAAGAAATAGCCACCATGAGCGCAAAAAGCGCCAGAAAAATAACCGTGACAAGCGGAAACCGGCGTTTTTTCTTGCGTTTTTTCTGCGGTTTGGACCATCTGAGGAGCAGGCGGCCAAATTGTGTTTGCGCGAGGCGTTGTGTGCCTGGATCCACTATTTCAATGCCCTCGGCATTTTTTTGCTCGGGGCTCAACGCGAACAGTGTTTGCGTTTTTTTTGTGAGACCCACCAGCATCTCTTTTGAGCGCTGCGTACTGGTCAGCCAGGTTTCCCTGAATGGTTTTTTCATACTTCCTGATTCCTCTTACCAATAGCTCGGCACGTATCTGGCCCAGCTACCTTTGCAGTGAGAAGGAGCTGGCTGCAAAAGAAGAGGCCGTTGCCCCTCCTGATTCCTCCAAGGAAAGTATGGGTTATAGAAGGTGGCAAGGCAATGACATGTCTTGGCAAGTATGGACAACTTTGGGCCATCAATACGTCAGCTGGTTGCTTGCCTCAATTTCCTCTGTTCCTGCTGTTCCTGGATAGTTCGCCAGATGGCGAACTATCCAGGAACAGCAGGAACAGGATTGTCCAGCATGGAAAACATCAGGTATAACTCATAAGCAGCGCCAGACAGAGGCCGCGAGAGTCAGGATTGGACCATGTATCATGGATATACCCCGCGCAACTCAGTCGCCTCCGCGAGACGCGCCACCGCCAGCAGATACGCGCCCAGGCGTAAACTCACCTGTTGCTCCCGAGCCTTTTGATGGATAGCAGCATAAGCTTTGAGCATAATCGTGGTGAGCCGATCATTGATTTCATCCTCCGTCCAGAAGAAGCGTTGCAGATCCTGCACCCATTCAAAATAGCTTACCGTTACGCCCCCGGCATTCGCCAGAATGTCTGGTATAATCGTTACGCCTTTTTCGAGGAGAATGGCCTCGGCCTCGGGCGTCGTCGGACCATTCGCAGCCTCGACGATCAGGCGTGCCTTGATATGTGCAGCGTTACGAGCTGTTAATTGATTTTCCAGTGCCGCCGGAATGAGAATATCGCAAGGAAGTTCCAATAAGTCAGCGTTTGTCACGTTCTCAGTACCTGGCAGGCCGCTCAAATAGCCATGTTCATCCGCGTAGCGCTGCGCCTTCTGCATATCAATGCCTGCTGGATTAGAGATACCGCCTTTGATATCGCTCAGGCCAACAATCTTACAGCCCAATTTGGTAAGCAAATGGGCGGTCACACCTCCAACATTGCCAAAACCCTGGATTACCACCGAGCAGCGCTCGGGCTGCATCTCTAGATCTTTCAGAGCCGCGTGTGTTACGACCTGTACGCCACGCGCCGTTGCTTCCAGACGACCCTCGCTGCCGCCAATGGCCAGTGGTTTTCCTGTAATCACTGCTGGTACAGAAAAACCTTGATGCATAGAGTAGGTATCCATCATCCAGGCCATCACTTGCATGTTGGTATTCATATCGGGAGCAGGGATATCGCTATTTGGACCCATAATAATAGAGATCTCAGTTGCGTAGCGGCGTGTCATCCGTTCTAGCTCGGCAAGTGACATCTTCGCGGGATCGCAGATGACACCACCTTTCGCGCCGCCAAAAGGAATGCCCACAACCGCGCATTTCCAGGTCATCCACATCGCCAGGGCGCGTATCTCATCAAGCGATACATCAGGACTGAAGCGGATGCCGCCTTTGGCCGGCCCACGACTGATATTATGCTGCACCCGGTAGCCTGTAAAAACTTTTACATCGCCGTTGTCCAGACGCACGGGAAAATGAACCGTCAACTCTCGTTTCGGTTGACGTAATATCTCGCAGAGCGCCTGTGATAGCCCAAGATATTCGGCGGCGTCATCAAACTGCGCCACCGCTACATCGTAAGGATTCTCGTCAGGGCCAGTAGCCAGTTGATCTCCTTTCTCTGATAACTTCGTATTTTCTACGCGCATCTGTTCTGAATTTTTCGCCATTCTGCTCCTCTCGGTGCCATGAAGTTCTGTTTATTAGTTAATTTATAAATGCAAACGTATACGAGTGTAGCGAATTATGCGCACAAATGTCAGTAGTACAGGGGGACAATTCAGGCATTTCCTCTTTTTTGGTGGCACCGGGTCGGAGCGTCATCTATTGGACATCTCCTGGCTATCCTGAAGACTCCCAAGATGTCCCGACTTGTCATTGTCTTTCTTACTGTTGCATTCCATACTTTCCTTTGAGATATCATTCTCAAGATTCCAGGCAGATTATGCACAGGAGCGACTATGATCCCATCTCTCAGCGCTGAAGAACTCAATTCTATTGGCAAGCTGATTAGCAAGCTTGAACACTTTGATTTAGAAGGGATCGCGCCCCGAGAATTTGATCCGCAAGATATGTTTGATGCGCAAAGACAAACGTTCTTCCGCATTCATGGCTTAGCAAATTTCTGGCGGCCAGTTACCACCAATGGCCCCGCAATGCAAGCGAGTGCAAACTTTGGTCAATATATGGCTGACATGGTGATAGCAGCACACAACCAGGCGTTCTCCGATCTCATGATGGTCATACTGGGAAGCCCCGACGAAACCGCTTTCTATCTCTCTTTGGGGTCGGAAGAAGCCACCCGTGCCTTGCTAGAGGGTATTTTCCCCGGCGTTGTGCTTGAGCCTGTTCCAGCAGAGCAACTGTGCGATCTGCTAGACCTCCATTTTGTCGTGAAGGGTATTATCACCGGCATCCCCAGCAACAAATCATTTGGAGCAGGGGCCGATATCTCAGGGCAACTCAATCCACAAGGAGGGTCCAGCACGTTGCCAATGAACCAGGATGCGACGCAACTGGAGCGCGTCATACGCGGTATGAATGGTGCGCATTGGGGCTATATGGTGCATGCTCATCCACGTCCACGCACGAAAGTCATTGAAGAGCGTATGAAGGTCATAGACATGCTCACCCTGGTAACCAATCGCATGAAGGTCCAATGGTCTTCCTCAACGCAGGCCAATGAGCAACAGACCACAGCGGTATCGGGTGGCAACACACGAAGTTTCAGCGGCGACGCCATCAGCTACCGCGCCCAATATTTGATCCGCCTGCTGGAACGGGAGCTGGAGCGCCACGATGCCGCTATGGCGTCAGGGCAATGGACAGTCCAGACCTACGCCGGGGCTGGCACCGTCGATGAAGCACGGCGCCTGTTATCGCTCCTGGTGGGCATCCTGGCCGGGGCTGATTCGCGGCCACAGCCGCTACGCGCAACACTCTGTGATCCAGGCGGCGCTTCTCTGGCAGGCTTTCATACCTTCCTGAATTCCCATGAAGTCGGGATTCTCGCACGCTTACTGCGTGAAGAAGTTCCCGGCTATGCCATTCATGACTATGTCCAATTTGATGTTGATTTCAAGGCGCCGCAAGATCAGATCTTGCCATTGGGATATATCCAGCAAAATGGCCGTAGTACTGCGAAAACGTACAATATCTCCCTCGATGCGCTGGCAAAGCACGCGGTTGTGATTGGAGTGACGGGTAGTGGCAAGACGACGACCGTGATGAATCTGCTTGACACCATGGTTGACGCAAAAAAGCCATTCCTGATTATCGAGCCAGCGAAAACGGAATACCGCGCATTATACAGCGCCTTCGCGGACCGTTAATCAGGAA
>Ga0265338_10010916_pt1 | contig 10564 bp, 7 predicted proteins | sample 42126metaG_FD_193579 | JGI IMG/M metagenome (GOLD analysis project Ga0265338, IMG submission 193579) | Rhizosphere microbial communities from Carex aquatilis grown in University of Washington, Seatle, WA, United States - 4-21-26 metaG | ecosystem: Host-associated > Plants > Roots > Rhizosphere >... | reverse complement strand
TGGACGGGGGTGAAAGCCTGCACCACGGTATAGGCCAGGGGATACAACATCAGCGCGGCCAGAACGAGCAGCAGCATGGCCAGTGCGGCGTAGGCCCGCCAGCGCCCGCGCGCGTCCGATGGCGTCCTGCTGCGCGCTTCCGACAGGCGCGGCGACTGTGCGTCTCCCGACATCACCGAAGATGAACCTGCGGCCTGCGACATGCGGCGAATTGTAACGAGCCGCCGCGCCAAAACCCAAGACTCAAACAATAAGACTTTGCACGCGTCGGCAAGGCGGGGCTGCTTTGCCCGCACCGCCTTTCTGATATAGTGCTCGCGCTCGCGATAACGGCAGTTTCATCATGAAAGACCGCGCTTTGGCTGACGCCCCATTGGCAACCTCGCATCCCGCCGCCGGCATTCCCGGCGTTGCCAGCCTGAGGTGCAAGTGGTTTCTCCTTGTGATCATTCCGCTCCTCTGGGCTGCGGCGTATCTGCCGGCGCTGGGCACACGACCGCTGCGGCTGGAAGAAGGCCGACGGGCGACGCCGGCGCGCGAAATGCTGCAGAGCGGCAACTACGTGGTGCCCACGCTTTACGGGGAGCCCTACCTCAACAAGCCACCGCTTTTTTTCTGGCTCGTCGCCAGCGCCAGTTCCATGACCGGGGGCGTGAACGAATGGTCGGATCGCCTGCCCTCGGTCATTGCGGTGCTGCTGTGCGCTTTCATCGTGGCGCGCTTTGCGGCGCGGGAAATACCACGCGAGACGCGCCTGATGGGAGCGCTTTTTTTTCTCTCTTCCATCGCCGTGCTTGATAAGGGCGCGCTGGGGGAAATCGAATCCGCCGTCTCACTCTTCGTGTTCGCCGCCTCCGCCGCATGGTACGCGGGGTATTCGAGGGACACGCGGCAGCATCTTGGCAGTTGGGCGATCACCGGCGTGCTGCTGGGGCTCGCCATGCTGACCAAGGGGCCGCCCGCGGTGCTGCAGTTTTACCTGCCGCTCATCGTCTTCCTCCTCTGGCAGCGCGACATTCGCCGGCTCTTCTCGCTGGGTCACCTCCTCTGCATCGTCCTGATCGCGACCCCCATCGCGGGCTGGGTCTATGCCATCTATTCATCCAATCCGGGCGCGTTTCACGCGACTATCGACAACTGGCTCGGCCAGATGGGCGTCAAGATGGTCGGCCAACTCTCCGCCACCAAGACGATCACCGCCGCGACGCGCCAGGATCTTTTCGATCACTATGTTTATTTCCCGCTGCAGGCGTTCCAGATGATTCTCCCTTGGGGCCTGGTGCTGCTGGCGCTGCTCGTGCCGTCGTGGCGGCGCGCCGTAATGACCGCGGCACCGGATGAGGCCGGCGCAACGCAGGTGGATCATTCCAGCCCCGTTGTCCGCTACCTGCTATCGAGCGTCATCGTCAGCATCCTCTTCTTCTGGCTCTGGCCGACCGCCCGGCCGCGGCACATGATGGCGGTGTGCCAACCCGCGGCCATGCTCTCCGCGATTGTTTTTGTGGCACTCATCCGCCAGCGGATGTCGCGCGTACGCTGGGTGCTTCCGGCAGCACTGGGACTGGCGATCACGATTCTCCTGGGCCGCGGCGCTTTCTCCACCTTCTTCAATCCCCATAAAGCCCCCACCGACGCCCCACGGCTTATTACCGCCCAGATCGCCAGCGTCATCCCCCCGGATCGCCCCGCCTACACGACCCTCACATTCGCATCCGGCAAGGGCGAGAGCCTTTACAATGTGCAGTTCTATTTCTCGCCGCACCTTCGCGCGCTGCCTCGTTTCGCCGATCTACCGCCCAATCTACCGGCCCGAGTCTTCATGGCGCCCGCGGATTGGGATGCAGCGAGGACCGATTCGACGCTGACGGTCCAACTCCTGGCCGACGTTCCCCTTACCAAGGCCGAAACGCCCGCCATCAAGCGCATCATCGTCGCCGACATTACCCGCCACGCGCCCTGATCTGCCGCGCGGTGGTTCGGGCCGTTTATATCCGCTACACTAGAAGTCGCCCGATACGGTTCACCCGGGCCTGGAAAGCGCACATCTCATGCCCATCAAGATTCTCTGTCTCGGCGACATCATCGGCAAGCCCGGCCGGCTTGTACTGGCCGAGCTTCTCCCCAAGGTCATCGCCGACCGCGGGATCGACCTGGTGGTTGTCAATGCCGAGAACGCCGCGGGCGGTTCGGGGCTCACGCCGCCCATTTTTCAGAAGATTCTCGCCACCGGCGTCGACGCCTGCACGCTGGGCGACCACACGTATCGCAAGCGTGACATCCTGCCCACACTGGAGCAATCCGACCGGCTCATCCGCCCGGGTAATTTTCCGCCCACCTCCATCGGCAAAGGCTGGTGCGTGGTGACCTCGCGCTCGGGGGTGAAGTGCGCCGTCCTGCAGATTATGGGGCGGCTCCATATGAATATCCAGGTGGACGATCCGTTCCGCGCGGTCGACCGCATGCTGGCGGAAATTCCCCGCGACATCAAAGTCCGGATCGTGGACTTCCACGCGGAGACCTCCAGCGAAAAAATCGCCATGGGCTGGTATCTCGACGGGAAAGTTTCGCTCAACTTCGGCACGCACACCCATACCCCCACAGCAGACGCCCGCGTGCTGCCGGCGGGCACCGCTTATGTGTCCGACCTGGGCATGACGGGGCCGTACGATTCCGTGCTGGGACGGCGCAAGGATCGTGTCTTGAAGCACCTGCTTTCGGGCATGCCGCACTTTTTTGAGGTGGCCACCGGCGATCCGCGCATCTGCGGCATTGTGGCGACCGTCGACGAGATTTCTGGGTTGGCACTTTCCATCGAGCGCTGCGATCTTAAGGGCACGGAGCAGCCTGGAGCTTATGACTCGGATGACGGCAAGGCCGGCGCGCCTTCCGGCGACATGTAGCCAGAGGTTGTTTTTCTCGCCTCACCTGTCCTTCGCGGTCTTCCGCCATTCTTCCAGCATTGCCAAGCGCTTCTCCGCAGGCAGGTTCGCATCCACGGTGAGTTTCTTTCCGGTAACCGCCTCCAGCTGCGCCGCCGCGGCTTTGACCAGCACCGCATCTTCCAGTGCCAGGCAATCCACGAGCACGTCCACATCACTGCGGCATTGCTCCGCCTGCCTGTCGTCCAGGTACGTGTATTCGGCAAGAAAATCGCGCAGGCGCACCCGCTGCTCCACCGACAGCTTCTTCATATCCACTTTCCGGGCGGCCAGGGCCGCGTGCCAACCCAGCTCGCGCAACTTGCTGGAAGCAGCATCGCGCATCTCCCGTGCATCGGCATCCAGATCAGCGAGGATGGCCGCGAACTTGGTTTCGGTGGCACTGTCGACCGTCAGCAAGGGAGTGAGAATCTGCGCGGCCTCAGGTGCGTCGGGCAGGCCCGCCCGTTCCGCCCCCAGCTTCGCCAGCAGCGGCCGCAGGTACTTCCGGAAGGTGACCGGTTGCTCCACGCGCAGCCGCCGCAAATCCGCAGCGCGTAACGACACGGCGGGCGATCCGCTGTACACGCCGTTCCGCCAGACATTCATCGTCACCGCGCCGGCATCGTCCAGGACTTCGCCCAGGTCACCCTTCATCTGCTGGGTCAATTCCACGCCTTCACCGGCGATGGCCATGCGCACGCGCAGTTCCGTTCGTGAAAGCTGGATATAGGCGCCGCGCCCCGTCGGACCGTTGAAGTTGATCGTCAGCCCGTTGCCGGGAATTCCCTCGAGCGATGTCTGCTGCACGATCGCCATGCCCTCGAAACCTTCCACGTTGACCTGGTAGTAGTAGACCTGTCCGGAGGCCGGTGGTTGCACGGTCACAAACAGCCGTCCGCCGCGCCCCGTGAACAAGGCCAGTTCCCCCAGCTTGATTGTTCGCAGCGCGGGTGGCTGGATCGCCATCGGGCGCACGATGATGGGGCGTGCGATCGCAGCACGGGTGATTGCAGTCGCCGGAGCGGATGCCGTCCCCGCCGGCGCTGACGCGGTCACGGCCGGGCCGTTTTCCAGCATGAAACCCGGGGGGTGCCCCGTGGCTACCACCCTCTCCGGCGGCAAGGTGCGCGGTTCCGCGGCCTCGTGCAGTGTCCGCATCTGGCCGCAGATCGTACCCCCAATAAGGCCGCCGAAAAACGCCACCATCGCCATCGCGCTGATCGATCGTTTCATCGCCGCAACCTCGTCTAAGACATCCCCCGCACGGACTTGCCAGCAGCGCCGACAACGCTGACGACACTCTACCAGCCTAAACCTCATTTGCATTCCACGCAAACCCGGCAACCTGCGTTGCACCTAACCACGCGCAACGGAGTCGGCAATATCCCCCCCAATCAGGTCCTACGGCGGCCCCCAGCCATATCCACTTTTTTCATAACAGTGCTCCACCACCCGTCTACAGCCTGCCTACAATCGGCTTGAACGCTCCCGGCTCATGGTTGTCGGTCCAGCGTCCGCTTGTCTTGGGGCTGGTCCAGAAGGTTCTGTCCGGGATTTCGCCGCATGTCTTCTCGTGATGAGGCATTCATGAAGATCACCCGCCTACTGTCCGCGCTGGGCATTCTCACAGGCTGTGTCACTACGTGTGTCAGCCTTGCCTCTTGCTGGACGAGCCCGGCGTCGGATTCCGCAGCGCTAATCCATGCGGCCCGCGCGCAAGTACCCACGTGGTCCGATGATGACCTGCAGTTCTTTCTTCACGGTTCCATGTCCACCGAGGTCGTGCCGGAAGCCGTGCTTCACGCCTTTCAACACACTTATCCCGATCTGTTTCCCACCCGGGATTTCAGCTACCTTGGCGCCATTCCTGATCCGGCCTTTGGCTGGCCCGTCGGGTTCAGCCGGGCGAACCCGGCCCACCTTGGCGGCCTGCCTGGCGTGGGAATCAACTGTGCCGCGTGCCATGTGGGCGAGGTCGAGTCCGCATCCGGCCACGGCCGCGTGCGCGTGCTGGGCATGACCAGCTTGTTCGATTCAGAAGGCTTCTTCGGCGCGATCGTCATCAGTGGATTCCGCACCGCCGATCCGGCCAACATGAAGAAGTTCCTTGCGGCTTATCTCGACGAATCCGATCCTTCTGCCCATGCCACGACGCGCGCCCAGCGTCAGCAAGCCCTGGCCCGCGCGTGGGATGTGCAGGCTGCGGCCATTTCCACCGCGCTGAATGCCGATCCCGCCGGCGCGGCGGGCGCCGGTCCCGGCGGACTGCAGACTCTTTCCGCTGCTGATCTGCAGCTTTCCGCCCAGTCTCTTGCCGCAAACCAGGACCTGGCGCACCTTTCCGTCTCCATGCTCAAACTCTTCCACAACATCCGCACCGCTCTGCATGTCCCGGACCAGCCTCCCACCAAGCTGCCGCCGCCCTCCGGTCCGGGCCGCAACGATGCTTTTGGGGCACTCTCCGCGTCATTGTTCGCGTCGCCCCAGCCCGCGGCACCGGTGAAATACGGACTCATCTGGAATGTGCAGCATCGCAGCTTCGTTCATTGGGACGGCAACACGCGATCGCCGCTCGCCCGCAACCTGCTGGCCGCGGTCGGCCTCGGCGCTCCGTTGATTGGCCATCATGCCGAGCTGAACTTTGCGCTCGTGCAGCGCCAGACGGCGATTTCCGAAAGGATCGCGCCACCGGCTTATCCCTTTACGATCGATCGCACCGCCGCGGGCCGCGGGGCTGTTCTCTACCAGACCCAGTGCGCCTCGTGCCACACCGGACCCGAAACGGATGCCCGTCTCTACGCGCCTGCCGTGGTCGGCACCGATTCTGTGCGGGCCTCACTCTTCACGCCGCCGCAGGCCGAGCAGTTCAATCGTTTCTTGGCACAGCTCGAAACCGCAGGGTATGCACCGCCGGCGGTGCCGGGCATCCGCAGCACGCAAAAGTATTGGTCTCCCAACCTCGCAGGCGTATGGGCGCGTTCTCCGTACCTCCACAACGGCTCCGTCCGCACCATGGCGGACTTGCTGACGCCCCCCGCGAACCGCCCGGCCACATTTCACCGCGGCAGTCACTTTTTCGACGAAACCGCGCTCGGCTACACCGATCAGGGAACCTATTTGATGGACACGCGCACCCCCGCCAACTCCAATACCGGACACAATTACGGCACCACCCTCACCCCGGACGAAAAACGCGATCTTATCGAGTATCTCAAATCACTTTGAGCCCGGCGCGGTATTGACCTTGGGCAAAATCTGTTTTCCCATCAGCTTCCCCACCTCTTCCGCCACGCGCTCCGATGCCGCCTTGCCGCGCGGCATGAGCGGCTTGACCAGTTCCGCCAAATCCTTAGACATTGCCGCGCGCAATTCCGGCTTCGACAGCAACTCGATCACCTCCCGCGCCACCGGCAGCGGGCTGCCGTAAAACGGCACGTACTCCGGCACCAGTTCGCGATTCGCCAGGATGTTCACCAGCGAAATGTACTCCGTGTTGATCAGGTACTTTCCCGCCAGGTGCCATTTCCATGCGGCCACCGCGTACAGCACCACCATCGGCTTGTGGTGCCGTGCGATCTGCAGCGTCGCGGTCCCGGATTTTGTCAGGCACAGATCCGCCCAGCGGACCACGGCATCCGTGCAGCCTATCCGGATGTCCATCGTGGTGTTGGTCTGCCGCAGGTGATGCCGGATCTGCCAGGCCCGCTCCTCCGACGGTGCCACCCCCACGAAGCTCACCCGCGGGAACCGCCCCTTCACTTCGGACATGACCTCCAGCATCGGCGGCAGATTCGCGGCGATTTCCCCTTTCCGCGACCCGGGAAAGACCGCGACGCGCGGGGCGTTGGGCGGCGCCTCATCGCCGGCACGCGTGCCCGGCAGCGGAGGTTCCAGCCGGAGCGGATCCGTGTCCGCCGCATCCGCCGGCGCATCAAACATCGGGTGCCCAACGTAGACCGCGTTGACGCCATGCTTTCCGAAATACCCCTCCTCAAACGGCAGCACGCAACAGAGCGTGTCTGTCACCGCGCGCACCGTGTTCATCCGCCAGGGACGGCTCGCCCAGAGTTGCGGCGCCACGTAGTAGCACACCGGGATGCCCTCTGCCCGCGCAATTCGCGCCACCCGCAGATTCACCGCGGACGAATCGATCGGCACCACCACCGCGGGCTGCAACGTCCGCAATTCCTGTCTAATGTCTCCCAGCAGCCCCCACCAATATCGCGCCCCGGCCACCGCCCCGATCAGCATCGCGGAGCGCCCCACTGGATTCGCGAGCAGCCGGCAGCCCGACGCAGCCATGCGCTCCCCGCCCACCCCGACGAACCGCGCTCCCGGATGCAGACGCGCCAATGCCCCGATCAGCGCTGCACCGAGCGCATCCCCGGAATGCTCGGCAGCCGTCAAGAAGAACGTCGGGGCTGGAATGACTTACCTCCTCGTGTGTTGTTTTGGAAGTGGACCTGCAACCATACCCCAGAGAATATCCCATCCCCCACCCGGCGCAAAGCAATCGCGCGAAACCCGGCCTTCGTTATTTCATCACCTGCTCCAGCAGATTCAAGGCGTCGGAGATCTCGCTGGCCGCATGGTTGTCGCCGGCCTTTTTCGCCGCCGCAATCCCGCGCTCGTAAGTCTCCCGGGCCTTGGCCAAGTCGCCTTTCTGCTGCAGTGCTCGTCCCCCCATGAAATACGCTGCCACGTAGGCCGGATCGCGCCGGATCAACTCCTCGAACTCCCGGATGGCCTCGTCATATCTCCCCTCTTTCATGTATGCCATCGCCACCCCGTACCGCAAAAACCCGTCTTCGGGCTCCGCCTTCAACAATTCCAGCAACTGTTCCAGTTTCGGCACAGACCGCTCCCATAAAAAGCACGACCCACGCATTATACCACGGGCGAAGGCGGTGCCGGGCCCATGTGAAAAGCTTCACCAGTAATGCGGCTGCGCTTGTACATCGGCGCGCCCTACAATCCGATAAGAACCATGGGTGCGTGCGTAGCGCGGGCGAAGCCGGTTCGAGAGGGATGATCATGGCGGCGCGGTTTGCAGAACAACTGGCCTGGATCGATTCGCAGTACCCGCGCATGGCGGAGTTGGTCAGCGCGTGGAGCGCGCTGAATACGGGGAGCCGCAACCTGCGCGGGTTGGCGGCATTTCTCGCGCGTCTCGATGGCGACTTCTCTGACCTGGGCGGCCTGGAGACCATTTCCCTGCCCGAGGAAGAACGCGTCGATGATACGGGGCACATTGAGCACGCCCCGCTCGGCGCGGCCGTACGGCTCCGTTCGCCCGGCCGCCAGCCGGACGTGCCGCGCGTGCTGCTCGGCATTCATATGGATACCGTCTTTGCCGCGGATGATCCGTTTCAACATGTCGAACAGACTCGCACCGGAGTGGGGGAGGGCATCCTGCGCGGGCCCGGCGTTGCCGACGCGAAGGGAGGACTGGCCGTCATGCTGTTCGCCCTTCTCGCCCTGGAACGCTCCGAATGGGCCGGCCGCCTGCGCTGGGAAGTGCTGGTGACGCCGGATGAGGAACTTGGCTCGCCCGGGTCAGGTTCGCTTTGGAATGAGGCCGCGGGAAGAAATGATCTGGGCCTGCTGTACGAACCGGCGCTGGCCGACGGGACTCTTGCGGGGTCGCGGAAGGGGTCGGGGAATTTTGTCTTTGTCGTGCACGGGCGGGGGGCGCATGCGGGGCGGAACTTCACCGAAGGACGCAGCGCTGTGCACGCAGTGGCGGAAGCCGTCGGCGAGATCGCCGCGCTCAACGGCGCCATGGACGGTGTGACCGCCAACGTGGGCGTCATCCGCGGCGGCACCACGCCCAATGTCGTGGCCGACCTGGCCCTCTGCCGCGCCAACGTGCGCGTGGCCACTACGTTGGATCAGAATGAAGTGGAGAGCTATCTCGTCCGTGTCGCCGCCAAGATCAATGCCCATGACGGCCTGCGCTGCGAACTCCACGGGCGGTTCCACTGCCCGCCGAAGCCGCTCGACGAAGGCACCCGCCGCGTCCTGGAAGCACTGCGCGACTGCGGCCAGCGCATCGGCGTGCCGATCGCATGGAAGCCGACCGGCGGCGTATGCGATGGCAATCGCCTCGCGGCCGCAGGATTGCCCACCGTGGACAGCCTGGGTGTCCGCGGCGGAAACATCCACACGGACAACGAATTCGTCGAACTCGCCAGCCTGACGGAGCGCGCGAAACTCTCTGCACTCTTCCTGATGCGCCTCGCCGCGGGCGATATCAGCTTGCCCGCGAGATCGGAGTTGCACGCATGAATTCTCTCCTCGCCGAATCCCTGCAACAGGATCCCCGTGTGGCGCAGGCCCGGCAACTGCTCGCGGGGGCCCTCGCCGACCACCAGCGCGCCCTGACCGGCGTGCGTCCCGCCGATCCACTCCGCAAGACGAGTTATGATGACCTCCTGAAACGTTTCGGCGAAGCCCGCGCTGGTGTCCTCTTCTTCCCCTACCTCGGCAGCGGCATCGGACGCGGCCCGCTCGTCGAACTCGCCGATGGCAGCATCAAGTATGACATGATCGACGGCATCGGAGTCCATCACTTCGGCCACAGTCACGCCGCGCTGCTGGAGGCAGGTATCGATGCGGCCATCCGTGACACCGTGATGCAGGGCAACCTGCAGCAGAATGTCGAGAGTGCGACCCTTGCGACGGAACTGCTCGCCCGTGCAACGCCCGGCACGAATCTCCGCCACTGCTTCCTCACGAGCAGCGGCGCCATGGCCAACGAAAACGCCCTCAAGCTCGTCTTCCACAAGAAGCCCGGCCGGACGCGCCTCCTCGCCTTCGAGCATTGCTTTGCCGGACGCACGCTTGCGCTCACGCAGGTGACGGACAAGGCCGCATACCGCGTGGGTCTGCCCACTGTGCTGGATGTGGATTACGTGCCCTTCTTTGATGCGGCGCGCCCGGAGGAAAGCATCGTCCGCGCCCGCGCCGTGTTGCACGAGCACCTGGCGCGCTATCCCGGCCAACATGCCGCGATGTGGGCGGAACTTGTTCAAGGTGAAGGCGGCTTCTACCCCGGCACACGCGCTTTCTTCACCGCGCTATTCGATGAACTGCGGGGCGCGGGCGTCGCCATAGTGCTCGATGAAATCCAGACGTTCGGTCGCACCTCCCGCCTCTTTGCCTTCCAGCACTTTGAACTGGAGTCCTATGCGGATGTCGTCGCCGTGGGCAAAATGCTGCAGGTGTGCGCCACCCTCTTCACCGATGAATACAAGCCCGGACCCGGCCTTATCAGCCAGACCTTCACCGCCAGCACCTCGGCCATCCTCGCGGGCCAGGTCATCCTGCGCGAGCTTCTGCGCGAGGACCTCTTTGGCGCCCACGGCCGCAACCTGCGGACCCACGAACGCTTCGCGCGCAACCTCGACGACATCGGCCGCCGTCACGCCGGACGCATCACGGGATCCTACGGCCTCGGCGGCATGGTCGCTTTCACCGCGCTGGGCGGTCGCGAGGACATGGTCAAGAAGCTGCTGCGGGTGCTGTTCGACCTCGGCGTCATCGCTTTCTATTGCGGGCAAGACCCCACGCGCGTCCGCTTCCTGCCTCCGGTCCCAGTGCTTTCCGATGAGGACATCGACGCGGTCTGCCAGATCACCGAG
>Ga0265338_10010914_pt1 | contig 10566 bp, 5 predicted proteins | sample 42126metaG_FD_193579 | JGI IMG/M metagenome (GOLD analysis project Ga0265338, IMG submission 193579) | Rhizosphere microbial communities from Carex aquatilis grown in University of Washington, Seatle, WA, United States - 4-21-26 metaG | ecosystem: Host-associated > Plants > Roots > Rhizosphere >... | reverse complement strand
CGCGCTGGAACCCGAACATCGAATAGAAGATGTAGGACGGCAGCATTCGCAGCCCGTGCACACTATAGGCGGTCGACGCGGCTACCCACGAAGAGAGCGCGCCCGCCTCGGTGATGCCTTCCTCGAGTAATTGCCCATCGCGCGCTTCGCGATAGGACAGGAGCGAGCCGGCATCCTCGGGTTCATAGAGCTGCCCACCGGGGGAGTAGATGCCGATCTGGCGAAACAGGTTCGCCATGCCGAAGGTGCGCGCCTCATCGGCCACGATCGGAACCACTCGGGGCCCAAGCTTCTTGTCGCGCAGCAGATTGCTGAACAGCCGCACCGCGGCCATCGTGGTCGACATCTCCTTGCCGCCCGCATCGAGCGCGAACGCGCCATAGCCTGACAGCGCGGGCACCGCCAGCGGCGGCGCGTGCGCGCGCCGCACGGGCAGGTAGCCGCCAAGCTCGGCACGCCGCGCGCGCAGGTAGCGCGTCTCGACGCTGTCCTCGGCCGGCTTGATGAAGGCCAGCTGCGCCACCTGCTCATCGCTCAGCGGCAGCGAAAAGCGATCGCGCAGGCCGCGCAGCGAAGCCGGGTCGAGTTTCTTCTGCTGATGCGATGTCATGCGCGATTCGCCCGCATCGCCCATGCCGTAACCCTTCTTGGTCTTGGCCAGAATCACCGTCGGCTGTCCCCGATGCGCGCGCGCCGCGGCGAAGGCGGCGTAGAGCTTGCGCAGGTCGTGGCCGCCGCGCTTGAGCGCATCGATATCCTCGAGCGACATGTGCGCCACCAGCGCGCGCAGCGCAGGGTCCAGCTGGAAGAAGTGCGCCTGGTTGTAGGCGCCATCGTTGGCCCCGAGCGTCTGGTACTGCCCATCGGTGGTTTCGGCGAACCGCCGCAGCAGCGCATGATGCGTGTCGCGCGCGAACAGCGGATCCCAATCCGAACCCCACAGCACCTTGATGACATTCCATCCCGCGCCGGTAAACAGGCCTTCGAGCTCCTGGATGATCTGGCCGTTGCCGCGCACCGGGCCGTCCAGGCGCTGCAGATTGCAATTGATGACGAATGTCAGGTTGTCGAGCCGCTCGCGCGCCGCCAGGGTCAGTGCGCCCACCGATTCGGGCTCATCCATCTCGCCATCGCCGAATACGCCCCAGATATGCCTTGCCGAGGTATCGGCCAGGTCCCGATGCGCGAGGTAGCGCATGAAGTGCGCCTGGTAGATGGCGCTGATGGGGCCTATCCCCATCGAACCCGTCGGCACCTGCCAGAACCCGGGCATCAGCCAGGGATGAGGATAGGAGCAAAGACCGCGGCCGCCGACTTCCTGGCGGAAATGCGCCAGCTGTTCGGAGCTTAAGCGTCCCTCGAGGAACGCGCGCGCATAGACTCCGGGCGCCGAGTGCGGCTGGAAGAACACCAGGTCGCCATCGTGAGCGTCGCTATCGGCGCGGAAGAAATGATTGAAGCCGATTTCGAAGATCTCTGCGGCTGAGGCATAACTGGCCACGTGTCCGCCGAGCTCGCCATAGGCCTGGTTGGCACGGACCACCATCGCCAGCGCATTCCAGCGAAGGATCGCGGTGATGCGTTCCTCGAGTGCGACATCGCCCGGATGCACGGCCTGCTGATCCAGTGCGATGGTGTTTCTGTAGGACGAATACGGCAATGCATGTGTCAGGATGTCCAGTTGACGCGCCTGCTCTTCCAGCTGCGACAATAGAAATACGCCGCGTTCCTTGCCATGGCGCTTCACTACCGCCTCGAGCGCTTCGAGCCATTCCCGCGTTTCCTCGGGATCGGCGTCGTTCGTTTTCTGCGCGGGCGCGGACATCGTTGCTCTCCATCGGATAAATGCGACGTACGTCTAGCTTACGCTCCAGTGGCTGTTTGGTACCGATGAGAGCTTGCGATATCATCACGCGCCGTCGCTGCTGAACCGAGGTTCCTCATCATGGTCAGGCAAAGAACTCCCTACATCGCCGCTTTGATCGCCGCCGCCGCAATGGCAGGGCCTGCTTTGAGTTCTGCTGGCGTGATCGTCGAAGTTGGCGTCGCGCCGCCTGCACCGCAGGTGGAAGTGGTGCCCGCGGTTCGTCCGGGCTACGTCTGGGCGCCCGGTTACTGGGCATGGCGTCACGGCCGCCACGTCTGGGTGGGCGGACATTACATCCACGAACGTCGCGGCTATCACTGGGTGCCCGATGCCTGGGTACAGGCGGGTCCCCGCTGGCACTACGCTCCGGGCCATTGGGAGCGCTGAGTGCCCGGCCATCCGGCCGGTGAGCATGTCTGACATAAGTTTGGCCGCCGCGGTACTTAATCCGCCGTTCAGCCTGGCTTAATGTTCATGGGAGTAGACTGGCACTCACCTGGGTTAATCCCATAGATCGAACCCGATCACGAGGCTTTCCATGAACGCCAATTCCATCCTCCACGGACTGCGAACCGCAGGTCTGGCGCTGCTTGTGGGAGGCGCCATCGCGGCGCCAGCCAATGCGCAGGCCGCCGGTCACTTCGGTGGTGTGGGCCACGTGGGGGGCGGCCACGGCGGCGGCGGCTTTCACGGCGGCTACGGGTCGCATGGCGGCTACGGCTACCACGGCGGCTACGGCTATCGGGGCGGCTACGGCTATCGCGGCGGCTACGGCTACCGGGGTGGGTATGGCTGGCGCGGCGGTTACTACGGCTATCGCGGCGGCTACGGCTGGGGCTGGTGGGGCTGGCCGGTCGGTGGATTGTTCCTGGCCACCTTGCCGCTTTACTACTCGACCTTGTGGTGGGACGGGGTGCCGTACTACTACGCCAACGACAACTACTATGTCTATGACGGCGCTGCCGGCGGTTATACGTCTGTGACCCCGCCGCCGCAGATTGCCGGCCAGTACGGTGGCCAGTACGGTGGCCAGAACGGCGGCCAGTATGCGGGCGGCGCGCAGTACGCCCCGCCCGGCGGCGGCGGCGACCTCTACGTCTATCCCAGGAATGCACAGACTGCGCAGCAGCAGGAACAGGACAAGCAGGAATGCCGCTCCTGGGCCGCCTCGCAACCCGGTGCGGCAGCCGGTGGCAGCGACAATCTGCGCGCCCAGACCGCGTGTCTCGAGGCGCGTGGCTATAGCGTGAAGTGACCGCGGCCGCAGCGAAGCCAAGGCTCGCGATTCTGTTCGTCTGCATGGGCAATATCTGCCGCTCGCCCACGGCGGAGGCAGTGTTCCGTTGGCTCGCACCCAGGCTGGCGCCGGAGCTGGAATTCGAGATCGACTCGGCCGGCACCCACGGGTATCACATTGGTGCGCCGCCGGACGAGCGCTCGCAGCGCGCCGCCCTCGAGCACGGCATCGACATATCCGATCTGCGCGCACGCCAGCTCGAAACACGCGACTTCGATCGCTTCGACTTGATCGTCTTCATGGATGAAACCAATCGCCGCGACGCGCTGAAGCACTCGCCTGGGCACGCACAGGCCCGGCTGGTGCGGCTGCTCGACTTTGCACCCGAGCAGCCATTGCGCGACGTGCCGGACCCCTACTATGGCGGAGCCGCAGACTTTGCGAGGGTCGCGCGCCTAATCGACAGCGGCGTGCGCGGCCTCATCGCCGCGCTGCGGACCGAGGCGCCGGGCTGACGCCGCGCGGCGAAGGCTCGCTGGCTAGCGCTGAACCTGGGTCTGCGCGCGAGCGCCGCCCGCAGCCGCCTGCCGAACCGCACCCTGCTTGGTCTGCACCGCCTGCATCAGCTTGTCGAAGGGCTGATTGAACTTGGTGACACCCTCATCCTCGAGCTGCTGCGTGATCGCATCGAGATTGATTCCAAGCTTCGTCAGTTCCTCGAACACGGCGCGCGCCTGGTCAAGTTGCTCGAGCAGGCGCGACTGCGGCTGACCATGGTCGCGATAAGCCAGCACCGTCTCCATCGGCATCGTGTCGACGGTATCCGGGCCGATCAACGCCTCGACGTATTTGACGTCGCTGTACTTCGGGTCCTTCGCGCTCGTGCTCGCCCACAGCAGGCGCTGCTGCTGCGCACCCTTGGCCTTGAGCGCCATGAATCGATCGTGCGCAAACACGTGCCGATACATCTGGTAGGCGAGCTTGGCACTGGCGATCGCCACCTCACCGCGCAGCGCCTTGGCCTGTGCCGCGCGCGCATCGCCCTTGGCGACAAGCGCATCGAGCATCGGGTCGACTACCGCATCGATACGGCTGATGAAAAAGCTGGCCACCGACGCCACGGACTTGATGGACAATCCCTTGGCGGCGCGCGCCTCGAGTCCGGCGATGAAGGCGTCAATGACTTCCCGATAGCGAGGCAGCGAGAACAGCAGCGTCACATTGATGCTGATGCCTTCACTGATGAGCTGCTGGATGGCCGCCAGGCCCGCGCGGGTGCCCGGCACCTTGATAAAGACATTGGGGCGATTGAGCGCGGCCCAAAGCCGCCGCGCCTCGATCACCGTGCCTTCCGTATCGTTCGCCAGGTGCGGATTGACCTCCAGGCTCACATAACCGTCGGCGCCCTGGGTGGCATCGAAGACGCCGCGAAATTCATCCGCCGCACGTCCCACATCCTGCTGGCTGAGCTGCTCGTAGATTCCAACGGCGTCCAGGCCGCGGCCACTCAGCGAAAGAATCTCGCTGTCATAGGCATTGCTCTGCGCAATCGCCTTTTCGAAGATGGCGGGATTGGAGGTCATGCCGGTCAGCGAATCCTGCGCGATCAGGGCCTTGAGCTGACCGCTCGCGAACAGATCGCGATGGATGTAGTCGAGCCATACCGATTGACCGAGCGCAGCAAGACGATTCAACGGATTGTTTGGCATGTGGGGCCCCTTGACCGCAAAGTGCAAGTATGGCACCGAACGTGCCCTGCGTCCCCTGAGTATTGGACCCGTCAGTATTCGAACTGATAGCTCAGGCCGATGCTGCTCCCCGGATCGTTCTGCGGCGTCTCGCCCTGGACTGTTCCGCCTCCGGTACCCACCGTGGTCTGGATCTTCAGACTCTTGGTCAGATCCACCTGCACCTGCGCCTGCGTGGTACCGGTCGTGAACTGCTTGGCGCCCACGTAGACGCGGCTCGATACGTAGCGCCCGGCCTCGATCGTGGCACCCGTATTGGTTCCCTGGGCCGAAGGGCCCGCCGCGGTCGGCGAACCGGTCGTGCTGCTGCTGATGGCCAGGCGATCCAGGCGCAGCTTGCGCTGCACGGCCGTCAGCGGGTTGCGTCCGCCGCCGACGCCGCTCATCGTCGCCAGGGCCGTGGCAATCTGCGCGACCTGCAGTGTCGACAGCTGTGCCGGGTCGGCGCCGAACAGCAGCCGCGACAGGATCTGATCCTGCGGCTGCTCGGGTGTGCTGCTCAGCGTAATCATCGGCGCGTCCGCATAACCACCGACATTGAGCATGTACGTCACACCGTTGCTGACGTTGGTGGCGGTGAAGTCCAGCGTGGGATCGATTTTCTTCTTCAGGCCGGTGCCGTTGAAACTCACGCGGCCGCTGGTAAAGGTGAGCGTGGAGCCAGCCAGGTTGATGGTGCCGTTGCGCATGTCGAAGCCGCCGCTGATTGCCGGCTCCTCGCCGGTGCCGCCGACATGCAGCGCACCGCCGAGTTCCGCATTCACCCCGCGGCCGCCCACGAAGACCGCGCGCGGCGCATCGACTGCGATATCCAGGTTGATGATCAGCGAGCTGGGCCGCGGCGGCTGCGGCGGCTCTCCGGACCGACGCACATCGAGCACGGCCACACTCGGCGGCAGCGCATTGGGGATGGTGAGATTGGCACGATTGAGATTGAGCTTGCCCGCCACGTCGAGCTTCTGACGCAGCGGCCCGCTGACGGTCAGATCCATATCGACATTGGCCGTGATCAGGTCGCTGGCCAGCGGCCGGGCGTTGCGCGCCTCGACCTTCAGCGACAGCGGCAGACCCGTGCCAAGCCCGAGCGAGCCGCTCACCGAGATGGTGCCCGGACCCGCGTGCGCCTCCAGCTGCTGCAGCTGCAGCCGATCGCCGTTGGCGAGCAGCGTGCCGCTGATGTTGGTCAGGTGCAGGCCGCGCGGATAGTCCTGCAGATCCGCGTGCGAAATCTCGATGCTGCCCTGCGCATCGGGCTGCGCCAGTGTCCCCTTGATATCGGCATTGAGCGCGACCTTACCGCGCACCTGTTGGCCGCCGGCCTCGAGAATGGGGTTGCCCACCATCAGATCGAACGCCCCGGAGAGCTTGATCGCCATCGGCGCCTGGCGATTGAGCGGCACCTGGCCTGCGGCCTGCAGCTGCAGCCGCTCGCCGGCATCGGCCTTCAGATCGACCTGTGCCACCGTCTGTTGCAGCTGCGCCTGCAACACGATATTGCCGGCGGGCAGCCCGCGCACCGAGCCGCTGCGCGCGCGCAATCCGTGTCCGTTGACCGTCACGCTGCCGGTGGGTTCGGCGATGCTGCCGTGCAATTCCGCATCGATGTCGATGTGCCCCTCGGCCTGCAGCGTCGGCAGCCACGGGTGCAGCAGCGGCGCGGTCAGGTCGTGCACCGAGGCGCGCAGGTCCAGTGCCGGCATCAGACGGCCCTGCACCTGCCAGACGCTGTCGCCCAGTCCAAGGCGCAACGTGTCGACGCTCAGGCCATCGCCGAATGACACCAGAGCGGGCGCGAGCAGGCGCGCGGTCTCGTTACGGTAATGGAGCTCCAGTGCGCTCAGACGCAGCGCGCGCTGACCGGTATCGAGCGTTGCCGTGGCCGTGCCCTGGCCCGTGGTATTGACATCGCCCTCGCTGCTGGCCGTCACCTGCAGCGCCACGGCATTGAGCGGGCCCTGGATCTGGGCACTCACATTTACCGGCACGTCGGACACCACGGCGCGCATCGACAGCCGCAACGCCATCGAGGGTTGCGTGGCCAGTCCGTTGATCTCTCCCGACAGGCGTAGCGTTTTCAATTGCTGCGAGGACACGCCCGCATCCCGGGCGTCGACGCGCACGCGCGCGCGCCCACCCGATACCGCCCCGTCGAAGTCGATGCGCGACGACAGGCTCCCCTGCAGCGGTTGCCCCAGCAGAGGCGTCAGGTCCTCCAGGTGCTCCATCGCCAATTCGACCTGACCCTGTGGGGCCTTGGCTCCGGCCGGCCAGCGCACCTGGCCCCGCACTCGCGCGCTCTTCCACTCGCCGCGCTGGATCTTCGCTTCCAGCGTCCCATCGGCACGGCTCTGTGCGCTGACCTCGAGGTTGATTGGCGACTGATCGACGGAACCGGACAGCTGCAGTTCACCTACCGGACGCTGCGGCAGCTCACGCAAGCGCGCCTTCAGCCGGATCGGTCCGCTCCTGGTGCCGTTGAAGGCCGCCTCGCCGTCTGCATCCACAGTCAGCGTCAGCCGTGGCGCCAGTCCTTCAATTTCGCCCTTGGCGCTGGCGGTGCCGGCAAGGCGCGGGGACAGGGAGGCAAGATCGGCCAGAGAGGCCTTCCAGTCCAGATCCATTCCCTGCGGGTCGACCCGGCCGTGTGCCGCGGCCTTGGCGTGTACCGAGGCGAGCTCCGCGCGCGTGATGGCAAGGCCGCGCTCATCGAATACCAGCGATGCGCTCACAGTGCAGTTCGGTGCCAGCAGCGCCGCGAGCGGCGCCTGGCCGCCGCTGACCTGCAGTTCGCCCGTGACATCGAGGTCGCGCGCGTCCGGATGGGTTGCATACCGTGCATTGACGGTGCCGCGGCCCTGAAGCTGCAAAGCTGCCAACGCGGCCACCGGTCCGAGGTCCGCGACCGTGGCGCTGAGACTGCCGGCCCCATCGAGTACGCCGCCGGTCCAGTGGCCGCTGGCATTGAGCACTGCGTGGGAGACCGTGAAATCCACAGGACGTCCCGGCTTATCAAGCTGGACGAGCGCGTGTGCTGCGACCGGGCCGGCCGCGAACATCGTGCCCACCCGTCCGGGCAGCGTCAGCCCATTGCCATGCGCATCGAGCGTCAGCGCGCCCGCATGGCCGCTCAATTGTGCCGACAGCACCGGCAATTGCACGCCGGGAAAGATCAGTCCGCCGGCTTCGAGAACCGCGCTGGTCTCGGGCGCCGTCGGCTTGCCGCTCCAGTGTCCGGTGAGATGCAGGCGTTGCCAGGCAATTCCTTCGCGGGGCCGCATCGCCTGCGAATCAAGCGTCAGATCGAGCAAGGCCGCGCCGGCATCGGCATTCAGCGTGCCGTTGACCTTCGCCGTCAGGCTGCCCGCCTGCACCGTGAGCGTCGTCGCTGCACCCGTGCGCGGCCCATCGAGGTCAAGATGAATCGACACGGCACCGATGCCCGGTACCTGCGCCAGGTGCGCCAGCGGGCCGCCCGCGTCCTCCTCCAGGTCGATTCGCGCGTGCAGTGTGCGATCGTCGAACCGCACGGCGGCTCGATAAATCGAGGCCACCGCATCGAGCCGCTTCGCCTCAAGCGTAATGGAGGTCCGCTCGATCGAGTCCCAGTAGCCGTGGCCCTGCAATGTGAGCGTGGTGGGGCTGCCCGCGAGCGCCTCGCCCAGCTCGACGCGCGCCAGGTCGAGCCGGTCGAGCTCGACGCGCGGCCAATGGCGCCGGGGCTTCGGATTCGGATCGCGCGGGTAGGCTGGCGCGCGCTCCATCCGCACTTCCGCTGCGCTCAACACCGCCGCCTGCACGCGATTCGACAGCAGCCGCAGCGGCGACCACTGCAGTTCGATCTGATCGATCGCAAGCCACAGGCCCTGCGGGTCGCGCACTTCCAGGCGGCGCAGCTCGAGCCGCTGCGGAAACTGACCGCCGAGGCCGATCAGCAGCACATCGCCGTGAGTCAGCCGCGCGGTGAGCTGCTCGATCCAGCCGCGACCGGTGGCAGTATTGGCGGTGAGGTACACGCCGATCAGCAGCAGTGCCGGGATACCCGCCAGCAATGACAGCACCCACAGCAGCATGCGGTGGCGGCGTCGCATCAGAACACCTGCCCCAATCCCACATAGACCTCGACGAAGGGAAAGCCTTGTCCGGCAGGATGCGCACCCGGGAAGCCAACGTCCAGACGAATGGGCCCGATCGGCGTGTAATAACGTATGCCGGTGCCGAAGCCGAAGCTCAGCGTGCCTGAAAATGGTTTGGTGGTCGCCGTGACATCGCCGGCATCGACGAACACGACCGTGCCCCAGTTCTGCCCGATGCGCTGACGCAGTTCCGCGCCCACCGCTTCGATGGCCGTGCCGCCTATCGGATTGCCATCCAGGAAGGACGGACCGACGCCCTGGTAGGGATAACCGCGCACCGTGAGGCTGCCACCGCCATAGAAACGCTGATCGGGGGGCAGGCTGAACTCTCCGGCACCAATCGCGAGGCCGCCCAGCGCGCGCACAGCGATCACGCTGCGGCCGGGTTGCGACCAGCCGAAGCGCGCCAGGTCGAAGTAGCTGGAGATCGTGCTCTGCACGACCAGGAAGGTCGCGCTCGCGGTGCCCGCGGGATTCCCCGCGGTGGCCACCGAATGGCCGGCTCCCAGCGACTCGGTTGGCGTTACGGTCAGCGTTGCGCGCAGCCCCTGGCGTGCATCATCGAGCGGATTGGCAACGCCCGTGGTGTCGTATTTCGCGCTGACCGGCAGCGAGATCAGCGTGTAGTAGCGCTGTACCTTGGCGCACAGCAGCGCCAGGTCCGCGCCCGGTGCTGCCGGCGGCAGGCAGGCGGCGCCTTCCTGGATAATCTGCTCATGCTCGAGGCCCAGGCCCGCGCTGATACTCCACGATGGCGAGAGTCTGCGGTTGAATGACACGCCGGCGGTGGTGGCGGTCTGCTCATACGCGATCAGGTCCTGCTTGAGCGCTGCCAGGCTGATTTGCAGCGACTGGTCGCGCGCCAGAAAATCAGGCTTGATGACCTGCGCGGCGAAATCATAGCCGAGGCCTGTGGTGGCATTGCCTCCCAGATTGATGGCACTGGCGGTCAGGTTCAGCTGCTCGGCATTGCCGAACAGGTTTCGATCCGACCAGGTGGCGCCGGCGCTGCCGCCCAGATCGCTCGAATAGGCGCCGTTGAGCGTCACCGCGTGGCGCTTGCGCTCCTTGAGTTCGAAAGTGATGGGCAGCGTTCCTTGCGGATCGAGCGCCGTGGCCGGTTGCACGGTCACACCTGCAAACACGCCGAGCGACAGCAGATCCGATCGCGCCCGTTCGATGCGGCTCGGGCTGTATGGCTCGCCCGAATGCAGCAGCAGGCGCTTGCGGATGAAGGCCTCGTGCATGCGCGTGAGGCCCGTCAGCAGGACTGCGCCGATGCGTACCGAGGGTCCTGCATCGACCTTCATCACCACATCGAGCACCGGTTCGTGCTGATCTTCGTAGGCCACCGGCTCGTCGATCTTTGCCAGTGCGTGGCCCTCCTCCTGCAATGCGTTCAACAGCCGGTCGTGGGCCGCGAGCACATTGGCGGCCAGCGCCGGCTCGCCGCTCTCCAGCTGCATGGCGCTGCGCGCAGTGGTGCTGATATCACCATCGATCGTGATATGCCGCAGGTGAAACTGCGGGCCAAGCTCGATGGCCACATCCACGCGCGCGGGGCGATCCTTTGACAGCGCC
>Ga0265338_10010913_pt1 | contig 10568 bp, 9 predicted proteins | sample 42126metaG_FD_193579 | JGI IMG/M metagenome (GOLD analysis project Ga0265338, IMG submission 193579) | Rhizosphere microbial communities from Carex aquatilis grown in University of Washington, Seatle, WA, United States - 4-21-26 metaG | ecosystem: Host-associated > Plants > Roots > Rhizosphere >... | reverse complement strand
GTCCAGGTAGCTATCTGGCTCCGCTGGCTCTTCTGCATTGCCCTCCAGGCTGACCAGGCCCTTCTCGATGCTGAGAATAGAGCGTCCAATATCGGTCTCGACACTGGTCAGGTGGTCGCGCAAGGCCCGCAGGGTTTCGACCACATAACCATCGGCTTCGTTTTTCAGTTGTTCGGCCTCTTCTTCAGCGAGGCGCATCATTTCGTGTGAGCGTACCTCCGCCGCCTTGAGCAATCCTTCGCGATTGACCGTCTGTTCCGACTCTTCGCGGGCGCGCGCCAGTAGCCCGTTGGCTTCAGCCTGGGCCTGGGCAAGAATGCGTTCTTTATCCTGGATGATACGTCGGGCCTGTTTGATTTCATCAGGAATAGTTGTCCGCAGTTGTTCAATGATGTTCAGGATATCCGACTCTTTCAGAATAATCTGATTGACCAGGGGCATACGCCGACTGCTGGCAATCAGATTTTCCAGGCGGTCTACAAGATACAATATGTCCACTTCAGGCTCCATCCCACATCTTCTCGTGGAAGAAATGTGCTATGCCCCAAATTTTTTCTCCAGAGCTTGCACCACTATTGGTGGGAGCATATCGTTGACGTTCCCACCCAGGCGCGTGACTTCTTTGAGCAGTGAAGAGCTGATAAAAAGCTGTTCTAGATTAGTAAAGAGACAGACCGTTTCTATCTCCGGTGCCAGTTTATGATTCATCAGGCCCTGCTGAAATTCAGCGTCAAAATCGTTGGGCGAACGCAGTCCTTTGACAATCGCATGCGCGGAAACGGCACGTACATGCTCCACAGCTAAACCGGTAAAGGTATCTACATGAACATTCGGTAGATGCTCACTGGCAATCACCGCCCGCCAGAGTTCCAGGCGCTCTTCAACCGGGAAGAGCAAGTTTTTTGCTGGCGTTGCATAGACTGAGACGATTAAGGTATCAAAGAGTCGCGCCGCTCTGCGCGTGATATCGAGGTGTCCATTTGTTAAGGGATCAAAGCTACCTGGATAGACAGCAATGCGCTCCGCTCGATTCTGCTTGCTCACGTGTTTTTCTCCCCTTTAAGCTGGCGTTACATCTTTGTACCACCGTGACCCCGGTGATGATTGTGTTTCATTAAACCATATTGCTCGCTTTTCGACAATAGTGGATCTACCAGACTCATGGCTATTCCGTTCTCTCCGCAAGATTCCACTTTCTTATAAAACGTGCGAAACGGGTGTATGGTGCGCGCACCATACACCCGTTTCGCACGTTTCTTATGCCTTTGCCAGGCGTCTACCGCGTGCTCCGACCATTTCGCCAAAGCCAATGGCGAGCAGACCAAGCAGCAGGTGAATGGTATTAATGACCGGGATGATGCTGGCGCTGGTTTTAAAATGCTCCTGAGAGAGGCCGAAAATAGCAACGACCAGGCCAATTACAAAGGTGCCGATGGCCAGGCCAAGGCTGCCGCCTTTGAGCCTGCCCTGTGCCAGACCCAGAACCCAGAGTGAGATAACGACGATGATGCCCAGTAACTCGTGAATGCCTTGCATGGCCATGGTGGCCTGGACCCAACCTGCCCAGAAACAAATACCCAGGATCAGAACAAGCAACCCGGATACACGCAGGATCATCTGCGTAATTGTGATGGCTTTCATGAAAAAAACTCCTACAATGGTATCTCTTACTATATTTTCTGGGGAAAGGCCAGTCTGGCCTTTCCCTGGCCATTTCTGCGAACAGAAATAGATGACGTGTTCTTATCTTACAATGCGGAAGGCTCTCGTGCCACTCCTGGATATTTCTTTGCCTGGTGAATGTTTTCTGGCTCTTCTTTGCTGTGCTTGCGTGTCTGGATGGACTTTTGCAGGCTGTTCATGACAGGAAGTGTTACCAGGATTGCCATCACGGCGAAGACACCGCCAGCCAGAAAAGGTGCACCTGGATTGATGGCAAAGAGCGTGCCAGCGATGAGCGGGCCAAAGATGCGTCCCAGGCCACCCATACCCTGTGCAAAGCCCAGAATCTCGCCCTGTTCGTTTTCAGAGGTAATCAATGAGAGAACGGCGGAACTGGTTGGAGTGACTGCTCCATCGCCAATGCTGAGGACACCTACAGCGATCAGGATAATGGCTATACTGGTGCCCCAGACGAGCATGGTGAGTCCGACGCCCAGGAAAGCCAGGCCGAAGAGCATTACATTGCGCTCACCCCAGCGTTTGACCAGTTGTCTGACCAGACCGCCCTGCATCAAGATAACAATCACTCCGACATAGGTAAAAACATAGCCGTTCTGAGTAGAAGCCCAGCCAAAGTTTTTCTGGGTGAGTAGCGCGAAAACGCTTTCCATGCCGGCAAAGGCCAGGGTATAGAGCAAGTTCACCAGGACCAGGCTGACGATCGTACGCTGGTGTATGGCCTTGCCCCAGCCAGAGAAAAGCAGCGCCAATCCTCCGGTCTCTCCAGTCGCCGCGTTCTGCTTTTTACGGGTTTCTGGGAGCAAGAAGAAGACCAGCAGAGCGTTTATCAGCGCCAGTCCCATCGCGACCCAGAAAGGTGTCGCCTCACCATGAGGAGAGAGCAGTCCTCCGATTGCAGGTCCAACTGTGAAGCCGAGGCCGATAGCTGCTCCAATCACACCCATGCCAGCCGCGCGCTTCTCTGGTGGTGTGACATCAGAGACGACTGCCTGGGCTGAGCCGATATTAGATGCGCCAATACCCCCGATCGCACGCGCCGCCAGAAGCAATGGCAGGGAGCTGGCCAGCCCTGTGAGAGCGAAGGAAAGCACTTCGATACAGAGTGAAATAAGGATGATGCGTCGGCGTCCATAGCGATCAGAGAGTTTGCCCAGGATGGGTGTAAAAAGAAACTGAGCCAGGGCGTAAGTGGTGAGGATTAAGCCTACACCCAGGGGATTGGCACCCAGATGTTCGGCCCAGAAAGGCAGCAACGGGATTACCAGGCCAAAGCCTGTAAAATCTATAAAGATGGTTAACGCCATCAGAAACAATGGCGAGCGCAACATTTTACCCATATGTGCGGACTCTCCTGTCGAGTTTAAGTCAATTCTGACTTAATATCTATGCCGGGCCTGGGGTTGGCAGGTTCGGGTGAAAAACTATTCTTGTTGTTTCAAAGCATGGACAGATGCATGATGTTCTGCCCGTTGCGCGCTGGCCGGGCGGTTGTGCAGTTGCATAATGGTCCGCGCCAGCCAGTTTAGTTCAGCGTCTAACAGAGCCAGTTTATGATCATTGACCAGGCGGTGTGCATCGCCCTGGACCTGGATTTCCTGCATGCGTTGCGCTACCACAGCCCGATCACTCGCGAGTAGATCATAGCGTCCTTTAAGGACAGCGATGGCTTCACCGGGTCCAAGATGGTCCAGGAAGAAGAGACAGGCATCCATGTTGCTGAGTTGCGGTGTATACGAACCCAGTGCCTCGCGCAAAAGCTGATAAAAATGGGCGCGGCCTTGCTCGGTAATATAGTAGATGTCACGTTCACGAGGGGCCAGCTCATCGTGAGCCAGACCTGTACCAGGAGCCTCGACGGTTTCCCTGCGTACCTCCAGGTACCCATCATGGGCCAGCCGTTCTAACTGGTAGTAGATGGTCGGCTTTTTAATAAAGTCCGCGAAAATATCGTGATGGTTTTCAATTACTTCGCGAATCTGTTGCCCGTACATCGGCTGTTCAAGCAACAGACCAAGTAACATCACCTGTTTATACATAGCCACTCTCTTACGTCAATGCTGACTTAATTATAGGAGTCTGGTAATCCTTCTGTCAAGATTGACAGTCCTGGAAAGCCAGCTTTCTGGTTGTGCGGTTGTTCCTATCTTGACTCTGTCGATTAGGGTGTGCTAATATCCTAGTGGTGGACTAAGATATTAGTACACCCTAACGAAAAGCAGAAATGTAGCGTCGTTACTTGTTGGAAAGGTTTTGAGTAGTCATGTTCGGGAGAACTCTTTCACATCCGGTAAAAATCGGATTACGCATAGTCCTTGCGCTCGCAGCAATCATTGTCGCAGGAGTCCTGGTGTGGCAGGGTATAACCTCGGCTGGCAATCCTGATCCAACTGTGTCGCATCTGAGTACTGGAGCTGCGATTGTTGATACAGGTGTGCTCGTCTTTCGCGAGGGTCTGGAGTGCATTCTGGTGTTATCCGCGATTACGGCCAGTATGATGGGATCGAATCAATCCTATCGTCGTCCAGTCGCAACCGGTGCCGGACTTGGCTTTGTTGCTACGGTCATTACCTGGTTTGTGGTGGTGGGAATTGTAACGACGTTAAGCCAGAATATTTCAGCGCTGGCTATTCAAGCCGGGACCGGGCTGCTGGCCATTGTGGTCCTGGTCATTATTATGAACTGGTTTTTTCATAAGATCTACTGGACTGGCTGGATCTCGCTACAGAATCGACATAAGAGGACTTTGTTAAAGGATGCAAATTCCGCCCAATCTCATCGCTCGGCCAGAAGTATTTTCTGGGGTCTGGCCTTGCTGGGTTTTGCCTCGTTCTATCGAGAGGGCTTTGAGGTTGTGCTCTTTTTGCAGAATTTGCGTCTGGAAGTTGGTTCGCTGATTGTGCTCTATGGAGTGCTGGCTGGCCTGGTTTTGACAGGTATTGTCGCGGTCCTGACATTTATGGCTCACCATAAGTTGCCCTATAAAAGGATGTTGATCCTGACGGGTGTGTTGTTGGGGGCCGTCTTGCTGGTGATGGTTGGCGAGGAGGCACAGGAGATGCAACTCGCTGGCTGGATTGCGACAACCAATCTCTCGCTCCCAATCCCGGATTGGATGGGACTGTGGTTCTCGGTCTTTCCAACCGCTGAGACGCTGATTGCTCAGGCAATTGCCGCATTACTGGTGCTAGGTTCTTATTTCCTGGCCCAGTATCTCAAAGTCTGGCGTCCACGCAGACGCGGTGAGGTGGCGGCCCGACGTGCGGAAGCGGCCCCTGTGGCAGAGGGCGCTTTGGGTTCACCCGAACTGGCGGGTGCTGGCACTGGCAAGAATATCTAAAAACAAGAGAGAGCCCAAAGCAAACGTTTGAAATATTTGCTTTGGGCTCTCTCTTATTTATTGTTTATAATCGAAGTTTATTGATTTGAAGCAGCCGCTGCTTGAGTATTGTTTGCCAACCATTTGCGTGTCTGGGCATAGTGTATGGCAAACTTTTGTGGATCAAGCTGTTCATAGGGCCGTTTGCCCATACGAGGCTGGACTTCCAAATACGTATCATCCAGTTCGTGCAGCGTAATAACTTTCTGCTGGATCATAAGCTGAACATCATGCAGGTTGTGGGGACTGCTCAGGGCTATTTTACTCAGGGCTACGCTGGGTAGATCAAAATAAAAGACCTCCAGGGGACCGTATGTGCTGATGTAGCGTGCGTGAGCATCCCAGTTCCAGGGAACGGGAATCTGGTCTTCCGGTGAGGTAAGCTGTACGTTTATATGCAGGTATTGTGTGCTCCGTTGCAGGGCCAGGGACATTTGCCCCTCGTCTGAGGCATCTACCGCGATTTCGATATCTCTGGTCAGACCGGGACGTACTCCCAGACGCACAAGAGCGGCGTCGCCAGCCAGGTAGAGGCGACCATATTGGGGTGAGAGCTGGCTCAATGTTTGTAGAAACTGTTCGATCATTGGCCGCGAAATAATGGGGCTGGTGTAACGCATGCTCACTGATGTGCCTCCTTCTTGACGAGTTCGTCTTATGTACGCTTTTCAACGAGTACAGTGATCAACCTGACAGGGTTTTTCAAATGAGCAGTTGGATCTTTTGGGGTTACCAAAATGCATTGATCCAACCCTCTTTTTTTCTCAGGAAAATGCATAGGAGCATGATTATTCTGAGCGCAATACTTCTAAACATTCTAACAGAATGCATTATTTTTTACTAGAGTTTAGCAAGAGTTTCCCAAAAACCCTTCTAGTGCGCCATGAAATCTTGCCAGAACAGGTGCATGCGTTCGCGCAGGGCTGTATGTTCTGGTTTGCGGAGATAGGGATCTGTCTCCCAGAGTTGAGCAGCCAGGTCACGCGCGGCTTCAATCAGATTTACATCGTTGAGGTCAGCAATTTTAAGTTCTGGCATTCCACTCTGGCGAACCCCAATAAAGTCACCAGGGCCACGCAGACGTAAATCGTGTTCGGAGAGCTTAAAGCCATCATTGGTTTGCTCAAAGACCTGGAGACGCTCCTGGGCCTGGATGCTGGCCTCGGCGCTCAAGACATAGCAGTAGGACTGGTGCTTCCCACGGCCTACACGACCCCTGAACTGGTGAAGCTGCGAAAGGCCGAAGCGGTCCGCATCCTCAATCACCATGACCGTGGCATTGGGTATATCAATGCCTACTTCAATGACCGAGGTGGCAACCAGAATGTCTAGCTGGTGGTCGCGGAAATCACGCATGACCTGGTCTTTCTCCGCTGGCTTCATGGCGCCATGGACGAGGCCCAGTCGCTGTTTGGGGAACACTGTTTTGCTTAAACGATCATACTCTACAGTCGCGGCTTTGGCCACGATCGTTTCAGATTCTTCGATCAACGGGCAGATAATAAAAGCTTGCCTGCCTTCTTCTACCTGTTGAGCGATCAAATAATTGGCTTCATTGCGCCTGGTACCTGAGCGCCAGCGTGTGATGATCGTCTGGCGTCCTGGTGGTAATTGATCGATCACAGAGACATCGAGATCGCCATAGAGGGTCAGGGCCAGCGTACGTGGAATAGGGGTGGCGGTCATGACGAGCATATGTGGATGGTAGCCCTTCTGGCGTAGTGCGTCGCGTTGTTCCACGCCAAAGCGGTGTTGCTCGTCGATAATTACCAGACCCAGGCGGCGAAACAACACATCATCTTGAATGAGCGCGTGTGTGCCGATCGCGACCAGCGCTTCCCCACTTTCCAGTGCAATCTTACCCAGATTACGTTCACGCGTTTTCTGGCTGCCTGTCAGGAGCACCGTTTTGATGCCGAACGGTTCCAGCATGGCACCAATACTGCGGGCGTGCTGTTCCGCCAGCAACTCGGTCGGGGCCATGATCGCCCCCTGGTAGCCATTAAGAGCCGCCACCAGGAGGGTTGCCGCAGCTACTGCGGTTTTACCCGAACCCACATCTCCCTGAAGTAGCCGGCTCATCGGACGCGTCTTTGCCAGATCACCACAGATTTCCTGTACAACCCGGCGCTGGGCATCTGTGAACCGGAAAGGCAGTGTCCCCTCAAATGGTTGCTCAGTGGCGATGGTGGACCAGAGCGTGGTAGAGCTGAGTTCATCCTCCTGACTGACAGGCGTACTTCTCTCCTCTGTGACAATCTCCGGGAGCTGGTCCCCATTGAGAAAAATCTTTTTGAGATCGATCTGAAAAGCATTGCCCTCGGGTGCCTCGCGCTGCCAGCGTGTGCGACGTTCCTGCATACCCAGTTGGATCAGGAAAAGCTCATCAAAAGCCAGGCGATGGCGTGCCTCTTGCAGCATCTGCTCATTTTCAGGATAGTGAATCTGTGTGACTGCTTCCGGCAGAGGGACCAGGTGGCCAGCTACGCGTAACCAGGGCGGCATATGCTCTGGCACAGCATGGGCATAATGATCGACCGTCCATTTGGTATAGCGGCGAAGCGCTTTGGCGTACAGCCCTTCGGTCAGGGCATAGATAGGCACCAGGCGTCCGGTGTTCAGCAGATCACCCTGTTCTGGCAGTTCATGGCTGCGGACACTAAAATCCACTTTATTACCAAAGCGTTGTTTAACGCCTGTGACGACCAGGTATTCGCCTTTGGCGATACTTAATTGCTTCTGCAAATATCCCTGATTAAACCAGCTTACATTGATTCTGCCAGTTTCATCACCGATCGAAGCAACCGTGCGGGTGCGCCCGCTATTCATGCGTTTGGTTTCGACCTCCCAGATCAGCCCGATCGTTGTCGTCAACTCGCCAAAGGGGATCTCCGCGATTTTGGTCAGCTTACTGTAATCATGGTGTTCGCGGGGAAAATAGAACAGCAGATCGCGAATAGTGTGCAGACCCAGATTGTGCAGTTTGGCGGCCACGGAGGGTCCGATCCCAGGCACAGCCGTGATGTCCGCGCTCAGCAGCGCCAGTGAAGCGTGTCCGCTTGAAATATTGCGGTCCAGGTGAATGGGGTTTTCCGCGCGCGCCTGTTCCTCGCCCATCTTTTGTGTGACCTTTTTCAGATCAGGCCGGGCTTTGTTTGGGACTGAAACGGAAGATTCAGGCGCTGTCTCATTGCGTTTGGGAGTATCCGCTTTCTGGTCGTACGCGTGATCAATGATGGATTGGCTCAGCGTAGTTGCGGTTTCCTGCTCCTCTGTCTGATCCATCTCATCGAGCACAGTCAGGGCTGCGCGCAGGTTTGTCGCGCGTTGGAGTGGATCTTGCTGGTGATAGCCCTCCAGGTATTCGGCAAAGCGATAGATGGGTTGAATATCCAGCCCGGCCTCCTTGCGTACCGTGCTAAATTCCTCCGCCCAACGTGTGGCAAACAATTCCAGTCCGCCCTTGACCAGTTTATCCTGGTGGTTTGCGCGCTGTTCATACAATAAAACCTTGCGTGCTCGTTCAATATGAGATGCGCTTGAGATAGTATTTGGCATAAAAATGGATCTTCGCTGTGCTTTCGTCAGTGTTTCGTCAGTTCGATGAATTCCGGTGGCGTTTGCCTGCTCTTTTCTCGTGAAGATCTAGGCTGATTTTTCCGCGTCGGGCGCGGCAAAATGGATCTCCAGCGCTTTATCGACAAAACGAGCACGAATCGCCTCCTGGGTAGCCAGGACCGATGGGAGCGTGATATCGCGTTTGAAGTTGCCGATTTCGACAATCATCTCATCGCCTTTTTTCGTCATTACCACTTTATCCATCTCAACGTGCGGTAAGGGCAGTCTTAGCACATAGGTATCGCCCTCACGTGTCACTTCCTGGATCGGACCGCGATAGAAAACCTGCGTCGGGTCCTGGTCGCCGAAAACCTCATGGCCTAGCTCGCCAAGTTGCTCCACACCAAGGATCTCGCGTGAGCGATAGGGCACTTCCCAGATTGGCAGGGGCGCAAAGGTCTGATGGATCTGTTTGCGTAACTTCTCCTGCGTGCGGAACATATCTTGCATAAAAACGTCCTGGTAGTCAGCATTCTTGAGTACCCGGTTGCAGATAACTGCGTCAATAGGATAGCCAAAGAGTGAGAGATAGGTTTCGGCGCGCAAGGCTTCTTTGATTACCATACGTTCGGGATTGACCACCGGGCGATACGAGCTGATTTCCGGGTTACCCAGCACATCGCGCAGGGTTTTTACGCGCTCGCTCAGTTGTTTCACCGCGTCCATGACTTCGCCAGAGGGAATAAAAGCTTTCAGAAAAGGACGCGCCAGCGTCATAGTAGCGCTTTTCAGATTAAGTCCACCAATCCGGCTGGCGTACCACTGGAAGGTATCAGGCATACTGAGCAGGCGTACGGTTTCGCCAGTCGGAGCAGCATCAATCACCACCACATCAAAATCGCCATCACGGGCATTGCGATAGATATTCAGCAGACTGACAATTTCGTCCATGCCTGGAATCAGTGCCAGTTCTTCAGCCATAACTGCGTCCATACCACGTTTGCGTAGCAGTTCGCTCATTTTTTCCTGGACTTTGCCCCAGCTATGTCGCATCTCATCCAGCACATTTACTTCCTGCGCCCAGAGATTTGTTGCCAGTTCGGTTGGTTCTGAGGTGAGCGGTGTGTTCAGGCAATCAGATAGACTGTGAGCAAGGTCAGTGCTCACGACCAGCGTGCGTTTTCCCAGAGTGGCAGACTGCACCGCTGTTGCTGCCGAGATGGTGGTTTTCCCAACGCCGCCTTTGCCGAGGTAGAGAATAATGCGCATATGATTCCTGTTCTTTAAACAATTTTTTCCGGTCTGTGCTCAGCCTACCTCTTTGAGCCAGAGAGGCAAGAATGGGAAAGCCCCATTCATTGGCAGGGCAGAACCCCTGCGCCCCTTCACCAAAGTGGTGGGGACAGCATAACAATGATCTCGTGTAGTATGTACGAACGATTACGAGTTCTGGTTATGTTTTATAACTTTCTGAGCCAGAATACAAATCAGATAGTGCTTCCAGCAGGATGATTGCTCCTGCATCAGCGCAGAAAAACATCCAGGAGTAGTTATACATCTCCTGGATGATCGATATATTTATATTTGTATGGTGTTTTGCGGAAGAGCTGATAAAAAACTTTTAAGTTCTTTATAAAAATAAGAAAATATATTACAGCTCTATCGTACCATGCATCACCAGTTGCCTGACAAATTCCAGGCGACGCACTACTTCAACGCGGTCACTTCCGCCATGCTGGTACCATTGGCGCAGCCAGAGCAGCGATATTACCTCATCATCGTTAAAGCCCAGATTTGCCAGGGCCTCGCCTTCGTTTACGCTTACTTCTGTCTGGTGTACAGGCGTGGTAGCCTGTTCCGAGTGAGTTTGCGGATTTGTCATAATTTTTCCTCCACCTTCATAATTGTGTCCATCCTCAGCTTTTTTTCCGCTTTGTTAAAGGGTATTGTG
>Ga0265338_10010912_pt1 | contig 10569 bp, 6 predicted proteins | sample 42126metaG_FD_193579 | JGI IMG/M metagenome (GOLD analysis project Ga0265338, IMG submission 193579) | Rhizosphere microbial communities from Carex aquatilis grown in University of Washington, Seatle, WA, United States - 4-21-26 metaG | ecosystem: Host-associated > Plants > Roots > Rhizosphere >... | reverse complement strand
ATCCCAAGACTCGTTAGCTTTAACTAGAGCAGTGGGTCTTACTCTTAGTCTTATACCTCTTATTCAGCAGAAAGAAATGTAATGAGTTATGACAAAGAGAATAACCTGATTCAACATTGTCAGAACCGTATTCTGCACTAATTGTGAGAATAGGTACCTGGAAAATACATGTGCCAGGGCAACGGGGCTTGTGTCAGAGAGAGGATGATACTAGAGTACAGAATAAAGAGCCTTTTTTATAGGATCTCAGGCCCAACCTCCAATTTCTTAACTAATATCCCTTTCGGCCCAATTGATTCAATCAGGCCGACGACAAAAGGAATATAGCTGATTGGTTGATACATCCAAATTGATTAATTGGCGTTCAATTCAATTGAAATTAAGTAACACAACCGAATAATTGACAACTATGCAATTTAGGCTTTGCTTTGAACAATGGGCGAATATTATGAAGATGCTATCTTTCAAAAGAATTAGCAGGAAAGGTTCTTTATTTTTGATAATTTTGGAAGGTTGTTTTGAATTGCCAAAATCTTATTTGGACACGTTATCTTCGAGTCGAAGTCTCCAGGCGCCACGTCTCATGTCTCCTTTTTGTTTGATTGTGCCAAATTCGTAATTTTTGTTTTCTTGGTAGGAAAATTCGTAATCTTACTTGCTAAGGCACATGACTTTCAAGACTTGGTGCACAAGACATTGTTAACCCAACTCTGAACCCATAATAAATTACTTTCCCTCTGTATATAATAATACCAAAATTATGTTCAATTCAGGTATGCGGATCCTATTCCGCGTTATACACAAGTACAAAATAATAACTTTTTTTTTTTATTTTCAATTGGCAATCATCTCAATATTTCATCAAGGATTATGTTGCAAATATCAAAAGCCCAAAAGCATTATACAGCGCATTTTAGTGCAACTCATGTGGAAGTATTCTTATACTACATGGATATTCATCATTTTCTAACTAGAATCAAACTTTCAATTTCATTGCGATTGTGACATAAAAAGTGAATAAAATTTATGAAAATTGGCAATATATTCACTTTATTTAAGAATTTCACTACCAATTTCAGTAGTAAGCTATTAAGATAACTTTGAATAAATCATATGTTAAAATCTTGGTGAGGATGTCGAATTTTTCTGATGTACCTCTTTATTTTAGAATGGCTAACCCTATCTTAAGTCCAATCCTTCGAATCTATCTTCCTAATTATTTGACTATTTCTAGTAAAAAATTGTGGCACACTCTAAGAACGGAAAAAACGCGTCAGCTCCAATCCTCTACGCCCAGATCTATGCGCTCGCCACATGCAGCGCCTTTGCAAATGGTTCATTTTTGTATATTTGTGTTTCTATCAACATTTTTGGAATTGCTAATATCTATATTGCATTGCTAGGTATTTATCTACCCATACTGTTAGATGTTTATATCTATCATTCTACATAAGTACTTAATAGTGTAAGACTAAATATTAACACTTGACGATGCAAGATGTTTGTATTGAATTGACCAATGTTCAAACTTGTATAGTCTTATATTGAAACTGAAATAGTTCGGTGTTTCAAATTGAACTTATTTTTATTTCTAGTTAGTGTTGTGGTGTTTATACTAAATTCTGAGTATTTTTATAAAAAATTCATATGATAAATGTATATCTTGACCATTAATTACTTATACTGAATGAAGTATAAAAAAAAATAAGAAAAGACGTTGGCTAAATTATGAAACCGCGGAGGTTGGAGACTTGGTGAGTATGCTTCCGTGTAATTCTTCCCCGCCTTTCCTCTCTCAGAACCAACACTGCAAGTCCCTCTTCCTCAATTCTTTCTAGTCATTTTTATTATCACTTATCACAACAAGCAAAGAAAACTCCGAGATCAGCACAAATTTATTTCCTGGAGAGCAAAGACGCAACGAAGAAAGAAGAAGCAAAGAGCACCGAGACTTCCGCTCGCTCGTTCCACTGTAGTTACACTCGCTGGGGCAAAAAGCTGATGGGTCCACCAGCCGCGCCGACGGCCCACCCGCAGAATAAGGCATGCTTATAAACTGCTGCTTTTTACTATTTTTTTCATTATTTTTTAGTTAACTACGATTTCGTTCTCAAATAATTGCATATCTGACTGATGAGTTATCTAGGAATTTGGTCTTGTGTAACTGGTTCAAAATGAATTGAATAATTTGGTTGGTTATTTTAGAGAGAAATTCGTGGAGTTGTCAATTCTTTTAAGGTCCTAAGAGGGTTTGGCCATGGATATTGAATTGAATTAGATGAGATTTGAACTTAATTGAAAGTCACAGTCTCACAGACGTGGTGCCGATCAGAATTGAAAGATAAAGAATACAACTTATGAGTGATAAGATTACGTTAATCAGGTCTATATACTTGAATGAATTTAACTCCAAATAAAGTAAGCAAGTGATCAACACAAAAGAAATTCTAATGGGTGATTGAAAAATACCACACAACATGCGGTCTTTCCTTGTCAAATCGCAAATTACGAAAGTGACTTATTATTAGTAACTCAAAGGTCTTCCTTTGAACACATAAAAAACAGGAGGGGGCACAGTGGAAGGCGAGAGAGTCTGACGAGGAGCTCCCGCCTTATGTACTGAGAGAACCATTGCAACAGAATTCAAAGCCGAATGCAAGCCCAATGGAGCACATTTTATACTATTTTAACACTTGGACAAAGAGGGCTGAAGAACGCGCCTCCAACATTTGGCATAATTGTACGCACCTCTCTTCCCTTTTCTTTTTCCTCAACATTGTTCCTTTTGATTTGTTTTTCTTGAGTTGCAGGCCAAGTGGAATAGAAAATTTTCTTACAAATAGAATGAATTTTAGATCTAATTACTCAACTATATCTACTCATGTTTCATCTTTTATTAAGATTTCGAATTTCTTGCTACATTTTTACTAACTATATAATGAGAATTAGTGATTCATTTTTTTTCGTTTATATATAAGATTTTAACTAATAAATTGATTATGCAAATATTATGTAGTGAATTTTTTTTTATCTATGATAATATGAAAGCCGCGCATACACATACTTTTTTCCATCTTCCTTATTCTTCTCTTTCTTATTCTATATATAGTGGTAGTAGACCCCTACTCTATTCTGTTTCTTCCTTGGTTTCGAAGACAGTAACTTTTGAAAAGAATGCATCGCTAGCGGCAGCTACTATTTAATGACTCTCCTCAGGTATGGCTACACTTGCTTGACAAAAAACCTATGTGGGTCAAATCTATTCCTATTATCTTATACCAAAAGTACCCACTCTGACTTATCGCGGGAGTAGGAGGCATGGAATTGATTTGAAAACTTTCGTCCAAATGCCTCCAGTTGCAGCCTTCCAGTCTTATATATTATATAAGTAGTCCAAACCTCGTAGATAGGCGTTTTAAGAAAGACCTCGATCAACTTCACTATTCCGTCGCTCCTTGGTGCCAACTGTTCCCTCAGAAAAGAAAGTAGTAGCTCATGGTCCATTCGGTCGAAGCACTTGACCACATCGGCTTTGATTAAGCCGGTCCAATGCCGGCCACCCTTGAATGCACAAGAAAAGATCCGAATCCTGGGGAAAATCACGAACCACTGGATTTACCCGTTCCTGACCGAAATAGAGAAGAAGGCCAAGCAGGACACTTCAATAACCAACATGCTTCTGACCAGACTCAACGCGTCTCTCTTTACTCCTTCTTTGGAATTTATGAAACCCAGATACTCCCGGGCTCCATTCCATTCTTTCTACTAAGCCTTAGGCCGAAAACTCTTGGTGGAGAAAACTTCCCTACCTTTCATAGCTTGAAGGGTGCTGGCAGAACGCTATCTATCCGTCAAGTAGATACTTCCACTTTTTTGGTTCGAGCACTTCCCTTGGTTTAGAGCCCCCTTTAATAATATATAACATATTAAGGCTACGTCAATGTGCCTAGCGAGTAATCGAGCCTAGAAGTGATAAGTGGAGAAGTCCTTTCCCAGCAGTCTAGAGATTAGTCAGCTTAAGGCCCAGTCGGCCAGGACCGGGCTTGATTTTATTTAATTTGACTTGACACTTGAATGAAATGCCCGCTTGCTTTATTAGCTGCTGTGTTACGGAAAGCTTTTCATCCATCACTAACTACTATCTTATAGCGGAACCGTGCCCTTCCTATTGCATTTGATGAGCTGCAGTCCCCTATATAAACCGAGGACCTTAGGTCATTCTTTCTAAAGATTTGTGCTTTCTGTGGTTCACGATGTTATAAGTATGCTTTTCAAAACTAGCCTAGCTGTCTTTCTTTATGGAATGGACAAGTTTGCTTTGACTGACTTTTGCCTCTAATACAGATAAAGGCATGCTTATTTTCTAAAAGAAGAAAGAAGGAGTGACTCAGAGCTTCTTTGGTCTTTTTTTTAGGAAAAAATGCGACTTTGAGTTTCTTCTTTTTTATCTATCTCTTCCCTAGGCCAGTTCACTCAGAGTGATCACCCTTCTAATTAACGATTCGTAAGCATCAGATTCCGAAGGAAATGAAGAAAGACTATAGGATTCCACCTCTTTCCCTTTAGAGGATATGATTTGGTATTGTACCGGTGCTTAAGGGCTTATTGGATTGGATAAAATTCGTATATTATTATTATTAAGGGGGTAAGGCAGCCGTAGATAAGCAAGCTGGGTTGACCACATCTGTCGAAGTAAAGAAGACAGTAAATCCCAATCGATGAGAACGAAGTAATGGATTCTTTGTGGGGATATAGTAGCTCCTTAATCTATCTCAGTAGGTCTCGCCATACCTTATTTCTAAGTTTCAGGTAAAGCCCACAAAGGAGGACTATCCATGGAAAGGGAACTGCCGGTCCACGTCCAGAGATCGAAGCAGTGACAAAGAAATTTCTGAAGTTCTAAATAAGAAAGTCATTCTGCTTCATAGTTTTGAAAAAATAAAGCGGGACGGACGCTGTCGTCTACTCAAGTTATGTGAAGGCAATCATAGAAGCCAGTTTACAAAGTGATGGATAGCATGGGGGGCCTGGTCCTTACTAATATGGAAAAAGTAGCTGTGGTAACACACACTAAGGGGTCGTCTAAGTAAGGATAACTCTACGCTTAACTCTTATCTATCCGGTCTTGGAACACAGAGTATGCACACTACTGTTAACATGGAGTCTGATACGGAGTACAGAGAGAGAGGTATCCCCAATATATAGAGAAAGGTGGGGGAAGAGAACCAGCTATTATCATACAGCTAGCCAGCGATCTTTGAAATAAAAAAAAGAAGCTTTCAAAGTAAGAAGCACAAACTCAAATAGTGGGGCGCAGAAGACCCCCAGCTTATCTTATGCATAAATAAAAAGGCTATATGACCAGCCCAAAAAGATATGAAAGAAATAACCCGAATCCCTGGAATCAGGGAAAAAGCCTCTTACACAATTATACAAAAAGCTCTCATACATAGTTAAAAAATAAATTATCATTTGTTGGGGTCTTTACGTAGAGCAAGGCAAAGAACTGGTGGCTTAGTAATCTTGCCGCCATCAAGTCAAAAGGGCAAGTGAGAGGATCGAGAGTGGGAGGATTCGAGAAGAACGAAGAGGAACTTGCTATTAGCTTTTTTGATACCACGAGCAGGAAACGCTTTGTCTTGGATTCTCTTTGATGGACATATCTCACTAATGCGGTAAAGAAGAAGAATGGTAGGAGTTCTCAGCTAGCTCATTTCCCTTTGCTATTGAATTCCGTGCTGTTTTCGGGTGCAGATGAATGGAATCAGCATACCTTTCATCCAGTGCTATGTTTGCAAGAGAAGGTGTGATGGTAGGAGCTCAACCTTTTGCCGGTGGTTTGAGACATAACCGCTGCTAGGGGAAGAAAAGGTTTGGTCCTATCTGCTTTTAGAGTGATCGCAGACTGAACTTAAGTAGGTCCCTGAGAGTCCTCGCAAAACATCACTGCATGCTCTTCTAAAATTCCAATGCATTCTTTTCGATCTTGTACCCACTTTTATAGAGAGAGAGTAAGGGGGCGGTACACTGAAGACCAACCCAATCTCGACGAAACTGCATCAAAAAGCTTTTCCTGTACCACGAATCCATGTAGATCCAGAATGACACCAAACCAATCTCAAAGAAAGAGCAACTATGACCGCCAACTCACGTCTTATATAAACGTCACCAGTACCATCTTGTTTAGCACAAGTGTGATTGTAGCCATGTGGACGATTCCTTTGTTTGAGGTTGAGGCTCTCTGAAAGCCCAACTCTTATATACGTTACCTAAAGTCCCTCTTGTATCCATATCTATTTAGTCAAGTATCAGCCTCTCCTGTAGTAGGGAGGATAAACGTCGCATTCCCCACCTCTCTCAAGTCGAACTGAAAAAGAAGTTCATCGACAACACCGGTACTAATACTAATAAGGCTCGCTATTTAAGATTTCGTTTGGAATTTTATTTGCAACCACCAGGATGGGAACATCTTCATCTCATTGGATCCACTTCATCGGAGAAATCCAGTTCCTTATTTATTTAATTTAATAGGGAGGGCGGGCTCAGAAAAGAAAGAAAAGAAGTCAAATCTTATTAGTAAAGGGGGGCATTTAGAAAGAAGGGTCGAAGTCTTCCTCCTCACGCTTTCTACTAGTCGGATAGGTTAACAGCTTCTGCCTATAGGCCCGTCTTTGCGGCTGGATACATTTCAGTGATAAAATCATTGATTTCAAGGGCTTATAGAAAGAATTTCCCTTGGTATGACCTTATCTTCTCCTGGTGCAACCTCTCTCTTTTCTTCGGCATAGCGATCCCTATTCTCCATTGAGTGTTTCTTACTTCCCATTTGAACTGAACCCGCACTTGCGACTTCTTCAAAGTGATTGTATTCGGCGGCATAATTGTATTGATAACGACTTTATCACTTAAAAGATTGGATTTTCGCCCAGAAGCGGTTAATGCACGAGGAGATAACGGATTTGTGGATACACGATTTTTCTTTCATTTAAGGATTTCTTGTCATGTCATCAAAAAGGCATGATTCTCTTTCTTGGTAATAGGTGGAAGTCTTCTTTTCCGTAACCTGAATGGATTGGTACGGTATTCAACCTAAACAGGGATGGAATGGTAACAGCAATGGAATGTGTTCCGTTAAATGAATGAAAGGATTGGGCTTTGAGCCTAGAGATAGAGAAAGGAAAAAGGCAAGGGGCTGATCTTCCAATTCTACAGTAAAAGGGTTCGAGCCGAGCGTCAATCCAATCACAATTCGAAAGCTATGGTCCAAGTCCAGATCTTGCAGTTGGAGCTGCCCAAAGAAAGCTTAAGGTTTACTGATCGCCCGGAATATGCAAGATTTCGACCAAGAAGCGAAAGTTCACTCACGTAACTCGAGATGAGCTAATTCAATCCTTGCGTTGAGGTACGCATGAATTCACTCCCCACTCCAGGAAGTGCGCGACTCAATGTCAACTTCAACTAACGTCGAACCCCGGAACGAGCAAATTCCTTGCGCCAAGTTATGCCGGAATGAACTCTTACCTGAATTCACTCCCCCATTCCCAAAGGAAAGATCGAATTACTCTGTCTTCCTCGGAGCTTTCGTTTTCCTTCCTCTGATAAAGTCTAAAGGTCAAGTCATTTTTCGCTTCCGGTCGTAAGAGCGTAAACTTACCTTCCTCTTACTAATCATAAGAGCGTAAACTTACCTTCCTCTTACTAATCATAAGAGCCTGCACTGACTTCTTTGCCTCATTTTCCCGCATCAAAAGACAGATCTTAGTCATATACTATTTTATTTCTCCGTGGATTACTTGAGGATTGATCTGTTGTTGGATCCGTTGATGGATCGACCCTCCCTAACCACCCTATTTCTACTTTACTGGAGCACAGGCAGGTTTGAAGGGATAGAATCCTGTACGTAGAATAAATAGCTGAACCCATAACTCGTGATTCGTAGCTTACAACCTATCCTTATATTCTCAATTTTTGCTTACCGCTTCCTTCGCCCCCTTGCTTGCTTACACTATATCTATCTACGGTGCTTACTGCGCACCACTTCTAAATAAAGAAAATATACATCACCATCATGTACACACCAATTAAAGCCTTGTGATTACTACATACCACTTAAGTTAAATTGCTCATCAAAACCTTGAATCCCCGGGTTCATAGTGGAACTTATTTGTTCACAACCCCACCTCATATACTCACTTGTATCCATGCCAATGTTGTTGTTTCCTATCAAGCCCTCCAATCCTTCTAACTTAATCTGATTGAAACAAAAGCTCTCTGCAATCTCCTTGTAATATGTATAAAATCCATGCATTACTCCTTCACCTAGTGATGCCATCTCTACCTGCGGAAAAATCAAGGTAGGAGGTTCGTCGAAAATTTGGGGAGGTTGCATGGAACAGGGACGCGATCTAATAAGGGATTAATGGTCTTCTAGTGTGTTCCACCTAGCTTGAATAGTAGTCTCTTTATCGGATCCATCTGCTCAGCTTGGTCGGCTAAATGTTGCACTGGAACTGCTGGCTCAGGCCAATATGTGCCGATGCTTACCAGGCATGACTAGGGTTTGGTTCTCCTCCTTCTTGTTTGGATCTTGTTTTTGTGCCCCCAGTTTGCGCTGTTTACCAAAGAGCTTCTTCTTTAGTCTTGTATTCCAGTAGTTCTCGATATCATTATCTGTTCTTCCGGGCAACTGTGCCGCTATAATAGACCACCTAGACATAACAAAGGAATCACTTAATTAGGAAACAATTGTGAAATTAAAATCTCATGATTCGTCTCTAATTGATCACTTTTGCCGATAATAGTACCTGCTTCCTATGCTAACATAAAGGCTCAATATGATCCTATCCTCTTCTTCTGAGAAAGCACCATGCTTTATATTTGGGCGGAGGTAATTCAACCACCTCAGCCTGCAGCTCTTGCCACATCTCTTGAGACCTACACATTCAGCTCATGTAACATGTACAAGTCCCTCTAGTTTGAAAAATGGAAGAGAAATGGCATGTACCTCGGGCGATCCAGTTACCGCCCGTACCGTATTGCTCGATGTACGACTTGAGCTTTGCATGCTCTTCGGGCGACCAGGGTCCCTTCTTTACATTAGCTTTGTCACAGAGCTCTACCCATGCATGGTTTCTTCCTATGTATGTTTGAAAGGAATTATCATAGCAAGCTATCTGCCTACTCGATCTGTCTTATAAAGTTTGAGGTGTGTATGGCCCGAAATGAGCTTTACGGGACCCCTACTAAGGAGAACTATCAACTTCACTAGCAGTCGGATAGGAAGCTGTGATCAAAAAACTGCTCGCTAAATCCAGGGAAATGGAAAGTGAAGGGAACTCACTAGAATGCAAGATAAGTTGCTCGTAGGCGTGCACCCCGTATGTTACCGGTCTACAACTCTTGGGGAGGTAGTGACAACATAAAAAGAATATTTGAAAGAGTGGAGTCTAATTGTTGAAAATCGAGTAAGAAGAACCCATAGAAAATAACCTTCGCTTCGTACCCTGCTAAATAGATTGACCCAGACGACCGATGAGACGAGATAGAATCCCGGGTCGTGAACTTCTTTTCCTGGAGCAGGCCAAAGCAAGTAATGAATGGTCAGTAAGCGAATCAAGGTTTTCTTCTCACTCTTCGCCGCGGGATTATACCTCTCTCTGTCTCTGAGGTAACCACTCTTCAAAGAAGGTTCACTATCCCTTCAACGTTCATACTCTTAAGATGACGAATCCCGAGTCCACGATAAAGACTAGCCTGTCAGCAATCAATTGGTCTTTGGCTTTCGATTCTTCTTTGGCCTATGTATGAAGAAGACTTTGTTTAGAAACCGGAGGTGTGGAACGAGACCAAGCTACGAATATAGTTACTGATTTAAGTGACGGTGGTTCAGACTCACTATTTTTATTATGGTTCCGATTCAACGACTACCTCATAGTTGCTCTTGGGGCTCGTGGTTTTACCAAACCACTCTGCTCTTTTTGCTCGTTCCACTTACGTTTAACTCGCTCGCTCTTTTGTACTCGTTTCATTTCCATTTCAGATAGAAATTGATTGAGTTTTTAATAATTCTTTTGTGGAGCGTAATTATTCTAGTGTTTTGTTCATTTGTGTTATTGTTTTCTTACAAAGAGGAAGGTTTTTTTATAGTTAGTAAATTTAATGACTTATTAACTACTAGGTAGGATAGGAATGGAGTAATAGATTCTTTTGTAGAGTTCGCTCACTCTGTTATGGTCTGCTGTCAGAGTGTCTGTCAAATTGAAATTGATAACTGCTAGTGATTCTATCAATGTGTTGATGATATATGTTCAATTGAGTATATGATTCTATCTATCAATTGAGTATATAATCTATTTGAAATGTTTTTGAAAAGCATATTGAAAAGCAATGTTAATGTAAAAATCACCTTGTCTAAAAGTTATAATCTGAATAAGATCACCTTTGTCAAACAACTTGTCAAATCATAAACACATATACACATCTTTATGCCACAAGTACGAATTACTATACGCATACACACCCATAAACACCAATTCAGTCAACCATAAGTACCCCAGTTTTAATATACAC
>Ga0265338_10010911_pt1 | contig 10569 bp, 8 predicted proteins | sample 42126metaG_FD_193579 | JGI IMG/M metagenome (GOLD analysis project Ga0265338, IMG submission 193579) | Rhizosphere microbial communities from Carex aquatilis grown in University of Washington, Seatle, WA, United States - 4-21-26 metaG | ecosystem: Host-associated > Plants > Roots > Rhizosphere >... | reverse complement strand
GTGCCGGCAGGATCATCGCCGCGAGGATGCCGATGATGGCAATGACCACCAGCAATTCGACAATGGTGAAGGCGCGGCGGCGAGGCGTGAAACGGGAAACGGGAAACGGGAAGCGGGAAACGGGAAACGTGAAACGTGAAGCGCGACGGGAGCGCACCGCGTTGTCCACCTCGACACCCGACACCCGACACCCGACACTTTTCATAAGGATCGTTTTCATGAATTTGAAAGGATACAAGTTGCGGGGGGAAAGACGCAAAATCAAAAATGCGACAGACGACGGTTTAGTGTTCAGCAGGGCGGCTTCGGTGGGGCGAGGCTCCTGACGAGCCGATGTATTTGAATTGTGCGGCGACCCAGCCGGCTCGCGTGGACTCTCACCCCACCAAGACTGCATCACGATGCGCGGCGACCAGGAGCATTCGTGCCAGTCAACCGCCACGGAACAGCCAGGGCCGGGTTGGGGTTTTCGGATCCGGCGCATAAATCAAGGCAGCGGATTATTGATCTGCACTTGCTTGCTCCAGTTGCAGATAAGGTTGGTTTTTCCGCCAATCACCAATTGAACCCACAAATCGTACGCGCCAGGATTATTGGTGGGATTCAATGAGTTGTAGCGCCAGGGATTCAAGTCCTGTGGCCCCAATGGCAGGTAAGTGGCATCCGGGCCGCCAACGGAAGCCCTGAGAAGGGTCACGCCTGGTTCGTTGGGCGGGTGATTCGTATAATAGTTCCAAACCTGTTTCGGTTTTAAATCGGGAAGAAAATTTATGGCTTTGACCGCATCCTCGCCGCCGCCAGGCCGGCTATAGTTCATAAAACCACCCATGCCAAATATATGGTCCACATCATTACCCGTGCCGCCCGTCAAAACCGGCAAACTGGAATCATTCAATGATAGAAATTTCGCCGGCTGGGTGGGATCGGAATTAATGTTCGTCGTTCCAGTCAATTCATAATAAAGCTGGTTGACCCAGAACCGCCGGGGAGCCGGGTCAAAGTGGTTGTCCGGCGGATAAAAACCATAAGCCGCCTTGTACCGTTCGATGGCCGTCTGCAACTGCGCCATCTCGGCCTGGGTATTGTAGATGTACTGCTTCTTTTTCACCCCGCTCACCACCGCCAGCAGCATGGCGGCGAGGGCGCCGATGATGGCCATGACGACCAGCAGTTCGACGAGGGTGAAGGCTGAAACGTGAGACGTGAAACGTGAGGCAGGACAGGAATGGGCCTCGCGCGTCGAGCTTCTCATCCCGACACCCGACACCCGACACCCGACACTCTTTCGGCAGATAGTTTTCATTTTTCGCGCAATTCGTCTTCCATGCGTTCACTGAGCCACTGCTTGATCATGCTCTGGTAATTCAAATACCGCGACCGGGCGAGCCGCTTGATCCGCGCCAGCATCCGTGGATCGATCCGCAACGTGATGGTCACCGACTCGGATGACTCGGCATTGCCGGCCGTGGCCGCTTCCATCAGCCGCAGGGCCGGCCGGTTCTCCGACCAGAATTCCGCCTCCGCCTCTTCGTTGTCGAAGAGCGGCACTTCGTCCCAACTGGCAAATGTTCGCATTCAAAAAGTGAAACGTGATGCGTGATGCGTGATGCGTGATTACGTTTCACGTTTCACGTTTTACGTTTCACGCCTTGCTTACGCCTTACTTACTTCTCTCCCGCACCCAGCGTCTGGTCCATTTTTCGCTGGTAGAAAAACCGTTCTTCCGGTTCAAACCCGCGGGCGCGCAGCACGCGCACGGACCGGCCGTTGGTGCGATAGACGCTGACGATGCCGACGCCGCCGGCCGACATGCCGAGATTGAAAAAGCGCGCCTGCACCCCGAACCGCGGCGAGTCCGGCAACAACCGGACGGCAAATGGATCCTCAAAGGACTCCTCTATCTCGCGCTGAGTCAAAGAACCATCCAACTCAAAGGGCGGATTGCTCCAATCGAACTCCATAGCGAGCTAATTGTGAATAAAACGCCCATGCACATGCAATGTCTTTACATTGTATTTACGCATAGACAGCTCTATTGTCAATGATTTTTGTGCCTTTTTTGCCTTTTGCAGAAAAGCTTTTGGACCAGCCGGCAGTCTCATTCTCCACCACCACCGCCAGCGCCGCTGAGGTTGGTAATCATGGCGATGAGCGGCAGGAACATGGCGATCACGATGCTGCCGACCACGACGGCCAGGAAGACAATCATGATGGGTTCCAGGAGCGACGTCATGGACGCCACGGCATTGTCCACCTCTTCATCGTAATTGTCGGAAATCTTCAGCAACATTTCCGGCAGGGCGCCGGTTTGTTCGCCGACGTCCACCATGCTGACGACCATCGGCGGAAAGACGCCGGAGGCTTCCAGGGGCGCGGTGATGGTTTCGCCTTCCTTCACGGCTTCATGCACGCCGGAGATGGCGTTGCTGATGATGACGTTGCCGGCGGTTTCCTTGACAATGGTCAGGGCCTGGAGAATGGGAACACCGCTGCTGACAAGCGTGCCCAGCGTGCGCGTGAACCGGGCGATGGCCACCTTGCTGATGACCGGCCCGAGCACCGGCATTTTGAGTTTGACCTTGTCCCAGATCAACCGGCCGACTTTGGTCTTGATGGCCAGCAGAAACAACACCACACCCACGGCGGCCAGGCCAAGCGTTTCCACGATGTGGTTCCGGATCATATCGCTGCAAGCCAGCACAAACAGGGTGAATCCCGGCATCTTGACGCCCATGCCCGCAAACACTTCCTTGAACTTGGGCACCACCATGACCATCAACAGCGTCAGGATGCCCACGGCGACAATGAGCACCGCCACGGGATAAAACAGCGCGGCCTTGACCTTGCCCTTGATCTTCTGCGCCTTTTCGGAAAATTCCGCCAGACGTTTCAGCACCACCTCGAGCACGCCGCCCAGTTCGCCCGCCTTGATCATGTTCACAAACAGGCGGTTAAAAACCTTGGGATGCTGCGCCAGGGCCTCCGAGAAAGTGCTGCCCCCTTCGATGGCGAGCGCCAGTTCACCCAGAATCCGTTTGAGCGCACCATTGCGCTCCTGCTTTTCGAGCACGCGCAAGCCGCGCAGCAGCGGCAGCCCGGAATCCACCAGCGTCGCCAATTGCCGGGTGAAGGTGGTCAAGACCTTCGGCTTCACCTTGCTGCCGAACCCGGGGATCTTGATGTTGATATTGATGTCGAGGGCGCCCTTTTTCTTGCCCCCGGCCCGCGGAGCGGACTTGGCCTTGCCTTTGGCCTGTTTCTTATCGGCGACCTTTTCGGCCTCGATGATTTTGGTGGGGAACAGGCCCATTTCCTTGACCCGGCCAATGGCCTCGTTCTGGCTGGCGACTTCAACCGTACCCTTGGTTTCCTTGCCCCGGTTGTCCAAAGCGACGTAATCGTATTTCGGCATAACGAATTGATCAGCCCCGGACGTGTCCGGGGTCAGGTATATTTGACGACTTCTTCTATAGTGGTATCACCTTCAAAGATGCCGCGCAAGCCGTCTTCACGCAATGACACCATGCCCAACTCGATCGCCTTTTGCCGCAACACAATGGTGGGCGCGCGTTCATTGATCAAAACGCGGACGGCCTCGCTGATGATGAGCAATTCAAAGATGCCCTTCCGGCCCTTGTAACCGGTGTCGTTGCACGTGGAACAACCCCGGCCGTAATGGAAGACCTTGTCGCCCAGATCATGCGGGGACAGGTTCAACAGGGACAGTTGATCCTCGGTCGGCTCGAACGGCGTCCGGCAATTCTTGCAGATGGTCCGCACCAGCCGTTGCGCCAGCACCGCCATCAGGGTCGAGGAAATCAAAAACGGTTCCACGCCCATGTCGATCAGGCGGGTCACCGCGCCGGTCGCATCATTGGTGTGCAGCGTGCTCAGCACCAGGTGACCGGTCAATGACGCCTGGATGGAAATTTGCGCGGTCTCGAGATCGCGCATTTCCCCCACCATGATGATGTCCGGGTCCTGGCGCAAAAACGACCGCAAGGCCTTGCCGAACGTCATCCCCACCGCGTCATTGATGGCCACCTGCATGATGCCTTCAATGTCATATTCGACGGGGTCCTCGGCGGTGAGGAGCTTGGAATCGATCGTGTTGACCTGGCGCAGACAGGAATACAACGTCGTGGTCTTGCCCGAGCCGGTGGGCCCGGTGACGATCAAAATGCCGTTGGGCCGCAGGATGGCATCCAGCACATAATCGTTGATGTATTTCGGAAACCCCAGCGTGCTGACATCCAGGTTGACCGATTGCCGGTCCAGCACGCGCAGCACGACCGACTCGCCGAACTGGGTCGGCAGGGTCGATACGCGCAGATCGACCTGGCGCCCGGCGACCATGTAATTGATGCGGCCGTCCTGCGGCAGGCGCTTTTCGGAAATGTTCAGGTTGGACATGACCTTCAGGCGCGAGATCACCGGCAGCGCCAGATGCTTGGGCGGCGGCGACATTTCGTACAACGCGCCGTCCACGCGATAACGGATGCGGAACTCGGTTTCAAACGGCTCGAAATGAATGTCACTCGCGCGGTCCTGGATGGCCTGCTGCAAAACCAGACTCACAAACTTCACGATGGGCGCCTGATTGGCCAGGTTCTCCTCCTGTTTCGCGTCATCCCCCGCGGCGCTGACTTCGCGTGCGAGGTCCGCGTCGGACCCGAGCTCCTTGAGGATTTGGGAAAAATCCTCCGCCTCCTCCTGGCCGTAATGCCGTTCCAGCGCCTTTTCAATTTCGGCGGGATCGGCCACCACCACCTGCACGTCACGCTTGCTGGCAAAACCGACTTCATCCGCATGCGCCGGATCAAGCGGCTCGGCCAGCGCCACCTGCAAGGTGCCGTTTTTCACGGCCACGGGCATGCAATGATACATCCGCGCGACATTCGCCGGAAGGGCCTTTAACAGTTCGGGAGAAAAGTTGATGTCCTTCAGCGAAACGACTTCCGTGCCCAGGTTGGTCGCCATCACGTGCAGGATGTCATCCAGCTTCATGATCCCGAAGTCCTGCAGGAGCTGGGACACCGGCGCGCCGCTACGTTTGAATTCCGCCGCCACCTCCTCGTATTGCAGGTCGTCAATCAGCCCCTGATCCCGGACGAGTGACAGCAACGGATTTGAAATTTCTTCCGGCATGTTACAAATGGATTATGTTTTTTGGCCGGCCTGGGCCAGCTCCAGTTCCTGCAGTTTCTGCTGCACCGTCGTCGGATCCTGGGCCTTGGTGATCACTTCATCCCGGGCGATCATGCCCTGCTGGTATTTGTCGATCAGAAAACTGTCCAGCGTCACCATGCCGTACTTCGCCCCGGTTTGGATGTCGGAATTGAGGCGGAATGTCTTGTTGTCGCGGATCAGCGCGGCAATGGAGGGGGTGTTGACCATGATTTCAAACACGGCGACGCGGCCGGGCTTGTCCACCCGCGGAATCAGCAACTGGGAAATCACCGCTTGCAACACCGTCGAAAGCTGGATGCGGATCTGCTCCTGCTGGTTCGTGGGAAAGGCGTTGACGATGCGGTCAATTGTCTTGGCCGCGCCGGTCGTGTGCAGCGTGCCAAAAACCAGGTGCCCCGTTTCCGCCGCCGTGATCGCGGCGTCAATCGTTTCCAGGTCGCGCATTTCACCCACCAGCACCACGTCCGGATCCTGGCGCAATGCGCGGCGCAGGCCTTCGGCAAAATTGGGCACGTCCACGCCGATTTCGCGCTGGGTGATCAACGCCTTCTTGTGTTTGTGGTAATATTCGATCGGGTCTTCGATGGTGATGATGTGCGCCTCTTCGCGCTCCTCGTTGATGATGTTGATCATCGAGGCCAGCGTGGTGGTTTTGCCCGACCCCGTCGGCCCCGTCACCAGGACCAGCCCGCGCGGTTTGTACAACAGTTCCTTGGCGCTCGGGGGGAGGCCGATCTGCTCCATCGTCAGCATCTTGTTCGGAATCTGCCGCAGCACCAGGCCGAAGTTGCCCTTCTCCTTGAACACGCTCACGCGAAACCGCGCGGCGTCGCCGAAGGCAAAACCGAAGTCCGCGCCGCCGCGTTCCCGCACGCTCTGGATGTGTTCCTCCGACGTGATGCTCCGCATCAGTTCCTCGGAATCCTCGGGGCGGAGGACCGGACCTTCCACCCGGTGCAAAATGCCATGCACGCGGATCACCGGCGGCGCCCCCACGCGGATATGCAGGTCGGACGACCCTTCGGCCACGACCAACTGCAACAAATCAGACATCGAATATGACATAAAAAATCGTTAAACAGTTGAAGTGTTGAAAGGTTGAGCCGTTTTTATCGTCATTTGGCTTTTCATTTTAACTCTTTAACTCATTTCGCTTCAACTCTTCGGGCATCAGGATTCGTCGCCGACCGTCGAGCGGATGACCTCCTCGGCCGTGGTGAGGCCGGCCAGCACCTTGCGGATGCCGTCCTCGCGCAGGGTGCGCATGCCCATCTCCCGGGCCCGGGCGCGCAAAACCGAGGAGGTCGCCTTGTCGTAAATCAATTTCCGCGAATCATCGTCAATGACGAAAATTTCAAAGATGCCGAAACGGCCGCGGCAACCCGTGTTCCCGCAATCGTTGCAACCGCGGCCCTTGCGGATCGTGGCGCCCTGCAACTGTTCCGGCGTCAGGCTCAGGCCGTGCATTTCCGCGTCCGTGAGCTGATACGGTTGCGAGCACTTTTTGCAGATTTTGCGCACGAGCCGCTGGGCCATGAGACAGCGCGTGGACGACGCCACCAGAAAGGGTTTCACACCGATGTCCATCAGACGGGTGACGGCGCTCGGCGCATCATTGGTATGCAGCGTCGAAAACACCAGATGTCCGGTGAGCGATGCGTTGATGGCGATGGTCGCCGTTTCCAGGTCGCGAATTTCCCCGATCATCACCACGTTCGGCGCCTGACGGAGGATGGAGCGCAAGGCCATGGCGAAGGTCAGCCCGACACTCTCGCTCACCTGCACCTGGTTGATGCCGGCCAGAACGTATTCCACCGGATCCTCCACCGTGATGATTTTCCGGTCGGGCCGGTTGATGAAATGCAGGCACGAATAAAGTGTCGTGGTCTTGCCCGAGCCGGTGGGTCCGGTCACCAGCAGGATGCCATCCGGCAGACCGATGATCCGCTCGAACGTCTGCTGGTCGTCCGTGAAAAATCCGAGTTCCGGCAGACCGAGCTTCAAGCCTTCCTTGTCGAGAATACGCATCACGATGCTTTCGCCGTGATTCGTCGGCAGGCAGGACACGCGCAGGTCGATCAGCTTGTTACCCACCTTCGACTGGATGCGTCCGTCCTGCGGGATGCGATGCTCGGAGATGGACATGTTCGACTGGATTTTCAGGCGGGTGATGATGGAGGCCTGCAACCGTTTGGGCGGCGCCTTCATCTCCTGCATGACCCCGTCAATGCGGTAACGCAAACGGAACCGCTTCTGCAACGGCTCCAGGTGAATGTCCGAGGCGCGGATCTTGAAGGCGTCCACGATGATCTGGTTCACCAGCCGGATCAACGGCGCGTCCGCGTCCACCGCCCCGCCGTCATCATCGCCCGGCATCGTCGCCACGACATTCTCCTCCGTGAGTTCCTGGATGACGTCCTTGAACCTTTCGTCCTCGGCGATGCTTTTTTTCTCCGTGCCGCCGTAATATTTGTTGAGCGCGGCCTCGATATCCTGCTCCGAGGCCACCCGCAACTCGATTTCCGAGTTGAGCAGATGCGTCAGCGTGTCGATGGTGTTGAGGTCGGACGGATCGGCGATGGCAACCGCCACCTTGCCCTCACTTTTAAAGACCGGGACGACGCGATATTTTTTGGCGATATGGCGGGGGATGATGGCGATGACGTCGTCGGAAATTTGCACGCTGCTCAACTGGACCACTTCCGCACCGAATTGCGCCGCCTTGGCTTGCGTGACGTCGGCCGCGCGGATGAGCTTGTTGGCCAGCAACAAATCGACCACCCCCACGCCCGAGGACTGGGCCTCGGTCCGGGTTTGGGCGACCTGCTCGGCGTTTACGAAGCCGAGGTCCACCAGCAAATCCACCAGATAATCGTCTTGTTCTGCCACAAGTATTTTCGCCTCCCACGGTATCACAAAGTCCCGTGAAAGGCGCAAAGAAGTTATTCAGCCGGAGCTGGTCATGTCAATGCAGACTCCTGATTCTTTATTGGATTTTTAAGACCATTTATTGACGCGATACCTTCAGTTTACAGTTGCCACAACTGCTCCGGTCCAATAAATGCTTGTACCCATGGAAATGATATTTTTTCGCCGATTTCTTTGTGCCGGTGTGCTTTCAGTTGTTTCCAGTTTATCGCTGGGGGCAGCCGGCCCCGCCCCGCGAGACTATCCCATCACCGGCACGTCCTTCACCGATGTCCATTTCGATGACGTTTTCTGGGCGCCGCGCCTCGAAACCAACCGTACCGTCACGATTCCCTATGCCTTTGGACAGTGCAAGGCCACCGGACGCATGGACAATTTTGACCGGGCGGCGGCCGTCCTTAACGGCACCAATATCGCCAACCGCAAACCGCCGGGATATCCGTTCGACGACACCGATCCTTACAAGGTTCTTGAAGGCGCTTCCTATTCCCTGGCGGTCCAGCCCGACCCCAAAATGTCGGCGTATCTCGATGCGCTGGTCGCCCGGTTTGCCGCCGCCCAGGAACCTGACGGCTATCTTTACACGGCGCGCACGATTGACCCCCAACATCCACACCCCTGGGCCGGCACCAATCGCTGGGTCAATGAACCCGAGCTCAGCCACGAACTGTACGATGCCGGGCACCTGTTCGAAGCCGCCGCTGCCCATTATCAGGCCACCGGCAAGACCAATTTGCTCGACGTCGCCCTCAAGGAAGCCAACCTGTTATGCCGGACCTTCGGTCCCGGCACCAACCAGTTGCACCTCTGGCCCGGACATGAGGTCGTGGAAATGGGTCTGGTCCGGCTCTACCGCATCACCGGCGATTCCCGGTATCTCAATCTCGCCAAATATTTCATCGATGTTCGCGGCAGCCATCCGGGAGGCGACGATTATCACCAATCCCGCATCCCGCCCGTGGACCAGACCGAGGCCATCGGGCATGCCGTGCGCGCCGGTTACCTTTACAGCGGCATGGCCGACGTGGCCGCCCTGACCGGCGACCCGCAGTACACCCGCGCCATCGATGCCATCTGGGAAAATGCCGTTGGCAGAAAATTGTACCTGACCGGCGGCATCGGTTCGCGCGCGCAAGGCGAAGCCTTTGGCGATGACTATGAATTGCCGAACCTCACCGCTTATAACGAAACCTGCGCGGCGGTGGCCAATATCTTCTGGAACGAGCGCCTGTTCCTCCTGCACGGCGATGCCAAATACATCGATGTACTCGAACGCACGCTTTACAATGGCCTGCTCTCGGGGATTTCGCTCGACGGCACAAAATTCTTTTATCCCAATCCGCTTGAATCCGATGGCTCATACCAGCGCAGTCCGTGGTTCGGCTGTGCCTGCTGTCCCGGCAACATCACCCGTTTTCTCCCCTCCCTGCCCGGCTACTTTTATGCGCAATCTAGCAACACCATTTACGTCAACCTCTTCGCCGGCAACACGGCCGATTTCAAGCTGGGCAACGAACGCACCGTAAAAATCGTCGAGGAGACCCGATATCCGTGGGCGGGCAAGATCAAATTGACCGTACAGCCGAATTGGGACAAAAGCGCCAAATTCACTCTCAAAATCCGCGTCCCCGGCTGGGCGCGCGATGAAGCCGTGCCAGGCGGTCTCTACACGTTTTGCGATGCGCTGAGCGAACCCGTCACCCTCGCCATCAATGGCGACGACGTTCCGGTCACGGTTGAAAAAGGTTATATAACCCTGGAACGCTTGTGGAAGGCAAACGACGTGGTCGAATTGAAGCTGCCCATGCTCATCCGGCACGTGGCCGCCAACCAAAACGTGGTGCCCGACCGCGGACGGATTGCCTTGGAACGCGGGCCGGTCGTTTTTTGCGTCGAATGGCCTGACAATCCCCCGAAAGGCAATGTACGCAAATTGTTGTTGCCCGATGAACAACCGGTCACCTCCCGGTTTGATCCCAACCTGCTAAATGGCGTCCAGGTCATCGAAGGCCGGGGCTTCAACATCTCCACCAACGAATTCGGCCATGTCGTCCGACATTTGCAGGACTTCACCGCCATCCCGTATTACGCCTGGGCCAATCGCGGGCCCGGTGAAATGACCGTCTGGATCCCCAACCAGGAGAGCGCGTTACACTCGCCTTGATGGCCGGGCCCCGGTTTCGAGGCCATTTCCAGCATGCCGGAATGGCCTCACTCACTTAGCCGGAACGATGTAGTTGAAAAAGAGCCACCGATTGGGAATTGATTGGTGGTGAATGAAACCAAAACAATCGTCGGGCACACACCCGGTTCACCAAATGGTGGCTGGGGAATTTGAATTCAAAACCGCTGGCAAATCAATCACGATCGGGTTCACCGAACAGCGTCTGAGTCCGCACGCTGGCATCGCGACTTTTTGGGGATGGTTGCGCGGCAGCGATGGGATCAGCA
>Ga0265338_10010909_pt1 | contig 10570 bp, 12 predicted proteins | sample 42126metaG_FD_193579 | JGI IMG/M metagenome (GOLD analysis project Ga0265338, IMG submission 193579) | Rhizosphere microbial communities from Carex aquatilis grown in University of Washington, Seatle, WA, United States - 4-21-26 metaG | ecosystem: Host-associated > Plants > Roots > Rhizosphere... | reverse complement strand
GCTGCGCGTGGAGGAAAACCCGCATCAGGCGGCGTGGCTGGTCCCGGAAGATGCGGTTGGATGCGGCGCGAATTTCCCCGTCCATGAAAAGAAATCCGTCCACCGGCTCCACCGTCCGGGTCCGTTTGGGCAGCCACCGCCGCAGGGAAAGTTTGCCCTGGGCCGGTGGCGAGACCAAAGCCATGCGCTGTTCCAGCGTGCGGGTGATGAGAAGAATGTTCCGCATGTGCGTGTAGAGGTCGCGCATGAATTTCTCGATGCGCTTGCTCGGGGAACGTTCCCGGTAACCCAGCGCGCTCGCGACGGCCGGCTGCAGGTTCTTGCCCAGGACATCCACCGGCCGGTTGACGTGGTAATGCAATTCCGTGCGCACGCGCAGCAGAAAATCGTAGGCGGCTTCGAGCTGCTTGCGCTCGGCCTCGGTGACGAACTCGCGTTCCTGCAGTTCCTTCAAGGAGCGGGTGCGGTACTTGAAGAAGGCCATCCAGAACAAATTCTGAAAATCGCGCAGGCCGCCGCAGCCGTTTTTGATGTTCGGCTCCTGCATGCAGGCCGAGTTGCCGAACTTGCTGCGCCGCGTCGTCTGGTCTTCCAGGCGCATGGCAATGTATTTGTCCTCGAAGTCGAGGACGCACTTGTTCACGAGCGTCTTTTGGAATTTGTTGAACAGTGCCTCGTCGCCGATGATCAGGCGTGCCTCGATGAGCGAGGTTTTGGATTGCATGTCCGTGTTGGCGACCTTCACGCAATCCTCAATGCTCCGCACCGCGTGCCCAACCTTCAACCCGACATCCCACAGCGGATATAGCACGCCGTCAATCAGCTTGGACAGGTACGGCAGCGGCCGGCCCGCCGCGATCTGGCCGTCGTGCAGGAACATGAAGTCAATGTCGCTGTGCGGATTCAGTTCCGCGCGGCCGTAACCGCCGATGGCCACGAGCGCCATGGGTGGAAATTCCTTTTGCGCCTGCGGCGACAGGCTGCCGCGCGCCGTTTCCCAGAGATGCCGCAGCAGTGCGTCCAGAATGGCCGCGCGCGCCTGGCAGATTTCCCGCCCGCCTTCGCCGGAGCGATGCAACAGCTTGAGACGATGTGTCTCGACCTTGAGAAAACCCTTGTAGCGGGCCAGTTGCCCCGCCGGGTCGCTGTTCGGCGGCGCCGGCAGACGCACCTTGGCGTCATCCTCGATTTTTTTTATCAACCCCTGCACGGGCGCATAAGTTGGGGAGAAACCGGCTTCAAAGCAAGCCGCGCCCGCATCTTCCTTCGCGCCAGACGTCATGGGATTGTCAAAGCCAGCAGCCAGGTTCGAAGATGGCACGAGAGCGGGGACGATTTGGAGAACAGCGAAACCTTTCCGTGCGGACGGCATTTGTTACACTTTGCGCGCGATGCCAGACCAACCCGATCCCGATGCCGTCCTGATGATGCGCGTCAAGCGCGGCGACCGGGCCGCGTTTACCGGGCTGGTGGAAAAATACAAGCAACCGGTGATGAATTTCATCTACCGCACCTTGCGGGACGAGACGGAGGCGGAAGACCTGGCGCAAACCGTTTTTCTCCAGGTGTACAAATCCCGGAGCCGTTATCAGCGCACGGCCAAATTTTCCACCTGGCTCTTCACCATCGCCCGCAACCTGTGCCTGAACGAAATTCGCCGCCGTTCGCGGCATCCCGCCGAATCGCTCGAGGAAACGCACACCGAGAATGAGGACCAGCCGCAGCGGCAATACGAGGACAAAACGAACATTCTCCCGACGGAAACCTTGTTGCACGGCGAGCTGGCGCAAAAAATCGAGGAGGCGCTGGCCGGGTTGCCCGAAAATCAGCGCAGCGCCATCCTGCTTTGCCGGCAGGATGATTTGAGCTATGAGGAAATCGCCGAGGTGCTGGATTGCTCGCTTTCGGCCACAAAATCACTGATCCATCGCGGCCGCGAAACGCTCAAGGAAAAGCTCAAACGCTACCTGAGCACCGGCGATTGGACAGAGTGAATTTCGGAGGGCGGAGCGCTGCGACGCCCTGACTGGCCTCGATTATGGGGCTTGTGGAACTCGCCCTTCCGAGTCGGCACAGATTGTTCTCGTGCCTTTTGCGCATCTTTACGGCTATGTTGGTTTCAAGTCCGGGTTTCAAGACATGAAACATGCGTTTACATTGATTGAACTGCTGGTGGTCATCGCCATCATTGCCATCCTGGCGGCTTTGATTTTGCCAGTGTTGAGCCGGGCCAAGGCGACCGCAAAAAAGGCTTCGTGCGTCAGCAACGTCCGTCAAATCAATCTGGCCGTCCACCTGTACGTGGATGATCACGGCGACGCCATGGCGTTCTACACCAACGAAATTTACTTCGACTACAAGGAGACCATTGCCTCGTACCTGGGCCGGGCCGGAAACACGGCGCCTGGCAACGACGTCTTTGTCTGTGCTGCCGATGATTTTGATCTGTCAGGCCCGATTGGCTCGTGGTTTTTTGGCCCGTCCAGCGGCCAGGGTTTTTGCCATCAGGGCTGGACGCGCTTTTCCAGCTACTGGTTCAACGGCGGTGTGACGCACAGCCCCGACACCAACGAAGTGGGCATGGCGCAAAAGGCGTTTACCTCGGTGCGCGAGCCGGTCCGGACCGAACTGATCGGAGAAATTTCCGGCGGCCTTGGTTTGAGCGGCCATGACCGCCGGCAGCAGTTTCAATTTCAGGACGCACGCAACGTGATGAGTTTTGTGGACGGGCACGTCGGCTTCATCAAAATCTACTGGAATGGTGTCATCGGGCTTGACGGGGCTCCCGCGCTTTACGAACCACCCGCCGGGTACGAATATAAATGGACGGGCAACTGAATTGGCGGGAACGAAGCAGGCAGTTTCGAGGAACGCCATCGCGCATCCGCGGTTGCAGGAAAAGGCGCTGCCAACGGTTCAATCCTCGTCAATCACCTTGACGAAGTCCGGCAACTCGGCGCCGTTTTCAAAATTGTGCCATTTGCCGTCCCGATGGTAATAGGCCAGACAGCGGCGGCTGTCGCACTGAACCAGGAACGGCCGATGAAACATTGCCGGTGGTTCTTCGCTTCCGCTGCTGCACGCCACATATTCAATGTCGTTGTACATCTGGTCCGTACCATCGCCGCAGGCCCGGACACCGACCAACCGGAAGTTGCCAACTGATTAGCGATATTTGCCAGCCTTGATTTGGAATGCGGCCGTAGTCCGCGGGTGCGTGATTGACAGCACCAAGCTGAATGATTTAAGCACCGTAGGTGCGGTATATTTGTAGAAAACCGGCCTGGCAAAAATTTCCAAGCTCCGTCAGAAGCGACAGCATCCGCAAATTTTGGTGGGGCGAGCGTCCTCGCGAGCCGGCTCGTCAGAAGGCCTCGCCCCACCGGATATGCCGCGCCGCCGGCGCTCCGAAATGGCGGACGCGATCCGCTCAAGGAAAAGCTCAAGCCGTATCTGCAAACCGGCGAATGCACGGAATGAAATTTCCCGATTGCGCCGAACTATGACAAGGCGTAGTTTCAAACCATGCCGATGACGCTGGATCAAATCGTCGAAGCAGCAAGCCACTTGCCGCGCGAGCAGGTGGCCGAAGTCGTGGATCGCCTCACGTCCGCGTTGCACACCGATGTCGAACCGGAGATTGAAACGGCTTGGAAACAGGAAACCCGCCGCCGGCTTGCGAAATTGGAAAACGGCAAGGTGCAGGCCGTACCCGGTGATGTTGTCGGCAATCGCATCCGCAAAATTGTCGGGCGGTGAAACCGCACGTCTTTCATCCCGAAGCGGCGGAGGAATACGCGGCAGCCGCCAATTACTACGTGCGGATTTCTTCCGAACTGGGCGGACGATTTTATGACGAGATGGAACAACTAATCCAGGACATCCGCCGCGACCCAAAACGCTTCCGGCATTTTGACCCGCCCGCACGACGGCATTTCTCAAATGTTTTTCCGTATGCGGTGATTTACGTTGAGCAGCCCGACCGCATCTGGATTCTGGCCATGATGCATATGAAACGCTGTCCGGGTTATTGGAAAAGCCGCGTTTGATTTTCAGCGCCGCTGGTACTCCGAATTAGCGGACGCGAAACGCCTAAGCTCCGCTGAATACGCAAAAGAAAATGAAAGCCACGACATTTCTAATTGCATCATGAACTTCCAATACAAGCTTTGCTGGCTTCTGCCACATATTCTATTTCTCCCGCTTCAACAAAAACTCTGCCAGCGCTTCGAGGGCGACGGCGTTGCCTTTGAACAGCTTCAGCGCGGCAAAGGCCTTGGCGGTCAGTTGCGTCGCAATCTTCCGCGATTTTTCCAGGCCAACAATCGCCGGGTAGGTCGCCTTTTGCACGGCCACGTCCTTGCCCGCCGTCTTGCCGAGCTGCTCGCTGGTCTGCGTCACGTCGAGGATGTCGTCAATCACCTGGAACGCCAGGCCGACGTGGTAGCCGAAATCCGTCAACGCCTTGAGTTGCGCGGGCGTGCAGTTGGCACTCATGCCGCCCAGCCGCACGGAGCAGCAAAGTAGCGCCGACGTCTTCCGCTCGTGAATGTATTTCAACTGCGCCGCCGAAGTCTTTTTGCCTTCGCCTTCCAGGTCCGCCACCTGCCCGGCAACGAGCTGCAATGAGCCGGCAGCTTTGGCGATCTCCAAAATAATTTTGTCGTGCGGGTAGCGCGGAAAATTTTTGCATTGCGCGGCGATTTCAAACGCCTGCGTCAACAGCGCATCGCCAGCCAGCACGGCAATGCCTTCGCCGAACACTTTGTGGTTGGTCGGCTTGCCGCGGCGAAAATCGTCATTGTCCATGGCGGGGAGGTCGTCGTGGATGAGCGAATAGGTGTGGATGCACTCGACGGCGCAGGCGAGGGGCAGGGCATCGGCTTCGCCTCCGCCGCAGGCCGCCGCGGCTGCGAGGCAGAGCGCGGGGCGCATCCGCTTGCCGCCGGCAAAGAGCGAATAGCGCATCGCCTTGTGAATCGTGGCGGGCCGGATTTTTTCGCCGGGCAGGAATTGATCGAGCGCGGCGTTGACGGTTTGGGTGCGCGAGGTCAGGAATTGCTGCAAATCAAATTGGGTTTTGGCGGACATGACGGCTTGTTTTAGAAAACGGCCTGCATTCACGCAAGTTTTAAGGGGATTTTTCTTATTGCATTCAGGGCCGGGTCAATTAGAATCCCCGGCTCTGGATATCAAAAATTATTGTGAACGCTGAACTTTGCAAACGAGCCGCTGAAAAGGTCGGCAACCCGAACGTCCTGGTGAACCTCATTTCGCGCCGGGTGCGCCAGTTGAATTCCGGCGGCGGCGGCGCGTGCCGCCCGCTCATCGCCGACGTGGGAAACCTGGGCGCGGCCGACATTGCACTGCGCGAACTGCTGGAGGACAAAATCGGCTGGGAAATGCCGGAACCGATCGAGCTGGTGCGTCCCGCGCCCAAGAAGCGCAAGAAACGGTAAAAATTTCATCCGCAGTATACGCGGATTTACGCAGATGTAAAAGCCCGCTGGGAAGCGGGCTTTTTTCATTCCGTCTTGCCGCGATATTTTTAATCTGTGAAATCTGCGTAATCTGCGGATAAACTGAATCCATGGCCGACATCGTGACCAACCACAAAGCCCGGCGCGATTATCACATAATCGAAACGTTCGAGGCGGGCATCGTGTTGCACGGCACGGAGGTCAAGTCGCTGCGCGCGGGCAAGGGGCAGATCGCCGACGCCTTCGCGCGGGTGGAACGGGACGAGGTCTGGCTCCACGGCGCGCACATTGACGAATACTCGCACGGCAACCTGGCCAACCACGAGCCCAAGGCCCCGCGCAAACTGCTCCTGCACCGGTCGGAGATCCGCAAGCTGTTCGATCTGGCATCGGTGAAGGGCCACACGCTCGTGCCACTGTCATTCTACTGGAAGAACGGGAAGGTGAAGGTCTCGCTGGCCGTCGGCAAGGGCAAGCAGGAGTTCGACCAGCGCGAGGATTTGAAAAAACGTGAATCCGAGCGCGACATCAAGCGCGCCACGATGAAGTGGTCCAAGGGGAAGTAACCCGAGCGGGGATGGAAGTTTGAGAATTGAAAATGGAAACAAAAAGAGGATGACGCTTTCACGCCATCCTCCATTTTCAATTTTCAATCTTCGCTCAAGCTTTGGCTGCCTCGGGCTTCTTCCAGTTCCGTTTCGGGGCCTTGGTGACGAGGCCCTGCTTGAGGGCGCTGGCGGTGACGCGGATGTAGCGGACTTCGCCGCTGGGCAGGAGGGCTTTCACGCGCTGCAAATTCGGCATGAACTTGCGCTTGGTGATGGCCGTGATGTGCGTGCCGATACCGCCGCTCTTCTTGGACTTACCCGAGCGCCAGATGATGCTGCCCTTCATCGGGCGTTTGCCGGTCAATTCACAAATGCGTGCCATAAATTTTTCTTTCGTTAAAGAGTCGTGGAGAATATCAGCCCATTCCAATGTGACAAGCACTTTTTCGTGGATTTTACCCCGGATGCCTGGCCAAGAGCCGTTGGACATCGGTATGGATTGGCGGCTTACCGCGTGGCAAATCATCTACATGCTTTCCGGCTATGGTCTGCGCCATGTGGGCATTTACATTGATCCTGCCCAGGAGCCGTTTCATTTCGTGCGGGAACTGATTCCCCGGGACATGGTTTTGCTGGGAAGCCAGCTGACCAGCGTGCCGCCGGAGATTTTATTTGCGGTCAAACCTTCATGGTATCCGATAATCATTGCGGTTTATGGGATGTTCGCAGTGGCTGCGTTGGCGGTTTTTTTTCCTTTGGTCTTTCGCGACAAAACCACCGCATTTTGGTTCACAGCCATGATATTGGCCGCCATCCCCGAGGCGGTGCTGGTGCCCTTGTCCAAGAACTTCGGTTTCATCGCCATCGGCGCTTTTGGCCTGATCGCCAGTTTCACTGCCGGCGTGGTTACTCGGCCAAGCGGGTTGCCGGAATGGAAGTGCTGTCGAATCCTTGCGTGGGTCACATGCATTTTGTTGATTCTGGTGCATGGTCCGGGAGCGATCGCCAAAAGAGTCGCGGTGGAAAAGGCGGGCACCACAGTTTTCGCCTGGGCGGGTCGCGTGCCGCCAGTTTGGCCAAACATCGGGAACGAAAATGTGATTGTTGTCAACCATCCCCTCTCGCTTGAATCGCTTTATGTGCCTGCTTACGCAACATATTATCACCAGTCATTTCCAAAAACGTTGCGGGTGCTGGTGCCGGCTTGCACGAGCTTTGACGTTCAGCGGACGGATGACAAAACGCTGGTGATTCAATCCCACGGTTCGAACATTTTCTCCTGCGACGACGTCGGCCCTGCTCATATCGCCTATGCCTTGAGCGCTTGCGACCGGCTTCTGCAGGCCGACTTCAATTGCAAAAAGAGCGACCGCTACCCTCTCGGCGACCTCGCCGTGGAAGTTTTGGAATTGGATGCAGCCGATTTGCCTTCCCGGGTGGCGTTCCATTTCAACACCTCGCTGAATTCGCCTGATTTCCGCTGGCTCTGGTTTGATTGGCGGACGTCCTCCAGCAAGTCCTTCAAGGTTCCCGCCGTTGGCCAGAGCGTCACGCTATCCGGTCCGGCCTGCGCGAACCGATAGCCCGGCTTCCCAGGCTCAGTTTCGGCGTGCCTTCGGCCGAGTTCATCCGTATCTTCACATCCTCTTATGGCAACACTGAAACCTTTTACCGCGCTGCGGCCGAAATCCGAACTGGCGGCGCAAATCTGCGAGTTGCCCTACGACGTGATGTCGTCGGATGAAGCGCGCACCCTTGCCGCGGGCAATCCGCTCAGTTTTCTCCATGTCAGCAAACCGGAGATTGACCTGCCGCCGGGCACGGATCTTCATTCGCCGGAAGTTTATGCGAAGGGCCGGGAGAATTTCCAAAAACTCATCTACGATGGCGCCCTGAGGCAGGACTGGCAGCCGTGCTTTTATCTGTACCGGCAGGTCATGGGCAATCATTCGCAGGTCGGTCTGGTGGCTGCCGCCAGTTGCGAGGAATACCTGCACGGCGTCATCAAAAAGCACGAGCTGACGCGACCGGACAAGGAGGATGACCGGGTCCGGCACATCGAAGCCCTGAACTCGCAGACCGGCCCGGTTTTTCTGACCTACCGGTCGGCGGAAAAGCTGGACCAATTCATCGCCAAGAAAATCTCCAAAAAACCGGAGGTTGATTTCGCAGCCAAGGACGGGGTCCGTCACACGGCTTGGGTGATCGCTGATGGGAATGATCTCAAGTTCATCGAGGCGCAGTTCGCGCAAATTCCTTTTCTCTACATTGCCGACGGCCATCACCGCAGCGCGGCGGCGGCGCGGGTCTTTCAATCGCGCCACGGTGCCGGCCACAGCGGGCAGTTTCTGGCAGTGATTTTCCCGCACAATCAGATGCAAATCCTGCCCTACAACCGCGTGTTGAAGGATTTAAACGGCTGGAACCCGGCGCAGTTGCTGGAAGCGCTCGGCGCGGTTTTCGCGATTGATCCGGCCGGCCGGGCCATCCCCAACAACAAGCACGAGCTGGGTTTTTATTTTCAGGGCAAATGGCAGACGCTCCTTTTCCGCCAGAAGCTGTTGAAGTCGGAGAACCCCATTGAAACGCTGGACGTGACGTTGTTGCAAGACAACATTCTCGGGCCGGTCTTTGGCATTGACGATCCGCGCACCAGCAAGCGCATCAACTTCGTGGGCGGTATCCGCGGCACGGCGGAGCTGGAAAAGCTCGTGGACAGCGGCGAGTACGTTTGCGCGTTCTCGATGTTCCCGACGAGCATTGAAGACCTGATGAGCATCGCCGATGCCGGCGGCATCATGCCACCCAAAAGCACCTGGTTTGAACCCAAGCTCCGCGATGCGATGTTTTGTCACATGATTGTGTGAAGCGGGCGGTGGATGATTTGTTGCGTGTGTTGCGTGTGTTTCGCGGTTAATAATTCCGGGTGCCAATGAATCGCCTCCAGCGCGGCTTGCGTGCCACCTTTGCAGGAATGGCGGTCAACGTCGTGTTGTCGGGCACAAAACTTGCCGCGGGCATCGTCGGCCATTCGCACGCGCTCGTCGCGGACGCGGTGGAATCCTTCGCCGATCTTTTCAGCTCGCTCGTTGTGTGGCGCGGACTCGTGGTGGCGGCGGAGCCGGCGGATGAAGACCATCCTTACGGCCATGGCAAGGCCGAGCCGATTGCTTCCGCCATCGTTGCCGCGATGTTGCTGGGAGCCGCCCTGTGGATCGCGCTCAAGGCGTGTGGCGAAATCATGGAACCGCACCAGTCGCCGGCCCCGTTTACGCTTATCGTGCTGCTGGTGGTGGTGGCCGTGAAGGAAGGCCTGTACCGGTTCGTCTCGCACGAAGGTGTGGCCGTGGACAGTTCGGCGGTCAAGTCCGACGCCTGGCATCATCGCAGCGACGCCATCACGTCCGTGGCCGCCGGCATTGGCATCAGCGTGTCCCTCATCGGCGGCAAGGGCTTTGAGGCTGCCGACGACGTGGCGGCGGTGGCGGCGGCGGGAGTCATCGCGTGGAACGGCTGGCATCTGCTGCGACCGGCGCTCAACGAGCTCATGGATACGGCGCCCAGCCATGAGGTGATTGACCAGATCCGCTCGATTGCGACCACCACATCCGGCGTGGATTGTGTGGAGAAATGCATCGTGCGCAAGGTGGGCTACCAGTATTTCGTGGACATGCATGTGGAAGTGGAACCGCAAATGACCGTGCTGCGTTCGCATGAAATCGCCCACGACGTGAAAGACAAAATTCGCGATGCCATCCCCGCCGTCACCGACGTTTTGGTGCACATCGAGCCGCTCGGCATTGCTGCCAGGTCAAAGCAGAAACAAATGGCGAATCCGGGTCACTGAATGTCGGATCCAGTGCTGGTAAACGACTCATCTGGTGTTCCGCTGGGCGGTTTGGTAAATTAATTGTCACGTTTTGTCGTTCAGCGGATACTTGATGGGTGGACAGCTGATGATGATTGTCAAGTATCACTAAAATCCCGATCTTCTGGCAACCAATCCGCCAAAAAAACCTAAGTAAATGACAGGACCATGACATCGCGACCCAAAAGGTTATTCCCAGCTGGGCATGAACAGGTATTGGGCCGGTCAGAGAATCAAGGAGCCAGATTCTGTGAAACGAATCATCATTCTTGGTGTCTATATGAAAATGAATCCGGCGGGTTCCATACAAATTTCGCCGGACCGGTGTCTACCATATTGATGACCGCATGAATCCGAGGCGCGCTTTCACGCTCGTCGAATTGCTGGTGGTGATTGCCATTATCGCCATCCTGGCGGCGCTGCTGTTGCCGGCGTTGACGGCCGCCCGGCGCCGGGCATTGCAAACGGATTGCGTCTCCAACGACAAACAGGTGGGGCTGGCGTTGAAAATGTACCTGGATGACAATCAGGATTATTTGCCGCCTGGGCCAGGGACGCTGGATCCCCCGCAACCTTCGTCGCTGGATGTGACCGGGATGCCCGCTTACAACGCGGCCTGCACCAATTATCTGCCGTACTACCTGGCGGCCGACCTTTCGCTGCCTGCGCCGGTC
>Ga0265338_10010908_pt1 | contig 10572 bp, 12 predicted proteins | sample 42126metaG_FD_193579 | JGI IMG/M metagenome (GOLD analysis project Ga0265338, IMG submission 193579) | Rhizosphere microbial communities from Carex aquatilis grown in University of Washington, Seatle, WA, United States - 4-21-26 metaG | ecosystem: Host-associated > Plants > Roots > Rhizosphere... | reverse complement strand
GGGACCACTACCAAAGGCTCGGTCTATGCGTTCGGCTCGGAACACGGCGTGTTCGAGAACACGTTCCGGGTGGTCGTCCGCGGCGCGAGCGGAACGGTGCTCGGCCGACGGACAATCGTCCACGGCGGCTCGTGGAGCACAACGGTGCGGTACTCAGCGTCCCGCCGCCAGACCGGAACGCTCGAAGCGGTCGCGTTCTCCCCCAAGGACGGCTCGCTCGCGTGCCTCGCGCAGGTGCGCGTGACGCTCGCGCCTAGCTGAGCAGCGGCCCGGTGCCCTGGCGGAGGACGACCGGCTTGTCGCCGCGCAGGTCGATCACGGTCGACGGAGTGCCCTGTAACTCGCCCGCGTCGACGATCGCACCTACGGCAGCACGGATCTCCTCCGGGACGTCCTCGACGCGCCGTGGATCCGGCCCGCCGGACAGGTTCGCGCTCGTCGCGGCGACGACTCCGACCTCGCGCACGACCGCGGCGGATTGCGGCGGCAGTTTCGGGACGCGCACGCCGGCGCTCTCGAAGACGAGCGTGTACGCGCCCGGGAAGTAGCACTCGAGGACGGCGCGGTCGAGGCCGGGCACCGCGGCGAGGAGTCCGTCGACGTCGGCGGCGATGAGCGCGACGGGCTTCGAGCGGTCGCGGCCCTTGAGCTCGTAGAGGACGTCCTCGTGCCCAGGCAGCGCACAGAGCCCGTAGACGGTGTCGGTCGGGAGGATCACGGCCTGACCGGCGCGCAGAGCGGCGACGGCGTCGTTCATTTCGCCCCCTCCACGACCCGCTCGTTCCCGCCGAGGTCGGGAGTGACGCGCACGTCACGCCAGCCAGCAGCCATGAGGATCTCCCCCACCTCCGCCGCCTGGCCGTCACCCACTTCGAAAGCGATGAACCGCGCATCGGCTGCGCGCGCGAGCTGCTCGTGTACGCCCGTCCCGATCAGCGCGACCTCGGGCTCCCAGCGGAGCTCCTCCTGCAGGCCGTCGAGGCTGTCGACGTACGGCGGATTCGCGACGACGAGATCCCATCCCTCGCCCGCGGCGTCGACGCCGTCCTGTTCGCGCAGCTCGACCTCGAGCCCGAGCCGCTCGGCATTCTCGCGCGCGAGTGCGAGCGCGTCGGCGGAGACGTCGACGCCGACGACCTCCGCATCGGACCGTTCGTCTTTGAGCGCGAGAGCGATCGCACCAGAGCCGACGCCGACGTCGAGGATCCGCGGTCGCTCGGTCTCCGCGACGAGGGCGAGCGCGCGCTCGACGACCGTCTCGGTCTCCGGGCGCGGCACGAGCGCGCGCGCGTCGGTCTTCAGCGTCAGTCGCCTGAAACCCCACTCGCCAAGGACGTACGCGAGCGGCTCCCGCGCCTCGCGACGCGCGAGGAGCGGCTCCAGTCCCTCCACCTCCTCGTCGCCGCGCGCGGCGAGGCCCGAACGGGTCGTTCCGAGGGTGTGCGCGACCAGCCACTCCGCATCGACCCGCGGCGTCTCGACGCCCGCCGCGGCGAGCCTGCGCTCCGCCTCGGCGAGCGCCTCGCGCACGTTCACTCTCCGAGCGCCCGCCGCCGGTCGTCGGTGACGAGCGCCTCGGTGAACTCGTCGAGCTCGCCCTGGAGGATCCGGTCGAGCTGGTGAACGGTGAGCTTCACGCGATGGTCGGTGAGGCGATTCTCGGGGAAGTTGTACGTGCGGATCTTCTCCGCCCGCTCGCCCCCGCCGATCTGCGCGTTGCGCGTCGCGTCGAGCTCGGCGCGCTGCTTGTCGCGCTCGCGCTCGTAGAGGCGCGCGCGGAGAACGCGCATCGCCTTGTCCTTGTTCTGGAGCTGGGACTTCTCGTCCTGCATCGCGACGACGACGCCGGTCGGGATGTGGGTGATGCGCACGGCCGAGTCGGTCGTGTTCACGGACTGGCCGCCCGGGCCAGTCGAGCGGTAGACGTCGATCTTGAGGTCGTTCGGGTCGATCTCGATCTCGACCTCCTCGGCCTCCGGCATCACCGCGACGGTCGCCGTGGACGTGTGGATCCGGCCGGCGCTCTCCGTCTCGGGAACCCGCTGCACGCGGTGCGTGCCACCCTCCCACTTGAAGACGGAGTACGCGCCGTCTCCCTTGACCGCGAACGTGACTTCCTTGTAGCCGCCGCCGTCCGACGGGCTCGCCGCTAGCTCCTCGACCTTGTAGCCGCGCCGTTCGGCGTAGCGCGCGAGCATCCGGTAGACGTCGCCGGCCCAGAGCGCGGCCTCGTCTCCGCCGACGCCCTGCCGCACCTCGACAAGGACGTCCTTGCGGTCGGCGGGATCGGTCGGGACGAGCGCGACGCGGAGTTCCTCCTCGAGCGCGGCGATGCGCGCCTCGAGGTCGGGCACGAGCTCGCGGAGGTCGGCGTCCTCGCGCGCCGCTTCGAGGTCCTCGCTCAGCATCTTCCACTCCTGCGCGAGCTTGTACGGGTGCTCGAGCTCCTTCATGCGGCGGCCGACGTCCGCCGCTTCGCGGTGGTCGTTGTAGACGGCAGGGTCGGCCATGCGGCTCTGCAGCTCCCCGTACGAGCGCTCGAGTTCCGCGACGAGATTGTGAAAGTCCGTCGCCATCGCGACGGTCAGCCTAGCTTTGCCTCCAGGCTGATCTCCGGGACGCCGGCTAGCGCCTTCGAGACGGGGCAGTTCTCCTTCGCGGTCTGCGCCGCCTGCCGGAAGCCGTCCTCGTCGAGGCCTGGGACGTCTCCCTCGACCGTGAGCGCGATCTTCGTGATGCCCTCGCCCGGCTGGAACGTGACCGTCGCCGAGGTGCGAAGCTCGGTCGGGGGCGTCTCGGCGCGCGCGAGCCCGGCGGAGAGGGCCATCGAGAAGCACGAGGCGTGCGCGGCCGCGATGAGCTCTTCGGGGCTCGTCGACGTGGGCGCGTCCTCGGCGCGGTTCGGCCAGCTGACCGACTGCTCGCCGATCGCGCCACTCGTCGTAGAGACGATCGTCCCGGAGCCGTCCATCAGGCTCCCCTGCCACACAACTTCCGCTCGGCGATCCGTTGCCATCTCGTCCTCCTCGTTGTTTTGGGACACGTCTCTCATCGCCATGTCCGGTGTCTGACACCGGACATGGCACGAACAGACATTGCCGAAAGAGCCACTTGCGCTGCGCCGGACGCGTCGGCACCCTCGAGCCGATGCCTTCCGCTCCCCGTGATCTCGCACCCGGTCTCCATCACATCTGGGTCAGTGCGACGGGACACGAGCAGTACTTCCTCGGTGCAGAAGACCGGATCGCATGGCTGCGGTACTTCGTGAAAACAGTCCGTCACCACGGATGGACTTGCGTGGCGTTCTGCCAGATGACGACGCATGTGCACTTCATAGTTGACGTGCCGGATCGGTCCCTGGCGCTCGGGATGAAGTCGTTGAACATGGCGTATAGCAGCGATTTCAACGCGCGCCACGACCGAGTTGGACAGTTCGTCCGCCGTCGATACGGCAGCAGGCGAATCGACGACGGCGCGGATCTGCTCGGCGTGTACTGCTACGTCGTCTGGAACCCCGTAGCACCTGGCCTCTGCCTCGACCCGACGGACTGGCGTTGGAGTAGCTATGCCACCACCCTCGGCGTCTCGAATGATTTCCCGTTCGTCGATGCTTCGATCGCGATCGCCGAAGCCGGCGGGACGCCGGAAAGATTGGGCCGAGTTGTCGACAGCCGCGGTCGAAGCAAGCGGCTGAAAAGGCCATGACCGGTGTCTGACACCGGACGTGGCCCGTGGGGACACGTCTAGGCCATGACTTCGACGAGCGACTCGCCCGACTGGCTCTCCAGCGAGAGCACCTCGCGCAGCGCGCGAATCGAGACCTCGAGCTGCTCGAGCGACGGTTCGCGCGTCGTGAGCCTCTGGAGCCATAGACCGGGCGCGAGCAGTGTCATGAGCACGCGGTTGCCGGAGTGCTTGCCGGCGAACCGGATCAGCTCGTAGGCAAGCCCGGCGATGAGGGGCAGGAACGCGATCCGCTCGAGCACGAGCCAGTAGATCGCGGGGCGCCCGAAGAACGCGTACACGAAGACGGCGATCACCATCACCCAGAGCAGGAACGCCGTGCCGCAGCGCGGGTGGATGAGCGAATACCGCTGCACGATCTCAGGCTCGAGCTCCTCCCCCGCCTCGTACGCGTTGATCGCCTTGTGCTCGGCGGCGTGGTACTGGAAGACGCGCTTGAGGTCGGGGAGCAGGGAGATCAACCCGAGGTAGGCGACGAGCAGCGCGATCCGGATCCCGCCCTCGACAACCGCGAACCACGTCCCTTTGACCGGGAGCGCCTCGGTGATGAAGCCGGGCGTCAGCTTGAAGAGCGCGAGGGCGAAGCCGATCGCGATCACGAAAGCGAAGATGAGGGCCCCGCGCGAGATCTCCGTATCCACTTCGCCGTCCGTTCCCTCCTCCTGCGCCGCGTACTGCGCCGAGATCGAGAGCGCCCTGAACCCGATCGCGAGCGACTCGCCGAGCGCGATCACGCCCCGCACAATCGGGAGCCGCCAGACGAAGTGCCGCGCCATTGGCGACGAGATCGACCGCGAGACCTGCGCGATGTCACCTGCCGGAGTGCGAACGGCGACGGCCCAGTTGCCGGGGCCACGCATCATCACGCCCTCGAGGACGGCCTGGCCTCCGACGTTGGCCATCGGGGTAGTTAGCGCTTCGCGCGCTCTGCGCGCTCGAGCCGGCGCTGGAACCGCTCGACGCGGCCGCCCGTGTCCATGAGCTTCTGCTTGCCCGTGTAGAACGGGTGGCACTGCGAGCAGATCTCGACGTGAAGCTCGGGCTTCGTCGAGCGAGTCTGGAACGTGTTCCCGCACGAACACGTCACTGTGGAGACGACGTACTCGGGATGAATGCCAGCCTTCATTGCCCTTCCAAGATAGCAGCGGCCTTGTGGGCTTCCACGTTGCCGCCGGAGACGATCACGGCCACTTTGGGGCCCGCTTCGACCTTGCCCGCGAGCACCGCTCCGAGCGCCGCCGCGCCTGCCGGCTCGCACGCGAGCTTCGCGCGCGCGTAGAGGAACCGCATGCCCGCTGCGATCTCGTCCTCTGTGACGAGGACGGTCTCGACGCGTCCGCGACAGAGCTCGAGTGGGAGATCTCCGGCGAACGGCGGCGCGAGGCCGTCCGCGATGGTGTCGGTGCCGACGCGAACCGAGCGGCCGGCTTCGAGCCCGGCGCTGAAGGCCGGCGAGCGCTCCGGCTCGACTGCGATGACGCGCGCGCGGCCGTCGACCGCCGCGACACATCCGGAGATGAGCCCGCCGCCGCCGACACCGACGACGACCGCCTCGAGATCCGGCACGTCCTCGAGCAGCTCGAGGGCGAGCGTGCCGTGGCCTGCAACGACGAGCGGGTCGCTGTGCGGATGGACGAAGAAACGGCCTTCGCGCTCGACGACCTCGAGCGTCCGATCGAACGCAGCGGACGGGTCCGGCGAAGACGTATCGACCGTCGCGCCGTAGCCGCGCGTCCGCTCGATCTTGAACGGGCTCGCCGTCTCCCACATCTCGACGAGACAGTCGACCCCCTCCTGCGCCGCCGCCCACGCCACCGCCTGCGCGTGGTTCCCTGCCGACCATGTGACGACGCCGCGCCGCCGCTCCTCCGCGGTGAGCGCCGCGAGCCGGTTCAGCGCGCCCCGCGCCTTGAAGGAGCCGGTCTTCTGGAAGAGCTCGGCCTTGAGCCAGACGCCGCCGGCCGCTGTCGAGCGCAGCGTCGGCGTGCGCAGCGCGCGGCCCGCGAGCGTCTCGCGGGCGCGCTCCACGTCCTCACGATTCACGGCCACGCAGCCTTGTACCACGCGCCACGACGTGGTACGAACCACACATGCGGCGGTGGGGCGCGCTCATGGGGATGCTCGTCGCGATCGTGGCGCTCCCCGCAGGCTCCGGCGCGGCGAGCTCGTCGATCGCGCCCGCGATTACCTCGGGGAGTGGACGGCGGACACGTCCTCCCAGGGTCCGGCGGCGGCGCAGGTCTTCACGATCTCCGAGTCGGACGAGACGACGACGCGCTCGGACTCGGTCGCGAACTCGAACAACTTCGACGACTACTGCAGGTCGACGTTCCCGGGCGTTCCGCCCGTGACGTACTTCACCGTCACGACGACGGACTCTGGCGTGTTCGGCGGCTGCGTCTCGGCCAAGACCGGCGGCCACATCTACACCTGGAACACAGGCCAGGTCTGGTACTCGCACTACACGACCGTGAAGGGCGAGCCGGTGCTGAAGGGCGATCTCGTGACCGGAGTCGGCCCCAGCCATTACTCGTTCACGGCACACCATCCCGCCGTCGACTTCCTGACGCACGTCAAGTTCACGCAGGTCCTCGGCAAAGCAAGCCGCCACCTCGCCGAGCTCACAACCGTCACCGGCGTGGGCGAGTTCCGTCTCGACCGCGCGTCGCACGCCTGCCTCGCAATCGGCCTCGTGAGCGGCCACGGCGCGCTGAAGGTCAAGAGCGTGAAGATTGACCCACCGAACACCGTCGAGCTCGACAATCTCACGGTGAAGCCGATCGCCGCGCAGAGCGACGCGACGTCGGACTACGAGTGCGTGGACGGCCAGACGATCCGGCACGCCGCTGTCGCGGTCGCCAAATCGGACCCGCACGAGAAGGACGCGTGCCCCGTCGGCGCGACCGGCCGGCTCTGGCTGATCGACGGCGACGCGACCCACACGGAAGACAAGTTCAAGCTCGACATCCCGAAGTGCGACGTCGACCTCGTGTTCGCGAAGTCGAAAGTGAAGAAGGGGAGCAAGAACACGGTCGCGGTTGCCATGGCCCTCAACGAAAAGGGCTACTGAGCCACGAGCGCTGCGACAGGCACGCGCAGGCGCACCGTGAAGACGGTCGGCTCCCCGGCGCGGCTCTCGACGTCGACGCTGCCGCCCATCGCGTGCGTCAGCTCCTTGACGATTGCGAGCCCGAGGCCCGTTCCGACCGGCCGCTCGCGCCCGTACCGCTCGTGGAGGTAGAAGCGCTCGAAGGCGCGCTCCCGGTCACCGGCGTCGAGGCCTGGGCCCGTGTCCTCCACGCGGAGGATGCCGGGCTCCGCGACGACCCGGACCTCTCCGCCGGCCGGCGTCAAGCGCAATGCGTTCTCGACGAGGTTCGAGACGACCTGGAGGACGCGGTCGGCGTCCGCGACAGCCGGTGCCGGGCCGTTCGTGACCGCATGGAGCGTCACGCCGAACTCCGCCGCCGCCTGCTGGTAGCGGCGCGACACGTCCTCGACGACTTCGGCGAGGTCGATGTCTGCGTTGTGGACGCTGAAATCTGTGCGGTTCATCCGCGCGAGATCGAGTAGGTCTTTCACGAGACGCTCGAGCCGGCGCGCTTCCGCCGTCACGGTCGCGGCCGCCTCGCGCGGGTCGATCGCGCCGTCCTCGACTGCCTCGGCGTAGCCGCGGATCGCGGTGAGCGGCGTCTTGAGCTCGTGGCTGACCGACAGGAGGAAGTTCCGTTCCGCTTCCTGAGCTCGCTGTAGCTGCTCGACGAGCGCGTTGAACGAGACGGCGAGCGTCGCGATCTCGGCGGGGCCTTCGACCGGCACCGGCTCGGGATGCGTGCCGCCCGCGAGCGTGCGCGCGGCCATCGCGATCCGGTCAACCGGACGCGAGATCCTGCGCGCCGCGAGGAACGCGGCCAGTGCCGCGAGCAGACCTCCGGCGCCCGCCGCGATGAGGAGCCCCCAGACGTACGACGACAGCAGCGAGGTGGCGGCGCTCTGCGGCCGGAGCAGGACGAAGAAGCCGGGGTTCCGGGTGTACGGGCGGGCTGCGAAGTAGTAATCGCGGCCGTTGTAGGCAAGCGTCCCATCCGCTTTCTTCTTGTGCGCGAGCAGAGTCTGTGCTCGCGCGGGCAGGATGAGGCCGAGCGGCTTCGACAACGCGAGCTCGCCCTGCGGCTTGAAGAACCGATTGAGCGCGTCGAGGCTGTTCTGCGGCAAGATCGTGTTGCTGACCGACGGCGCGATCAAGTCGGCCTGGTTGGAGAGACCCTGCAGGGTCGCCTTCTCCACTGCGCGCCGCGTGAGGACGAGACCGAGCCCGATCGTCAGCGCGACGCAGATGCTGACGACGACTGCGATCGCCTGGAAGAGCCGACGGCGGAGACTCCCGCGGCGCATTAGCTCTCGGCGACGAGCTTGTAGCCGGCGCCGCGCACGGTGCGGATGCCTTCCGCGTCGCCGAGCTTGCGCCGCAGCTGCGCGACGTGCATGTCGACCGTGCGCGTGCCGCCGGGATACGTCATCCCCCAGACGAGATCGAGCAGCCGCTCCCGCGAGAGCACGATCCCGGGATGCTCGAGGAAGCACGCGAGGAGGTCGAACTCCTTGCCCGTGAGCTCGATCGGAGCGTCTCCGACGGTCACCTCGCGCGACTCACGCCGCAGGACGATCTCGCGGGCGGACAGCATTTCGTTCGCGTTGCGCTGCTCGGAGCGGCGGAGGATCGCCTTGATCCTCGCGGAGAGCTCCCGCGGCGAGAACGGTTTCGCGACGTAGTCGTCGGCGCCGAGCTCGAGCCCCGCGACGCGATCGGGCTCCTCATCGCGGGCCGTGAGCATGATGATCGGCACCTTCGAGCCGGCGCGGATCCGGCGACAGACCTCGAAGCCGTCGATCCCCGGCAGCCCGATGTCGAGCACGACGAGACGGACCGGATGCTGGCGGAGCTCGGTGACCGCCTCCTCACCTGACCGGAGCCAGACGACACGCCAGCCGTCCTGCTGCTCGAGGTACTGCTTGACGAGACGACCGATCGCGTCGTCGTCCTCGACGAGCAGGAGAACTCCGCCGGTCGCGCGAGGGCTCACACCGGGAGGATAAGTGGTGGGTCAGCTGTGCTGGGCAGCGGCGGGGCCGAGACCGCTCTTAGAGACCGCTCTTGGGCTTGCCGCGCTTCTCGATCCACACCGTCTTGGCGGGACCGCCGTTCGCCGGCCACTGAACAAGGACACGCCAGCCCGTGCCGAGCCGGCCGACGGGAACAGCCCTGCCCGAGTATCCGGCGTTGACGACCGTCGACGACGACACCTGGATCGGCTGAACACGCCCGCCGTCGCCGACGTCGGTCTCGCGAATCGTCAACAGCGTCGGCGTGGCCGAGACGACCGTGCCGCGATCGAGGTTCCACTGCGCGCCGCTGTTCTCCAGGACCGTGGCACGCACCATGTTCGTCCCGAACAGCTTCGCGATGGCCGTCTGACTCACCCCAAGAGCACCCGGCGCGAGCCAGAGCCCAACGTTGAGCGTCACGAGGACGGCTGCGAGGATGAGGAAACGCCTGTTCCGCATAACCTCATTGTGAGGCATACCTCGGTCGAGCGAGGTAAAGCGCCGGTAAAACGCGATTCGGCCGCTCAGGTGCTCGTGTACTCGGGCCCGGAGCCGCCCTCTGGCGGGGTCAGGCGGCCGCCTTTCGCCGTGATCGCGCCGCACTGGACGCAGTTCGACGGCGCGACCTCGACCGTGACGGTGCCGTCGTCGGACTCAGCGCCGACCTCGTAGACGTGCGCCGGGCACATCGCGGCCCACATCCGCGCGATCTCGGCCGGCACGTTCCGCTCGATGCGGATGTGGTTCGGCTGGTCGTCGCGCGTCTTGTTCCCGGACGCGAAGACGGAGGAGAGCTTGTCGAACGTGAGCTTCCCGTCCGGCGCGGGGTAGCTCGCGGCGCGGTTCGTCCTGAGGAGCGACGCGTCGGCGTCCGGCTCCGCCCGCTTCTTCCCCACCTCGATCCGCCCCTTCGAGACGGTCATCGCGCTCGCGAGCGCGCCGCCGACGACGAACCCGCGCTGGAAGACCTGGCGCATGTCCCGCACCTCGCGGAGGTCCTTCCAGATGAAGCTCTCGCGGATCGCGTCGTCGTACGACGAGAGCGCGCTCGCCGGCGTCTCGCCGCGCTGGAGCGCGCGGAACGCCGCCTCGGCTGCGAGCCGTCCCGACTCGATCGCGTAATGGACACCCTTGAGCCGCGGGATGTTGACCATCCCCGCGCCGTCGCCGCACAGGAGCAGCCCGGGCGCATGGAGCTTGCTCGGCAGCGAGTGAAACCCGCCGCTCGGAATCGTCTTCGCGCCCCACTCCACGCGCTCGCCGCCCTCGAGGATCTTGCGGATCTTCGGGTGGGTCTTGAGCTCCTGCAGGAGATCGTGGACGGAGAGCTCGGAGTCGCGGTAGTCGAGGCCGACGACGAGACCGATCGTGACCATGTCGTCGCCGAGCGGATAGATGAACGAGCCGCCGAACTCGCGGTACTTTGCGCCGGCGCGCAGTGGCCAGCCCATCGTGTGGACGATCGTCTTCAGCGGCTTCGCGACCTTCCAGACCTCCTTCACGCCGAGCTCCCAGACCTGCGGCTCGTCGCCCCGGAGGCCGAAGCGGTCGAGGGCTACCCCGGTGAGGTGACCCTGCGTTCCCTCGGCGAGCACGGTCACCTTCGCAGCGAGATCGGAGCCGGGCTCGAAGTTCGGCAGCTCCTGCCCCTCGCGGCCGCGTCCCTTGTCGCCGGTGCGGACGCCGACGACGCGGCCGTGGTCGACGAGGAGCTTCTGCGCC
>Ga0265338_10010907_pt1 | contig 10573 bp, 7 predicted proteins | sample 42126metaG_FD_193579 | JGI IMG/M metagenome (GOLD analysis project Ga0265338, IMG submission 193579) | Rhizosphere microbial communities from Carex aquatilis grown in University of Washington, Seatle, WA, United States - 4-21-26 metaG | ecosystem: Host-associated > Plants > Roots > Rhizosphere >... | reverse complement strand
CCTGCTGTTCAGCCTCTGTCAGGGTCTCCGGGCTGAGTAATTCGGCTTTGCCAATCTCTAACTTCCGCATCTCGCTGTCCAGAGGTACGCCCAGCGCCTTGCCACGTGGATAACGCAGAGTGACTGGCCCATCCATATAGATCGCTGTATAGAGCATATGTCGCAGTTCATTTTCATCTTTTGGCGCCATCAGCTTCATGCCCGGCAACATGCGCATAAACGTGATATCGAAGAGGCCATGTTGCGTGGGACCGTCCTCGCCCACCACACCGGCGCGATCCAGGGCAAAAACCACGTGCAAATCCTGCAAACAGACATCGTGGATCACCTGGTCAATAGCGCGTTGCATAAAGGTCGAGTAGATAGCAACCACAGGGGTCAGGCCCCCAGTCGCCATACCAGCGGCAAAGGTCACGGCATGCTGCTCGGCGATGCCCACATCAAAATAACGCTCCGGGAAACGTTGATGCATTTTCTTTAAGCCGGTACCCTCGGCCATCGCAGCGGTTATGCCAACGACCGTCGGATCTTTCTCAGCAATCTCAACCAGAGCATTGGCAAAGACATCGGTATAGGCAGGGGGATCACCCGCGTTCTTCTTAATCACGCCGGTTGCGTAATCAAAGGCTCCTGGACCATGCCATTTGGTGGAATCGTTCTCAGCAAATTCCCAGCCCTTCCCCTTTTTCGTCACGATCTGCACAATTACCGGTCCCTCAATCTGCTTGATGTTCTCAAACACATCCACCATTAACTGCAAATTATGCCCATCAAACGGACCAAAAAACTTGAAGCCCAGTTCCTCGAAAATCATGCCGCTTTTACTATGCATAACAAAGTTCTTAAAACTGATTTCGGCGCGACCGGCAGCCTCGCGCGCCTTATCACCAACTACAGGCAGACGCTCAATCGAGCCTTTGGCCATCTCACGCAACTGGCGATAGCTGCGCGAAGTCTCCATCCGGCGCACTTTGCCCATATGCTGATGCAAAGCGCCAACATTATCCGAGATAGATTTATCATTGTCATTCAAGACAATGATTAAATTCTTCTTCAGGCTACCAGCGTTATTCAATGCCTCCAGGGCCATGCCACCGGTCAATGCGCCATCCCCAATAACCGCGACGACTTTAAAGTTCTCCCCCCGCAGATCGCGGGCAGCGGCCATGCCCAGGGCCGCTGAGATAGAAGTACTGGCATGGCTGGCCCCAAAGGTATCATAAGGACTCTCGTCACGGCGCAAATATCCTGAAAGCCCCCCAAACTGACGAATAGTATGAAAACGTTCGCGCCTGCCAGTCAATAATTTATGGACATAGGCTTGATGCCCGATATCCCAGACCAGGAGATCGTGAGGTGTATCGAATGTATAGTGAAGCGCCATAGTCAGTTCAACTACGCCCAGGTTAGGAGCGAGATGACCGCCATGGGCCGAAACTTTTTCGATAATTTCCTGCCGAATCTCTTCGGCCAGTTGCCGCATTTGCGCGTAGGATAGCGCGCGCAAATGCTCAGGGCTGTCGATGGTGTCAAGAATCCTCGCCAAGTGTTTCCTCCAATTTTTTGGGCATCCTCACCAGGGTGCCATATGCAACTACGTTACCGTTGCATATTTCGATTACCGTGCCTATGACCACTCAAAGGTAGCCCTGAAACGCATCCAGGAGCGCTAATGCCCGAAGAATTGTGTTATATGATGACATCAAACATTGCTACCGGGCGCAAATGGTCTGGAAAATTCATCCTGCCCATATTATAGGGGCGTTTCAGGTTTGTGCCAATACCCCGACAAAAAAAATCATGCACCAGGGGGGTTGACAGGTCCTCAAGCAGCCTGGGGATTGCCGCGAAATAGCCTGAATAGTCTCTTGACAGCGCGTAACTTTCTTCTTATGATACCACGAGGGTACCAGTTATCGCTTCAATTTCTTGCAGGGTGCCTTTGTGTGGGAAAACTGCAACAAGCTGACATAGTAGCAATGTATAGGCCCTGACGGCCCTATGAAAAAGGTGGATTTATGACCAGGAAAGATAGCGAGAAAGACGCAGACCGACCACATTACTATTCTCAGTTCTGGCTGGATATCGCAGCAGGGCGCCGCGTTATCGGCGGACCCAGACCTGATGAAGCAGAAGCAAGCGAACCAGAGATTCCAGAGCCGGTCCTGGTCCGCAAAGGAGGACGGAGCAATGGCAACGGGGCTGATGGATACAAGGACATCTACCCCAGCGCTGTGATTGAGACAGCAGTAGAAGAGGATGAGGCTGATCTGGCCACCGTTGAGGATAACGAACTCCCGAATATTGTCCTGGATGACCTTGCTGACGAACCCGAGGAGGAAGAGGTCGATCTGGACGATGCCGATGAGGAACCTGAAGAAGAGGAACTCTATGGCGAAGAGGAGGAAGAGGAAGAGGACGAATGGAGTCCGCGCGGTCGCAAGAAAGCCAAGCCGGTAAAACCCGTTAAACCTGTCAAAAAGGCGAAACGGGAACCACGGCGCAGCGGCTTCTAGGCAGTAATCCCGTTCAAGAAGCGACCGATGCTCTCCTGGTGAAAAGCGTCGGTCGCTTTTTCTATCCAACGGTCTGCGCAGCCTGTGCCAGGCTGGTCCTAGATCCCCGCGTCCAGCTTCTCCAGCAAGATCGTACGCACAGAGTCAGCTTTGGCCTGCCCGCGCGTCTGTTTCATAACCTGACCAATCAAAGCCTGCGCGGCGTTGGTCTTGCCTGAACGATAGTCGGCCACAATTTTGGGATTACTGGCAATCACAGTCGCAATGATCTCTTCCAGGGCGCCTGTATCGCTAATCGGGGGCGCAAAGCCTTTCTCTTCGACGATTACATCGGGCCGCTTGCCTGAGAGAAATGCCTCTTCAGCGACTTCTTTCGCCTGTTTCCCTGTAATACGCTCTTTGTCGAGCAAATCCAGCAAGTTCGCGGCTGAGTCCGGCGTCAGAGGACAATCCTGCACGGCGAGATTGCTCGCGCGCAGCAAACGCACCACGTCATTGAGTACCAGGTTGCAGGCAGCCCTGGCGCGAGCCTTGCGGTCGGCGGTTGGCGTAGCGGCCACAACCTGTTCAAAGTAATCCCCCAGGGCTTTATCCTCGGTCAAGACATTGGCGTCCTGGGCGGAAATACCATACGAGTTGACATAGCGCTGGCGCCGGGCATCGGGCAGTTCAGTCACCTGGGCGCGCAGTTCCTCAACAAAACTCCGGCTGATGATCAGCGGCGGGAGATCAGGTTCAGGGAAGTAGCGATAATCATGGGCCTCTTCTTTACTGCGTTGCGAAACCGTGATACCCTTTGTCTCAACCCAACCGCGCGTCTCCTGGTGAATGGTTCCACCGGCGCGCAAGACGGCCACCTGGCGCTGAGCTTCATAGGTTAACGCACGCTCAACCGCGCGAAAACTGTTCATATTTTTGATCTCGGTCTTCACACCCAGTTCCTGCTGGCCGCGTGGACGTACCGAGATATTCGCGTCACAGCGCAGACTCCCCTCCTCCATACGCCCGGAGGAGACACCCAGGTAGATCAGGATCTCGCGCAACTTCTGCATATACAGACGCGCCTCCTCTGGATGACGCATATCTGGCTCGCTGACAATCTCCATCAAGGGCGTACCAGAGCGATTGATATCCACCAGACTATAGCCACTATGGTGCAACAGACGCGCTGTATCCTCTTCCAGGTGCACTCGGGTAATACCCACCCGTTTGGTCTGGCCATCGTGATCGATCGTCAGATACCCATTGCTACTCAGTGGAATATCATATTGTGAGATCTGATAACCCTTCATCAGGTCAGGATAGTGATAATTTTTGCGATCAAATTTAGAATATTCTGGAATTGAACAATTCAGGGCCAGAGCAGTCATAATCGTATAAGCAACCGCCCGCTGGTTAATCACCGGAAGCATACCGGGCATGCCCATACAGACCGGGCAGACATGGGTATTTGGAGCCGCATTCGCGTAGTCGGTGCTACAGGAGCAGAACATTTTGCTGCGTGTCAACAATTGCGAGTGAACTTCGAGACCGATCACCACCTCGAAATCCGTACCAACAAGGGCATCGATAGCCATCATTTACTAACCTCATCTTATCTCTATGAAGCATTTTCCATCTCTATGGTGATGCCTGTTAGTCTAGCGGTTTCAAGGGCGTTCGTCAATGGGAAGTCATCGGGCACAGCAAAATAACCGAGAGTCCCTGGACAGGGGGAAAAAACCTGGTTGGCAAGTGAAACAATTTGGAGTATAATATTGCCAACAACGAGCGACTCTGAAGACATGCCATTCATTTGTTCCGAGAAAAATGGACGATGCTTCCGTTCTATCTGATAATCATATAGTGGAAGAGACTCGGATAAGCGGGCAGGAGAACTAGAACAATGTCCTTCATCAATAGGTTCAAGCGCGAGATCAACTGTAAGATTGTTTACTATGGAATTGGTCTCTGTGGCAAAACCACTAACCTGCATTTTATTCATAAAGCTGTCAACCCTACAGATGTAGGGAAAATGGTTTCTATCGATACTGAGACAGAACGCACTCTGTATTTCGACCTGTTGCCGCTCGACCTGGGCAAGGTCTACGGATATCAGATTCGCTTTCAACTCTATACGGTGCCTGGCCAGGTGCTCTATCAACAGACACGTATCGCGGTCTTGCGCAATGCCGACTGCGTGGTTTTTGTGGCGGATTCTCAGGCCAGCAAGCTCAAAGAGAACCTGGAAAGCTGGAATGAGCTTCAGGAACAACTCCGCAGAATGGGCAAAAACGTCGCTGAATTCCCTCTGGTGATGCAATGGAATAAGCGTGACCTGAAAGAAGATATCCTCCCGGTTTCGGTGCTGGAACAATATCTCAACCCCTATCGTGTCCCCAGCTTTGAGTCGGTCGCGGTGACGGGCCTGGGAGTCGTAGAGACGCTGAAAGTCGCGGTCAACACGACCTTAAAAAGCCTGGACCCGATGTAGGCCCTCTGACCATACGTACAGAGACAGAATGACACCCAATTGGCACCAGCGTTGGTACCAATTTTGTTTTTCCTCTGGTTACAGATTGAGCCTGCATGTAGCCCTTCTCGCCAGGTATATACTTCACTGACTAAGGAAGAACAGGAGACAGAAGAGCATTATATCACGACAAAAAGACGCGAGAGTACTAGAGATAGGGGCAAAAATTGTTCCATGCGGATATGATTATGTATAATGGTCTATACATCTACCAATTGCCTCCGCACTCCCCATGAACAGGGCAGAACGGTAGTGTAATTGTGAGAAATAGAACCAGCGGAACGGCGCAGAGGCCGCTCTGACTGCTTTTCTCCGAGGAAATGTATGGATACAATCAGAGTCATTGTCGTTGACGAGCAGCCTTTGTTCCGCATGGGCATATGCGCTGCGCTTGAGCAAATGGGCAACTGTACGGTAATTGGAGCACTGACCAGCACTATCGAGATCCTGGAACTGGCTCGGACTGGTAACCCGGATGTCGTGTTAATCGATGCCAGCCTTCGTGTGACTGACCCCCTGGAGATCGCGCGCCAGATCCGCCATCTGGCCCCGCGCATCGCAGTGATGATCCTGACTCCCACTGAGGACGAAGAGCGTTTATTCCAATCAATTAAGGTCGGAGCCGCCGCGTACTATACGCGCGATATCTCGCCAGAGGCTCTCCAGGATGCGGTTCGCCGTATGAGTAAGGGCGAGTACCTGATTAATGACGATGTGCTTACCAGACCTCACCTGGCCAGCCGCGTGTTAAAATCATTTCGTGAACTGGTGGTGGAGGATGATGATGTCCCAACCAAAAATCTCTATTCCCCTCTTTCTAATCGCGAGGTCGAAATTCTGGATTATATCTCCCGTGGGAACAGCAATAAAGAGATCGCGAAATCCTTAAAGATCAGCGATCAGACGGTCAAAAACCATATTACATCGATCCTGAAAAAGCTCTCGGTCAATGACCGGACTGCGTCTGTTGTGCATGCCTTACGCCATGGCTGGATCAAAATGAATCAAGAAGTCTAAAGCCAGAGTGCCAGGAGTTCCTGCCCATTGCTGGCGTTGAGAAAGATGTACAGGTCGTGCAGGGTGGTGGTGGCATGCGGGTCGGCGGCTGTATCGGGATGCGGCCCCGCTATCTTTGTATAGTGAACAACCCAGACCGGGGTGTTCTGTAAGGGAACACTCAGCGTTTTATTGCTATCGCTCAACAAAACATATTCGGCACTGACGCTACCAGCGTTTGCTGCCGCTTCTGGCTGCATTTGATCAGCCAGCAAAATCGCCTGCTCGTGTCCTATAGCTGGCTGTTGATCCTGGGCAGGGGTGGCCAGCGTAATTCCAGCAGCCACCAGCGGATCGGTCGCGGTTGCGGTACTGGCACTATTCAGAACCGCAGGCAGGCTAAAGTTCATAGCACCAAGCGTAGGATTTGCCTGCCGGGCATAGAGCCAGCCAAACCAGAGGAGGGCAATCCCTACCAGGATCGCCCCAAAAATCGCTGAAGCCTGGCGTGTACTTGAACGTTTCTGTACTTTATGGGCTGGTTTACGCGTCGGTTTGCGTGCCGTCGCCCGCGCATTTGCCGTTTTACGAGTTGTCATCCTCTGCCCTTTCTGCCTGGTCCGCAAACCAGCGCACGCCGTTCTTTTTTCCCCATCCTTTCGCCTTAGTATACGCGAATAGCTCCGCAAAGACAATCTAACCCCAACTTTAGACCAGGGCTATTTAGTTCTCGCCACTCATTATTTCTATCGAGCGTTCTGAAAAAGACCTGAAGATAACGGGACGCAACCATTTGCGGCTCAAGTTGACCTGGTTTACGGCAAAAGATATACTGAAAGAGTGTTTGAACAAGAAAGGAAGCCGTATTCGTGAAAGTCTATGGCCGCATGACGGTCTTTCCAATTATGCCGGCTCGTATCAGCCGGCTTTATGAACTGGCTTACAATTTGTGGTGGAGCTGGCACCAGGAGGCACGCACACTGTATAGTGACCTGGATCCTGCATTGTGGGATGCAGTCGGGCATAGCCCGGTGCGTTTGTTGAGCGAGGTTGAGCCAAATCTGCTGGAACAGGCGGCCAATGACGGCAGCTACCTGGAACGCTATGATAGCATACTGGCTGAGTTCGATCGCTATATGCACCCTCAACCGGGAGAAACGTGGTTTTCGCGCACTTATCCCGAACAGACAAATCACTCGGTCGCTTATTTCTCGGCAGAGTTCGGTCTGCATGAGGCACTACCAATTTATTCGGGTGGCCTGGGCATTCTCTCTGGCGATCACTGTAAAGAGGCCAGTGATCTGGATCTGCCCTTTGTAGCAGTCGGCTTTCTCTATCCACAGGGCTATTTCCGCCAGCTTATTACTCGCGATGGCGTACAGGAGGCTTTTTACGATAAGCTGCATTTTTCAGAAGCTCCTGTCATTCCAGCGACCGCTCCAGATGGCAGCGAGGTGATGATCAGCGTTGACCTGCCTGGACGCAAAATTCATGCCAAGGTCTGGAAACTTCAAACCGGACGTATTGCACTCTACCTGATGGATACCGATGTTCCACCAAACGCGCCTGCCGACCGGGAACTGTCGGCCCGCCTGTATGGCGGTGATCGCGATATGCGTATCTCCCAGGAAATTGTGCTGGGTATAGGCGGTGTTCGCGCGTTGCGCGCTCTGGGCATTACACCCGCCGCCTGGCATCTGAACGAGGGACACGCGGCCTTTCTTAATCTCGAACGGGCAAGAGAATTAATCTCCAACGGTCTCAATTTCCGCGAGGCACGCGAGATAGTGGCCGCGAATTCGATCTTTACCACACACACGCCGGTTCCGGCTGGCAATGACGCGTTCTCCTATGATCTGATCGATAAATATTTCAGTGCTTACTGGGGTCAGCTGGGGCTGACGCGCGATCAGTTTATGAATGTCGCACGCGAAGATCATGGCTGGGGACCCACCTATAGCATGACGGTCCTGGCGCTACGGCTGACGGGCCAGCATAACGGGGTCAGCGCGCTCCATGGCGATGTTTCACGCAAGATGTGGCAGTTTCTCTGGCCTGGCGTAGACGCGGACGAGGTTCCAATCGATTCGGTCACGAATGGCATCCACTCACCCTCCTGGATCGCACCGGAGATGGACGCGCTCTTTAAACGCTACGTAAGCAAGGACTGGGCTGAGCATGTTGATGAACAGAAGATGTGGGATACCGGCATTCACGAAATCCCTGATGCGGCGCTCTGGCAGGTCCATATGCAACGCAAAGAGGCGCTAATCGCCTATGCTCGCAAACGCCTGAGCGACCATCATTTGCGCCTGGGCGAGGGTCTGCATCAAATGGCGGAATTTGGGGATATGCTTGATCCAGAGGCGTTGATTATTGGCTTTGCGCGCCGTTTCGCGACCTATAAACGCGCGACGCTGCTCTTCCGCAATCTGCCGCGCCTGACAAAGTTGCTCAATGATCCAGCCCGCCCGGTGCAGGTGATTTTCGCTGGCAAAGCTCATCCGGCTGACCAGCCAGGCAAGACGCTGATTGAACAGGTCTACCATTTCTCACGCGGCGATGCCTTCCGGGGCAAGGTAGCTTTCCTGGAAAACTACGATATCGATATGGCTCGCTACCTGGTTTCTGGCACAGATATCTGGCTGAATACCCCCATTCGTCCACACGAGGCCAGTGGCACCAGCGGCCAGAAGGCAGCTCTGAACGGCCTGCCCAATTGCAGTATTCTGGATGGCTGGTGGGACGAGGGCTATAATGGGAAAAATGGCTGGGCCATTGGTGAGGAGCGCGAGTATCACGATCAGAATGCACAGGACGAGGCTGACAGTATCTCACTCTATGAGTTGCTGGAAAATGAGATCATCCCGACCTATTTTGATCGCGATGAGGATGGACTGCCCCGGCGCTGGCTGGCGCTGATGAAAGAGGCGATTCGCACCTGCGCTCCTGCTTTCAGTATGCGGCGCATGGTTAAGGAATACACTACGCGCTTCTATGTTCCGGCGGTCCAGCAGGGTCTGGACATTGAACAGAAACGCTATGAGAAGGCGCGCGTGCTGGCGGCCTGGAAAAGCCGCATTGCCCAGGCGTGGCCAGGACTGGAACTTTATGTGGATGGACGCCGCGATGGCCAGCTTAGCCTGGGCGAAGGAATTATGGTCAATGCCTGGGTCAAGGCCCCCAAGCTGACGACCGAGGACCTCAATGTCGAGCTGGTCTATGGCGAAACGAAAAATGAGCTTGTGGGAATTCCCCGTAAGCTCTCCATGAACTATACACGCCAGGAAGCCGATGGCTCCTATCGCTATGAACTGCGCTTACAACCGGAGGAGAGCGGAAGCATTGCCTATGGCGTACGTGTGCTGCCCACCCACCCGGCACTGGCAGATAAACATGAATTGGGCCTGATTTGCTGGGCCTGATGCCTGGGTACGATACGGCTCCATCCAGGCTGGAGACCATACCAGTACTCTGGTCTCCAGCCTGGATGGAGCCGTAATCAGGCTATTTCCAGGTTCTGGCCAGAACACGCAGCCAGTTTTCATGGCCAATCTTCCGTAAAGATGCATCGTCATAGCCATGCTCGCGCAGCACTGCTAGAAATTTTGGAATACCAGTGACATCGCCAATTTCCAGGGGAATGGTCGTCCCATCAAAGTCGGTGCCCAGAGCAACCCCCTCGATGCTCAGATGCTCAACCAGGTAGTCAAGATGCTGGACCAGGACCTCCAGCGACGTATCGGGATCGCGACCAGCATCGGCGCGCAAATCACATACACTAAAATTCAGTCCGACCAGACCGCCCGATTCTTTGATCGCGGCAAGCTGCTTATCGGTCAGGTTACGCGTGCTTGCCACCAGCGCGTGAACATTGGAATGCGTGGCCACCAGCGGTGCGTCTGACAGGTTGGCAACGTTCCAGAAGCCACGTTAATTAAGATGAGAGAGATCAAGCATGATCCCCAGGCGATTACAGGCTTTGACCAGTTCTTTGCCAAGATCGGTCAGACCCGGTCCAGTATCCGGCGAGACAGGAAACTGGAAGGGCACACCATGGGCAAAAATATTGGGCCGACTCCAGACCGGACCCAGTGAGCGCAGGCCAGCTTTATAGAAAACCTCCAGCGCATTCAGGTCAGGATCAATGGCTTCCGCGCCCTCAAAGTGCAAAATCGCCGCGTGAACGCCGGTTTGCAAACAGTGCTCCAGATCCGCCACGCTCCGCACCACCTGCAATTGCCCCTGAGACTGACGTTCCAGGCGGAACAGCAAAGCGACCATGCTTATGGCCGTCTTTAAGGCATAGGTATACTCCAGAGGCTCGGCCAGACGCACCTCATAGCCACCCTCCCTGACCGTCAAACCATCATCTGGCTCACAGGGCAGAGCGGGATCCCTGGGAATAAAAACCGCGAAGAAACCACCGACAACGCCCCCTTCCTGAGCGCGCGGCAGATCGATATGGCCAATCTCACTCTTTACAAAGAAATCGCGTCCACATCCCCGCTCAGGCAGATGAAGCGCGAGCAGCGTGTCCTAGTGCCCG
>Ga0265338_10010906_pt1 | contig 10573 bp, 8 predicted proteins | sample 42126metaG_FD_193579 | JGI IMG/M metagenome (GOLD analysis project Ga0265338, IMG submission 193579) | Rhizosphere microbial communities from Carex aquatilis grown in University of Washington, Seatle, WA, United States - 4-21-26 metaG | ecosystem: Host-associated > Plants > Roots > Rhizosphere >... | reverse complement strand
GGATCCGGCGCGTTCTGCTCCGCCGGCGTATGGGTTGCCGCCACCTGGGGCGAGGCTCCGACCCGGCTTGCGACGCTGGCCCGCCAGACCATCGGCTGGTTCGGAAACATCGCGGGAAGCCTCTTCTCACTCGATTTCGCCCGGTTCGGCACGCTCATGAAGATGATCTTCGGCTGGGTGCCGGCCGTCGAGGGGACCAAGCCGAACATCCTGATAGGCGCCCAGGTCCTCACCGCCTGCATGGGGTGCATCCTCCTGGTCGCCGGGATTGCCCTCTTCTCCCTCACCCACGAGCGCTACTACGACAAGCTCGTCAAGGGCCGCCAGGGCAAGATCTCGATCAAGGACACGCTCTGGAAGGCCCTCTCGTGCCGGCCGTTCCGGGTCAACCTGTCGATGGCCCTGGCCTACGGGATCGGGACGAGCATGATCAGCACCCTAGGGTACTACTGCACCATCTACTACGTGTGCCACGGGGACGTCGCTCTCGGCAACAGCTGGAATTTCTGGATGGGGATCATGGGCATGGTGATGGGCTTCTGCGGCATCCCCGTGTTCACGAAGTTGTCCCGCGTGATCGGCAAGAAGCGGGCGATGATGATCGTCCAGGCGATCGCCATTGTCGGCAGCCTCTCCTCATGGTGGCTCTACACCCCCTCGCTCCAGTGGCTGCAGGTGTTCTACACGGGGATCACGGCGTTCACGGGGGCCGGATTCTGGATCCTCTACGGCTCCATCACGGCCGACGTGATCGACTATGACGAGCTTGAGACCACCAAGCGCCGCGAGGGTGCGTTCTCGGCGTGCGGATCGTGGATCCTGAAATTTGGCGTCGGGATAGGCGCGTGGCTCTCGGGCGAGATCCTTGCCCGGACGGGCTTTGACGCGGCGCTCGGCGGCAACCAGACTTCGCATGCGATCTTTGTTATGCGTCTGCTCTTCGCGACGATCCCGGTCGTCGGGTCCGCCGTCGCGTTTATAATGCTCATCAATTTCCCGCTCACGCCAAAGCGGATGGCCGAAATACGCGACCAGCTCGAGGCGCGCAGGGGCCAGGTCTAGAAGGGTCCTCTAGGGCCCGAGCGAGATCTCCCGCCAGTCGATGATGCCCAGGCTGTTGTCGCGCCAGCCCTTCACGCTCGGGCCGACGAGCATCCCCCTGTTCGGGAAGTAAATCGGCGCATAGTAGACCTCACGGGCATTGACGGCCTCCATGGCATCGAAGGCCGCCCAGCGCCCGGCCGGGTCGAGCGCATGGTCGGAGGCATCGAGAGCGCGGTCGATATCCGGGTTTGAAGCGCCGGCATCGTTGTTGGGGTCGCCTGTAACGATGCCCTCCAGGAGGTCCCTCGGATCGGAGATGTACGAATAGCCCTTGGTAAGGATCTGGAACTGCCTCTCCCTCTCAATGCTCAGGTACACCTTGAACTCGACGGCGCGCACGTCCACCCGGACCCCGAGGTTTGTTTTCCACATCTCCTTCAGGACCTCCGCCACCGTCAGCGCCACACCGGTGTTGCCGTTGAGGGTGAGCTCGACCGGGGGCAGGCCGGCCCCGCCCGGGTAACCGGCGGCCGCGAGTTGCGACGCGGCCTCTGCGGGATCGAACCGGAAGAGGCCGGCGGGCACGTAGCCCCCCGTCCCAGGCCGGACAAAGGAATGGGCGGGCGCTCCCAGCTTCCCGAGCGCAGCCCCCACGAGCCTCTCCCGGTCGATCGCGAGGGAGAAGGCCCTGCGGACCCGGGAGTCCGTGAACGGGGCCCTGCTCACGTTGAAGGTCACGAAGTTCGTGCGCAGGGACTGCGTCAGGTGAAGCTCACCCGGATGCTCGGACTCGTATACCGGCACCTTGGTCTTCGGGAGCCTGTACGTGACATGCAGCTGGCCCGCTCTGAAGGACCGCTCCTCGGCCGCCTCGTCATCGATAGGATAGAAGCGGATCTCGCGGAGCCTGACCCTGCCCGCGTCCCAATAGTTTGGGTTGCGCACCACCCGGATGAACGCGTTGGGCTTCCACTCGGCGAGCGTGAAGGGGCCGTTGCTAACGAGGACCCCGGGCAGGGTCCAAGCGCCGCCTCGCTGGGACCTGCCGCCGGTTGTGTCCAGTGCCCGAAGGTAGACGGGATAGAACGGGGCCCGGCCCAGCACCTTGAAGAGGTAGGGCGCCGGGTAGTCCAGCACCACGACAAGCGTGTGCGGGTCGGGGACGCGAAGGCCCACGAGCGACGGGTCGGCCTGCCTCCCCTCAATGTAGTCCCTGGCCCCCTTGATCGCAAACGTGTAGCCCGACAGCTCGCAGCCCAGCTTGGGGTCAAGGATCCGCAGAAAAGATTGGCGGTAGTCCTCCGCCGTCAGCGCCTCGCCGTTGGACCAGCGGACGTCCCTGCGGATATGGAAGGTGAGCGTGAGCCCGTCGGCCGAGGTCTCCCACCTTTCGGCATCGCCCGGAAGTACCGTCACCCCGTCGCTCGCGGGCGTGACCAGGCCCTGGTAGAGGGACGAGAGGATCGTGCTGGTGGAGCTCGCCGTGTTGATGTGGGGGTCGAGGTCCGCGGGCTCGTCCTTGTTGCCCAGATGGAGGACCTGGTCACGGTCTCCCGTCGCGACCGCGCTCTCGGGCCGGCTGCATCCGGCCAGCAGACCGGCAGCCGCCACGAGGATCGCAAGTCGGGGCACGGGTTGCATCCCTTGGAGAACCCCTTCGCGCCGCGCCCCTAGAACGAGACGTCGACCCGCTCCGTCACGAGGAGGACGGACTGGTCGTGGCTCTGCGCCTTGAAGGCCACCCGGATCGCGTCGATCGCCGAGCGGTTCGCCTCGTTGTCCTCGTAGAGGATCACGAGGACCTTCGACCGCAGCCGGCCGGTCGTGTCCGAGCCCCGCCGGCGCCACTGGCCGTAGGCGTCGAACACCGTCAGCCCGTCGGGAAACCGCGGCGTGACCTCGCGGTCAAGGAACGCGCGCCAGCGCATCTCGCGCACGCCCTGGTCGGGATCGTCAATCGCGCCGATCGCGAAGTAGAGCTCGCTGCGAAGCCAGTGCGCGGAGCCTGGGCGCGCCGGGTCCCCCCGGAGGGAAGCCGTGGGCGCCGCAGGCGGCTCGGCAAGCGACACGAGGGAAGCGGCAGGGAGGAACGCCAGCGCAGCGGCGAGGACAAGGATTCTGGGTTTCATGTTCTAAAGACGTGCCTTGCGGGCCGAGATGATCTCGGTGTTCATCCCCGCCCAATGGAGCCTCCCCCTGTAGCGGCCGTGCTCCATCTTTACGCACCGGTCGACGACGACGGCGAGCCCGCCCTTCGCCGCAATCTCGGCCGCCTCGATGCTGACGAGCTTCAGCTGCAGCCAGAGCGCCTTGGCCCCGACGGCCACAGCCTGCCTCGCGACTGCGGGACACTCGGCGGCGGGTCGGAACACATCGACCATGTCGACCTTGAAGGGGACGCTCGCAAGGTCTGGGTACGCCTTCTCTCCCAGGATCCGATCCGCCTTGGGGTTCACGGGGATGATGCGGTAGCCCTCCTTCTGCAGGTAGCTGGCGACGAACCAGCTCGCGCGCTGCGGGTCCGTGGAGAGCCCGACAATGGCGATCGTGCGCGTCTCGGCGAGAAGCCGCTGGATCAGCCGCGGGTCCTGGTAGAGCCGCTGCTGTTCAGGCGTCAGCGCCGAGTTCAGCGTGATGGCGCACGCAAGGCCTGGTCCAGGTCCCATAGTAGGTCCTCCACGTTCTCGAGCCCGATCGAAAGGCGGATGAGCTCCGGGCTCACGCCGCCCCGGGCCAGCTCCTCGTCGGAAAGCTGCTGATGGGTGGTCGAGGCCGGATGGATGACGAGGCTTCGCACGTCCCCGATGTTGGCGAGGTGCGAGAAGAGCTCCAACCCCTCGATGAACTTCCTCCCCAATAGGCGCCCGTCGCCGGCGGAGCCCGCCTTGAGCCCAAACGAGAACACCGCTCCGGCACCCTTCGGGAGGTACTTCCCCGCGAGGGCGTGGTCCGGGTGGCTCGGAAGGCCCGCGTAGGCGACCCATGCGACGGCAGGGTGCTGCTCGAGGAACTGCGCGACGCGCAGCGCCGAGGCGGACTGGCGCTCCATGCGAAGCGAGAGGGTCTCCAGGCCCTGGATCAGGAGGAAGGAGTTGAAGGGCGACACGCAGGCGCCCGTGTCGCGGAGCGTCTCGGCCCTCGCCTTCATGAGGAATCCGTAGTGGCCGAAGGTATCGAAGAACCGGAGGTCGTGGTAGGCCGGGGAAGGAGCGGCGATGCTCGGGTAGCGGCTGAAGTCGAACTTCCCGGAGTCGAGGAGCACGCCGCCGATCGCGGTTCCGTGCCCGCCGATGAACTTCGTCGCGGAGTGGACGATGATCGTCGCCCCGAACTCGATCGGCCGGCAGAGGGCCGGGGTCGCCATCGTGTTGTCGACGATAAGGGGGACGCCGTGCCCGGCGGCGATCCCCGCCACGCGCTCGATGTCGAGGATGGCGCCCCTCGGGTTGCCGATCGTCTCGCCGTAGAGGGCTCTGGTCTTCGGCGTGATTGCCGCCTCCCAGGCCTCCATGCGCGAGGGGTCGACGAAGTGAACGCCGATAGAGAACTTCTTGAGCGTGTGGACCAGCTGCGTGATCGATCCCCCGTACAGCTGGGACGAGGCGACGATCTCGTCGCCCGGCTCAAGGAGCGTGAGGAAGGTGACGAGCTGCGCCGCCATCCCGCTCGCGGTCGCGAGCCCGCCCGTCGCGCCCTCGAGCGAGGCCATGCGCTCCTCGAAGACGGCCGTCGTGGGGTTGCTGATCCTCGTGTAGATGTTGCCGTACTGCTTCAGCTCGAAGAGCTGGGCGGCCTGCTCCGTGTCGTCGAAGACGAAGGAGGTGGTCTGGTAGATCGGCGCCGCGCGGGCGCCGGTCACCGCGTCCGGGACATGCCCGGCATGCACCATGCGCGTCTCGAATCCAAATCGGCGGGGGTCGGCTTCCTTACTCACACGCAACTAAGGAATAACCTTATCGGGACAATGCAAAGACAGATTCGGTCATATCCCTCCTTTCTGCTTCCGGAAGGGGCCCACCCGTGTAAGTTCGGCAAACATGACAGAGGAACCCATCGAGGTCGTCTACCGCGTCCGCAGCCCTGCAAAGGATCTCGACGCACGCGTCGAGGCGCTCCTCCTTGAGCAGACCGTCGAGCTGCCGCGCGAGGCGCTAAGGACGGCCTTCGCCCGCGAGCGCATGGTAGGCCGAGTGCTCGGGACCCGGGAGGAGGGCCCCGGATCCTTCCTGGTGACCCTCGCCCAGCCCGCAATCTCCGCGGGCGGCGACCCCGCGCAGCTCCTCAATGTCCTCTTTGGCAACTGTTCGCTCCAGCCGGACATAGAGCTCGTGGACGTCCGCCTCCCCGCATCCTTTGCGAAGTTTTTGGGCGGACCGCGCTTCGGGATCCCCGGGATCAGGAAGCTTCTCGGGGTCACCGGCAGGGCGCTGACCGCCTCGGTGGTGAAGCCGGTCGGCCTCTCGGTCCCCGAGGCCGCCTCGCTCTGCCGGACGCTCGCATCCTCGGGCCTGGACATCGTGAAGGACGACCACGGCCACGCCGACCATCCGTTCTGCCCCTTCGAGGAGCGGGTCCGCGCCTGCCTTGGGGCAACCGAGCTCGCCGCGAAGGAGACAGGCCGGAGGGCCCTTTACGTGCCGAACCTGACGGGTACACCCCGGACGGTGATGCAGGAGGCGCGGATCGCCCGGAACCTCGGCGTCCAGGCCGTGATGGTGTCCCCGATGCTGCTCGGGCTGCCCTTCCTCTGCGAGCTGGCGGGAGAACTCGGCATGCCGATCCTCGCGCACCCGGCTTTCGGCGGCTCGGTCCGGATTTCGCCCGAGGCGCTCCTCGGGAAACTCTTCCCGCAGTTCGGGGCCGACGCCGTCATCTTCCCGAGCTACGGCGGGAGGTTCAGCTACAGCCGCGACGAATGCGGGGCCGTCGCGCGGGCGCTCCGTTCGCCCGGCCCCGGAGCCCCACCCGTCTTCCCGGTCCCGGCCGGCGGCATGAAGGTCGAGAACGCCCGCGGGGTGCTCGGGTTCTACGGCGCCGACACGATCCTCCTTGTGGGAGGCAGCTTGCTCGGTTCCCCTGACGAGGCCACGCTGCTCGACCGCGCCCGCCGTTTCGTCGAAGCCGTCCACGCGTTCCCCACCACCCCATGAGCCAGAAGACGCACATCGCTAGCACCGAGCCCTTCCGCTGGCAAGGCGTGCCGGTCCTCGCCTACAAGGAGGACGAGGGCACGCATTTCAAGGCGATCAGCAGGCAGGTCCTCTTTGACGACGGGAGTCACTTCGACACGCAGCTGCGCTACTTCGAGATCGCACCGGGCGGCCATTCGACCCTCGAGCGGCACGACCATGCGCACTCGGTCATGGTCATCAGGGGAAGGGGCCAGGTGCTCGTGGGCCGGGAAATCCTCACCCTCGGCACGCATGACCTGGTCCACGTCCCGCCGCAGACCTGGCACCAGTTCCGGGCGGCCGCAGAGGAGGCGCTGGGCTTCCTGTGCCTCGTGAAGCGCGAGCGCGACAAGCCGCACCGGCCGACGCCTCAGGACCTCTCCGCCCTGAGGGCGGACGCAGCCGTCGCCGCCTTCATCAGGATCTAGGCCCCCTTTCGACATGAGCACCCCGAAGCCCGTACAGCCCTCCACCGCGGCCGCCCAGGCCCTCGGCTTCGTCGACCCGGGGACCGGGGGCGTCGTGCCGCCGATCCACCCGGCGACGACCTACGAGCGCGACGAGGATAACCGGCTCCTGGCCGGGCGCCTCTACTCCCGGCCCGACAATCCCGGCTACGACCTGCCCGAGGCGCTCCTCACGCGCCTGGAGGGAGGGGCGGCGACCGCCGTGTTCAGTTCGGGAATGAGCGCCGCCACGGCGGCGTTCCTCGCCCTGAAGCCGGGCGACCATGTTCTCGTGCCCAACGTCATCTACTGGGCCTTCCGCGGATGGCTCACGGGCTGGGCGACCACCTGGGGCCTCAAGGTCGAGTCGGTGGACATGACGCAGCCCTCGGCCGTCGCCTCCCGCGTTCGGGCCGGCGTAACGAAGTTGATCTGGGTCGAGACTCCCGCCAACCCGACCCTTGTCGTCACCGACATCGCAGCCCTGGCCGAGGTGGCACACCGCGCGGGCGCCCTCCTCGCGGTCGACTCGACGTTTGCGACTCCCGTCCACACGCAGCCGCTGGCGCTCGGGGCCGACCTGGTCATGCATTCGGCGACAAAGTACCTGAACGGGCACTCCGACGTCGTCGCGGGCACCCTGACGACGCGGGCCCTGAACGACCACTGGCAGGCGGTCAAGGCCGTGCGCTCGCAGTCCGGGACGGTGCTTGGGCCTTTCGAGGCGTGGCTCCTGCTCAGGGGGATGCGCACCCTTTTCGTCAGGGTCGAGGCCCAGAGCCGCGCCGCCCAGCGGATCGCGGAGCACTTTGTCGGCCATGCGCGGATCGAGGAGGTCCTCTACCCCGGCCTGCCGGGTTTCCCGGGCCACCCGGTCGCCGCCCGCCAGATGCGCGGCGGGTTTGGCGGCATGGTGTCGGTCCGCGTCAAGGGGGGCGCGCCCGCCGCGCTCTCATTCATTGGCAGGCTGCGCGTCTGGAAGCGGGCCACGTCCCTGGGAGGGGTCGAGAGCCTTGTCGAGCACCGGGCGAGCATCGAGGGCCCGCTCAGCTCCACCCCGGCGGACCTCCTTCGCATGTCCGTCGGCTTGGAGGATGCCGGCGACCTCATCGCCGACATGGAGCAGGCTCTCGGCTAGGAAAGCGGGCCTACTCGAGGAGCTTCTTCAGTTCCGCCAGCTGGCCCCGCAGGTCCGCAACCTCGGCCCGGAGCGAGGCGGTTTCCTGCTCAAGCTTCGCCACGCGCTCGTTCTCAAGGCGCACCGCGAGGACTGCGGGCTCAACTGCGGGCACCGGTGCCGCCCCGGGCGCCGGCGTCACCTCGCCCGAAAGGAGGTGCGCGTAGCGCTGCTCCTTCATTCCCGACTGTCGGGGGAGCTTTACGACCAGGGCGCCCGCGGGCCTCGACGCAAGGCCGTCAAGGCACGCCTCTGTCTCCTCCAGGCTCGCGAACTCGTGCATCCTCCCGGTGCGGCCACGGACCTCTCCGACCGTCTGCGGCCCGCGCAGCAGGAGGACGCAAAGGACCGAAGTCTCGGGGCGGCCGAGCTCGAGGGTCTCGACCAGGCGGTGGCCGTACTTCGAGACCCTGCTGTCCGCCCCCTGGAACATGAAGGCGAGCCTCTTCTCCCGGAGCAGGTCCAGCCCCCGAACCACTGTCTCCTCCGAGAGCGAGACGACGGGGTCGCGGTTCGAGCTCTGGTTGCAGGCGTTCGTCAGCGAGTTGAGCGAGAGCGGATAGTAGTCCGGCGTCGTGAGGTCCTTCTCGACGAGCGAGCCGAGCACCCTCGCCTCCACGGGGTTCAGGGGATCCATTGGATTTCGCCCGGGCCGCCTTACGACGTCACGGAACCGACGGGCGCGCCGGTGCCGCCTGCGACTTGAGGACGAAGCTTCCCGCTTGGAGGCCGTTGGAGGACGCCCTGAGCGTGATCGAGCCCGGCTCCTTCGTCGACTGGACGATCACCTCGGCCAGCCCGTTGAAGACGCTGCGGCTCCACTGCACGGCAGGGGGGGCGTCCTGCAGGCGCAGGACGACGCCCTTGGTGATCCCCGCGCCCTCTGGCCCGTAGTTGGCCGTCGGGACCGCGACCACGTTCATTCCCGGGTGCAGCAGCGCCTTTACGTCGAAGATCGCCGACGAGCGCGACTCCACGGTCCCGCTCACCTTCTGGCCGTTCACGTAGACGGCGATGCCGCCGGCGATCCTGGAGAACACGATCTCGACGGCAGCCGACTCGAGGTCCTTCGCCTCGACGTTGAAGCGCGTGCGGTAGACCGCCTGCGACCGCATCCCCAGGGAGCCGACGTCCCCGCGGACATCGATCGGATCCCAGCTCGAGTCGTCAAAGGAGACGCCGAGCTCGGGCAGCGTGACCGGATAGGCATCGGCCACCTTCTTCCAGCGCCAGCCGTCCACGGGCAGCGTCCTGGAGGTCGCGATCGGGACGAAGGTGTCGGGCTCGTGGGAGCTCGGGTCGCCGTTGCCGACGCCGATGATCTTGCCGGGGCCCTCGACCGCAAGGGCGAGGCTGTTGCCCGCGAGCGGGACGACGCGGCCCTGCGCGTCGGTGACCGAGGCCGTGAAGACGGCCACGTCCTCGCCGCTGGCATTGATGACCGTGCGGTCGGGCCGAAGCTCGACGGCGGCGGGCGCGCCTGTCGTCTCGACCTTTGACTCGGCGGCGACCTTCCCGGCCTTGTACGCCTTGGCCGAGAGGGCCCCCGGAGCATAGGCGACTTTCCACTTCGTCTCGAAATCCCTCTTCGCGGCCTGGCGCCCGAGGCTCTTGCCGTTGAGGAACAGCTCGACCTCGTCGCAGTTGGTGTAGGTCCGCACGTCGATCTCCTGGCCCTCCCGGCCCGGCCAGTTCCAGTGCGGCAGGATGTGGACCATCGGGACGTCGATCCATACCGACTGGTAGTAATAGAAGTTGTCCTTGGGGAAGCCGCACATGTCCATGATCCCGAAGTGCGAGTTGATGCACGGCCACGAGTACGGAGTCGGCTCTCCCCGGTAGTCGAACCCGGTCCACACGAAACCGCCGGACATCCAGGGTCGCGAGGCGAAGTACGTGACCCACGTCTCGGCCGTCTGGGCCCATTCGGGCGCGTTGTCGTCATAGGCGCTCACGTAGCCGCGCACCGGGTCGTTCGCATAGATGCCGCGGGTCGAGACCGTGCTGCCCTGCTCGCTGCCGACGTTCGGCTGCAGCGGGTGCTCCCTGTGGTAGGCGTCCATGTCCTTGCCGACATGGTAGCTCCAGCCCCGGACCTCGATCGCCTCGTTGATCCCGGGGTACTCGTTGCCGACGGCGGCGTTGCAGGTGACGGGCCGGGTCGGGTCCATCCGCTTGACGAGCTCCTGCATGGTCGTGACGACCCTTTTTCCCTCCTGGGTGCCCTGCACGTCGAATTCCTCGTTGCCGAGTGACCACAGTCCCACGCTCGGGTGGTTCCTGTCGCGCCGGACCTGCCCCTCGAGCATCGAGAGGTGCTGGGAGTCGCTGCCGAGCACCCGGTTCTCGTCCATGACGATCATGCCGAGGCGGTCGCAGGCATCGAGCAGCTCGGGTGTGGGCGGATTGTGGGAACTCCTGTAGGCGTTGCAGCCCATGTCCTTGAGCCGTGCGATACGGAAGTCCTGCAGGGCGTCCGGAAGCGCCGAGCCCACGCCCGCGTGGTCCTGGTGGTTGGAGGTTCCCTTCAGGGTGTAGGGCTCGCCGTTGAGCAGGAAGCCCCTGTCGGCGTCGAACCCGACCGTTCGGATCCCGAAGGCGGTCTCGACCCGGTCCACGACCTTGCCCCCGCTGGAGACAGTCGTGACCAATTTGTAGAGCGCGGGGTTCTCGGGGGACCACAGCTTCGGCGACGGGACGCTGGCCGTCTGTTCAAGGTCGGCCCTCGCCTTGGC
>Ga0265338_10010905_pt1 | contig 10574 bp, 9 predicted proteins | sample 42126metaG_FD_193579 | JGI IMG/M metagenome (GOLD analysis project Ga0265338, IMG submission 193579) | Rhizosphere microbial communities from Carex aquatilis grown in University of Washington, Seatle, WA, United States - 4-21-26 metaG | ecosystem: Host-associated > Plants > Roots > Rhizosphere >... | reverse complement strand
GGTCCTGATAGGACCGGATCGAGCTATCCAGGGAGCCGTCGTTCTGCAGCGGTTGTTGCACGGGGGGCTGGTTCGCCGCTTGGTCCTGCTGCACCCGCTTCAAGGCCGCGATCTGCTGCTTGAGATGTACGACGTCCGGATAGCTATCCGTATAGCGCGTACGTAGGGTGGCCAGTTGGTCCTCCAGCTGCGGCAGGTCCGCGGCATCACCCTGGTCGGACGAGGAGCGGTCCGGCACTGACTGCATGACCAGGCGCTGCTGCTGCAGGCTCTGGGTCTGGGTGAGGGATTCCGCGTTCTGCTGCAGCTGGGAATCCAGCTGTTGCAGCATGGCGAGGCTGGTGGTCTGCTGGTCCGGCAGCTCCCCGAGATGGCCTGCCCGGAAGGCGTTGATGCGCTGGCTCTGGGCATCCAGCTTGCGCTTGATGTCGGAGATCTGGGCCTGCAGGGAATTCAGGGTGGCACTCGCCTGCTGTACGCGCAGGCGGTTGTTCTGATCCACGAAGGCGGCGGCCAAGGCGTTTGTCACTTGAGCCACCTGCTTCGGTTCCCAACCCTGGTAGCTCACAGTGAAGCCGAAAGTCGGATCCTGGCCCCACTGGGGCTGACCGGCCTTGCGCTCGACCTTGATGTCCTGGCGCATCTGCTGCGCCACCGAATCGGGCGAGGCATGCTGACGCAAGTTGGGGTAGAGGTCGAAGCGGTCGATGACGGCCAGCAGGTTGTCGCGGCTTTCGACCTCTTCGGTCACCGCATCCAGGCGACTGTCCTGGGCCTGCCCGCCGCTATTCTGCCCGTCCTGGGACGGGCTCTGGGGGTTCACCATCAGTGTGCTGCTGGCGCTGAACATGTTCGGCAGCGCGGCGACGAAGCTCGCAGCCGCCGCGAAAGAGAGGAAGAACACCGACAGCCCCAGCCATTTGCGGCGTTTCCACAGGCGCCCCAGGGCGCTGAAGGCTTTATCGTTGCTCTCTTGGACATGTGCTTGCATGAATTCGCTCCGCTCTCTGTGACCGATCAGGGCACGCTGATGATGTCGCCGGGATGCACGTAGAACGGCGGTTCATCGCCGTACACTGCGGTGTTGTAATCGAAGAGGATCCGGTGCTTGGTGCCGTTCTCGTCACGCAGGATCACGATCTTGGAGGGCGAAGCGAATTCGCTTAAGCCCCCGGCCTGGGCCAGTACGTCCAGCACCGTGGCTTGGTTCTTGAGTTCGTAGCGTCCCGGGGTCTTGACCTCGCCCAGCACCGAGACCGCGAAGCTGTGCACTTCCTGCACTACCACCGAGACTTCAGGATCGTTCATGTACTGGCGCAGCCGGTCGGCGATGGACTTCTGCAGCTGCATCGGCGACTGCCCGCTGGCCTGAATCTCGTTGATCAGCGGGAAGGAGATCATGCCGTCTGGGCGTACCGTGTCGATGCGTTCCAGGCTGGCGTCCTTCCATACGGAGATGTGCAGGATATCGCCGGGGCCGATCACGTAATGGTCGGCGCGGCAGCCCTCGCCGTGGCATTGGTTGTCTGCTACGGGCTGGTCATGGGCACAAGCCGGGAGTATCCCCAGGAGCATGAGCAGGATGCCCATGTTAAAGAATTCACGGAGGTGGAGCTTCATTTTGTTGGTCCGTGGTGATGGTGGAGTTGGGATTCGGGAAGATGGTCGGCGCTACTGGCGAGACACGCGGCTGTGGAGCCGGCCACATAGTCTCGAAGGGGTTGCCGCGCCGCTGCAGGTAGGCGCTCGGGCCAGCCACCGGCTCCGCGAACACGAAGCCGAGGTACACGACGTTGCTCAAGATGCGCTGGTTGGTACCCGTGAGCAGGCCCTGCTGGAGGTTGTACTCATAGGAGCCCACCAGCGAGACGATGCGGCTCAAGCGATAGTTGAAACTCAGATCAGCCCGCCACAGGGTGGCGCGGGCCGTACCGATGGTGTCCGAGGACCAGCTGGGCTGGAAGCTGAACTCCAATCGGTCGCTGACGATGTAGTCCAGTTTCATCACCGCGCTGCGGGTGTCGGCCGGCTGGAACTCGCCGATCAGTGCCGCCTGGCTGCGGTTGTACTGCAGGGAGAAGGTGCCACTATCCAGCAACGAGGTGATGCCCACCCCATATTCAGCTGTGGTGACGCCTGCGGTCTGGCGCGGACCGGCATCGACGTTGAAAGTGGTGGTCGGCGACAGCAGATGGTTCCAACCGAGGGTCAACACCCGCGAATCAATCTGGTCGAAAGGCCCGAAGTCGTAGCGGCTGGCGGCGAAGTCCGCGTCCCAGGAATCCCGCGCCGTGAAACGATGCTCCAGCCCCAGGGTCCCGGTGTTGACGCTGGTCTCGGGAGCCGAGGCCAGGTCTTCCTGTTCGTACATGTAGCCCACCCGGCCGAAGGTGAGCTCATCGAACGAGTATCCCAGCGACGGCGCCACGGATTCATAGACCGCATGGGCACGGCCAAGCCCCAAGCTCAGCTGCGGGGAGAGTTCGGAAGGTGTCTCGGTGCTGGTGTAGTTGGCATCCAGCGCCAGGTTGAGGCGCTGCGTGGCCTGATAGCCTAAGTCCAACGCCCCGTTGCGACGCACCGTGTTGCCGTTCAGCTCGGGGTGGTGACGATAGCGCTCGGCATCGAAGGTGTAGAACCCAGCGAGCGTGAGAGCGTCGGTCCCGTAGCCGAACTCCAGCGCCGGGCTGATGCGCAGGATCTCGTCGGACTGCCTGTCGTTGGGACTCAGGAACAGGTTGTCGTCGTAGACCCCGCCGATGGCGATGGAGGGCGATATATAGTCGGCAGTGTCGGCCCGGGCCGGCGCGGCGACCGCGGCACCCACTAGCAACCATGCCGCCGGCGTGCGCCCGAGCGCATCACAGGCGCGGCGGACCGCCGCGGGTAGACTGGCAGCGGCGCTCACGCCAGCGCTACCAGTGTGCAGTCGATCTCGACCGCGAGGCTGCGACGCAGCATCTCGACGGATAGGACCAACAGACCTTTCTTTGATTCTTCTTTCACGAACACTCCTTGTACGTTGGCCAAGGGGCCGCTGATGATCCTCACGGATTGCCCTACCTTCAGGTAGGGATGGGGCATGCGCGGCAGGTCGGATTGGTTCACCCGACGGATCGCGTCGATCTCGCCGTCCGGCACGGTCGCAAGCTTGTCCCAGCGCTCACCTAGTATCCGTACCAGGCCGCGCGCCTTGCATATGTCTATGTAGCTCTTCTTATCTATGGCGTGACGGACGAAGAGATAGCCCGGGAACAGCGGTGCCCGGTAGAGGCAACGCGCCTGCCTGCGGCGCGACCATTTATCCACGGTCGGTAGCAGCACGTCGAAGCCGCCGGCGGCAAGCTGTTCGTAGACAGACTGCTCACAGTTGCTCTTGGTCCAGAGCACATGCCAGTGCGGCAGGGACGGCTCATCCATGGCGTCACGCAGGATCAATCCGGTATCGATGCTTGAATTGGACAAGGCTTCGCCCCTTCGGTCCTCAGCTTGAGGATCGTGAAGTCATCCCACCGTGAATGTCGTCTTCTGCTTTCATCTGCGTCCCGCTAAGTTCTTCTGCGGACCGGTGACGCGACGTCGAATCGACAAATTTACCGTGGTGCATTACCCCACGTATGTCGTAGCCATCCAATCGGGGAAACACCCACTTTGTCGATGGATAATCACTCGGCTCTCTAGTCGCAGACTTGACGTTCATATGTTCATCCCGATCGTCAACGAACCGGTATAGGTCCCGCGATGTGCGAATGGGTCGCGATATCCGCTGACGATATGGCCATCGATGTCCTCGCTCAGGACGTTGGCGAGCAAGGCCAGATGCGCATGCCAGCCGGCTCCGACCTTCGACAACACCGAAGCGGAGAGCCCGGTATGGGTCAAGGAGAGCAGCGTGCGACCTTGCCCGCCGGTGAGATTGAGATTCACGCAGCTCGCAGCTACCGGCGCATCGACGTTCCTGAACACGCTTCCTTCACGAGAAGCATCTATCCAGGAAAACGCGAGTCGCCGGCGTGGATCGAAGCAGCTGACCACGCCCCGCACCGTGACGCCGCTATTCGTCCGGACCAGGGCTTCATCCTTCTGGAAACGCAATTTCACGGTCCCACCCGCGCGCGGTTCGATGCTGCCTTCCGCGAGCCAGGCGCGCAGGCCCTCCGGCTCCGTCATGTGCCACCAGACCCAGTCGGCGTCACCCGGCAAGGTGCAATCGAAACTCACGGTATGGCTGTCGGTGATGAGTCCGAACTCGTTCATGGCGTTACCCTCACGTGGTTGGGTTGTGATCTGCGGATGACAGGTCGCCGTCTGGACTGGAGACAAGGAGTCAGGGCGGGCCCGTCGCTGCTTCCTTGCTGCGGCGGTAATAGCAGTTATGTCGGAGACACAGGGTCGCAGCTTCGCCCGTTGCCGGACATCGGGTAATCCCTTGAAAGGTGTGCAGGAATTCATGCAGTCCGAAAAACCGCGGATGGCAGGCCCGGCATGGGTGAAGACGCTGCTCCGAATACGGGTAATACCCGATTCGACCGGCCGCCACCCTGTCTTAAGGTCTACCCAAGACGCGACACTGTCGCGGGGAGTGCGCATATGCAGCCAATGGAAGGCATGCGGGAGACGACTGTACCTCTGTGGACGCAGAGGCCGCCCATGGTCCTGGACGACCTGCCGGGGCCGGTACTGAGACATTCCATCGGGGGCTATGCCCCGCCCCACCCCGAGACCCTCCGCGAATGGGATAGCTTGGCCGCGCGTCTGCGCGTGCTGCCCTATCAGCAGCCGGGTTGGACTCAGGCGTGGTGGAGAGCCTTCGGCCTGGGTGAACCCGAACTGCATACGCTGCGCCAAGACGGGCAACTCACTGCCCTCCTGCCCATGGTGCGTCGTAACAAGATCCTGGAATCGCCGGCCAACTATCACACGCCGGCTTTCAGCCTGTTGGCGGAGGACAAGCGGGGCGCCGCGGCGCTCGCACAGGCGCTGTTCAAGAGCGAGCCCACGCACCTCTCCATCACCTCCCTGGACCGGGAACATCAGACTCTGGATGCCTGCCTCGACGCCGCCGAAGAGGCCGGCTATCGCGTGGTGGTGCGGCCTTTCCTGCGCTCCCTCTACATCGACGTAGATGGAGACTGGCAGGCTTATGAGGCCGATCTCGGTGACAACCTGGTGCGCAACCTAAGGCGCGCGCGCCGGCAGTTGGACCGCGAGGGCCGCGTCTCGGTGGACGTGGTCACCGGCGGCGAGCAACTGGATGAATGCCTGCGCGAAGCCTTCCTGGTGGAGAACTCCAGCTGGAAAGGTGCTGCCGGCACCTCCATCCTCTCGGACCCGCGCACCCAACGTTTCTATACTGCCGTCGGCCGCTGGGCCGCCGAACGCGGGATATTGCGCTTGTCCATGCTGCGTGTGGACCGGCGCCCCCTCGCCATGTGCTTCGCACTCCAAGAGCATGGCGTCTGCCATCTGCTCAAGGCGGGCTATGACGCGGCCTATGGCCGGTATTCCCCCGGCAGCCTGCTGATGCAGGCCATGGTCCAGAGATGCTTCGAGGACCGTCTATCACGCATCGAGCTCAACGGCGACGCGGAACCTTACAAGCAGTCCTGGACCAAAGTCGCCCGCGAATATCAGCGCCTCGAGGCCTTCGCGCCTACCGTGGCGGGCCAGCTGGCCTGGGCTTCGTTCACTTACAGCCGCCCGGTGACCAGCCGCGTGCGTGCTGGCCTAGGGCTGTCGCCCCGGGATCATCGTCAATGACTCCATCCCATCCACTCTCGTCATGCCCGATAGGACCGGAAACTTCATGCACATCCAGACTCGGAACGACTCCGCACCCTCCCGCCTCCTGAACCTCGATCCTGACCTCTGCCGAGAGGCCATCGGACGCCGCGAGTTCACGATAAGGCACGCGCTCAAAGACCACCCCTTGCTGACACTGGAGGCGTTGGCGGTACTCGCCGATGCCCTCCCCTCTGGTGCCGTGGAACGTCATGTGGGCGATCAGCCGATAGTGCTGCCCGGAGGTGCGTCCCACCTCTCAGGCCGGCCTTCAGAGACGGTGCGTACCATCGCCAGCAACGGACGCTGGATGGTGATGTGGAACCTTGAGCAGATGCCTCCCTACAAGAGACTGCTGGATGAGGCCCTGGATGAGGCCGAGCCCCTGGTGCCGAAACGCGAGGAGGGCATGCTCCGCCGCGAGTGCTTCCTGTTCCTGTCCGCGCCCCACTCCGTTACGCCGGTGCATTTCGACCCCGAGCACAACTTCCTGCTGCAGATCCGCGGCACCAAGCACATGCACGTGGGACGCTTCCCTGATCGTGCCTGGGAGACCCGTGAGCTCGACCGCTATTACGACGGCGGACACCGCAACCTGGTGGAGGCGCCCCCCGCGTCGGAGACCTTCGTGATGACCCCGAGCGATGGTTGCTACATCTATCCCTGGGCGCCGCACTGGGTGCAGAACGGCCCGGAGGCCTCGATCTCCCTGTCCATCACCTTCCGCACCCGGCGCAGCCAGCGGCACGAGCAGGCCAGCATGTTCAATCGCCGCCTGCGCCGCCACGGCCTCGGCGTGCGCCCGGCCGGTGACTCCGAACACGTCGATCGCGCCAAAGCGGCGACGGTGGCATTGATGGGTTGGATGCGTCGCGGCGGCAAGCCGCAGCTAGGGCCACGCAACTACGGCTGAGGCATCAGGCCGGCGGGCGCCTGTTCACCAAGCCAGGCTGCGTCTTCTCGGAAGACATATAGGCAGGCATCGCGTCGTCGTCTTCCGCGTGACGCCGGTGCTTGGCCTGGTACATGACCTGGTCGGTCCGGGTCAGCAGCAGGGGCACGCTCTCGTTGGCGCTCGCTTCGCAGGCACCGGTGGAGACAGATAACGCCTGGCCCTCGATGCTCTGCTGCATCACCGCTGATTCGATGCGCTGCGCCACCTCTTCCGCCACCGGCAGGGTGGTCTGAGGCAGCAACACCGCAAATTCATCCCCTCCCAGGCGGTACACGATGTCGGACTTGCGCACGTGCAGGCGTGCAGCCAGGGCTATCCGGCGGATGGCTTCGTCGCCGGCGGGGTGACCATGGCGGTCGTTTATCGCCTTGAGGTGATCCACGTCGAAGAGGATCAGGCCATAAGGCTGTTGGTGGTTGATCTGTTCCTTCTTGAGCATGCGCGCATGCTCTTCGAAGGCGCGGCGATTCAGCAGGCTGGTGAGGGAATCCTCGCGGCTCTCGCGTATGGCCTGGTCGTATTGCCGGGCGTTCTGGATGGCGGAGCCCACCAGGTCTGCGAAGATCTGGATGGTGTCTTCATCCTCGCCATTGAATGCTTCTGCAGACAGCGCTGCCACGTGCAAAACGCCGCCGATGGCATGTTCTGCGCCGAAGAAGAACGGGGCGCTGACCGAGGCGCGGGCACCGCTCTTGGACGAGACGCGGCGCAGAGTGCCGTCGTCCATGTCAGCATCTGTGCTGCGCACCGCGCGCTTGAGCTTCACCGCATGGCTGGGCGCTCCGCCGTTCAGGGGCACTTCCAGCATGGCGAACCCCAGGGTACCCGCCGCGGACTTGGCGGTGAGACGCTGGTTCTCCATCATGAAGATGGTGGCACCATCGGCACGGGTCAGTCGCGCGCACTCCTCCGCCACCACGTCCATGACGGCCTGCAGGCTACCGGATACTGTGATGACCTTGCCGACGCTGGCGATGACCTCCAGCAGGCGCTCGCGGCTCACGCGCGTACCGGCGCGCGACTTGTAATGCATGGTGATGGGCTCAGTTCCTTGCATCTGCGGTCTCCTGCATGACGGACACCGGGATGCGTGTCTGGAGGGCTGGCTTCGCCTGGCCAGGTATGGTCACGATACGTTCATCGAGGGCATCGGCGATGAGCTGCTCACCCGCCACCGGCATGCCGTAGTAGAAACCTTGCCCCTCGTCACAGCCGAAATCCGTGAGCATGCGCACCTGGGTGCGGTTCTCCACGCCCTCCGCCAGCACACGGGCGTTCAGGCTGTGACCCAGTGCGATCACCGTCTTAATCAGTTCCTGGCTGTTGCGGTTCTCGGTCAGATCGGCGATGAAGGAACGGTCCACCTTCAGGCAGTCTATGGGGAAGCGCTGCAGATAACTCAGGGAGGAGTAGCCGGTGCCGAAATCGTCCAGCGCTACGCGCATCCCGGCTTGCTTCACCTGGCGCAACACCTGCATGGTGAGCTGCGGATCGCTCATGGCCAGGCTCTCGGTCAGTTCCAGTTCCAGCAGCGGCGCATAGATCCGGTTGGCGCCCAGGGCCTCGCCCACATCCTTCAAGAAGTCGCCCTTGTTGAACTGGGCATTGGACACGTTCACCGACACTGTCATAGCGGGCAGGCCGGCCCCGATCCATTGGCGCAAGAACGTCATGCTCTCCGCCAGCACCCACTTGCCGATATCGATGATGAGTCCGGAATCCTCCGCCACGCCGATGAACGCGGCTGGGGGCACCAAGCCACGGCGTGGATGGCGCCAGCGCAACAAGGCTTCCACGCCGCAGGTGGCACCCGTCAGCAGGCATACCCGGGGCTGGAAGTTCAGTTCCAATTCGCGCCTTTCCAGGGCCTTCTCCAGGTCCCGCTCCAGATTCACACGGCTGATCACTTGCTCGGCGATCTCAGCTTTGTACCAGCAACTGCGGTCAGGCCCTTCGCTGGTGGAACGGCGCATGGCGATGTTGGCGCGCGCCAACAGGTCTTCGGCGTTGGCGCCGTCTTCGGGGTAGGCGCACAAGCCTATGTTCAGGTTGAGGGTCACCGGTTCGCCCTGCACCATGAAGGTGCGCTTGCCGTTCTCCAGCATGCGCGCCACCATCGCCATGGCCTGGGCGCGGCTGTTGCTGCCGTGCACGTAGATGACGAAGACCGAAGGGCTCACGCAGCCCACATGGTCCTCGCTCTTAGCCAGCATGCGCAGGTAACGGCCGAACACGCCAAGCCATTGGTGCATGTTGCCGGAACCGAAGCGATGCACTAGATAGTCATAGCGGTCCACGCTCACGCTCACCACCACCGCCGGTTCCAGGGGCACACGCGTCTGCGCCAGCGTCACGTCCACGCGCCGGGTCCACTCATAGCGGCTCAGCAGTTTGGTGGAGGGATCATGCTGGGCCTGGTACAGCTCCTGCCGCATCTTCGCCTGCTGTAGGCGGTTGCGGCGCAGGAACCAGAGCGCGGCGGCGCCCGTGAGCAGCGCCACACAGGCGCCTTTGAGGGCCAGGAACCAGCCTAACCACTCAGTATCAGCTGCCAGCGAATAGATCAGCGCATCCGAGAGCGCGATCACCATGCCCGCCAACAGCGCGAATCCCAATGCCATCCTTGGCAGGGTCCGGGCCCGATCACTCCGGCCCGAAGACAGACTCGCATCCTTGCTTATGGTCTCCATCCCACGATTTCCTTCTTGCACCCAGCGTCAATCTATTGGGGCGCCAACGTCACAGGAATGGGGTAAACACCCCATTCAGCTTAAGTGAAAGACCCCAGCCCGCTGGACGGTCGAATTCGGCGGTCGAGCGGCAGCTTGATTTGACGAATGCCGGCACGGATGTGAAGCAGTTCACGTCTTGAGCGGCTTCGGGGAGCGTGGGAAGACGATTACATGGAGTGGGACATGTGCATGGCATGCCAGACGATGAATATCCCGACCATGGAGACGCAGGCGTCGGCCAGATAGATCCAGAAGAAGACCCTGAGCAACCCGCACTTGGTCCGGGACTGCATGTCACTCAGGTCCAGGTAGCCCTTGCTGAGAATGTATCGCCAGTACTTGAACAGGCGTTGCGGCTTGGACACCAGATGACCGGAGAGGTCGAAGACCGCCGGATGGGCCTGCTCCAGCTGCTGGAACCAACGCAAGCTGATGAAGATACCCGCCAGGTTCAGCGCCAGGAAGCTGAGATAGCAGACGACCCAGAATAGTTCGAAGATGCGCATGTAGTCTGAGAATGGCGGATTGTGAGGCCGGCGCCTTTATTGGGATGCCGGTGGCATCCCAATCGGCCGAACGCGAGGCAGGATGCCGAGCTGGAATAGCGCCAGGGATGGATGCGTTTTCAAGCCACTCGGCCATCCGTGAAGTTCTAAATGTGGCGGAGAGGGTGGGATTCGAACCCACGAACGGTTTCCCGTTGGCGGTTTTCAAGACCGCTGCCTTAAACCACTCGGCCACCTCTCCTAACGAAACAAATGAGAGAGCCGGTTTTCAAGACCGCTCGGCGCTTCGCGCCTCGCCTTAAACCACTCGGCCGCTCTATCCCATCAGAGTCGAGTCATCACGATTATATAACTGAGATGCCGCCCATGTAGGGATGCAGGGCGAAGGGCACGTGGATCCTGCCCTGCTCGTCCTGGAAGTTCTCCATGATGGCGATGAGCGCGCGGCCTACGGCCACGCCTGAACCATTCAGGGTGTGCAACAGCTCGGGCTTGCCGGTCTCAGGGTTGCGCCAGCGGGCCTGCATGCGGCGGGCCTGGAAGTCGGTGCAGTTGCTACAGGAGGATATCTCGCGGTAGCGGCCTTCGCTGGGCAACCAC
>Ga0265338_10010904_pt1 | contig 10575 bp, 7 predicted proteins | sample 42126metaG_FD_193579 | JGI IMG/M metagenome (GOLD analysis project Ga0265338, IMG submission 193579) | Rhizosphere microbial communities from Carex aquatilis grown in University of Washington, Seatle, WA, United States - 4-21-26 metaG | ecosystem: Host-associated > Plants > Roots > Rhizosphere >... | reverse complement strand
TCCCGGACCCCGACGAGGTGGGACGGGTTGGGCTTGTCGCGTGGAGCTCCTCCAAGAAGGTTGCCGTGGTCTAGGCCCTACAACGTGGCCCCGACCCGGCCCACCTCGGCGGGGAGGACCCCGCAGCGGCAGGACCCGCACAGCTTCCGTAGCGCCGCCTCGCTTTGATCCCCGCTCTCCCCTCGACGCCGAAATGTGACGAATCGTGAAAGGCGAGCGCCAGGCGAGCGCTCAGGCGTGCGCTAGGCGAACGACGCGGGAGATTCCTACGGACCGAAGATCGTGCTGCGGATCTCGGCCACGATCTGCGGGTGGTCGTCCGCGACGGTCAGGAACCGGCAGGCGACGTCGGTGTGGCGTTCGTCGCCGCCGCAGCAGCGCACCAGCGCGACCAGCAGAGTGCGCGGGCCGGCTTTGGTCCGCAGGTGCAGACGCATGTCACCGAACTGCGCGATGTCCAGCGGCACGCTGGTCGACACCAGGAAGCGCGCCCCCGTCGCCGAGATGTCGGTCAGGAGCACCGGCTCGGCGTAGCTCGCGCTCTCGAGGCGGCACATCACGCGCACGTAGCGGCGCGGCGCGCGCAGGTGCAGCTGCGGCGCCACCAACGTGATCAACTCGCGCCGCAGCTCTGCGCCGAGCGCGCTGGAAAGCGCGGCCGCCAGCACCGGGTAGCGCGTGTGGTCGCTCGCAGACGCGAGAACGCCTTCGACATCCTCGTGGAAGATCGGGGCGCCGTCACTGGAGCTCGTCATCGCCCCGTCATCGGCCGGTGGGCGGCGGACCTTGAGACGAGGTAGGAATGGGCCATGGATTTCCGTTCCGACAACGTCAGCGGCGTACATCCCGTCATCCTCGAGGCCATCATCGAGGCGAATCACGGAGCGGCGGCGGCGTACGGCGACGACGAGTGGACGCGGAGGCTCACGCGGCGCTTCGCCGAGCTGTTCGAGCGCCCCGTCACAGTGCTGCCGGTCGCGACCGGCACCGCCGCCAACGCGCTGGCGCTGGCGGCGTTCACGCCGCCGTGGGGCGCGGTCTACTGCCACGCCGGCGCGCACATCAACGTCGCCGAGTGCGGTGCGGCCGACTTCTACAGCGGCGGCGCGCGCCTCGTGCCGATCGACGGCGCGCACGGCAAGCTCGCGCCGGCGGCGGTCGAGGGCGCGATCCAGCGCGAGGGCGACGTGCACGCCAACCAGCCGGCGGCGATCTCGATCAGCCAGGCGACCGAGATCGGCACGGTCTATCGCATCGACGAGGTGGGGGCGCTCGCCGAGGCGGCGCACCGGCACCGGATGGTGCTGCACGTCGACGGCGCGCGCTTCGCTAACGCGCTGGTCGCGGCCGGGAAGAGCGCGGCCGAGCTGACCTGGAAGGCCGGCGTCGACCTGCTGTCGTTCGGAGCCACCAAGAACGGCTGCATGGCCGCCGAGGCGATCGTGCTGTTTCATCCCGAGCGCGCGAGCGAGCTCGCGTACCGGCGCAAGCGGGGCGGGCATCTGGTTTCGAAGTCGCGCTTCCTCGCCGCGCAGCTCGACGCCTATCTCACCGACGATCTCTGGCTGCGCAACGCGCGCCACGCCAACGCCGCAGCCCGACGCCTGGCCGCCGGGCTCGAACACGCGCTGGGCGTCGCCCCCGCCGAGCCCGTCGAGGTCAACGAGATCTTCATCGCGCTCGGCACGCCGGTCGCCTCGGCGCTGCGCGCCGCGGGCTTTCTCTTCCACGACTGGCCCGGTATCGGCGACGGCGGCGCGCGCCTGGTGACCAGCTTCGAGACCAGCGACGAGTCCGTCGACGCGTTCGTGGCGGCGGCAGCGCGCGAACGCCGCTGAGCTACGCCGCCGTCGTTGCGCGCGCGCCTCGGATGCCCAGCAGCGGCGCCAGGAACTTGCCGGTGTACGACGCCGGCACGCGCGCCACCTCTTCCGGCGTTCCCGCCGCGATCACCTGACCGCCCCCCGAGCCGCCCTCAGGACCGAGATCGATCACGTAGTCGGCGGTCTTGATCACGTCGAGGTTGTGCTCGATCACCAGCACCGTGTTGCCCGCCTCGCTCAACCGCCGCAGCACCGCCAGCAGCTTGCGCACGTCCTCGAAGTGCAGCCCGGTCGTCGGCTCGTCGAGCAGGTACAGCGTCTTGCCGGTGTCGCGCTTCGCCAGCTCGCGCGACAGCTTGATCCGCTGCGCCTCGCCGCCCGACAGCGTGGTCGCCGACTGCCCGAGCGCGATGTAGCCGAGCCCGACGTCCTCCAGCGTCTTGAGCACGCTCGTCAGCGTCCGGTGATGCTCGAACAGCGCGAACGCATCCGACACCGACGTGTCCAGCACCTCGGCGATCGTGCGGTCTTTCCACTTCACGCGCAGCGTCGCTTCGTTGTAGCGCTTGCCCCGGCAAACCTCGCAGGTGACGTAAACGTCGGGCAAGAAGTGCATCTCGACCCGCCGCACGCCGTCGCCCTCGCACGCCTCGCAACGCCCGCCCGCCACGTTGAACGAGAACCGCCCCGGCAGATAGCCGTAGGCACGCGCCTCTTGCGTGCCGGCAAAGATCTCGCGGATGGCGTCGAACGCCTTGGTGTACGTCGCCGGATTCGATCTCGGCGTGCGGCCGATCGGCTTCTGATCGATGTCGATCACCTTGTCGATCGCCTCGATGCCGGTCAGCGCGCGGTGCAGCCCGACGCGCTCGTGGCTGCCGAGCAACGCGCGCTTGAGCGCCGGGTGCAAGATGCCGTTGATCAGCGACGATTTGCCGGCGCCCGATACGCCGGTCACCGCGACGATCACGCCGAGCGGGAACTGCACGTCGATGTTCTTCAGATTGTGCTCACGAGCGCCCTTGACCGTGATGAAGCCGGTCGGCTTGCGCCGCACGCTCGGGATCTCGATGCGCTCCACGCCCGACAGAAAGCGCCCCGTCGGCGACGCCGGGTTGGCCTTGAGCGCCGCCGGTGTCCCCTGAGCCGACACGCGCCCGCCGTTTCGCCCGGCGCCCGGACCGAAGTCGACCACGTAGTCGGCCGCTTCGATCGTCTCGGCGTCGTGCTCGACGACGATCACGCTGTTGCCGAGATCGCGTAGCCGCCGCAGCGTCGCGATCAGCCGCAAATTGTCGCGCTGGTGCAGACCGATCGACGGCTCGTCGAGCACGTACATCACGCCCGACAGCTCCGACCCCAGCTGCGACGCCAGCCGGATGCGCTGCGCCTCTCCGCCCGACAGCGACGCCGCCGCGCGATCGAGCGTCAGGTACTCGAGCCCGACGTCGAGCAGGAAGCCGAGCCGCGCGTTCACCTCCTTCAGGATCTCGCCGGCGATCTGCGCGCGCGCGCCGCGCAGCCCCAGGTTCGAGAAGTAGCGGCTCGCCTCTCCGACGGTCATCGCGCTCACGTCGACGATGCTCTTGCCGGCGAGCACGACCGCGCGCGACTCCGGCCGCAGGCGGCGCCCCTCACACGCGCGGCACAGCGACTCGCGGAAGTAGCGGCCGTACCACTGGCGCGTGACCTCGGAGCTGGTCTCTTGCATGCGCTTCTTGATGGTGTTGACCACGCCCGCGAACTTCATCGCCCACGACCCGCTGCCGTGCTTGCCGTTCCAGGTCACCTCCATGCGCCGCTCGCCCGTGCCGTACAGCAGCACCTCGCGCTGGCGCGGCGTCAGGTTCTTCCACGGCTTGTCGAGCGGGATGCCGAACTCGCGCGACACCGCGGCGGCGACGTTCGCGGTCCAGCCGTGGTCGCGCCCGGTGCGGTCGCCCCACGGTTCGATCGCGCCGCCCCGGATCGTGAGATCCGCATTGGGGACGATCAGATCCGGATCGACCTCCAGGCTCGAGCCCAGCCCGTTGCAGTCGACGCACATGCCGAGCGGGCTGTTGAACGAGAACGACTGCGGCGACAGCTCGGGCAAGCCGACACCGCAGCTGGGACAGGCGCGCGCCTCGCTGTAGGCGCGCTCGCGCGGCTCACCGTCGACGGACACCAGGATGGAGCCGCCGCCCACCTTCACCGCCGCCTCGACCGAATCGGTCAAGCGGGCGCGATCCGACGGATCGATGGTCACGCGATCGATCACGATCTCGATGGTGTGCTTCTTTTTCTTGTCGAGCGCGGTGACCTCTTCCAGCCGCTGGATCAGGCCGTTGATGCGCACGCGCACGAAGCCGGCTTTGCGCGCCTCCTCGAACACCTCGCGGAACTCGCCCTTGCGGTTCTCGGCCTTGCGCGCCATCAGCACCGCCTTGGTGCGCGGCGGCAGCGTCAGCAGCTCCTCGACGATCTCCGCCGCCGAGCGCGCGGTCACCTCGCCGCCACACAGGTGGCAGCGCTGCTCGCCCGCGCGCGCGTAGAGCACGCGCAGGTAGTCGTAGATCTCGGTGACCGTGCCGACCGTCGAGCGCGGATTCGACGACGCCGACTTCTGCTCGATGGCGATCGTCGGCGACAGCCCGCGCAGCTGCTCGTACTTGGGCTTCTCCATCTGGCCCAGGAACTGGCGCGCGTACGACGACAGCGACTCGACGTAGCGGCGCTGCCCCTCGGCGTACAGCGTGTCGAACGCGAGCGATGACTTGCCCGAACCCGACACGCCCGTGAACACCACCAGCTGCCGTTTGGGCAGCCGCAGCTCGTCGATGTTCAGGTTGTGCTCGCGCGCGCCGCGCACGATGATGAACTCCGGCTCCTCCGCTCCCCGGCGCAGTTGTTCGTTCGAATTCGACGCGGGCGGGGTGTTTCTCACGGGGCGCAGAGTCTAGCGGACGCGCCGGCCCGGGGCACGGCGAAACGGCTGAGGCGCGGCCACCGACGAGCTTCGCGGCTGAGCGCTTTACGTCCAAACCCGGGCGACCTCCGTACCTGCCCTACGGAGGTATGGATGAGAACCGTTCTGACGCGCGCAGGAGTAGGAATCGTGTGCATTCTGATCGCTGGGTGCGATAGCGGAGGTGCGGGAGGGGAAACCGGGACGGGCGGCGAAATCGGAGACGGTGTGGGTGGAACCGTGGGCAACGGGAACCCGAACGGCAGCGCAGGCAACGGGAACCCGGACGGCAGCGTGGGCGGAACCGTCGGCGGGGTCGGCGGCACCTCAGCCGGTGCGGGCGGCGCCACGAGCGTCGCGACCGGCGGGAGCGGCGCAGGAGGAAGCGCGGGCGCCGGCACCGGCGGCACGACCACCGTCAACGGCAGCGGCGGGACGACCAACGGCAGCGGCGGGACGACCAAAGGCAGCGGCGGGACGACCAACGGCAGCGGCGGGACGACGACGGTGACGGGTGTGGGCGGCGCTCCGGCGATACCCTCGACCGCGGCGCTGGTTCCGCTCTACACCGACCCGAGCGACCCATCGTGGGCGGCGCTCGCCGCCGCGAAGACCGCGCACCTGAAGGTTCCGGTCTACGCTGTGATCAATCCCAACAATGGCCCGGGCGCGGCGGCCGACACGGGATACACCGCAGGCATCGGCAAGCTCCAGCTGGCCGGGGTCACCGTCGTTGGCTACGTGGCGACCGGCTACGGGGCGCGCAGCGTCGCCGTGATCGAGGCCGATATTGATCGCTGGAAATCGTTCTACCCCGGCATGCAGGGGATCTTCTTCGACGAGATGTCGGTCAGCCTGGGCGACGAGATGCTGTACAAGACCATCTCGCAGTACGCGAAATCGAAGGGGATGACGTTCACCGTCGGCAACCCTGGCATCGACACCACGCCGACCTTCGTGGGCACCACCGACGTCATCATGATCTACGAAGGTGCGGGCTTCCCCGCGACCAACACACTCTCGGGTTGGCACACCAGCTATCCGAAGACCAGCTTCGGCGTGTTCGCGTACGGCGTCCCGGCGCTGGACCACGCGCTGATCAAAGAGGCGCGCAACGACGTCGGGTACATCTACGTGAACACCGACGTGCTGCCCAATCCGTGGGACAGCGTCCCTTCATACTTGAGCGCTCTGTTCGCCGATCTCGAGTAGCGAACCGCGGGCGCGTCGGCGATCGCCGCTCACGCGCCCGCGACCACGATCGCGATCTTCCCGATCGTGCGCTCGGTGTCTATCAAGCGATGCCCCTCGGCGACCTCGGCGAGCGGCAGGCGATTGCCGACGTGCACGCGCAGCAGCCCGCGATCGACGAGCCGCGCGATCGCGGTCAGGATCGCGCCCTGGCGCGCCGGCTCGACGTCGTAGGCGACGCGCGTGCCCATGAATTCGTAGTGCACCGTGATGCTGCGATAGAGCAGCTCCCCCGCGAGCTCACCTGGATTCGAGGGCAGGATCGTCACCAGCTGGCCGCCCGGCGCCACGGACTTGATGCTGCGCTGGAAGGTCTCGCCCCCGACGGTGTCGAAGACCACGTCCGCGCCACGGCCACCGGTCAGCTCGCGCACGCGCGCGTCGAATTCGACCCGTCTGTAGTCGATCACCTCGTCGGCACGCACGACGTCGCGGCAGAACGCGATCGACTCCGGCCGCCCCGCCGTGGTGAGCACGCGGCAGCCGTGCAGGTGGGCGAGCTGGATCGCGATATGGCCGACACCACCGGCGCCGGCGTGAATCAGCACCGTCTGACCCGGTTGAATGCGCGCGCGTTCGTGAAGGGCCTCCCAGGCGGTCAGCGCCACCAGCGGCAGCGCCGCGGCGGTCGCGTGATCGACCGACGCCGGCTTGCGCGCCGACGCACGCGCGTCGAGGAGCACGTACTCGGCGTTGGCGCCCGGGCCGAACAGATTCGGGCAACCGAACACGTCGTCGCCCACGTTCCATCCGGTCACGTCGGGACCGCACGCCGTGACCACACCGCTCGTGTCGTAACCGAGCACCACCGGAAGCGTCCGAGCCCCGATGCGCCCGCGTATCTTGCTATCGACCGGGTTCACCGACGTCGCATGAACGGCGACCAGCAGCTGGTGCTTTCCAGGCACCGGAACCGGCAGCTCCTCGAGCTTGAGAACCTCGGGTCCCCCGATCTCACGGATTGTCACCGCTCGCATGCGCGAGATTCTGGTCCGTCCGCCCGCATATGCAACGCGACGCGATCGCGACATCCGGATCCGGCGCGGCGGACGTGTGCACGTGATGAGGCCGGAAGGCCGGGAGCAGCTGCCTGGCGCCGCTGTTGCTGCGCTGATGCCGATGACGACAAGACGGCGCACGGTGGCATGGTGTCTCGTGCTTGGGTTTTCGGTGGTCCTGGGCTGCCGCAACCAGGCGACGGGCGCTCGGTTCGCCTGCGGCGATGCCAGCTGCTCGGTCGACCTGGAGTTCTGCTTCGATCAGACCAACCCCCACGGCGGGGCCTCCGGCGCCAACGACGCTGGCGACCCGGTACAGATTCGTTCGTGCAAATCCTTCGGCGCTTGTAGCGCGCACGACTGTTCCTGCATTACCGCCTGCGGCTTTTGCATCAACGAGATGGATGGCGGCACGCTCGCCCTGTGCGGGCCGATTTGAGGCGGTCGCCGCGATCGCCTCAGCGCGTCGGGCCCATCATCGGCTCGGCGCCGGGCGCGCAGGTGGCGGTGACGCAAGTCAGCTGGTTCTGCAGGAACGACACACGGCGCGGGAGATCGACGATCGTGACCCAGCCCGAGGTGCTGGGCGCGGTCGGGCCGTTGTAGGGGATCACGTGGAAGATCGTGAAGCCCGCGCCCGCGGGCACCTCGGACGAGTGACAGCCAGCGCAGGTCTGGCCGGCGAACGCGTGGCGCAGCGGCTCGCTGGTCACGCTGGGGAATGCCCACGGAATCGGCGGATTCGCGGCCGAGGATTGCATGCCGAGCAACGTCGCCGGCAAGAACGCGAAGCCGGCCTGAACCAGCGCCGCGCTGCCGTTCAGGAAATCGGGCAGCGCGCCGTTCGTCATGTCGAGCGAGGCGTCGGGCGACTGGTCGACGGCGCTGACCACCAGCTCGCGCTGTCCGTGCACCGCATCCGGCAACGGCCGCAGCTGGCGCAGCTGGTAGGGCGCCGGGTTGCCGAACGCCTCGTTGATGCTGAGCGCGACCAGCGTGCTGCCGCGCGGGTTCTCGGCGGTGTCGGGCACCGTCGCCGTGCGCACCACCGCGTCGGTGATCGCCTGCAGCGCGGTGTTGTAGTCGGCGCCGAACGGGATTGCGCCCAGCGCATGGAACCGCGCGGCCCACGCCTGCCGGTTGGGCAATGCTCCGGTCGCCGGCAACGCATACGTCAGCATCAACGTGAATGATCGCCCTTGCGGGTTGAACTCTGGCGCGCCCGGAACGTCGTAGATGCCGTAGACGAAGCGCAGCTCGCCCTGCCCCGCCGCGTGCGCGTCGATGCCGTTGACGATCGCCAGCAACTGGAACGGCGCGCGCGTGATGTCGGGCAGCACCACGCCGTTCTCGATCACGGTTGGCCACTGCGATCGCAAGCGCGTCATGTCGCGCCCGGAGGCGACGATGTTATTGATGAAGTCGTTGACGTAGTTGTTGGGCGACGTGGTCGCCATCTGCTCGATGAGATAGCGAAAGCTCCAGGCGCCGTCGTTGGCGTTGCCCGCGCGCGCGTCGGCGAGCACCGTCGGATCCTGGATGAAGAGCTCGCGCGCCGGATCGATCGTGGGACCGGTTCCGCACGGAGGCGCGCAGTCGAAGCTCACCGCGGTGCCGGCGCTGCCGGCGGCGACGGCGACGCCGCTGGCGCCAGGTGGCGAGAAGGTCGCGCCCGCCTTGCTCAGCGCCACCGCGTAGGTTCCCGGCGCGACGCTCGGGAACTGGAACGCGCCGTTGGCGTCGCTGATCGCGGTGCGCTGCGAGGGCCCGGTCAGCGTCACCAGCACGCCGGCCACGCCCGAGCCGCGCACGGTGAACGTCGTGATGTCGGACATGGTTATGCGGCCGGCCATCACGCCGATCCCGGATTGGACGCCATCGCCGCCCGCTTCGCTCGCCCCGCTGTCGCCGGGTGATGGAACGTCGGGGGATGCGGCGTCGGGGGATGCCGCGTCGGCGTCGGGCGCGCGGTCGTCACCGGCATCGCGCGCGTCAATGGGGGCGGCGACATCGCCGCCGATGCCGTCGGCGCGATCCCCGGGCGCATCCGCGGGGCCGTCGCCTCCATCGCCGGCGCGTACGTCCGAAGATCCGATCGCGTCGCGCCCGTCCGGCGAGGCGTCAGCGGAAGACGAATCGCTCGAACCCGTATCGGCGCGCGTATCCGACGCGGCATCGACCTCTGCCGGCAGGCGGCCGATGATCATGCGCCGGCAGCCGCCGGCGACGCCGGCGAGCACCAACAGCGCGAGCAGCGGCGCGACGCACGTCGCTTCCGCGCGCGCGCGGCGTACGGTCACGGTGCCAGCTCCCGCCGCATGCGCGTCGCCTCGGCGTGGCGCTTCCCGTCGGGGCGCGCGAGATATTCATCGAATGCGCGCGCAGCCTCGGGCGTGCGCCCGAGCTTCGCGAGGCAGACCGCGCGCCAGAAGATCGCTTCGCCCCCGACGAGGTGCGCCGACTCCGCCAGCGCGTCGGCCGGCCGCGACAGGCGCACCAGCAATTCGACACGCGCGCCGGACGCCTCGAGGGCGAGCGCGCCACGAGGGAAGCGGCGCCGGTGTTCGGCCAGGGCGCGCTCCGCGCCGGCGAGATCACCTTTGACGTCGCGGCGGATGCGCGCGACCTCCATCAGCGCGAGCTCGCCGACCAACCCGGATCGTTCCGAGGCGTGCGTGAAACAGGCGAGCGCTCCGTCGGTGTCGCCGTCGCGGGTCAGCCGCGCGCAATCGGGATCGTCGGCGCCGGTCGCCGGTCGATTCTCGCCCGGAGGTTCCAGCACCGGCGCGTCGCTGGTCGCCGGCGCGGCGGCCGCCGCCACGCCCGTCGCCTCGTCGCGAGCGACGCCGTCGCCGCGCGGCGGCGCCGCTCGCGCACCCGACGACGACAGGTTGGTCCAGCGCTGCCCCGCGACCACCGTCGCCAGGAGCCGCCGCGACGACCACACCGCGAGCTTGCCGCTGTGCACGACCACCTCGACGGTCTCGCCGCGCGCGCGCACGCTGAATCGCCCCGGATCGGCCTGCAGCCGATACGACGCAACCTGCACCTCGACGCGCGACGGAGACGCCAACGCATCCATGAGCGCGGGCGCTGGACCGGCGCCGCCGCCGAACGAGCCGACGCCCGCGGCGGTCGCGCCCGCGGCGATGTCCAGATCGAGCCGGCCACGCAGCAGCGACACCACGCGGAAGGCCGGTGCCGACCCCGACTGCACCATCGCGGCGCCGCGCGGCGCGAGACGCGCGCGCACCCCCGCGGCCAGCCACGATCTCCCCGGCGCCAGCGCGACCGGAGGCCTGGCCCGTGCGGGCGCCGGCGCGGGATCGATGGAAGGCGCAGGCGCGACATCGACGGCGCGCGCGGACCCGCCGGCGACGGCGGGCGCGCGAGCGGCAAGCGGCGGAACGTCGTGCGCGAGCGGCGCGAGCGGCCGCGGGCGCACGATCAGCCAGAGCGCGAGCGCCGCCGTCGCGACCGCGCCGGCGCCCACCAGCCAGCGCCACCGAGCTCGGCGCGCGCGTTGACGCTCGAACCGCGCGCGTTCGGCGCCGCG
>Ga0265338_10010903_pt1 | contig 10576 bp, 7 predicted proteins | sample 42126metaG_FD_193579 | JGI IMG/M metagenome (GOLD analysis project Ga0265338, IMG submission 193579) | Rhizosphere microbial communities from Carex aquatilis grown in University of Washington, Seatle, WA, United States - 4-21-26 metaG | ecosystem: Host-associated > Plants > Roots > Rhizosphere >... | reverse complement strand
AGGCCGGAGTGAGGCTGATGCCGAACCCGCCGTACCCGTACAGGATGGTTGGCCGCGGTGCCGGCGGAAGGCTGTCCCGCGGCCCGTTATCCCCAGGACCTTCCTGAATCCTGCCCTCCGGCGCGGCGCTGAGGACCAGCATTCTGACCTCGGTGCCATCGGCGGACCGGTAGGTCAGCTGGCGGGTGTCCACTGCGGTGACCTGGACCGATCCGGGCGCTTGGGCCCAGGTCGTGACCTGCCCCGTGCGGGCGTCGTAGTGCAGGACGGACCCGGGCGTGGTGTGGTCGGTGTAGCCGAACCAGGCTTCGTGCCCGCCTTCCGGCCGTTCGGTGATGCCGCCCGTGCTGCCCAGCCGGCTGGGCCCGCCGGCGCCGCCGACGCCCGGCAGGCTCAGCGCGCCGACCCGCTCGCCGGTAGCCAGGTCGTGCACGGTGAGCTCGCTGATCGCATGCCGGGTCCAGGAGACGAGCAGCAGCGGCCGGTCCAGTTCCGCGCCGTCGAGGAAGGCGAAATCCGTCAGCACGGCCTCAGGATCCGCGCTGATCAGCTCTCGCCAGCCGTCGCGGCCCGGCTGGCCTGGATCGGTGACCGCAAGCCTGCCCCGGGGAGCGCCATCATCGGTGAACACGTAGAGCAGGCCGTCCCGGCCGGCGTGCAGGCCGGTCCGCGCGTCAACCCCCTCCTGGACGACGGTCAGGGCGGGGGCGCTGACCGGCGAGGCGGCGAGATCGGCCAGCCACAGGTCGCTGCGCGGCGAGGTCCCCTGGGTGGCCGAGATGACCAGCCACCGGCCGTCCCGGCTGACCGACACACCGTAGTAGTTGGTCTTCTCCCTCCCCTCGCCGAAGATGAGGACGTCCTCATCGGCTGGTGTGCCGACGGTGTGCAGGTACACCCGGCGGTGGTACTGCTCCTCGCCCGGCGGCACCGCCTCCGGCGGGAGCTTGCGCACGTAGTAGAACGCCTTGCCGCCGGGCAGCCAGGCGATGGGGGAGTAGCGGCTCCGGTCGATCGGGCCGTCCACCAGGTCGCCGGAGACGACGTCGATGACCCGCAGCGCCCATTCCTCGTCGCCGCCTTCCGATAGCTGGCAGGCGAGGAGCCGCCCCTCCGTGTCCGGCTGCCAGTAGTCGAGCGTGGTGGTGCCCGACGGGTCCAGCGACATGGGGTCGATGAGGGCCCGTTCCGGTTCACCTGGTGCCGCGGTCATCAGCACGGGGTGTTCCTGATCGGCGGCACGGCGCAGGAAGAACTGACGCTGCCCGCGCCACACGGGAGCGCTCACGTACCCGGCGCCCGTCAGCTCGCGGATCCGCTCGGCCAGCGCCGTCCGGCCCGGCAGTTGCGCGGCGTGCTCGCGCAGCAGCGCGTCCTGGGCTTCCAGCCAGGCCCGGCTCTCGTCGCTGGCCGGGTCTTCCAGCCAGCGGTAGGGGTCACTCACCGGATGGCCGAGTATGTTCTCGGTGAGGTCGAGGCGGCGCGCGTTCGGGTACATGGACCGCACTCTATGAGCGCCGCGCGACCGCGGGCACGCCGACCAGCGCCCGCTCGCGGCACCCCTCCGGCGGGCTCGGGCACCCTCCGGCCGGCTCGCGGCACCCCTCCGGCGGGCCACCGCGAACACGCCTCGCCACGCCGGCGCTATGGCCGACCGGGTGACGCCCGTTAGGCTGTCATTGGCACTGCGCACCAACCGGGAGGCGGGCGTGCGACGGGTACTGCTGCTCAACGTGACCTATGAGCCGTTGACGACGGTCGGCCTACGCCGCGCGGTCTGCCTCGTTCTGGGCGAGAAGGCCGAAGTTGTGCACGACGATGCGGAGGGCAACTTGCTCCGCTCCACCTCGGTCGTCCTGGCCATGCCCTCGGTCATCAGGCTGCGCCGCTATGTCCGGGTGCCGTACCGCAGCCGGGTCCCGCTGACCCGGGGTGCGCTGATGCGCAGGGACAACTACCAGTGCGCGTACTGCGGGCACCGGGCCGAGACCATCGACCATGTGCTGCCGAGGAGCCGGGGTGGCGCGCACACCTGGGAGAACTGCGTCGCCTCCTGCATGCGGTGCAACCACAGCAAGGCCGACCGCCTGGTCGAAGAGCTGGGCTGGACCATGCGCTGCGTCCCGGCCGTGCCGCGCGGCGCCCACTGGCGGCTGATCGGCGCGGCGCACGACGGTGATCCGCAATGGGCGGCCTACCTGGCGGAGTCAAGCGCCGCCTGACCTGACGCCCTAATCCTCCGCTGCGGCGGCAGCTGCGTGGGCGGCGTCCCAGCGCTGCTCGATCCGCCCGAAGCGCCAGACGGCCAGCGCCACGGCCCAGGTCAGGACGAACACGCCGACGATGACGAACCCGGCTTTGTTGATGTCGAAGCCCTGCATGAAGCCCAGGAACCCGCCGCCCGCGTGGACCTCCTGGCCGATCAGCCCCAGGATCTCGATGGTGCCGACGAACAGGGCGACGAACACTGACAGACCGGTGATGGTCAGGTTGTAGTACACCTTGCGGATCGGGCGGGCGAAGGCCCAGTCGTAGGCAAAGTTCATGAAGCAGCCGTCAGCGGTGTCGAACAGGCTCATCCCGGCCGCGAACAGGATCGGCAGCGACAGGACGGCGTAGAACGGCAGGCCGCTGACCACGGCCGTGCCCGCGAGGACCAGCAGCGCGACCTCGCTGGCGGTGTCGAAACCGAGTCCGAACAGCACGCCGATCGGGTACATCTTCCACGGCGCGTCCACCCGGCGGGCCAGCGGCCCGAAGAACCGGTTCATCAGCCCGCGCTTGTCCAGTTGCTCGTCAAGTTGCTGCTCGTTGTACTTGCCGGTGCGCATCTCCCGGAACACCTTCACGATGCCGAGCAGGATGACGAGGTTCATCGCGGCGATGATGTACAGGAAGGTTCCCGAGACCGTGGTGCCGATGACCCCGGTCATGGCGTGCAGTTGCGACCCGTTGTTCTTCACCTGCTCGTCCAGGGAGCGGATGCCGAAATTGAGCAGCAGCGCCAGCACGAAGACGACAGACGAGTGCCCGAGCGAGAAGAAGAATCCCACCGACAGCGGCCGCTGGCCGTCGTTGACGAGCTTGCGGGTGGTGTTGTCGATCGCCGCGATGTGGTCGGCGTCGAAAGCGTGCCGCATGCCGAGGGTGTAAGCGAGGATGCCGGTCCCGAACCCGAAAATCTCCGTCTTGCTGATGTGATAGTGACCGCTGACGGCGGCGGCCAGCATCACCCAGCCAGCCACGTTCAGCCCGACGACAGTCGCCGCCATGCCGCCGGTACGGACCCACTCGCCAGGCGTCAGCGCGGCACGGACCTGAGTCAGGCGCGTGCTCACTGCAGCCATCCGCGGGCCCCTTCCTCGGCTGTTCAGACCAGCGTCACTGTAACGAAAGATGCGAGGTAGTTGCAATAACGGATAGCCCGCAGGTGCTCCGGTGCGGCTAGAAGCGCGCCACACGGCGGCTCGCTGGAGCCGGTGCCACCGCCGGCCCGGCGGCGGTGGCGGTGGCGGCCCGGCCGTGCCGCGGGTTACCGTCAGGTAGCAGGCGGCATCCGGGGGCAGGCTGTCATCCGGAGCGGTGTCATCCGGAGCGGTGTCATCCGGAGCGGTGACATCCGGCAAGGAGGTGCGGCGATGCGGCGGGTCATCTTCACCCCCGAGCACGAGGCGTTCCGGGACATGGTGCGCTCGTTCATCAGCAAGGAGATCGCGCCGTACCACGAGCAGTGGGAGCGGGACGGGGTCGTCTCCCGGGAGGTGTGGCTGGCCGCTGGCCGGGCCGGCCTGCTCGGGATCGACATCGACGAGAAGTACGGCGGCGGCGGGGACCAGGATTACCGGTACTACCTGATCATGAACGAGGAGTTCGCCAGGGCGGGCGCCACGGGTCCGGGCTTCGCCGTGCACAACGACATCAATGGGCAGTACTTCAGCCGCCTGTGCACGCCCGGGCAGCGCGACCGCTGGCTCCCCGGGTACTGCTCCGGTGAGCTCATCACGGCCATCGCGATGAGCGAGCCGGGCGCTGGCAGTGACCTGCAGGGGATCCGCACCACGGCAGTCCGCGACGGCGGCCGCTACATCCTCAACGGCCAGAAGACCTTCATCTCCAACGGTCAGCTCTGCGACCTGGTGATCGTGGTGGCCCGGACCGATCCGGGGGCAGGCCACCAGGGCATCAGCCTGCTGGTGGTGGAGCGCGGCATGGCCGGCTTCGAGCGCGGCCGCAACCTGGACAAGATCGGGCTGCACGCCCAGGACACCTCGGAGCTGTTCTTCTCCGATGTCGCCGTCCCGGCGGAGAACCTGCTCGGCGAGGAAGGCGGCGGATTCGTCGCGCTGATGCGGAACCTGCCGCGGGAACGGGTCGCGATCGGCACGACAGCGCTCGCCGGTGCGGAGAAGGTGTTCGAGGACACGCTGGCCTACTGCAAGGAACGCCAGGCGTTCGGGCGGCCGATCGGCAGCTTCCAGCACAACCGGTTCGTGCTCGCCGAAATGGCCACCGAGCTGGCCGTGGCGCGGGAATTCACCGACCGCGCGGTCCTGGAGCACAACTCCGGCCAGCTGTCCAATGAGGACGCGTCCATGCTCAAGTGGTGGGACACCGAGCTGTGCAACCGGGTCATCGACCGGTGTGTCCAGCTCTACGGCGGCTACGGCTATATGCGCGAGTATCCGGTCGCCCGGGCGTTCGCGGACAGCAGGGTTCAGACGATCTTCGGCGGGACCACCGAGATCATGAAGGAGATCATCGGCCGCGGCCTCGGCGTCTAAACCGCGTGGCCTTGGCCCTGACTCACGATGCCGGGGCCTCCCAGAGGGCGCTGATGGGCACGGCGCGCACGATCAGACCTACGCTGTCTTGAGGGGGTTGTGCGCGACGATGCGGGCATATCCCCGCGCGGGGCGCCGGCCAGGCAACAGGGATGGAGCTGGACGTGGCGGAGCTGGACCGGGGGCTGGTGATTCCGGAGGGCGGATTCTGGCCGGCCCCGGAGATCCCGCAGCCCAACATCTACCCGATGGAGTGGCGGGTCGAGACAGACAAGCTGGTCGCGATCTACGAGAAGTCCAAGCTGGCCGCGTGGAACCCGGCTGACCTGCCGTGGGATGGCCTGCGCGCGGAAGACTTCAGCGCCGAGCAGCGGCTGGGCATCATGTACTGGTTCTCGGTGCTGGCCAACTTCGACGCCTCGGGACCCGCGGTGTTCGCCCGGGCCACCATCCACGCGTTCGAGCAGCACGAGGAGGACCCGGTCCGCAAGTGCTTCTTCTCCATCACCCGTGATGAGATGAACCACGAGGAGTGCTGCCAGCGCACCATCGCCAAGCTCTGGCCGGGTGGCCCGTTGGACTGGGCACCCGGCACCACCCTGGAGCGGGCCGCGCACAACAACATCGGCTGGCTGTACCACAACGGCGGCCGCTACTGGACCGGCTACAACAAGGCGGTCGGCAAGTACTCACTGGCTGTCTTGTTCACCAGCTTCATGATGGGCGAGATGGCGGCGTCCACCCTGTTCCGCGGGATGGCGACCAGCAGCACGCACCCGGTGTTCTCCGACATGTTCCACCGGATCGGCCGGGACGAATCGCGTCACCTGCAAATCTGCATGACCATCCTGGACAAGGAATGGCCGGGCCTCACCGACGACGTGAAGGAGCTGATCACCCGCCAGCTCCGGGCCGGGTTCATCTTCCTGTCCATGATCTTGTGGGAGCCGCCGGAGGCGGGCGGATTCTGGGAGCTGCCGCCCTACTTCCTGGCCAACCACCGGGTACTGATGGGCCATGCCCGCGAGGCCGGCCTCGGTGTGCTGTCCTACGACGAGCAGGCGGAGAACTGGCGGGTGGCGCTGGCCCGGGTCCGGGCCATCGTGACCCGATGGGGCATCGACTTCCCGGCCATCCCGGAACTGGACATCGAGGGCGTCGAAGTGAGCGACGACATCAACCCCGAGGACATCATCCCGGTGTTCTAGAGCCGGGTCCCTGGAGGGCCGCGATGGCCGGGCTGATAGCGCCGCCCTCTGTCAGTGGCGTGCGGCATCATGCTTGTCATGCTGTGGATTGACGTCGCTGAGCGCCGCCGGAGGCTGGGGGTCCGGCACGCGCTATGCCCGTCCTCCCGGTCAGCGGACCCGGTGCAGGCGGTCCGGCGGGTGGTGGCGCTGCACGCGACCGATCCGGCCTCGGTTTTCCTCGCCGCCTGGGCCCGGACCGACTCGGTCGCCCCCGCGGCCATCGCTGCGGCGCTGTACGAGGAGCGGACACTGGTCCGGATGCTCGGCATGCGGCGGACGATGTTCGTCGTGCCCACCGACCTGAGGCCGGTGATCGAGGAGTCCACCATGCCGCGGATCGCCGCCACGCAGCGGCGGCTGCTGGTCAAGCATCTGCGCGAACTCTCCAACGTCAGTGATCCCGAGCCCTGGCTGCAGGACGTGGAGCGCTCGGTGCTTGATGCCCTGGCCGCCCGCGGCGGGATGGCGACCGCCGGGCAGCTTTCCGCTGATGAGCCCCGGCTGTGCACGCAACTCGTGGTGGCCGAGGGCAAGCCGTACCAGGCCACCCAGAACATCACCAGCCGCGTCCTGCTGCTGCTCGGCGCGCAGGGCCACATCGTGCGCGGGCCTCCCACGGGCTCGCTGCTCTCGCAGCGGTATCAGTGGTCCCTGGCCGGGCAGTGGCTGCCGCCGGCCGGGGAGCTACCGCCGCCCGTCCAGGCCCGCGCGGAACTGGCCCGTCGCTGGCTGGCCGCGTTCGGCCCGGCGCCGCTCACCGACCTGCAGTGGTGGACCGGCTGGCCGAAGTCCGAGGTCGCCCGCGCCGCCGCGGACCTGGGCGCGCGCCAGGTGGACCTCGGCGGCGTGGTCGGCATGGCCTTGCCGGATGACCTCGACAGCACGCCCGACCCTGGGCCGTGGGTGGCGCTGCTGCCCGCACTGGACCCGACGGTGATGGGCTGGTCGGATCGCGGCTGGTTCCTGGGCGGCCACGGCAAAGCCCTGTTCGACCGTTCCGGCAACGTGGGGCCGACCGTCTGGCTGGACGGCAGGATCGTCGGCGGATGGGCGCAGCGCCGGGCCGGGCAGATCGCCATCCGGCTGCTGGAAGACGTCGGCGCGGACGCGGCCGCCATGGTCGATGCGGAAGCGGCCAGGCTCGGTGAATGGCTCGGGGCGCTGCGCGTCATCCCACGCTTCCGTACTCCGCTGGAGCGTGAGCTGTCGGCCTGACCGCCCGGCCGGCGCGGGCGTGATGCCCGCTTGCGCGCGCGCCGCGCCGCATTAATGGTTTGGGGTGCACGGAGAAAAGATGATGGGTTACCCTGCGTAACGCTTAGGTGATCCGGTGCGATTACCTATGTAGACGCGGTCGACATGGGTACCCCCGAGCTCATGTCGCCGCGTCTTTCAGCATGCTCGGGACGCGCGCCGGTTACCCCGGCGTGCCGCAGCCCGGTACCGTTCGGTGCATGACAGGAACCCAGCCAACGTCCGGGGGCCAGCCACCCGATGGTGCCAGGCAGTCCGCTGCGGCGCCGTTCGGCCGGATGCTGACCGCGATGATCACGCCACTGGCCGCAGACGGCGCGATGGACTACGACGGCGCCGCCCGCCTCGCCAGCTACCTGGTCGATGACATGCGCTGCGACGGCCTGGTGATCAGCGGGACCACCGGCGAGTCGCCGACCACCAGCGACGAGGAGAAGGCCAGGCTGCTGCGCGCGGTGCTCGGGGCGGTGGGGGACCGTGCCACGATCCTGGCCGGTGTGGGCACCAATGACACCGCGCACACCTGCGAACTCGCCCGGCAGGCGGAACAGGCGGGCGCGCACGGCCTGCTGGTGGTCACCCCGTACTACAACAAGCCTCCGCAGAACGGGCTTCTTGCGCATTTCACGTCCGTTGCCGACTCAACCGGGCTGCCGGTTCTGCTCTACGACATCCCCGGCCGTACCGGTGTCGCCATCGCGACGGAGACACTGGTCCGGCTGGCCGAGCACCCGCGCATCGCCGGGGTGAAAGACGCCAAGGATGACCCCGGCGCCGCGTCGTGGGTGATGGCCCGCACCGACCTGGCTTACTACTGCGGGACCGACATGCTGAACCTGCCCTGGCTGGCGATCGGTGCCGCCGGGTTCGTCAGTGTGGTGGGCCATGTGGTCGGGGACCGGCTGCACGAGATGATTGACGCATACGCGGCCGGCGACGTAGGCGCCGCGCTCGCCATCCACCGGAACCTGCTGCCCGTGTACACGGGGATGTTCCGCAACCAGGGAGTGATCATGACGAAGGCCGCTCTCGGCCTGCTCGGCCTGCCCGCAGGGCCGGTCCGCCCGCCGCTCGCCGACGCGACCGCCGCTGAGGTAGAGAAACTGCGCGAGGACCTGACCGCCGGCGGCGTGAAGTTCCAGGGGCCGGCATGACGGCCGCAGGCCGGTCCCGACCGGGCGGGACAGCCTGGTGAGCCATCCGCATCCTGAACTCGGCGCACCGCCGCCCCTGGCCGCTAGCGGCCTGCGGATCACCGGCCTGGGCGGGCTCGGCGAGATCGGCCGGAACATGACCGTGTTCGAGTACGGTGGCCGGCTGCTCATCGTGGACTGCGGTGTCCTGTTCCCCGAGCCGGACCAGCCGGGGATCGACCTGATCCTGCCGGACTTCTCCTCGCTGGAGGGGCGGCTGGAGCTGATCGACGCCGTGGTGCTCACGCACGCCCACGAGGACCACATCGGCGCGATCCCTTACCTGCTGCGCGAGCGCGCCGACATTCCCCTGGTCGGTTCCCGGCTCACCCTGGCCCTGATCCGCAGCAAGCTCACCGAGCACCGGATCAACCCCGTCACGGTCGAGGTCGCAGGGGGCGGGCACCAGTCGTTTGGTCCCTTTGGCCTGGAATTTTTCGCGGTGAACCACTCCATCCCCGATGCTCTCGCGGTCGCCATCACCACCCCGGCCGGAGTCGTCCTGCACACCGGCGATTTCAAGATGGACCAGCTCCCGCTGGACGGGCGGCTGACCGACCTGGGGGGCTTCGCGCGGATCGGCGCCAGCGGCGTGGACCTGCTGATGTCCGATTCCACCAATGCCGAGGTGCCGGGCATCGTGACCAACGAGCGCGACATCGCGCCGGTGCTGGCGCAGATCTTCGCCGGCGCCCAGCAGCGGATCATCGTGGCCTGTTTCGCCAGTCACGTGCACCGGGTGCAGCAGGTGCTCGACGCGGCCGCCGAGCACGGGCGCAAGGTCGCGTTCGTGGGCCGGTCCATGGTGCGGAACATGGGCGTCGCCCGGGATCTCGGCTACCTGCGGGTGCCGTCGGTCAAGGGTGGCCTGCTGGTGGATCCGCGCGAGGCGGAGGGGATGCCGGTCGATGAGATCGTGCTGATCTCCACCGGGTCGCAGGGCGAGCCGATGTCCGCGCTGTCCCGGATGGCCGGGCGGGACCACCCGATCAGGATCGCCGAGGGAGACACCGTCATCCTCGCCTCCTCGCTGATCCCGGGCAACGAGACCGCCGTCTACCGGGTCATCAACGAGCTCACCCGGTGGGGTGCGCGGGTCGCGCACAAGGGCAACGCGATGGTGCACGTGTCCGGGCACGCGCCCGCGGGCGAGCTGCTGTACGTGCTGAACCTGGTGCGGCCACGCAACTTCATGCCGGTGCACGGCGAATGGCGGCACCTGCGGGCGCACGCCCGCCTCGCCGAGCTCAGCGGGGTGCCCGCCGGCAACATCGTGATCGCCGAGGACGGCGTCGTGGTCGACCTGGTGAACGGGCGGGCCTCGGTGGTCGGCAAGGTGGCCTGCGGTTACGTCTACGTGGACGGCCTGTCCGTCGGCGAGGTGACCGAATCGTCGCTGAAAGACCGCCGGATCCTGGGCGAGGAGGGCTTCGTCTCGGTGGTCATCGTGGTGGACTCGACCACCGGCAAGCTGGTGGCCGGGCCGGAGATCCACGCGCGCGGCTCAGGCATCGACGAGGCCTCGTTCGACGCGGTGCGGCCGCGGCTGGATGAGGCGCTGGCCCGTGCCGCCGCCGACGACATCCACGACCCGCACCAGCTCGGCCAGCTGGTCCGCCGGACGGTCGGGAAGTGGGTCAACGAGAACTACCGCCGCCGCCCCATGATCATCCCCGTGGTGATCGAGGTCTGAGCGGAGATCAGGACCCGAGCGGATATCAGGGCCTGACCGGAGATCGGGGCCTGGCCAGCGATGTGAGCCTGCGCCCGGCCATCGCCGAGCTGGAGCGGATCGCGGCGGATCACTGGCGGGCCGGCGACCGGGCGGTGCTGGGGGAGTGGCTGCTCCGCGCCGCGGGCGGGTTCACCGGCCGGGCGAATTCAGCCCTGCCGCTCGGTGACCCGGGGATGCCCCTCGCCGAGGCGGTGGACGCGGTGGGCGCCTGGTACCAGTCCCGGGGCCTGCCTGCCATGATCGTGATCCCGGGGCCGCTGCGGGCGGCTGGCGCGGCGTCGCCAGCCCCCCCGTGGGGCCCGCTGGATGACCTGCTCGCGGCGCGGGGCTGGGCCATCCGGTCCGGTCCGGCGGTGGTGATGA
>Ga0265338_10010902_pt1 | contig 10577 bp, 13 predicted proteins | sample 42126metaG_FD_193579 | JGI IMG/M metagenome (GOLD analysis project Ga0265338, IMG submission 193579) | Rhizosphere microbial communities from Carex aquatilis grown in University of Washington, Seatle, WA, United States - 4-21-26 metaG | ecosystem: Host-associated > Plants > Roots > Rhizosphere... | reverse complement strand
CAAGTGTTAATGATCCTGCTAGCTGGGTGCATCTTGACCAGGCCAGAGCTGCATACTTAGACCACCGGGATAGATGGGATGGAATAGGCTTTATTCTGCTTGAAAGTATGGGCATTGTTGGCATTGACCTTGACCACTGTGTACAGGGAAACATTATAGATCCTACCCGCCAGATCCACCCGAAAGTATTGAGCTTCATAAACCTCTTTGGGGCAACATATGTAGAGTATTCACCAAGCGGCAGTGGCATACATATTCTTGTGAGGGGCAGTCTTCCAGGGGAACATAGAAAAGTAAAAAGAGTTGAGATGTACCAGGACAAGAGATATTTGACGTTCACAGGCCAGATGCTAGAGGGAGCCGGACATGAAATCCTGGAAAACCAGATCGGCCTTAATACAGCATATGATATGGTGTTTGCAAGACTCTTACAAAGAGAGAGACAAGCCGGAGGAGACAGAGCCAGGTCAGTAGTGATAAGCCCCCGATACCTGGAAAAATCAGATACAGAGATAATTGCAAAAGCTAGATCTGCAAAGAACGGCGCTTTATTCTCTAGCTTATATGATGGAGACACCAGTTCATACAGCAGTCCCAGTAATGCAGATTTAGCATTCTGTCGTCTGCTTGTATACTGGACGAATGGAAATAGAGAGCAAATGGAGCGGATATTTAGAAGTAGCGGTCTTTTCCGGGATAAATGGGACTCGCCCAGACCGGGCGGAACATACGGAAGTCAGACACTTGATAAAGCACTGGGTCAAAATACGAGGAGTTGACACCCCCTGTGTACTCTTTTACCTGCTTCTACTACAAAAGAGCTTGAGACCAAGACTTTCTTGTAAGAAAGACTTTTTACCCTTTGGGACGCGAAATCCAGAAATGAGAAGTAGTCCTACATTTTTTACCCTTCGGGAGGGGAAACCCTACCATTGTAGTCAAGCAGAGATTTTTACCTCTCTGGGAAAGTGATCCTCAAGATTTCCGGCAGGAAAAGATTTTTTACTTTTCAAGGCGGAACCCCACAACTTCAGACAGGCAGAGATTTTTACCCCTTTCGGGAGTCTTTTTTTGAGACATAAATAAGTAGGAAGAGGTAATTTCGAGGAGTTACTTGCTTATCGCCACCAATACTTGTGTAGTCTAAGACTTTTCGATAAAACACCCCTTCAATGACTGTGCCTTTTACTAATTTTGCCCGCTGTAGATCCTGCTTATGTCTATCCACAGCCCAGATCTCATGATACACCGGCTTTTCAGAGTCTTTAGGGTTGTCTTCGATGAGGTAGAACATAAGTGGACTGCTTCTTGCTGTTGGCACAACTAGGCGGGGAGCTGCATCAACTGTTCCTCTAATTTGAACCCGCACCCCTTCAGGAGTTCCCTCAACATCAATTGTTGATTGTGCGTACTCAACACCTTTTACTTTTCGAGTTGCCCCATTTTCAGAGATTTTCATCTCTTTAGGCCGAGGAGAGAGGATAGAAACTACCAGACCATCTTTGCTTATACTAATGTTTCCATGCTCAGGTTGTCCTACTACTCTGCAATTTATCAATATTCCCCCGTCTTTACCTGGGTTAAGTAATGCATCTCGACATTTCACGCTAGCTCCAGGAATGCTTACCATGACAAGCGGTGAACCTCCTCCTGGAGTCGCCTCATAATAATCTAATATTGTTTGTCCAAATTGATAGCGTCTCCCCTGCCCTAATTTTTCGCCGCCATCAACAAGGATAAAGGGTAGGGTTTCTATGGAATTTTCAGGATTTTCTTTCTCCATATCAGAAACATCTTATAAAACAAGACTAAAAGCAGCAACTCATTTTATATGAAAACACAGGGGGGTATATCTCCTGTATGGTATTTGCTCAGAAAAACCCTGCTTATTGCTATTCCTATCTTACGAAGCCAATTCATACCTATTTTTACTTTTCTATAGCTAACCATCAGTATTGCCAGCAAATAGTATTGAATTAACATAATTTATTGGTTACTATAGGTATGTATCACTTGCAAAAGTGATCTAAAAGAAAGAGAGGCCGGTTCTGCTGTAACAGAACCGACCCAATGCGAGCATGTAAGTCCTACCAAAGACCCGTTTATCATGCTCACTCTGCTATTTTTGGCATGTGTGAGCATCTGTGTCAAGAAAGGAAAGACACGATGCAGTTACAAGGCACATCCCCAGATCTTCAGATACACCATTATGGGGATAACTTCATTCCTGTTGTGCCAGTTGATACCGCTATTCATACCCCGGAACATCCTTTTTGTGAAGATGCAAGCTGCCCTTGCCACGATGACCCTGATGCCATTGCTATGGTCAACGAAGCCTATCAGGATGGTCTTATCACTGCTGACCATGCAAGCGATATTGTCAAAGGGATAATGCCGTGGTAATAGGGAACCCGCTCACGTATCTTGCAGAATGCGCTTCAGGACACCATAACTGGCTACAGACCTTACAGATTGGCGTATCTATCTGCTCTACCTGTGGCCTTTCTGCCTACTGTAAGAGATGCCCTGTACCCTGTATTCCAGCAGGAGCACCAATGCATCCATGTGCTTTTCATCGCCATGCCCCCTTATCTTTAAGTGATAGCCAGCGGGAGGCATCAGCAATAGGAAGGATAGCCAGATGAGCCAGGAGAGACAGAGGTATCACAGTATTCCGTTGAGGAAACAAGCCCCAAAGGGTACGGTGACTCAAAGGTCTGAAGTGCAAACGAGACCGCCAGATACAAATAGTTATGTATCAAGCGCTGTCATGCCAGTTAAGCCTACGGAGGACGGTTCCTTTCAGACTCGAATACCCAATAGTGCTTTTCGATACAGGGATACTGAAGGGCATGAGGTTATTCAGCAGGGCAGCAAACGGATTGTAATTCATCATGAAGCCAGGCAAAGAGGACATCGAGGGTTATTCGTATTCGGAGCTGGAGCAGCTATAGCGCTTCTTCTCTATGGAGCAATAAACCTGGGAACAGGCGTATGGACTCAACATCAGTTGGACGTACAGTATGGCTTTCCTCGAACGTGGCAAACAGATCAAGTCGTTGGATATGCGGATAATGCAGCTCATCCAACGCATTTCATTTTCGAGAACCTGAATACCCACATCATATTCATTGAGATACCAGGAGGTGATATAGCCAAGGCAAAAATTTACAGTGTTGAGGTTATTCACGGAAACGGCGCAGATGATACTCCGGTGACAGCCACATTTGCAGATGTTAATGGAGATAGCAAAATTGATGTGATCGTGAATATAGGCGACCAAAGCATTGTATACCTGAATACAGGAACAGGCTTTGCACCCCAGCAGTAAAAAGGGAATGTTTCAGAGCGGGAGGGATTAATACTCCCTCCCCCGGAGGAAATCATGTATCACGTAAAAGAGCTGGACATAGTAGAAGCAGATCCAGAAGAAGATATAGAAACACTGCATGTGTATGTCTATGACAAAGAGCCGAAAAAGCTTTTTTCTTTTCACTGGAGGAAGGAGACTCTTATTTCACGGTTTGTACAGTTTCTTGCTATTATCCTACTTGCTACGTTTTGTTTGCTGCCCAGCTCACCAATCTATATGATCCACACTATCACTGTCCCGGCGCATCTACTTCCTATCCAGACAGTAGAAGCAGTAGTTGCTATTATCCCGACAGGCATACAAAATTATCCTGCAACTACTGCTCAGGGCAGTTTGACTGTATACAACGGGTCATTTCTTGCTGAGACGCTACCGACAGGCTTTATTCTTACAGCAAAAAATGGCGTTGAAATTATCACTGACCAGGCGGTAACTATTCCACCGGCAAATCCCCCCTCTCTTGGGGTCATATCGGTTACTGCTCATGCGGTTGCTGCTGGGGAAAGCGGTAATATCTCTGCCTATGCTATCAATGAGACATACGGCAGCGCCTTATATATCAAAAACCTTGCTCCTTTTAGTGGAGGGATGGATGCATACAGGAAACAGTTTATACAGCCAGCAGACGTACAAAAAGCGCTGGATGCGGCGAGGCAGCAAGTACAGGTGAAACAATCCTTACAGAGGTCTCCAGGACTCTTACAAAAGCCCTGTACCCAGATAAGTAGCTCAAACAGTACAACGGTTTCTGTTACATGGCACTGCCAGTATGTAACCTACGCAGCTCCTAAAAACAGTACAGTACTCTTTGCTGTCGTTGCAGGAAATATGGTTGTGCTGCGAGTACGAACAATAATACTTCCTCAGTAAATACGAGCGATGAAGCATGTACCCAGATCTTTAAAAACTGAATAAGATCCTTTGAAGGAAGCTTGCAGGCCATTGTATGATAAGGGGAGCTAATCAGATGAATTCATCGTGAATTATGCCTAAATCTACGAATTAAGAGGTGTTTGTATGTCGCAAAGGGGAAATCTCCCTGTCACATATACGGTTGAGGATGTTGCAAAAATATTAAACAGATCTGTGCAAACTATCCGCAAGCTTATTAAAGATGGCGTGATCCCAGCGCCGAAAATTGGCGGCAGATACGTAATCAAAGCGGAGACGCTACAAAAGCTCTTAGACGGAGAGATTGATACTGGTGAAGAAGAGTAACCATCCTTACAATCAATAGCCCTAAAGGCGCTTATAGCCCCTCTAGGGCATACCCATAACGTGAGGGTGCATATCCGGCTATACTTCTGTAAAAGCACCCTCCATACTCATCCCCCGACCTCCCAATCAATATCAGAAATAGTTATCTCTTCTCTTCCTTTTGCTTTCAGTTCAGCATTCAGCACGTCTATGATGGAATAGGCCGTTTTCAGGTGTGGTTTGCTTCTCTTTTTCTCTATATCTACCAAAGCAGGAACGGATATCTTAGCGCTTTCTGCAAGTTTGTACTGCGAAATAGCAAGGCTTGCCCGAAGGTTCTTCAAGTCCGGTTTTTCGCTCATCTAAATGAAGCCTCTTTTCCTTGACAAAGTTAAGTGAAGTTAAGTATAGTTAAGCATACCACACTGTCACCCTATAGTTATTGTAAAACAGTACCCAGGAAGAAGGGAACACCTTTCGTGGAAGAAAATACTGATAATTCTAAGAAACAGGCTCTTATCTACACCAGAGCCGCAGCTTCAGATCAAGAGGAAACGCCTATCTCACTACGTGCGCAGATAGAACTCGCCAAAGTAGGCGGTAAACATGTCTTCATTGAAGAAACCATTCAAAAACTTCCAACCGAAGATAGCAAAGGCACAGAAGGAGAATAACTATGTCTGCTAATACAGCAAAAACGGCAGTCATTTATGCACGCACAGGAGTAATGCCAACCGCCACAGAAGCGGATCAGGCTTATAACTCCATTAAGACTCAGGTTGAGGATTGTACTGAGTATGCTAGGGCAAAGGGATATACAGTTGCAGAAGTGTTTTCTGAAGCCAAAGGAGTAAGCCCAGAGTCTAGCCTTACTGAACTAGAAAGAGCTATTGGGTTTGCTAAGAAAAAGGGGGTTGAGGTCTTTCTGTTCACATCTCCTGATAGAGTAAGCCGAGATCAGATGCACCTGAATATCCTTATCGAGAGGTTATACGCAGCCGGAATACAAGCTGAAAGTGTGCGTGTGTCTCTTACCATTCCTGTTGATTTGGGAGAGAACTTTGAGGGAGAGTAATAAGGAGCTGGAAAATTCGGTGTCTCTGTACAAATTATAGAGCTTTCATAAGCACCAAGGAAGGATATATCGATGGAAGAGCATCCAAATCAGCCCCAAAGAAAAGCTGCTATCTACGCAAGATCTGCAACTTCAGACCAAGAGGGGAAAACAACCTCGATTGAACTCCAGATTGCAGAATGCAGAGCGTATGCAGTAGAAAACGGTATTGCAGTTCTGGAAGATCACATCTACTGGGAAGTAGCTCCAGGTGATGATATCAAATGTAACCAGGAGCTTGTACGTCTTCTTGAAACAATGAAGCAGCACCTTATTGATGTAGTTTTAGTAAAGCAAGCAGATCGTATCTCCAGAAACCCTATATACGTTGGAGCTTTTCTTGAGGATGCTAAGAAGCTGAACATAGAGATCATCTCTATAACAGATCCTTTCCTAGAATTGGACTCTGAATACAAGATTGGTCAAATTCTAATGACCGAGATACATAAAGTAGAGCGCCAGAAGATAGAGGAAAGATCTAGGAGACGTGGCAGGAATGCCAAGAGAAAAGGAAATCCGCCCTTTGGATATTCCCAAACAGAAAACGGCCTTGTAGTAAATCCCCTGGAGGCAGAAATAGTAAAGCAGATTTTTACTGATAACCAGTAGTCAAAGAGATAAGGGACGAAACAATGACAATTAAAGAGTTTTCGCTTGAAAAACTTCTTTCGTTACATGGAAAGCGGGCAGCAATTTATGTCAGGGTAAGCACAGATGCTCAGGAAGCAGAAGGAACCAGCCTTGAGATACAAACAGAAAACTGTTTGGAGCTTGCTAAGAAAGCTGGGTTGGTAGTTGTAGAGATATTCCGGGAAGTTCTTACTGCTCGTGGTTATCGGGAACGCCCAGAGCTTACTAAGCTTCGCCAAATGGCTCGAAATGATGAAATTGACATCATTATCATTAATACCCTTGATCGACTTTCACGCAAGCAAGCCCATACAGCCGTACTTATTGATGAGATGGAACATATGGGAATTAAACTTTTGTGTGCTCTTGAAGATTATGATGAGACTACCGAAGGTCAGTTTATGCGCGCTGCAAAAGCTTTTGTGGCTGAAGTCGAAAGAGAAAAAATTTCACAACGTACCGAGTCAGGAAGAAAACGCAGGGTTCAGAACGGGAAAATTAATCCCGGCTGTAAAGCACCTTATGGTTACAAGTGGGAAACTAACAAAAAAGAGCGCTGTATCATTGATAAAGTAGAAGGCGTGGTAGTAGAGCGTATGGTTGATCTGTATCTCAATGAGAGGAAAGGATTAAAAGCTATCGCAGATATCCTTACTGCCGAAAAAATACCAACGCCAAGAGGAGGTCAAGGCTGGTATGACTCAACAATAAGAAGGATTTTTACCAATCCCACGTACATGGGAGCCGCTACCTCTTTTAAATGGGATACCAAGACTGATATCCCAGGTAAATATATTGGGAAGTTGAAACCTGTTGAAGAACAAATGAAGCTTCCTGAAGGAACATATCCACCAATCATAAGCGAAGTAGACTTTAAGCGCCTTCAGGAGCGTTTACAAACAAATGCGATTGACTCTTCCAGAAATAGCCGAAATTCAGACCATGCAGTTTTAAGAGCTGGTTTTATACGTTGTGGCTATTGTAAGAGAATTATGAATGCTGGATCAAACAATAGCCACTATGTAAAAGGTAAGTTGGAAACGCGTGAATACCGATGCAGGAATAAATATAGTGGTGCAATTGAACTCCGCTGCAAGCCAGCTCCTACAATCTCTATCAAACGGATAGATGCTGAAGTGTGGAATTATGTGGGGGAAATTGTTCAGGATTTTAGCCTTGTTGAAGAGGCGGTTAAGCTTCTGCGGGAACTCGTAAAAAATATATCCGAGGAGCATAACATTAAGAGCATTGAAAACAGTCTTCGGCTTGCCCGAATTAACCAGGATCAGCTCATTAAAGATCTGAAGGAAGTAGGTGCAGATGGACATCTTAAACTGAAAGGGCGGGCTATAGATCTTTTACTAGATGATATTCAAAAAACAGATGAATATCTAGCTAGCTTAGAGGAGGAGCGCAGGAAAATCATTGCAGGAGAAAAACGCTGGAATTCCATACAAGAAGACATTGACAAATTCCTGGAGTGGTGTTTAACTGCAAGAGAAACTTACGCAACCGCAACCGTTGAGGAAAAGCGGAGAGCACTTCGAGTTTTAGGTATCCAAGTATTCATTTGTCGGGAAGATGACCAGAGCAATAAGCGGTTTGATATTAAAGTGGGACTTCCTGATGTTCTTATAAGGCACAAATCTTGGATTTCGCCTTATAAGAACATAGATTTCCTGCTCCATAAGACCGCTGAAGGCTCCTTTATCAATCCGGCACTGATAGAAGGAGCAGTTAGGTGAACCTACAAAAGCAAATCCCAGTCTCACAAAAGCTACATGAGCTTGATAGCTTGTATTGTTCAGGATCAATTGCAGACTATGAAAACGCCTTAAAACTGGCAATCATGGATCTACAAGAAGTACTCCCAGATTGTACCATTGCTTACGCTGAAATTGCCACTACAGGAAGTGAACGCCAGGCACATGGAGGAATGCGTCATGTGCTGTTCCCGGAAGAGGGGAATGCATAATGAACGAACCGAATAAAACCTTCTTCAAGGCGTTTGCTTCATTAGTCTGGTATGACAAGTGCATTGAGTTTTTGTTTAGCTTTGTCGCAAAAACCAGTGAACCTCTGCTGGCAGCAGGCATAGTGTACAGCGCCGCAGATGTATTAAGTCATGGATCACTGGGAGGAGCTGATAAAAACCCTCTGTTTATTGGAGCTTTCGGCATAGCCCAGTCTCTTGCTATAGAGTCAAGCGGAGGAGTTGTCCTTGTATATGGCCTGCAATCGGTAAAAGAGAAGGATTTTGTAAAAGCATGGCTATACCTCACTCTTGCAACACTTCTAGCTGTTGTTGGAGGAGTCATGCTTTTTATGCAGCTTGCAGGCTGGACAGAGCAGGGCAATAGTCCTTTTATGCTCACCATGTTTGCTTTTCGCTCTTTAGTATCTGTAGGCTACATTTATCTATGCCGTACAAAGAGCATTCAGTTCAATGCTATACAGGCTGTAAGTGTACAGCAGCAGTCCCCTACTCCACCTGTACCAGCGCAGCCCTCTTTGACACTTGATGATGTACGTTTACTGATGGCTGAAATGCTGGCTCAAGTAAAAGCTACTGAAGTGCAATGCCTTGAAAACGAGCAGCCCTTACAGATTTCAGAGCGTACACGGTGTACAAAAAAGAAAGTTGAAGTAAGCGTTACCGAGGAGGAAACAGAAATTGCAGAGATACCTGAAAACTTCCAGCGAGTACAGGCTTTCCTTGCAGATAGACCTACAGCTAAAGTTCGAGACGTAGCAGGAGCCTTAGAAATAAGCCCTACTACAGCAAATAAATGGATGCACCGTGTAAGGGAAACACCATAGGATCATACATATAGAGCGCTGTAAAGGATCTGGCAACTGTCAGATCCTTTATGATTTTGTACAGTGTACAGATTTATTTAATAAGTCAGGAGTGTTTCTATCGTCATATCCCAAAAGCGTTCAGCTTCAAGGTTGTAGCCTACAAAGGCATTAGGTACTTCTCCTAATTTACGATGTACATCACAAACTGTTCTTCCTTTTGTCCACTCCCCTACTGTCTCTATCTCCACCCTGATAAGATCTCCCTTTATAATTGTTGGATCTATCACGGCAGCAACAGCGCAGGGATCATGTATCGGGGATGCTGGCAGATACGGATCTTTGGACTTCAGGAACTCACATAAATCAGCCGCCATATTCGCAACTGGACGGTTTTTAGAGCGTAGCCTGCTGAGTACATCATCAGTAGCCAAAGCCTGATGTGTTACTTCTAAAGGGCAAACCGTTATAGGCCGACCACATCCGAAAACAATAGCTGCTGCATGAGGATCGAAATAGATATTAAACTCAGCAGAAGAAGTTACATTACCCAGCCCGATAGCGCCTCCCATTAAAGATATTCCCTTGATCTTTGGAAGTATTGCAGGCTCTTTTCGTATTGCCACAGCAATATTTGTCAGGGGGCCAGTAGGAACCAACGTTATATCTCCATCTGATGCCAGAAGAGTCTGAATTAAAAAATCAACTGCATGGGTTTTTTGAGCCTGAATAAGAGGATCAGGAAGTTTAGCCCCGTCTAATCCCGACTCTCCATGTACATCTGCTGCATATTCAGGATTGATAAGTAAAGGTTCCTCCATCCCTCTAAAAACAGGAATGGATGTAAGACCCGCAAAGGAGCAAACTTTCAGAGCGTTGAGAGTAGTTTTATCAATAGATTGGTTCCCGGCGACTGTAGTTATGGCGAGGAGTTCAATTTCTGGATGATGGCCTGCTAAGAGGATTGCAATAGCATCATCATGTCCAGGATCACAATCAAGGATGATTTTATGCTTCACGGATATCTCTCCTTAGAACTATATGGATGATCTTAGGAAAGATTATATCACCAGGCTTAGTCGCTTTGGTTTGAGTTTACGCTGTCGGAGGCGTATACTCAAACACGTCTTGCTGCTATGTTGCAGACATGTTTTCGGGGCTTTCTGCTGGTGGCAGTTTGCCCCTTTTGCTTGTATGCTCTCTTCTGTCTACAGGTTTTTCTGTAGATATAGGATCAGCATTTTCAGCTTCGAGAGGTTCAAAGCTAAATGCTTCGTTCCTCTTAGTAATGTCTACTCCATTATCCAGAAGTATTCTTTTTGCCCAAGGCACTACCTCTTGGCGCAGCGTTTCAAATGAACCGTGTCCCCTTTGAAGTTCCCAGATTAAATGATGAAATCTGTCCATATCAAAGGGAATATCTGAAGCTTCTCTGGGTGTCTCCTGAGAGCTTTCTTGAAAGTA
>Ga0265338_10010901_pt1 | contig 10577 bp, 10 predicted proteins | sample 42126metaG_FD_193579 | JGI IMG/M metagenome (GOLD analysis project Ga0265338, IMG submission 193579) | Rhizosphere microbial communities from Carex aquatilis grown in University of Washington, Seatle, WA, United States - 4-21-26 metaG | ecosystem: Host-associated > Plants > Roots > Rhizosphere... | reverse complement strand
GTCCAAGGGGCCTAATGCGCCTGGAAAGGCCGCAAGGCCGACTTCGGCGCCTTTTCGGCGGAACTCCAGAACGGGTGGGGTTCGGTGTTCCTCGTGTCGCGCCAATCGGTTCCGCTGGACGAGACGCCTTCGGCCTACCTGGTGGTCACAACCCCGGTCAAGATGACCGGGGAGACCTTCGCGGAGGACCGCGGGCACCTCACCCAAGCCGGCGCTCCCCCGATCTTGGCCCAACAGGCGGAGGGCACCGTGGTCTTGAAACGGAAAACGGCGATCTCCCGGGTGACCGTGAGGCCGCTTTCGATGGGCGGCGTGCCGGGCAAGCCCCTGTCCCTCAAAACCGTTCCGGGGGGGATTTCCATCCCGATTTCCTCGGGCCGGTCCTTTGTCTATGAGGTGACGTTCAAATGATGGGGCCGCGATGAGCGGGAAGGCCTCAACGACCGTTTCCCCGCGCGGTTCGGGCCACGCGATGGCTTGGGCCTTGGGGATCCTGTTATTCATCCTGAACGCCGCCTTGGTGTCGCCCTTCCTGGGTTGGCAGGATTCGGGGGAATTCCTCGCCACCACGGCCTGCCTCGGCGTTTCCCACCCGGGCGGCCAGCCCCTCTACAACCTCCTGGGAAAACTCTTTCTCTTCCTACCTTTTGGGACTCCCGCCTGGGACCTCGGGTTGATGTCCTCGGCGGCGGCGGCCTTAGCGTCGGTCTTGTTGTTCTTCCTCATTCGACGGGTCACGGACCTTCCCGACACCTGGTCGGCGTTGTTGGTGATGGCCTGGAGCCTGAGCCAACCCTGGTGGAACCAAGCCGCGACCGTGGAAACCTACGCCTTAGGGTTGGTCCACACCCTCTTCGTGCTTTGGGCCTTCGACCAGGAGGGCGAGAAGCGCTGGCCCTTGACGGGCTTTGCCCTTGGGCTCGCGGCGCTTTACCGGCCGACCTTCCTGGTCGGGGGGCTGGCCCTTCCTCTCCTGTTCCTCGCCTCGAATCCGGGGGAACGACTCAAACGCTTCGCCTGGTTCACCTTTGCGTTTTTCACGGCGTCCCGGCTGGCTTGGTACCTGGCGATCCGCTCAAACGCCCCAGCGCCGATCCTGTTCGCGTCGTTGAACCACTTCCAGCCCCTCGTGAAGTACATCTTGGGGCTCAGCTATTCGAAGAACCTCGGCGGGGCGGGGTGGAACGGCGCATGGCTCATGTTGGGCCGTTTCGTGGCCAAGATGGGACAAGAACTGACCCCGGCCGGGTTGGGTTTGGCGGTCCTGGGGTTGTTCATCCTCGCGAAGGATTGGCGGAAACTCCCTTGGTTCGTCCCTTTGGCCCTCCTCTGGGCGCTGTTGGACTTGGGGCTTGTTTTGACCGTTCCATTCCCCATGCTGGAAAGCCACCAGGTGATCTGGCCCTACGCCGTGTCGGCGATCCCAGCGGCCGCGGGTTTGGCCTGGCTGCGCCGGCGTGCCCTCACCCAGGGGTTTTGGGACCGGTGGGGCCTTCCCTTGATGTCCCTTTGGGTCCTGCTCCAATGCGCCAACGCGGGGGACCTGTGGCTCAAACGTTCCGACCGGGCCGCGGAGGATTTCGCCCGGGACACCCTTTCGGTGATGAAGCCAGGCGCCCTCTATTTCGCCTCGGAGGACAACGATTATTTCCCGGTGATCGGGGTCCAGCAGGGTTACGGGATCCGGAAGGACGTCCAAATCGTTTCTCCGGTCTACTTGTCCGGTCCAACCCAGGACCGGTTGAGGGACGCCATCGCGGCCGGGGCGCCGGTTTACGTCACCAAGCTTGTCTCGGGGTTGGGCCGGGATTGGGTTTACATCCCCACGGGACCGCTCTACCAAGTGGCGAGGGCCCCCGTATGGATTCCGGTCACAGGGATGCGGCCGCCTCAGGTGGGCGGGTGGAAGGGCATCGCCTTGGCGGGCGCCGCGCCGGAACAGGGACGGATTCAGGCGGGTGGGGTCCTGAAGCTTCGTTATGAATGGCGCAAAACGGGTGGGGCGCCCTTGCCCCCCGACCTCCAAGTCGTGGTCTTGTTGGTCGACTCCGAGGGGAAGTACCCCCAAGTGGATGGCGGCCCTTGGCTCCATGACATCCATGATTGGCTGAATGACTGGGAGACCCCGGGTCGGATGAAGACTGGAAAAACCTACGCCTATGATCGCTGGTTGTTCGTCCCCTCGAATTTCCCCCCCGGTAAATACCGGGTGGCCGTGGGACTCCAAGTCCCCTTGCCGCCGAAGTCGGCGATTCCCAAGGCGGGGGGTGAGTTCTACGGGGACGGCACCTGGCAGGCCGCCTGGCGCGTGGCGGGGCGTGGGTCGTGGGATTCCACGATGCGGTTCGACACGGGATCGCCGGATGAGGTGAACCGTCTTTTGCCGGTGACGAGCCCGGGGGCCCTGGAAGGTCGCTTCATCCTGGCCGGGGAAGTGGAGATTGATCCGGCTGAATAATCGATTAGCCGGTAAGTGAGGAATAAATAATGGCCCTACTGGTCATAGTAATATTAGCGTTAGCATTTACGGTTATCCCGAGTTTGATATCAGCCTATATTGCCTTTTGGGTTTTCAAACTTCAAAAAAAGCCTGAAGGGCGTTTGAAATATAGTGCTCGTTTTACGACAATCACTTTGGGTCCTGTAGTGATCATGTTGCTCTTGCTTAAAATGAGTCCTTTTGGACCCTTGGACCCCACTTTTAATAAGCCGCTCGCGGTATTTGGATTATTCGTGGGATTGGTCACGGCGCTATGGTATGACCAGCCGACATATAAGTTGAACCCGCTCCGGACGTTTGGGGTACTAGCGCTCTATTTTTTGGTGATGGTTTCTGTCAAGGCACCCTTGGATTTGTTCTTCAAACCCTGGGCAAATCGCGGACCCTCTATGGAGGATACCTTACAACCGGGCGATTACATTTTGGCCCGGAACGACCCTTTTGGCCTTCAACAACCGTATCGCGGGGAACTGCTTATCTTCAAGTATCCCGGAGATCGAAAAGTCGGTTACATTAAACGATGCGTTGGTTTGCCGGGTGATGTGGTCGAGATCCGAAACAAGAGCTTTTATTTAAACGGTCAGAAGATGGAAGAATCCTACGTTAAACAAATTGATCCGATGTTCATAAAAACAAGGGACCAATACGGCCCGGTGACCATCACCGAAAACCACTATTTCATGTTGGGGGATAACCGCGACAATAGCGCGGATTCGCGATCTTGGGGTTTGCTGGAACGGAAGGATGTGATCGGGAAAGTTTGGTTCCGATACTGGCGGGGCCCGGAAAAACGCTTGGTTTGTGAGCCTGTCCAATAGTCCGTGCCGGGTGGAAATCCCGGCCGTCCTTTCCTACAATGCCGCCTCATCCAACAGAACCACCCAAGGAGCCTTTCCATGTCCGGTCCCCCAGCCCCAGGCCGTCCAGCTTCCGCCCCCTCAGGCGCCCCAGCCGGCGCCGCCGCCCCCCCGATGAAGCGCCAATACGTCAACTTCGCTTTCTTCAAGGTGGACGAGTCGTTCCGGGCCCTACCCGAGGCCCAACGCCAGGCCGCCAAGAGGAGCCTCGACCAAGCCGCCGAAACCTTCCGCAAGGACGGAATCCTGCTTTGCTACGCCATGACGGGCTTCCGGTCCGACGTGGACTTCATGCTTTGGCGCATCTCGTACGACGCCGACGCCATCCAAAACAACACCGGCGCCCTCAACCGCAGCGCCCTCGGCCCCTGGCTCCGTATGCCCTCCAGCTTCTTGGCCATGACCAAGCGCAGTGTCTACATCGACAAGCACAGCCACCCGGGCCAGGACGGCAACCGCCTCAACATCTACCCAGGCAACAACGGCAAGTACCTCTTCATCTACCCATTCCTGAAGACCCGCGAGTGGTACTTGCTGTCCAAGGAAGAGCGCCAGGAGATGATGGACGAGCATATCCGGGTGGGGAACCAATACCCTTCCGTCCGCCTGAACACCACCTATTCCTTCGGGTTGGACGACCAGGACTTCGTGGTGGCCTTCGAGAGCGACCTGCCTGAGGACTTCCTGGACCTGGTGATGGCGCTCCGGGAAACCAAGGCGTCCAAGTACACCCTGCGGGACACCCCATTCCGCATGGGCAAGCAGTGCTCGATCACCGAAGCCCTCGACCTGCTCGGGTAAGCCGAACCAAAATCCACCACGCCCCGCGCTCATTCTAAGCATCATTGACCGCGGGGCTGTCCCGCCTCCCTATCATGGAAAGCGGGCGGGACAGAGTCACGGGGACACGGAAGTGGAATGGTTAAACCAAAGGATCGGTTATGCGGAGTGTCGATGGGAGATGGCCGTCTTCCCCAATCGCCCGTATTCTGTGCCCCCGTCTTTTACACGCGTTTTTATGCTGTTGCCCTTCAAACTCTGCGGCTTTGTGTCTCTGTGGTGGATAATTGTTTAAGTAACTATTTTGCGCCACCGCCGTAATACCAAAGGGGATCCGTGCACCACGACGACGCGCAATGGGAGTCCTGGTCCCGGTTGATGGTCCGGGTCCAGGCGGGCGACGAGACCGCCTACCGGGTCCTGCTCGATGAGATCGGGCCGGTGCTCTATGCCTTCACCCGCAAGCGGGTGTTCAATCCCTCCCTGGTGGACGACGTCTACCAGGAGGTCCTGATGACCTTCCACAAGGCCCGCCACGCCTATGAGCCCTCCCGCCCCTTCGGCCCCTGGCTCTTCACGGTGGCCCGCAATTCACTCCTGGACGCCCTGGGAAAGAACCGGAAATTCGTGGAGCGGGAACTGCCGACCGAGAACCTCCCCGACCGGGCGAAAGAGCCCGAGGACCTGGGGTTGGACGACGGTTTGCTGATGGCCCTTCGGTCCCTGCCCGAGGCCAACCGCCGCGCGGTGGTCCTCCTGAAGATCAAGGGCTATTCGCTGGAGGAAGCCGCGCGCGAGATCGGGATCACCGTCTCGGCCATTAAGGTGAGGGCGCACCGGGGATATGTCCAACTGCGTCGGAAGCTCCTGGAGAAGGAAACCAAATGAAACGCCACTCGACGCCCCCCCCGAAGGGCGGGATGCCCACCCGCCACCAATCGATCGTCGGTGAACTGACCCGGGGCCTGAAACCCGTCCGCCCGGTTTGGCCCGCTTGGGTCCAGTGGCTGGTCTGGCTGGCCCAGGCGGTTGGGGTGACCGTCCTCGCCCTCACGTTCCTCCGGCCCCAGGATGGGCTCCGGGCCGTGCTGGCCGAGACGTCCCACAGCGCCTTCCTTTGCATGACTTTCCTGGCCTCCGCCCTGGCGGCCTGGGGCGCCATCGCGGTCAGCCTCCCTGGCCGGAGCCTGTCGCCTTGGACCAAGGTGGGCGTGGGGTCCCTCTTGGCGGGGTTGTTGGCGATTCCGCTCATCTTCTTTCCCATGGCGCAGGGCACTGGGAGCTTCTGGTCCGAACTGGGCGGCTGCTGCGGCTGCATCTACATCGGTACCGCCGTGGGGCTGGTGCCCTGGATCGGGATGGGATTCCTGCTCTCGAGGAACGCCTCATTCCACCCGGCCTGGACCGGGGCTTGGGCCGGCTCCTCGTCCTTCCTCTTGGGAACAGCGGTGATCCAGCTCCATTGCCCGTCCTGGGAGATGCACCACGTCATGGTGGGGCACCTCATGCCGGTGGCCTTGATGACCTTGTTGGCGACCTGGGCGGGAACGAAGTGGTTCGCCCGTTGGCGCCGATAGGCGCCAACGAGAGCAATGGAACAATGGAAAATAGGCCATTGCGGTCAATTCTCGATTTTCTATTCTCGGATTAGTGCTTGTGGTTCAGCCTTCGTATTTCATGGCGGTGGGGATGTAATGCGGGGAAGGCTTGAGGCCGGCCTTGAACGAGGCGGGCAGTTCCTCCTGCGCCTTGAAGCTGAACCCGGTCGGCATGAAGTACCCCGGGGTCTTGGTCAACAACCACAGTCCGCCGGAGGTGGCGTTGGCCACGTCCGGACCGGCGGCCTCCAGAAACGATTCTTTCCGCGACTGGTCGGCCACGTATTCCGTCAAGGCGTGGCCGATGCCGCGGCCCCGGAAATGGGACTCCACGTTCAGCCCCACCAGTTCCAGGCACTCGGGACGGGCCTTGAGGGCCAGGGCCCCGGCGTATTGACCGCCCACCTCCGCCACCCACCACTTCACCCCATCGATGGACCCAATCCGCTCGTCGTCCCCGGCCGGCGACTCCGAGATGCGCTGAAGGTCCTTCTTGGCGGCGGGACGGATGGAGAGGGGGTGGGCCAGGGCCCAAAGGTAGGCGTCGGCCAACCGGCCGCGGTATTCCAACCCGCCGTTCCCGGAGGCGATCATCCTCCGGTCCATCTCCTCCATCTCGTCCTGGGTGGCCCAACGGGCGTCCTTGACCTCTTTGTGGTCCGTGAAGGGGAGATCGGGCCCCTCGCCCGACGCGTCGAAGATATAGGACTCCCACCGGGTGACCTCGTCGCGGTGGGTGATGTCGAGGGTGATGTGGAGGAGGAACCGCTGGAGGGTGACATCGAGGCCGGTTTCCTCCTTGGCCTCCCGGAGGGCGCCCGCCTCACAGGTCTCGCCCGGTTTTACGCCGCCCGAGGGGGAGCGGAAGACCCCGGGGGGGTAGGAATGCTTGCTCATCAGGGCGAACCGGCCCTGGGGGTCCTGGATGAAAAGGGTGACGTCGTGGGACCGGTCCTGGCTGAGGGTCTTTTGGACCAATTGCCAGCCAAAGTCCTGGAACTCCTGGGTCATCCAGAGGTGGTAGGGTTGGCCCCACTGGTCCCGAAGACGGGGTAATTGCTCTCGGAGGAACAAGCCGGTATCCTGTGGCGGAATTTGAAAACCATTTTAACGAAGCGGACCGGAAGGGACAAACCTTTCCCGGCCGCGTCCATCCGGGTGAGAAGATGAAAACCTTCCGGTCCTTGATCCTGCTCGCGGGTTTGTCGGCTGGTCCGCTTTTCGCCGGCACCCAGGTGACGGCCACCTTCAAATCCCCAGGTTTGAAGCCGAATGGGCCGAACATCCAATTGAGCCTTCAGGGCACCCGCCTGAGGTTGGACCTCAAGGCGTTTCCCGTGGATGGGACCCTGCTCTACGACCGATCGACCGGCCTGCTGACCGTGGTGGACCATTACGCCAAAAGCTACGAGGAATTCGGGGCCGCCAAACGTTATTTCATGGGAAAGACCCTGCAGGTGGGTTTGGGGGTCTACGAAAGCCGGTTGGACAAGGCGCCGCAGCAGCAACGGGACGCCTGGGCCAAGCTCCGGAACACCGTCCGGGCGGTATTCGCTGCGGATTTCCAGGGCCCGACTGGGTCCGTCCGTTTGGCGGGGAAGACCGGGGCCCGGTACGAGTCCAACACCAACGCGGGCCAGTCCCTCTCCCTTACGGTGGCGCGTCCCGAGGACTTGGCCTTGGGCCAGGGGGAATGGGAAACCTGGAAGTCCTTCTGCGGCCTTCTTCGCGACAGCCTGGGTGGCGGGTTGACCTTTTTTGGCGCGGACCCGGATAAGCTCGTTTCTTGGCCGGGCGTCCCGGGTTTTCCCCTAGGGGCGGATTGGACCGACGGTTCCCAACAGCCATTTGATGTGAGAATTGAGACCGTGAAGACCAAGTCCCTCTCCGATGGCACTTTTGCTCCCCCCGTCGGGTACCAAGCCACCAGTTTAATGAATCTTCTTTAAATCCTTGTTTTATTGATTATTGGCCCATTTCAAGGCATTGATACTTGACTTATAAGTCTAGTATGCTGAATATTGACTCAAGAGCGCAGTTTAGCGAGGGATCCATGAAAGTAACCCCATTAGAAGAATACGGGATCCGGCTTTGCCTTCAATTGGCCCGGAAGGGTCCGGGAGGCTCCGGGACGATCCCGGAGCTCGCCAAAGCGGAGGCCCTGACCCCGGCTTACGCCGCCAAGACCCTGGCCTTGCTCCGCAAAGGGGGGCTGGTGACCAGCCTGAGGGGCCAAGCCGGCGGCTACCAACTGGCCCGGAGCGCCGACCAAATCACGGTCCACGACATCATGAACGTGATGGGCGGCAAGCTCTATACCACGGACTTTTGCGGCAAACACTCGGGCAACCACGACGAATGCGTCCACACCACGGACTGCTCGGTGAGGTCGCTCTGGAACGGCCTGGAGTTCTTCCTCAACGGCTTGTTGGCCCAGTACCGGCTGTCGGACCTGCAGGACCCGGCCCGCATGATGGAGATTTGGATCAAGAATTCCCCCGTGAAGGGGTCGTTGGAAATCGTCCAGAACTGACCGGGCCCCCCGGGTGAAAAGGTCGCCGAGCATGGAAACGGAAATCAAGAACGCCGAGATGGAAACCCTCACCCGAAACGACTATCAATTCGGGTTCAACCTGGACCTGGAGGCCGACGAGGCCCCGCCGGGCCTGAACGAGGACATCATCCGGTTCATCTCCCACAAGAAGAATGAGCCCGACTGGCTGTTGGACTGGCGCCTCAAGGCCTATCGCCTCTGGCTCAAGATGGTCGAGCCCAAATGGTCCATGGTCCATTACCCGGCCATCGACTACCAGGACATCTGCTATTACTCGGCGCCCAAGGCCAAACCCAAGAACCTGGGGGAGGTGGACCCGGAGATCCTGGCCATGTACGAGAAACTGGGGGTGCCCCTCCAGGAACGCGAGATCCTGTCGGGCGTGGCGGTGGACGCGGTATTGGACTCCGTCTCGGTGGGCACCACCTTCAAGGCCAAGCTGGGCGAGATGGGCATCATCTTTTGCTCCTTCTCGGAGGCCGTGCAGGAGCACCCGGACCTGGTGCGCAAGTACCTGGGCACCGTGGTGCCCATCAACGACAACTTCTTCGCGGCGCTCAACTCCGCCGTCTTCACCGACGGATCCTTCTGCTACATCCCGAAGGGCGTCCGATGCCCCATGGAACTGTCCACGTACTTCCGCATCAACGCCGCCAAAACCGGCCAGTTCGAGCGCACCCTGTTGATCGCCGACGAGGGGTCCTTCGTGAGCTACCTGGAGGGCTGCACGGCCCCCATGCGCGACGAGAACCAGCTCCACGCCGCGGTGGTGGAACTCATTTCCATGGAACGCGCCGAGATCAAGTATTCCACCGTGCAGAATTGGTACCCGGGCGACAAGGACGGCAAGGGCGGGGTGTACAACTTCGTGACCAAGCGCGGCGCCTGCCGTGGCTACCGGTCGAAGATCTCCTGGACCCAGGTGGAGACGGGCAGCGCCATCACCTGGAAGTACCCCTCCTGCATCCTTCAGGGGGAGGAGTCCGTGGGTGAGTTCTATTCCGTGGCGGTCGCCAACCATTGGCAACAGGCCGACACCGGCACCAAGATGATCCACCTGGGCAAGAACTCCAAGAGCACCATCATCTCCAAGGGCATCTCCGCGGGCCACGGCCAGAACACCTACCGGGGCATGGTGAAGATCCTGGGCGCCGCCGAGGGCGCCCGCAACTACACCCAGTGCGATTCCCTCCTGATGGGCGACAAGTGCGGGGCCCACACCGTGCCCTACGTCGAGGTGAAGAACCCCACGGCCAACGTCGAGCACGAGGCCACCACCTCCAAGATCGGCGAGGACCAGATCTTCTACTGCCGCCAGCGCGGCTTGTCGGGCGAGGACGCGGTCAACCTGATCGTGAACGGGTTCTGCAAGGAAGTGTTCAACAAGTTGCCCATGGAGTTCGCCGTCGAGGCTCAGAAGCTCCTGGGCGTGACGTTGGAAGGGTCGGTCGGATAGGAAAGGCAGCCATCGGCGGTCAGCTGTCAGCGGTCAGCTTAGACTTTTAAGCCGACAGCCGAGAGCCGACTGCCGACCGCTTTACTCCAGTAAGGGAGTCTCGAAATGCTAAGTATTAAGGGCTTAAAGGCTCGGGTGGACCAGAAGGAGATTTTGAAGGGCCTCGACCTCGAGATTGGGCCTGGGGAGATCCACGCCATCATGGGACCCAATGGGTCCGGCAAAAGTACCCTGGCCCACGTCCTGTCGGGGCGGGAGCCCTACCAGGTGACCGAAGGCTCCGTCACCTTTTTGGGCAAGGACCTCTTGGCCCTGGCGCCCGAGGAAAGGGCCCACGCGGGGCTTTTCCTGGCCTTCCAATACCCCATCGAGCTGCCCGGCGTGAACAATGCCTACTTCCTGCGGGCGGCCTACAACGCCCACCGCAAGGCCCTCGGCCTGGAAGAGCTGGACGCGGTGGATTTCCTGGCAGTGGCCAAGGAAAAACTGAAGATCCTCCAGATGGACGAGGCCTTCCTGAAGCGCCCGGTCAACTTGGGCTTCTCAGGCGGCGAAAAGAAGCGCAACGAGATCCTCCAGATGGCGGTGTTGGAACCCAAGCTTGCGGTGTTGGACGAGACCGACTCCGGCCTCGATATCGACGCGCTCCGCATCGTGTCGGGCGGCGTGAACGCCCTCAAGGCGAAGGACCGGTCGGTGCTCCTGATTACCCACTACCAGCGCCTACTCGACTACATCGTGCCTGACTTCGTCCATGTCCTGGCCGGCGGACGCATCGTGAAGTCCGGCGGCAAGGACCTGGCCCTGGAGCTGGAGGAAAAGGGCTACGGTT
>Ga0265338_10010900_pt1 | contig 10577 bp, 6 predicted proteins | sample 42126metaG_FD_193579 | JGI IMG/M metagenome (GOLD analysis project Ga0265338, IMG submission 193579) | Rhizosphere microbial communities from Carex aquatilis grown in University of Washington, Seatle, WA, United States - 4-21-26 metaG | ecosystem: Host-associated > Plants > Roots > Rhizosphere >... | reverse complement strand
CACACCGTGTCTTCGTGCCGCCCCCGTCAATTCCCAGATAGAAGGCCATCGCGCTAGTTCTAACACAGGTTCGGAGTTCGGCTCGGGGCGCGGAACATGCTTGTACAATGCAGCGAACCACAAGAACAGTGGCGACCAGTACGGCGACAAGGACGCAACGGGTGCACGATTGGGTTTGAATCGGATTGATCTGCTGATTATCGCTTTGTACCTGGCCGGGATCACGCTGTTCGGGCTTCGCTTCCGCAAGCGCCAGCGCACGATGCGAGACTACTTCCTGGCCGATCGCGATATTCCGTGGTGGGCCATTTCGCTCTCCATCGTCGCCGCGGAAACCAGCACCCTCACGATCATCAGCATTCCCGGCCTCGCCTACGATTCGAACCTGACGTTTCTCCAGGTAGTGATGGGATATGCCGTCGGCCGCGTCATTATCAGTTTTATCCTGCTGCCCCAGTATTTTCGAGGAGACCTCTACACCGCCTACCAGCTCATTGAGCGGCGCTTTGGACCTGCGCTACGCACCGTGACCGCTGGCTTGTTTCTGCTCACACGAGCGGCCGCCGAAGGCGTGCGTGTATATGCCGTGTCCATCGTCGTGTCGATCGCCTTGGGCACAGGTGAGATCACGTCCATCGCGATCATTACCTTACTCACTCTGATTTACACGTTTGAAGGCGGCCTCGCGGCCGTCATCTGGACCGATGTCGTGCAAACCTTCATCTACATCGGGGGAACGCTCGTTGGCCTTATCACCATTCTTCACCTCATTCCCGGTGGCTGGGATTCTGCCCACGCCATCGCCACGGGCCTGCACAAGTTCCAGGTGTTTGATCTCCCGGTTTCGGCGCAATGGCCGTTCCTGAATCTGATGAAACCGTACACACTCTGGGCTGGGATTATCGGCGGCGCATTCCTGACCACAGCGAGCCATGGGACCGATCAACTCATCGTGCAAAGGCTCCTCGCCGCCCGCAACCAGCGACAATCCATTCTGGCGTTGCTCTCGAGCGGCGTTGCCATCCTCTTTCAGTTCGGACTGTTTCTTTTCGTGGGCGTGATGCTGTTTGCTTACTACCAGGTTCCATCGTCGACGTTTGGCCGGGCCGACCGCATCTATCCCACCTTCATCGTGACCCACATGCCCCACGGAATCGCAGGTCTGCTGATCGCCGCCATTCTGGCTGCGGCCATGTCAAACCTGAGCGCCGCCCTCAATTCCCTATCGTCCAGTTCGATGATGGATTTCTACTTTCGCTTTCACCAGGAATCCGACGAGAAGAAACGTCTACGCATGGCGCGCATAGCAACCGTGCTATGGGCCTTGGTCCTGTTTGTACTCGCCGTGCTTGCGCTTCATCGTGTGGGCCGAGTCGTTGAAGTCGGCCTTCAAATCGCTTCCGTGGCCTACGGTGCCCTGCTTGGAGTCTTTCTCCTTGGTGTGTTGACCAGGCGCGCCAATCAGACGGGCGCAATCATTGGCATGATCTGCGGCTTGGGAATTGAACTCTACTTGTGGAAGTGGTCCCAGGTTCCGTTCACCTGGTGGGTCGCGATCGGGACCTGCATAACATTCAGCATCGGATATCTAGCGAGCCTGGCTCTGCAGGTAGAATCGGAGAAACCGGCCCTGCCATGACTTCCAAAGACACGCCCAGACCGGAACTGGCACGCGATCTCAAGCTTTCCCACGCCGGGGCCATCGTCGTGGGCACGATCATTGGCAGCGGAATCTTTCTCGTACCAAAAGAAATGATGCTGGCCGTTGGATCCGCCCGCATCGTCTATCTCGCATGGATCGTCGGCGGCCTCCTCTCGTTCTTTGGCGCCCTTACCTACGCAGAACTCGGAGCCATGAAACCGCAAGCCGGCGGCGAGTACGTGTATGTCCGCGACGCCTACGGCCCTCTGGCGGGCTTCCTCTACGGTTGGACCTGGTTTCTGATCGCCAAGCCTGCATCGATCGCCACCATCACAACCGGACTCGTGCGAACGCTGGGCACATTCCCGGTGTTCTCATTCTTCTCCCAGCCCTGTCTTTCCCTCTCATCCTCGTCGCACCCTTTCTCCGTCACGTACGGACAGTTCGTCGCAATCGCCGCCGCCATCTTCATCACATGGCTGAACTACATCGGCGTCCGCAAGGCCGGCGAATTTCAGTTTGTCTTCACGCTTCTGAAAGTTGCCATCATCCTCGCCATCGTCGCCGTGGGATTCTCCTACAAAGGCGGGACATGGGGGAACTTCGCCACCGAGTTCACGGGTGCAAAAGGCGGAATTGCCGGCTTCTTTGCCGCGCTGGTCGCTGCGCTCTGGGCTTATGACGGCTGGAACGATCTCAACATGGTCGCCGGTGAAATCCGGAATCCGCAGCGCAATATTCCTCTCTCCCTCATCTGGGGCGTGGCCACGGTAGGCGCTCTCTATGTTCTCGTCAACGCGGCTGTGCAGTATGTAATGCCGGCTGCTTCGGTAGCAGCATCCGAGCGTCCCGCGGCCGATGCCGTGGCCATGGTCCTCGGACACGCCGGCGCCAGCCTCGTTTCCATCGGTATCGCAGTTTCCATGCTCGTTACTTTGAATGGCACCATTATGAGTGGTGCGCGTGTGCCCTTCGCTATGTCGCGCGATGGATATTTCTTCAAAGCCATTGCGGAAGTTCACCCGCGCTTCCGCACTCCATCCGTGTCCCTCGTCGTGCAGTGCGCTTTAGGAATCGTGCTGCTTCTTGTGGGAGGCAGCTTCCGCCAATTCTTCTCTTTAGCAATTTTCGCGGAATGGCTCTTTTACATGATTGCCGGCAGTACCGTCTTTGTATTTCGCCAACGCGATCCAAATGCGGACCGCCCGTACCGTGTTCTCGGATATCCCGTCGTTCCTGCCGTGTTTGTTGCAGTCTCTGCCGCGCTTCTTTATTACACCTTCACGGACAATCTGCTGTTTTCCGCCTACGGATCGCTCGCCATTCTGGCTGGCGTTCCAGTCTTCTATTTCTTCGCCCATCGGCGCCGCTCGGTACCGAAGTAACGGGTAATCAAGTTAGCGCGTCAAGGTGGTTACCAAAGGACACGCGCAGGCGACACGTTTACCCCCTCCTCAAACTCCCCTAAGGTGAAGACTCCAAACCTGAGCAACCCCCCCTTGCTGGGTCCCCTATTGGAGTCTAAGGAATGGCTACGTCCAATCGCGAATTTCAACTCGGTCTGCTGCCTGAAAAGAAGTGGGACTGGCGCACTTTCGTAGCGAGCTACGGGATTGTCTCGGCACTCATCCTGTTTCTCATCTGCTTCGGAATCATCATGCCCGACACGCTGCGAATCATGCCCAATTACCACGTAACGGAGCTGATTCCACGGCCGTCCCTGAACCCCGAACCTTTACCCAAGCCGAAGCCTCTGCCGGTGCGCGCCAAGTTGCTGCCGCCCGACCCAGTCTTCCAGGCACCCAAGCTGGTGGTGCCGCATGAGATTCGCGCGCCCAAGCCACAGCCTCAGGAAATCGAGCCGCCCAAAGTGGCCATGGCGAACTTTGCCCCGGCTGTGCTGAAACCAATTTCCGGAGGAGCCCGTCCGGTCCTGATTCACACCGGCGAGTTTCAAGGGAGCTCGGTAACGCCCACCGTGAACGCTCCGATCAACAAGGTGCAGACGGGCGGTTTCGGCGATCCGAATGGGTTGAAACCGAGTGAGAACAGCAAACCAAATGGCAAACTGATCGCCGCCGCTGCGGGATCATTTGACATGCCCGTCGGGCCCGGCCAAGGTAATGGCTCCGGCGGTGCCAAAGGGATTAAGGGTACTGTCGCCAGCGCCGACTTCGGCAATGGCGTCGCTACGCCGGGGCGCGGCGATGGACGGAGCAGCGGCCGCGGCAACGCCGGGGTCCAGACTTCAGGGTTCGGAACGCAGGAAGTCGCCCAGAACACACCCCATGTTCAGCGCGTGGATGCTGGACCGGCCTCTACTGCCGTCGAGATCACCTTCAAGCCAAATCCGGTCTATACCCAGGAAGCAAGGGAGCTGAAACTGGAAGGCGAGGTGCTGTTAGAAGTAGAATTCTCAGCAACCGGACAATTACACGTACATCGGGTGGCACGCGGACTTGGTCATGGGTTAGACGAAGCCGCCATTGCCGCCGCCAACAAGATGCGTTTCAAGCCCGCGATGCGGAACGGGCAACCTGTGGACTCGACAGCAATTGTGCACGTAGTTTTTCAAATGGCTTATTGAAACTGGAGATCAAGAGTTATGCGCTCTACAAAGTGGTTGGTTCTGGCTCTGCTTGCTGTGACGCTAACGGCGGCTGCCCAACAGTCGGCGCCCGCGCCGCAGAATTCGCAGCCCGCTCAAAAAACTCAAGCTTCGCCCGCCCAGGCTCAGTCCAATCTCGCTCCGCCCACCACGATGGACCAGGTGGTCGATCGCGTGATCATGCGCGAGCAGGCCTTGGTTAAGTTCCTGGCGCCGCGCACTCCTATCGTTGAGACCTATCTCCAGGACCTGACCCAGGATCCGCAACTCGGCCCGGTTCCCCAGAGCGATCACTATTTCCTCGGCCGCATGGATCTTAGCGATTCCATCGACCGCTCCGATTACCTCTCGGAAAAGAACGGCAAGGACAAAGGCGACGAAGGCATGGAAAAGCGTCTTCTCGGCGGCTTCACCAAAATGTTCAAGTTCCAGTACCAGCCCCTCGGCTTTTCCTGGATGATCTATGCCGACCGCAACGACTTTGACCGCCAACACTACGACTTCCGTTATGCTCGCCGCGAGTTCCTCGGCGATGTTCGTTGCCTTGTGTTCGATATCACTCCGAAGAAAGACGCGGGCCGTGGACGCTTCTTGGGCCGCATCTGGGTTGAGGATCAGGACTTCAGCATCGTGCGTCTGAACGGCACTTACGCCCACCCTTCGCGCAACACTTATTACTTCCACATGGACAGCTGGCGCCTGAACCTGATTCCCGGTTACTGGGTGCCTTCCTACATCTACAGCGAAGAAGGTGACTTCACCGCTGGCGCCAAAAACAAGATTGCCTTCAAGTCGCAAACCCGTATGTGGGGTTACAACCTGAAGTCCGGTACGGCCAACGATGAACTGACGCAGATTCGTGTCGACAGCGTGAAAGATGACACACCGTCCGCGCAGGACGCTTCTCCTCTCGCCGCCGAACGCGAGTGGCAGCAACAGGCAGAAGACAACGTTGTCGAGCGCCTTGAGCGCGCAGGTTTGCTCGCGCCTGAAGGTGACGTCGACAAGATTCTCCAGACTGTCGTCAACAACATTGAAATCACCAATAACATCGAACTGCCGCGGCCGGTCCGCACCCGCGTGCTGACCACTTCGCCTCTCGAAACATTTAGCGTTGGCAATACGATTGTCGTCAGCCGTGGCTTGATCGACACGCTTCCCGATGAGGGCAGCCTGGCTATGGTCCTCTCGCACGAACTGGCCCACATCGTCCTCGGTCACAACCTGGGCAGCCAGTATGCATTCAATGACCGCATGCTGTTCTCCGACGAGGGAACTTTCGCTAACCTCGGCTTCAAGCACATTCCGGAAGAGGAAACCGCCGCCGACAAGAAAGCCGTTGAATTGCTGAAGGCTTCTCCCTACGCGCAGAAACTAGACTCCGCTGGATTGTTCCTCAAGGCCCTGCAGGTACGCGCTCCGCAACTGACCGCCTTGCTCCAGGCTCACTTGGGCAACAGCATGGCGGAAAACGGTACCGTCACCCGGATGGCAGCTCTGGCCGCCCCGGCTCCCGCATTAGATTGGAACAAACTCGACCAGATCGCCGCTCTTCCGTTGGGCGGACGCGTCAAACTGAACCCGTGGGATGACAAGGTCGAAATGGTGAAGGCACAGCCGGTTGCAATTACTTCGGCGCGCGACAAAATGCCGTTCGAGGTGACGCCGTTCTTCCCGCGTCTCTCTCGTTATAACCCGGCCAATGATCCCGCAGCCGCCCCGACAACCGGAGGCCCAACCACCGCGAACGCCAATCCAAACCCCGCCAACTAAGACGGCTTACAAGTTGATAGAAGCGCAGGCTGGAACCGGAAGAAATTCCGGGCTTCCAGCCTGTGTTGTTTAGCGCTCCGCGCCACCTGCGACCGCCAATAGTAAAAGCGCCGGAACCCGCCCCCGACGCCGCTTTTCATTTTCCGCCCAATCCTATGAAAACTTTGCTAGGATGGTCACCCCGCGCGCCTTGCGCTTGCCGTAACACCCCCAGGAGGGTTTGAATGATCAGTGGTTCGACTCAGCCGAAGAACTGTGCGTTCACAGTTCACAGAAACTCACGCTTCTTGTCCAAAGCTCTTGTTTCCACTGTACTGGTGGTAATGGTGCTTTCCGTCACTTCATTGGCACAAACCGTCACCAGGCTCAAAAATCAACCTCCCGATGGCGCCCAGCTCACGTTCCAGTTGACCGATGGATCCGTGCTCGCGCAGGGTTACGGCGATTCCGACTGGTGGAAACTTACACCTGACAATACCGGAAGCTATGTCAATGGAACTTGGACACAAGTTGCCAGCCTTCCTGCTGGCTACTCTCCCGAGGCTTTCGCCTCCGCCGTCCTTGCAGACGGGCGAGTCGTGATTGTCGGCGGCGAATATAACTTCCTCAACTTCACGCTCACCAACCTCGGAGCGATCTACGACCCAATCGCCAATACCTGGACATCCCTGGCTCCGCCCAAAACTTGGAAATATATCGGCGACTCGCCCGCGCTCGTCCTGCCGAACGGAAACTTCGTAGTCGGCAATAAGCTCACCAAACAACTGCGTCAATTGAATCCCAAGACTCTGAAGTGGACTTCCCTCCCGCCCAAAGGCAAGAAAGACTTCGATGCCGAGGAAGGCTGGACACTGCTGGCCGACGGCACCTTCTTGACGGCCGACGTCAAGAGCGCCCCAAACTCCGAAATTTACTCGACTGTTCTAAAACAGTGGAAAACGGCTGGCAGCACCATCGTCGACCTCCACTCGCCTTCACCTTTCGGTTGCATTCAGTACGGACCGAACGGTTCCCTTTGCTACTACCCGCCTGGGGAAATCGGCCCGTCAATTCTGCGTCCTGATGGCACCGTCTTGGTGACTGGTTCCTATACGAGCACGGGAAGTGGCGCCGGGAACACCGCCGTCTATGACAGCTTGACGTCCAAGTGGACCGTCGGCCCGACCTTTCCGAATGGCGACAATGCCGGCGATTCCTTCGCCGCTCTGCTGACGGACGGCACTGTGCTGGTCGAAGGCGATTCCGGGACTTCGTACGTGTTCGACGGCAACACTCTGACTCCTGGACCGCGCACGCCAGGTTCTCTGATGGTGCTGCCGAATGGTCAAGTTCTGGTCTCTGGCGGCCCGACCGAAGTCTACACTGGAAAAGGAACCTACCAGACATCCTGGCAGCCGGCGATCTCCACTTTTCCCTCAACCGTAACCCGCGGATCCACGTATCCGATCTCCGGTACCCAGTTCAACGGATTGTCGCAGGCCGCCGCATTCGGCGACGAATACCAGACGGCCACCAACTACCCCCTGGTCCGGATTACCAATAACAAAACGAGTCACGTGTTTTATGCGCGAACCCACGACCACAGCACCATGGGAGTCGCCACCGGATCAGCCACCGTGTCCACGAACTTCGATGTGCCGGCAGCCGCGGAAACAGGCGCCAGCACTCTCGTCGTCGTAGCCAACGGGATTCCGTCAAACCCCGTCTCGATCACGGTTCAATAGGAATCACGAACCTTTTGCGATGCCCTCATGGCTCCAATACCCCGGAGCGATGAGGGCATTTTTCTTTTTGGAAGCATCGCGCCGGCGCTAGTTTAGAAGTGGCCTCTCAGATCGGCGAACCGGTCAACCACCAGAAGGTGCTGTTGCGGGGGTGCACTCGCAAGCTCTTCGTGTTCCAGTATCCAGGTATTGTCGTGCGGTACGAATACCGCATGTAGCCCAGCCGCGAGTGCCGGGTTGATGTCTGATTTCGGGCTGTTGCCCACCATCCACGTCTCGTCAACCGCCAGCGCATACTTGGAAATTACCGAACGGTAGGTCTCTTCGTCTTTTTCCGCCACAATTTCAACCGCCGCAAAATATTCTCTCAGTCCCGATCGTTCCACCTTGCCCGCCTGCTCCGCCGGATTTCCCTTCGTCATCATGAGGATGTGATGGCGCTGGCTAAGGTATTGCAGTGTCTCCGGAACGCCCGGAATCACCTCGACCGGATGGTCGGCAATCTGATGGGCAAAACTCCGAATGCGCTCATGGAGTTCGGGCGTCACTGGGTCGGTCGAGAGTTTCTCAAACGTCTCCACCAGCGAGTGCGCGAAGCTGTGCAAGCCATAGCCGTGTTTCACGATGGAATCGCGCTCCACGTCGTTCAGTACCAGTCGCACCTGTTCGGCGGAATACTCGCGATGGTTGAGGAAAGTAATAAAGCTTGCGATGGCGCGTTCGAAGTAGACATTGTTCTCCCAGAGCGTGTCGTCCGCATCAATCAGCAGAGTCTGGGGATTTTCTCCTTGCATGAAATCATGATAACGGCTCCGGCCCGCGCGACGCCTTTGATAAGATCGTTAAGAATGAAAAAATATCCATTCCTGTTTTTAGCTGTTGTTTTATTCGCGAATCCAATCTCAGCGCAATCAAAGAAAACCCGCTTTATGACTGGCTCTGCCTCAAAGGCCGGCGCTCCCGTCAATTTGCATGTCGTCCCCGACATCGCCGAGCGTGTACGCAAGTTCCGTCGCGTCCAAATGCCCTTCCAGACGGCTGGTTTGAGCCCTCGCGACCTCCAACTGGTTCGCGAACTCGTCCAAGCCTGCACCTACCTCGAGAGCATTTACTGGCGGCAGAGCGACCCCGACGCTCTCACTCTGTACCAGTCGCTCGCATCCAGCAAGAGTCCGCGTGACGCGCAACTTCGCCGCTACCTCTGGATCAACGCTTCCCGGTTCGACTTGATTAACAACAACAAGCCCTTTGTCGGAACAGACCCCATGCCGCCCGGTCGCGGATTCTATCCCGCCAATCTCACCCACGCTCAGGTCGATCAATACGTCAAAGACCATCCGGACCAGCGCGCCGCCATCTACAACCAGTTTTCCATCGTCCGCTGGCAGAACGGAAAACTTGAAGCAGTTCCTTACCACATCGCCTATCGCACTTTTCTCGAACCGGCTGCCAAAGCTTTACGCGAGGCGGCCACACTGACCAGCGATCCCGCATTCGCCAATTTCCTCCGCCTGCGTGCCGATGCACTTCTCAGTGACGATTATTTCGCCAGCGACCTTGCCTGGCTCGAACTCAAAAATCCCAAGTTCGACATTGTCTTCGCTCCCTACGAAACATACATGGACGATTTGTTGGGAATCAAAGGCTCGTACGGCGCGGCCGTCATGGTTCGCAACGACCGCGAGAGCAAGAAGCTCGATCTCTTCGCAAAGTATGTCGCCGATATTCAGGACGCTCTGCCTCTCGCCGCCGAAGACCGCCCTTCCAAGCATGGACTTCAAACGCCGATGGAGGTCATGGACACCCCGTTCCGCGCCGGCGACCTGACCCATGGATACCAGGCCGTCGCCGATAATCTCCCCAACGATCCCCGCGTGCACGAGCAGAAAGGCAGCAAAAAACTTTTCTTCAAGAACTTCATGGACGCTCGCGTGACCTATGTTGTCTTGCCCGTAGCGCGCAGGTTGATGGAACCCGGCCAGGCGTCAAAAGTTACTGGAGAGGGCTATCTGCTCGCCACGATTCTGCACGAGATTTGTCATGGACTCGGTCCGGCCTTCGCGCGCACCTCTGCGGGAAAGGTCGATATCCGCGAATCCATCGGCCCCGCCTTTAGCGGTCTGGAAGAAGCCAAGGCCGACGTCGCCGGTATGTTCGCCCTGCAATGGCTGGTAGACCACGGCGTGCTGCCCAAGGAGAAGCTTGAGGAGTATTACGCCTCCTACGTCGGCGGCCTGTTCCGCACTGTTCGTTTCGGCATCGCCGAAGCCCACGGCCAGGCAGAGATGATGGAATTCAACTATTTACTGGAGCGCGGCGCGGTGACCCGTAATGGCCAGGGCCGCTATGTGATCAGCTATGAGAAGATTCCCGCCGCGATCGCAGACCTGGCAAAAGAACTTCTGGAAATCGAGGCCACCGGCGACCGCTCACGCGCAGAGAACTGGTTTCACAAATATAACCAGATGCCGGACGAACTGAAAACGGCTCTCAAAGCGACATCCGACATCCCCGTGGACATCGACCCGGTATATTCATTTCCAGAAAAGGTCAAGTGACCTCAAAGAGGCTAGCAGCTAGCAGCTGATTTTCTACACCCACTCCACTCGCGGTGTAATGGGAATAATCCCTGCCTTGTGACCCATGTCCAGCAGGCGCCGCACGGCCTCCCTGCCATCATCGCCATAGTCGAGCGTTCGCTCGTTGACGTACATGCCGACAAACTTATCGGCCAGTTGCGTGTCGAGATCGCGCGCGAACTGCATGGCGTAGGATAACGCTTCTTCCCGATGATCGATAGCGTACTGAATGCTCTCGCGCAAGGCCTGTG
>Ga0265338_10010899_pt1 | contig 10578 bp, 11 predicted proteins | sample 42126metaG_FD_193579 | JGI IMG/M metagenome (GOLD analysis project Ga0265338, IMG submission 193579) | Rhizosphere microbial communities from Carex aquatilis grown in University of Washington, Seatle, WA, United States - 4-21-26 metaG | ecosystem: Host-associated > Plants > Roots > Rhizosphere... | reverse complement strand
TCCCTTGATTAAAATCTCTAAGATCATAAGCGATGTCACGATGTCTTTAGACTCGTGACGCCCCTTCCTTGATTTTTAAATCAAAATTATACTTGGGGACACCGCTATGCCTTTAGGTTCGCGGTGCCTTTTCCTATCTATTCATTAAACATGAGTTTGCTAAGGTTTTGATGAGTATTCTGTAAGAAGGATTTAAGAAAAAAGCTCAACTTTGTGGTGGAAGTACATTTTTAACCGCTTCTTTTCCGTGATGAGTCAACAAATTATGGATTAACGTCGCGGCTCTTTCCTTCTGTTCTCCTTCAACATATTCATCCAACAATTTCTTGATATGAATTCCTCTCTGGGAAATAATATCGCTATAAAGATGCGCGCTTTTTCTGACAGTCCGTTTTCCCGTCACAGCATCAACGTGGACTATTCCAAATTCCTGACGATATCCTTCAAGCCATTCCAAATTATCTACCGTTGACCAAACCAAATATTGTCTGATATCAACTCCCAACTGAATCGCCTGCCAAATCGCGACCAAATGAACAAGAAGATAAAATCCTCGATGCAAGTCACGCCTGTCTGCAATGCCGTTTTCGGTGATGATGATCGGCTTGTGATATCGCTTTGAAAGAAACTGCAATAGTTCAAGGAAAAAACCCGGAACAATCGGTGCGCCAAGATCGCTTACATAGGCATGCGGTTTTCTCACCTCTCCAAAAAGAATCGTCCGAGGAGGAACTGTTTGGGATCCATGGAGACGAAACTTAAGTTTGGAAAGATTAAAATTCAACAAATAGCCTGCATAAAAATTGCAGCCGATGAAATCAAGCGTGTCTTTTACTCCATCCACATAATTCAGACTGTCAAAATAATCGACAATATTGGCATACCATGTCTCAAAAGGATCATTAGGATCCTGGGGTCTGTACCAGCGGAAATCAAAAGCAATGGAGACTTTAGAATGTGGAATAAAACTTTTCAACACCCAATAAGCTTTTTTGTGCGCTTTCAGTAAATTTTCATGAGCCTTGATTGCAGATATCAAACCCTCACGCTGCGGTGGAAAAAACGGCGAAAGATAACCAATTTCTACCAATACGCCAGGCTCATTAAGCGTCAGCCATATCCTTATATCACCAAATTCGTGCGCAACAACTGAGACATATTTGGCAAAAGAATGAATAATAGTAGGATTTTCCCAACTTCCCCTCCTGGCGATCCATTCAGGAAGTGTGTAATGATTAAGCGTCACAACAGGCATGATCTTTTTTTTATGCAGATGGTCGATAATCTCCCTGTATCGCCTAAGAGCATCGTGATTAATGTGTCCTTCTTCAGGCTCAATTCTCGCCCACTCAAACGAAAGCCGTTGAGTCTGCATTCCTAATCCTGCCATCAAATCAATATCTCCCTCTGCCATGCCTTTTTTCCACCATTCAGGGCCTACTTCATTTGGTTTGACAATCTTGGGATTCTCGCGCAAGAAAACATCCCAATCGCTATTTCTTTTTCCCGAGTTGCCTTCAACTTGAAACGCTGCAACAGCCGTACCAAAACGAAAATGCTTGGGAAACGGTAAAAAATCAGGCAGTGTACTCATCATTTTTATCATAGCATACGAACAATATACTGGGTATAATACGCTCATGCCGTTTATACCATTCACCACAAAAATACAGGAGGGGGAAATTATTCTTGAAGAACATCCTCTTATTTATTCTTCTAACCGAATACGCAACTTTTTCCTCTATACCAAAGGCGGAATACGCATCATCAAAGCACGGTTTCACCAGGAAAAACCTCTCCTAGGATCTGAACAAGCCATTATTCAACAAATCCACACAGCTCGATTCTCCCAAAACAATCCTTATGTAATTACAGGAGGACATTTTTCTCCGCTGTTCGTCCGAAATCTTGGTATTTTCTATAATGCATTGCTTGATCCGCGTCTTCCTGGTACCGATCATGACTGGCTTTTGCGGCAACAAATTGCTCTCAAAACAGTAGCTTTTGATCTTAGGATATTTACGTTGACAGGAAAAGACTTCACAACAATTTACCCAGTGAAAAAGAATATCTTCACCTGTTATAACGTCTATACCCGTCCTTCTGACTCCCTTTTTGCAATTCTTTATACATTGCGAGCGTTAACAGACGATACGTTTATCCAAACCCTTTTCCCTTCAAAAATAACAAAACGGAAATTACAAACTACAAAAGCGGGAAAAAAACTCATTGAAAAATATAAAAAAGTATTACGTCAACTTATCAAAAATTATTATATGAAAATTATTGACCCGAAAACAGGTTTGATAAAGAAAGATATCCTTCTAGCCAGTGCCCGGGATGGGATCAAACGGCAGTCTTCTTTTTATGACAATGTCATCGCCTGGGGCACGATTCTTCTGGCAAAGCAATTAGATCTTTACGAGATAACGTCAAAAGAGCTTGCTGCATGGAGAAAACGCATCATCCAAACGTTTTGGAACGAGCAAGAAGGAATTTTTCTTGACGATCTCTCTACTTTTTCGCAACAGGAAACGCTTTTTTCCGCAGATAGTTTTGTCGTTCTTTCTACAGGCTTTTTTTCAACGGAAAATAAATCAGACAGGTATTACTTACAAAGAATGATTGAGTACGTAAAAAAGAACAAACTTGATAAACCTATTCCTCTGCATTACAGCCTTATGGATCTTCCGAAGAATTTATATGGTCATGTGCGGCGTATGGCTCCATCATATATGGGAACGAGCATCTGGAGTCATTGGGGCATGGAATACATCAAAGCGCTTCTGTACGTTTCGCGCGGTAATGATAGTTTTTTTGCTGACGCAAAAAGACATATGGCGGCGTACAAAAAAAATATTGAACAGTACGGAGGGTATCCTGAAGTATATGATAAAACGGGAAAATTGCTCAACCATCAATTCTACCGCAGTGTTCTTCACAACGGCTGGGTAATCAATTACGAGCAGACAAAGATGCTTTATCAGCATCTCACCTCTGCCGTATAAATTTTTTCCTAAAACCTCAAGCGATGTGCTATGCTTACTATATGAAGATTGATTCTCTTGAAGAAATAAAGCAACAATTCCCTGTTTTGAACAATACTAATGCAGTCCACAAAAGAGGCTTGTCCGAACTTGAAAAATTGGGCCTTTTTGCTACAGAACACGTTGGAACAATGGGATTTTTCTTTATCGTCTTTTCCTGGACAGTTTTATGGCTGGGATGGAATATTTTTGCACCGAAAGCTTTACGTTTTGATCCTTTTCCAGCTTTTGTTTTGTGGCTTTTTATCTCAAATCTTATTCAGCTTCACCTTATGCCACTTCTCATGGTCGGACAAAATATTCAAAGCAAACACTCCGAACTTCGCTCCGAACATGATTATGAAACAAACAGAAAAGCGGAAAAATATATTGAAACAATTCTCCTACATCTTGAAAATCAACATAAGATGCTCACGGAGCTGCAGAAAAGGCTTGATGAAATAGAAAAGAAATAGAGCGAGATACAAAAATTTTATATATACGTGTATGCGGGTGGCACGGGCGGAGAGTCCTCTTCAGAGCGCAGTTCGTTGAAGCAAACCTCAATTAAAAATCTATTTACGAGCTTTGTAGATGCCCCACCCGTATGCGGCAAAGGAAATAATAAACGCAATAGCCATCGCATACGAATACCCATCCTGCTGCGTCGGAATAAATTGTATGCCGGCAAACGTAGCGGCAAGCAAACCGAATAAGCCCACACTTGAGGCAATAATCCACTGCTTATCTTTGCGTATGATGGAGTGCATTAAAAGAACAATCCCACCAATAATCAACAAAAATCCGATCACCATATGCGTTGTAATCGAGACTTGATTACCGGCAAATTTCCAAAGCGTCCGTTCATTTGTCGTATCGGGAAACTGCACAAAAAGATTTGCAAACATACCTAACAGGTATTGAAGCACCAGTACTCCTAAAATAACATGAGCTTGTATGCGCAACGGATCTTTCTTCATCGCTTATTCTTCCTTGTTATAACTCTTTTTGCCAGTTTTGTCTACCTCAGCAAAAATTGCCTCAATTTCATTTCTGAAATGACCAAATGCCTCATGAACTTTTTTTCGTTTTTGCTGATCATTCAGTGCTCCTTGAGCAGCATTGCAAAAAAGCAGCCGCGCTGTCTTTCCTATCTCCTCACGGAGCTCATGCATATGAAACCCGCCGTGATCGCCCCAAGGCGGACGGACGCGCTCCTGCATTGTTTCAATTTCTTGCGCATTCTCTTCAAGAAACTTTGTCCCTTCAGTAGTAATCGTATATACCTTTTTTCCGTTCTGTTGGTCGCTTTTTACAAAATCCTGATCTTCCAAAAGCTGTAAAATCGGATACACTGATCCCGGGCTCGGGCTATAAAATCCATGAAACCGCTTTTCCAATTCCTGGATAATGTCATATCCATGCCGGGGTTTTTCTTTGAGTAAATCAAGAATAACCAATTTCAAATCTCCCCGTTCAAAACGCGCTGCTCCAAATCCCCCTGGTCCAAAACCGCCAAATCCCGGACCAAACCATTTGCCAAAAGAGCCACCCATACCAGGATGACGGAAATGAAATCGCTCTTCAAACTTCTTATTGTTACTAAACATATCTAACTTTTCTTATTGTGCTTTTTCAGCACTTCCAACCGCTCTTCGTATTCTTTCTCATCAATTTCTCCATGAGCAAAACGATCTGCCAGGACTTCTTCGGCAGTCATCTCTTTCTGCGATTCATGATGATATCTGTCCCATCTGCGATGGCGACCGAAACCTCTGAAAATAAAGACAATAAAAAATATCCAAATAACTGTCCAAAATAACGGAGCAAACGGGAAAAACCACCAATCAAAACCGTAATTATACATAATAATTAGTCACCTCCTTACATATAACGATATATCGTGATATATCACGATATTAAATCTTTTTTTACTTGTTGTCAATCCCTTTCTTCTTGACAAAATGCGCCCTATAAGGTAAAGTAAATTATGGACGCACAAAAATCCTTTCCCCTTGGAATAACGTTTGATGATGTTCTTTTAATTCCCGGTTATTCTGACTTTTCCCGCTCCGAAATTGATTTGTCTTCTCAATTGACAAAAAAAATCAAGCTTTCTCTCCCTCTCATTTCAGCTCCTATGGATACCGTAACCGAAAGCAAACTCGCCATATCACTCGCCCAGGAAGGCGGCATCGGTATTATTCATAGAAATCTCACTATTGAAGACCAAGCAGATCATGTTGCAGAAGTTGCAAAGAAAAAGCTTTTGGTCGGAGCTGCAATAGGTGCCAATGTCGGTTTTGAAGATCGGGCAAAAGCATTGATTTCGGCGGGTGTTTCAATAATCGTTGTTGATTCGGCACATGGCAACGCCAAACCAATCGTTGAGGCGATCAACTATCTGAAAAAAACGTTCCCTGATATCGAAATAATTGCCGGCAATGTCGCAACAAAAGAAGGTGCGGAAACATTGATAAAGGCCGGCGCAGACGCCCTCAGAGTCGGCATGGGACCGGGTGCAATTTGTACAACACGCATTATCTCAGGCATGGGAGTCCCCCAGCTCACTGCTATTATGGATACCTTTTCTATTGCAAAAAAACACAACGTCCCGGTTATCGCAGACGGCGGCATTAAATATTCAGGCGATATGGTCAAAGCCTTTGCTGCTGGCGCATCAACCGTCATGATGGGAAGTTACTTTGCAGGAGCAATTGAAGCCCCTGGCAAGATTCATGAATTAACGCCCGCGCAAGTCCCTTCACGATTCAAAAGCATCTTGAACAAAAAACAAGAAACCTACACCTTCAAAGAATACCGTGGCATGGGCTCGGTCGGAGCAATGGAAGAAGGAGCACGAATCAAATCTGAAGATGAATTTCACGGAAAAAGCTACAAAGACCGTGTGCTGGTGGCAGAAGGTGTGGAATCACTTACACCTGTCAAAGGATCGCTCAAAGAAATTGTCGATCAAACAGTCGGCGGCATCCGTTCTGGAATGTATTATGTTGGGGTAAAAACGATTCAAGAATTGCAGGAAAAAGGAAGGTTTATGCAAATCACTCAGGCATCACTTACCGAAAGTCACCCGCACGATATTCTCATCACAAATCCTGGAGAAAATTATTGAATATCGTGTAATATTTCTACCAATTCTTCCCCAACTTCAACCGGTACTAATTGACCAGATGAGTAGAGTCTTCCATTTCTTTCAGTATTGTATCCAATTGATCTTCTTCCACCAGAACTAAGAAAGAATCTTAACTCATTACTAGGGAAAGCTCTGTTCCCAATAAGAAATTGTCTAATAAATAATCTATCAGCACCTTCCAAACTAGGAATATTAGGTGAATTATACAAAAAATAATAAGCTAGGCGAAAAGAAAAAAACCCATGCAATCCAAATCCCCAACTACTTCCTTGACTAGCATTTAAATTAAGTACTCTCTCAACTTCAGAATTAAAGTGTTGAAGCATCTCATCTTCTCTTTCTTTCTCTGGTGATGTTCTTGCAAATCTATCTAGCGTAAGAGCAGCCATCGATTCATCAAGCTGACGCTCACTATACAGCAATCCTAGTTGAGTAATATACCTTTCTCTAACATCAGATGGTGGTTCTGAGAGTCTAGTTTCTCTTCTAAACCGGGGTGTGCCATCCCTTCTAACTTCTATAAGTCTATCCTCAGCTCCTTCAGTAAATCCAGTTGCTTCCGAAACTCCAACTCCATAACCAGGCGCACTTATGACGGATAGTCTGGTAGCTGCATGTGAATTTACACCTACGCCTCTATCACTCGCACGAGTATCTATAAGAGTGACATGAAGCTTTTCAACACCTGCTCTTCTACGTCTTCTAAGACTTACAACAGCATCTTGACCTGTACCTATACGGAAGTTCCTATTGCCAGATTCGGGCATAACCTCATGGGCCAAATCTCTTAAATCTGCTATAGCTCTTCCTAAGTCAGTGCCATTTTCCACCCGTATCATACCGAGATTATAACCCATAAAAAATTTTGAAACAATCACGTGGGAATAAACTATCAACTATTCACAGCAGGGGTCTTTGAATCCACAATTGTGGCAAACCGCATCACGTGAGCCCGGCATATCTCCCATTGGCTCAGAACAAACAGGACATGTTTGTGTTCGCAAAAAAACTGGTGTTTTATCCTCGTTCATATGCTTTTTTTACTTCTTCTGCGATGATTGCCAAACCTTTGTGGACCATTTCTTCTTCTTGACCGTACGTAATGCGGAGACATTCTTTTTTCTGCTTCCACTCTTCTTGAAGTCCTGGATAAAAATAATTTCCGGGCACAACTATTACTCCTCGCTGTTTCAATCGCTGATACAACTCATAATCGGATATCGGCAAATCCTTACACCACAGCCATAGGAATAACGCTCCTTCGCTTTTATGCAGATAATAGTCAACTTCACTTCCCTGCATTTGCTCATGGAAAAAAGCTATCGCCTTCTCTGCTTTCTTTTGATAAAAAGGCTGAATGATCTCCGAGCTGATTTTAATAACTTCATCATTTTTCAAATAAGGAAGTACCAGATGCTGGCCGAGCGTTCCCGTTGAAAGTGAAACGATGGCATTGATGCTTGTTAATTTTTCGATAATTTCTTCGTTCGCAATAACAATTGACGTACGTGTGCTGGGAAGTCCGAGCTTAGAAAGAGTCAAAACATAAATAATATGCTCATCCCAAATCGGATTGACATCGGTAAAAAGAATTTTAGGGAATGGCGCACCATAGGCATTGTCAATAATAAACGGCACGTCATGCTCTTTCGCGAGCGTATGGAGCCGGGAGACTTCTTCGTCTGTCACGACGTTGCCGGTGGGATTGGTCGGGCGGGAAAGACAAATTGCCCCAATGTTTTCTGAAACGTTTATTTCATCAAAATTAATATGATATTTAAAGGTATGATTTTCCAGGAATTCAATTGAAGGTTTGACCGACAAAAACATATCCTCTGAAATTCCTTGATCCGCATATCCGATGTACTCAGGAACCAAAGGCAGAAGAATTTTTTTCTCTGTACCATCTGAAAACTTGCCCGCAAGCATATTGAAAAGAAAATAAAAAGCCGTTTGACTGCCATTCAAAACAGCGATATTTTTTGAGGAAATCTGCCAATGATAATTTCGTTTGAAGAAATCCGCAGTCGCTTCCATAAATTCGGCATCTCCCTGAGGTGTGGTATAGTTGCCAAGCAGCCGTTCCAATTCGTCACCGTTTTCTGCAATTTCATTCCAGCGCTTGTGCCATATTTTTTCCACTTCGGGAATATGTGCAGGATTGCCTCCGCCGAGCATGAGAAGATGCTTTTCCGTATTCATAGCGCGTCCCAGATCATCCATCAACTCAAGAATGCCTGTCTTTTTTGTCAGTTTTTCTCCAAAGGAAGATAATTTCATATACTATGAAATAGTATAACATAAAACTGAACCTAAGCCGGCTTTACAGCGGTATATTTTCCTACTTGTTATTCGAACTATCACTCTTTATAATGATAAACGCTTTATGCGTGCCTCGCTTATAATTGGCTCTCAATGGGGGGATGAGGGAAAAGGTAAAATTGCTGATTTCCTTTCTAACAAGGCAGATTATGTGGTCCGCTTTAACGGAGGCAACAACGCAGGACACACAGTCATCAATGAATACGGTAAGTTCCCTCTCCATCTTGTTCCTTCCGGAATTTTTTCAAACGCAACGGCCGTAATTTCAAACGGGACAGTCATTGATCTTGAAGTGTTAGCTGATGAAATTGCAATGCTTGAAAAAGTCTTTAATGCCCATAAGGGTACTAGTATCAAACTCAAAGGCCGGCTTCTTATTTCTCCCCGCTGTCATGTCATCATGCCCTATCACAAATTGCTGGACAAACTCTATGAAGAAGCAAAAGGCAAAGCTGCCACAGGCACAACAGGACGTGGCATTGGCCCTGTTTTTGCCGATAAAGTCACCTATCAAGGCATACGGCTGTACGATCTGCAAAATCGCAAACAATTCTCTGAAAGACTAAAAATTATCCTGCCTATCAAAAATTCCATCATACAAGCCCTAGGCGGAGATCTTCTCACACAACAAGAGATTGAAAAAACTATTCTGAAAGCATTTGACAGAATCAAATCTTTTATAAAAGAACCTTATCCGCTTCTTGCACAAGCAGTAAAAGAAAATAAACAAATTCTTTTTGAAGGTGCTCAGGCAGTTTTCCTGGACAATGACTGGGGCACATATCCTTACATTACCGCATCAACGATTCTAACGGGCGGTATTCATGCAGGAACAGGAATACCTGTGCAAAACATTTCCGAAGTCATCGGCGTTGTGAAAGCATATACGACACGAGTAGGAGCCGGACCTTTTCCGACAGAACTTTTAAATAATGACGGTGAAAAATTACGAAAAGAAGGCAATGAATTTGGAACCACTACAGGACGTCCACGACGATGCGGATGGTTTGATGCAGAGCTGATCAAATTTGCTTCTGAACTTAACGGCTTTACCAGCATTGCGATCACCAAACTTGATGTTCTGGATTCATTTAAAGAAATAAAAATCTGCACAGGCTATACATACAAAGGCAAATCCGTCAGATATTATGACGGCGATGCAGCATTTTTGGATAGCGTCAAACCTGTCTAAGACACTTCCCGGCTGGGAGGAGTCAACCAAAGGCATTACAAAATTTGAAAAACTTCCCCAAAAGGCACAACAATACGTCAAAGAGATTGAAAAACTTGTTGGCGTCAAAGCAACACTTATCGCCACCGGCCCCAAACGCGAAGAAATTATCGTACGATAAATTTTTTCTCGGTATACATCCAGACTTGACAGTATCTCTCCGTTTTCACTACTCTTAATAGAGAGTATGAATAAGCTGCTCAATAATAAATACTTCCTCATTTGTTTGGGAATCATCGCTGTTGCGGGATTGATTTTTGTCACGATTAACGCAACACAAAATCTTCCCAAATCATCCCCTGCGCCCAAACAAAAGCCATTTCAGGCAAAAACAGCAAAACGTCCTCCCGTGGCGCAAGATAAACCAGTTACCGGACAAATTATCGTGAAATTCAAACCGCAATATACGGAAGCTCAAATAAATGAACATTTAAAGCAATATAATGCAAGTATTCTCAAAACAATTGAAGGAATTGGACAAACCGTCGTCAAAGTTCCTGCGGGGCAAGAGGAGACGATCATGAAACAACTACAGTCGGATCCTTATGTTGAAACCTCGCAGAGAGATTATACAGTCCATGCCTTCTTTACACCAAATGATCCAGGTTTCACCCTCCAATATGCTCTTAACAATACAGGCCAAGCAATCTTGGGCCACACCGGAAAAGCCCAGGCAGATATCCGGGCGGAAGCTGCATGGGATGTCACAAAAGGAACTGGCGTGAAAGTTGCTATTTTGGATACAGGCATCAATCTCAATCAACCGGACCTTGCCGGAAAAGTTCTCTTACAAAAATCATTTGTCTCAAATACTGTTGAAGATGGCAACGGTCACGGCACTCATG
>Ga0265338_10010897_pt1 | contig 10579 bp, 15 predicted proteins | sample 42126metaG_FD_193579 | JGI IMG/M metagenome (GOLD analysis project Ga0265338, IMG submission 193579) | Rhizosphere microbial communities from Carex aquatilis grown in University of Washington, Seatle, WA, United States - 4-21-26 metaG | ecosystem: Host-associated > Plants > Roots > Rhizosphere... | reverse complement strand
GCCGTAGGTATTTAATGGCTTCTCTCCTTTTGATGTGACTTTGAGTTCCGGATAATCTTCTTCATTAATCTCTGATTTATCCATATTAACTTCATCTATTTTTTCATTTAGATGAATGAAATTTTCTGGTATTAAATTGATTGGTGTGTTAAAAAAATCACGTTTACTGTCCATAAATAATTGTCCTATTCGATATTTAAAAGTTGTCTTTGCATTTCAGTAACACCAGCAACATTCGCCAGGTCATTAAAATCACTGAGGTGATTATTGTTTGGGTATGCAGAAAAATCCGGATAACAAACCGGAATCCCTAGGGTTTTCTTAATGAGTAATGCCATTTTTAAACCATAATTCACATCCTGTGAGTGATCATTATCTGCACACACAATCAGCTTATGGTTAGGGAGCATTTTCTTAAATGAGGAAGCAACAGCAAGCATGTTACTCTTGCTGAAAGCCACAACAACCGTATCTTTGCTATGTTCATGAATCGAACAACCAGTACTCCATCCCTCGCAAATCCTTAAAGTATTGGTAATCTCGTTTCCTAAAATAAGAAAATTACCTTTTACAGGAGCGCCGGCATGGAATTTTTTAAACCCATCTTCATAGATATACTGTAAGGTTTTAAGTTCACCCAAATGATTATATAGAGGCAAAACAATCATCTCTGCATATTGTCTTACACCTCCATAAGGTACGATTCTCTTTCGTAATAGGTAAGGATGCGATGCACGCAAAGGGTCGGATAGATTAAATGTAATTTTACAATTATCTGTAGCCTCCTCCTGATCGAAGGACACCCTTTTCTTTTCCTGCTCAACCTCAAATTTTCTTCTTTTCTTCTCTTCAGTAGATAACTCTTTCCATGTATGTTCATACCACCTTTGGTGTATATCCTGACGCCAATCACCAAATAATGCGCCATCTGCCCTGCTACTGATTTTCACATAGCAACTTTTGCCCTTCCAAGGATAACGAGCATCCTTAAAACGTTGGAACTTATCCGGTATGCACCTTATCTCTCCCGAAATGTGAATGCCTTGTTCATGAATAGCATTTTCAAGCTTTTTTAAAAAATCCGAATGAAGAGACATATTAGCGCCCTCCTTCGAATTTTGCTTTTATGTCTTGTGAATTCAGGCTTACTCGCATTCCGATCTTTTGAAGATCCTCGACTTTATTGAGCAACTCCTGGCGAGACTTCCTAAGCCCATAAATTTGTTTTTGTTGCTGGATATATTTCAGCTCTGACAGCCTGGTTTTTTTTAAAAGCATAAAAGCTCCGATTTAACTCATTAGTATTAGAATTAAATAAGCGCGGTTTTAGGTGAATTTTGCGATGATAATCTGGAAAAATTGTTATGGTTTTGATAACATCAACTTATACCATTTCTCATCGCGGTGTCGCTCACAATTCTAGCCCGAATTTGCGCCGCCGCGAGCGAGTCTTAAATATTCATTTCCCGCTCAGCATCAATGAAACAACGCCTAAAAAAAGCGAGCAATGCTCAATTAAGATAAGTTGAATATTTTAAAATTATCAAAAAATCAAAGAGAAGCGGAAAAGCGCTGGCCCTCGCCGCCATTTATTTATCGGCGAGCGATACCGCTTTTCCGCTTTTTTACCCTTCTGTAGAAATTTTCATGATTCTTGAGACTGAAATGGGTTTAACACTCCTACGATGAAGTTTTTTCTTAAACTTTTCTCTAATTTGATCCATTTCTTCGGCTATGCGCTTTGCTGCAGTTGCAACTTTTTTCTTGTCTGTCAACGTAGGTAAAATTTCATCTCTTCTTTTTCTTATCCATTCATCCCTTTCTTTTGTAGATGTGGTGATTATTTCAAATAATCTTTCTTCTTCACTTGTATCATCCTCTTTATCCTGACCATCTGTAACGTTTCCATTATGTGGGATAGGGGTCGGAGCATTCAATTTTTCTAGCTCTCGATAAAGATAACGGTATTTGGTCTTAAACTGTGTTCTCTCCTCTTCAAGATAATGTAAATAATGCTCCTTCATTACCTCCAGTAAATCCAAAAAATATTTATCTACTGGTACATTATTTTTTAATGCTTTTTCCACATGCTCAAATATATTGTTGTTTTGATAGTAGTGCCAGGGAAGGCCGCCATCACATAATATATCGCAGAGTTCGTCAATTTCTTTAAATTTGGTTCTAACATTTTGATGATCTCTTGGGTCAATTATGATCACCCCTTCTGCTTCAGGATTTATTCCCAAAATGAGACTTGCCGCAACTTGCGGTTTACATCCTCCCTCGTGTAAATGTTTTTTGTAGTTAATATCTTTGTAATAATCAATATTTTCTTTTTTTACATACATAATGTGCGCTCCTTATGCGCCCTTAAATTAAATACCAAACCAGGCTAGTTAAGGTGACTAGCCATTCGGTAATGAGCCTAGGTTTGGTAAACGCGGTTATTATTTCTTTCGTTGAATATGATCACGCACCCTTTTATATAATAAACATACGGTTGGAATAAAAACGATTAAAGAAACAATAAACACCAGTAAAACTACCACTGAGATTGAAGTTGGTACTCCTTGATACATCACCATTTCATTCTGTTGATGGGACGCTAGGGGAATCAACACGGGAAGTACGCTAATAATTGATTTAAAAAGATCTAATAATGATATAAGGTTGTTATCAACTAGATATGTCATTGACCAGATTAATGTTAAAAAAGATCCCAAGCAGAGCAAGATCAATGCTCGTATACTTGTTACTTTTTCTTTCCTATTGCGCATAATAGCCTCCCTTTCCCACTACACAGAGTAATTCTCGAGATAATAATTAAACATCCAATTCCTAACGTCTGGATTACTTACTCCGTGAACACGATTAAGGACGATTACATTCGTCGGCATCTCTGTTTCTATATTCTTTCTCTGCTCGTCATTTAATAAGGCTTCCCAGGCTTCAAATTTTGATTTTAAGAGGCTTTCACGTTTTTCGTTGGCTCTACGCGCCATCTCCTTAATCGCTGCTTGTTGCTCATTTTTATAGGCTTCTGACACGTATGTGTGCCCTGCTCTCAATAAACCCATCAAGAAATTAATTTTAGACGTTTTGATCGGCGGCAATGCGTTGTTGTCGTAGTCACAACTGAACTCGATTAACGATTGTTCTACGTCAGCCGCCAGAATAGTACCGAGCGTTGCAAGCTGTTTGAGCTGCGAAGACGTGAAACCAAACCGATTGTAAGGTGTGATATCGAAATTCCATTCGTCCCCCAACTCAGTAGTAGTAGTTTTTATATCTTTAAAAGAACTACTACTACTAGAAGCACTTGTTGCCGGTTCTGTTGTCGGTTGTGATGCCACTTTGTTATCGGTTTGTTGCCACTTTGTTGTCAGTTTGTTGCCGGTTTCAGTTCTTAGTACCGCATGATAGATGTCATCAGGCAACTCATAACGTGACCACCCGCCCCTACCATTTTTAAATCCGACGCGTTTTAGACAACCCTTTTTCTCGAGTCGCTGAATAGTGGTTTTGATAGCGCCAGTACTGTGTTTGAGCGCTGTTGCCATATGCTCTAAAGTAAGCGCTTCAGTGACCCTGGATCGCGAATTCTTGCATTCGTGACATATGAAAATAACGATTTCGCGCTGCAAACCAACGAGTTCTGAAAACGTTATTGTTGTTGCCAGTTTGTTCCCACTTTGTTGTCGGTTTGTTGTCAGTTCTGTTGTCACTTTGTTGCCGGTTGCGTTGCCACTTTGTTGCCAGTTTCTGTTTTCATTCACAGGCTTATTAACAGGTTGTACCGACTTTGTTATTGGTTTGTTGTCAGTTTGTTTCCGGTTTGTTGCCACTTTGTTATCGGTTTGTTGTCGGTTTGTTTCCACTTTGTTGCCAGTTTCAATTGGCAGTTCAGGAGCAGGTTTAACAAGAGATTCGACGACAGGGTAGGGTGTGGTTATAGCCGTATGGCTTATACCTTGTTCGGACATGCTTAGCGTTTTTTCTTCTTTCGGTGTAGCGGTACTAGATTCCTTAGCAGGCGTAGTTTCAGCAGCGTCATGAATAGAGTAGGGCCTATCCTGATCTGCGATCTCTACAGGCTTGCGAGTTAGATTAGCCCGTTCAGTTTTAGCCTTATTGGCTGCTAATATAGCTTTTAAATCCATTCCTCAGCTTCCTTATTGCTGACTGTTAATCTTTGCTTCTTTCCAAGCATTAATACCGAGAATTTCCTTGGCGAATTGATCAATGTCCTCGCGTATAGGCGCTTTTTTGGGTAGCTCGAAAACAGATTTAGCGTCAAATACGGCATTCTTTAAGGAAACGTCTACACGGCAAACGACGGGAAGTATGTTGTTGATGATATCTTCGCGTTTCATGAGTTCGTGCATATAAAATGCGCCTAAACGTTCCCGTGCGTCGTATTTATTCCAAACGATTCGATAATCAAACGCCAACTTGAATCCTTGCTTAATGTGGTTAAGCTCGGAAATCGTATAGTCCAAGCCATCCATTGCGTATGGATCAGGGTTGATCGGCACGATAACGATATCTGAAGCGCATGTAACGGCTGCATTGATCTTGTTAATCGCGGGGGGGCAATCAATGATGATCAGGTCGTAATTATTTCGAACGGGCGCAATCGTGTCCCTTATAAGGTCCTTAAGATTGGTTGCCGCTTGTGTTAGCTCAGTATCTAATTTCGAATTGTTTAAATTTGAGGGAATCACATGTAATGTGTCCGACAATCGTACGATCGCTTGATCGATAGGTACCTTATCTCTAAATAAATTAAGCCATACAGGCTTGTCTCTAGCTTCGATGTTAAACGAACGCGTTAGATTGCCCTGTTGATCTAAATCTAGGGCCAATACTCTGGCACCATAATGGCTTGCCCTGACGGCCAAGCAGAAGGAGAGGGAGGTCTTACCAACGCCACCCTTGACGATCTGGAAGGAAATAATCTTCTTAGGGTATTGGAAGCCGCGCTCCTCGAACAGCTTTCTTATTCCATGCGATGGGATGATCTTTCTACGATTATTCGTGGTTTGAGTCGGAATATTGTGGGTTTTGAGAGCTTTGTAGACACCCTGAACTGTTATTCCGCCTAGACAATCAGCTAATTCTAGGGGAGTTATAGTGTTGTTAAACTGTTCCATGTTATCACCTACCTTGGTTAAGTTTAATAAAAATCTCTTTTTCTTATAATAAGTTAAACCGCAATAAATACAAGTGTTTTTTCAACCAATAGTTTTGTATAATCCGCAACTTGTTGAAGAGTTATTAACTATTTATTAATCAAATATTACATAGAGGTTTGGGAATGAAAAATTTATTATTGGCAGTTTATTTATTGTCTGCGAGTACAGCAGTGCTTGCAAATACGTCTTATAGTTCCGACGTAAAGGGCTGTCGGGTTAATGGTAAATCTGATAGTGAAGTACTAGAGGTATATACCAATATATTGAATTCTTGCAGTAAAAATGACATAGGTATCGATGCATGTTTGAGTAAATTTAAGGCACAATCATCGGAACCGAAATATTATTGTTGCCGAAATGTGTCTGGTTCTTGGGGTGAATATGCCTATATTCATGGTCAAGACTACTGTATTCCACCTTGCTGATCGTTTTTATCTAGTCTTAAAAAATAGGGGATAGAGCGGGGGTGTTCGGCTCCCGCTTTAAAGTAATTACAATAAAAAGCATAAGCTGTGCCAACAAGGATAAATCCAATGAAAAGTTTGTTATTTGTATTCCTGTTTGTGTTCACGCTCACCTCAAACGTCTGGGCGTATCGATATTACTCCCCATCCCATCCTGTTCATGTGAGATCGTACATGAAGAGAAGCGGCACGTACGTTCATAGCTATTATCGTGCGCGTCCACACCATCGTTATTAATAGGAAAAAATCAGAGTGAAGAAAATAAGATCGGTTGTATTATCCCTATTAGTCTCATTTATAACCGCATTCGCTATAGCACCCGTTTATGCCAATGGTCTAACGCTCTTTACCACTGAGGTAGCCGCACAACAACACTGTCCGAATGATGAAGTCGTCTGGTTAAATCTGCCGACAGGCATTTGGCATACGCGGGGTGCTCGCTGGTACGGAAGGACAAAGAACGGCGCTTATGTTTGTAGAGCAGAAGCTGCCGCAGAAGGGGATAGGGGTAGTTTAAATGGGTCATAAAAACTTGAATATGAAAAAAATTGTTCTATTACTTTGCGTCGTATTTTTATCCGGGTGTCATGACGAACTTAGTAAAAAAGAGCCCGAGATGGTTTCCCCAAGATATGAATTATATAAAACAGAAAATATCTTTACTTCTTTGTTACTGGATACGCGCACAGGGCGACTTTGGCAAACTCAATTTTCACTGGATGCAAAGCACTTTGAAGGTGCTATACCCATATCTGGCGAATTAACCTCCGAGGATAGCGGGAGAAACGGCAGATTTTCTCTTTCTAGTACTGGAAATATTTTTACTTTCATGTTGGTGGATAAGCTGACCGGGGCGATGCAGCATTGCCAGTTTTCCCTAGATGATAAAAAGGGGGAGCGTGGTTGCTATGAGATTGTATCACCTAGGTAGCGCCCATAAATCATTATGCATTCATGTATAGCGGAGTATTAATTGTGAATAAAATCGTATTCGTAATCTTGATTTCCTGTGCCATAGTTGGCTGCGAAGCTGACAATAGCAGCGCCGATTTAAAAGATCAAATTACGAAGCTGGAACGTCGCATTTCCAGTCTAGATAGTAAGTCTTCTGATTTAGAGAGTAAGCAATCAGAGTTAGAAAGTAGCCAATCAAGCTTACAAAGCAGTCTATCTGATCTGGAAGCACGTATATCAGATCTAGCACTCTCAGCCAGTTAATATGCCGCTTAGTAAGGGTTATAGTCTACTTGACAAACCATTTATTTGTAACTACAATTAAATAATGAAGATTGATTTCGATCCAGAAAAATCCAATAAAAACAAACGTGAAAGAAACTTATCATTTGAGGAAGCTTCGGAATTTGACTGGGAAACTGCCCTTTATTCAGAAGACGACCGAAAGGCGTACCCGGAAAGACGCTTTGTTGCGATGGGGTATATAGGTAAGCGATTACATGTGATTTGTTTCACCCCTATAGAAGGGGGTGTACGCATAATCAGTTTTCGTAAAGCCAATGCACGAGAGGTGAAAAGACATGAGAAAGAAACAGCTAACAAGTAAATCAGGGCGTGTTAAAGAGCTAACGGGTAAAGATATTCGGGCTATGCGACCAGCCAGCGCGGTATTGCCCCAATCGCTTCTAAATGTGCTGCCTAAGCGGAAGAGGGGGGAGCGTGGTCCGCAGAAAGAGCCAAAGAAAGTACTCGTGACGAAGCGCTATGAACCAGACGTATTAGAATATTTTAAGTCTACCGGTCGAGGGTGGCAGGGACGTATCGATACTGTACTGAGAGATCATATGAAAAAGCACCCACAGAACCAGGAACACTCACAAAGACAGAGATCCACGAAGCATCAGAAGCACTCGCGCGCTTAATTTAAAGCACGATATCTAGGATGATATGAAACTAAATGGATGGCAAAGATTATGGGTTTTGACCGGCGTAATTTACGCGATACCAGTATTTTTGTTGAGCGCCTCTGATTTTCCTACTGAAAAATCATTATATAATAATTGGGCTGATACCCTATCTACATATCAACCATATAGCGATCTATTTTTGCCCAATTACGCAGGTTATAATCCAAACCAAGATCCGCTTATTAATCAAAAAAAAATACTGCTTTGGGAAGAACAATTAAGACAGAAATCCCTTCATCCGGAACTGAATTCATCTACTAAGAGTGGCTGTGAAGGATCAGGAGGGTATCAATGCGCAATTGACCTGAGGAATTTATACACTGATAAATTAAATCATCTATTTAACGATCAAATTAAATATATATCCGGTGTATTTCTTATATGGTTTGTACCCATGATCATTATATATATATTTGGCTCGGCCATTGGCTGGGTATATAGAGGTTTTAAAGGGAATAGGTAGATCCGCATTAGGGGAAGGGAGTTAATATGCACAAGCATAATGATGATATCTTAAAAGGGCTTGAGATATGTCGCCCAAACGGAAGCTAGAATAATTAACATAAGTTATCCCCAAATTCTGTGCATAAAGATGCGCGTTAACTGTGCATGACTATAGTGTTGAGGTGAATATGATGTGCATAAGGAAATAGCTCAGTCTTAACGATAAGGATCATAATATGAATCAATTTGTAAAAGCAGTTTGTCTGCTCATGCTTCTTGTTTCGTCGGATTCGACTTTTGCCGAATTTTCAAGATATCAAACAGGTACGGGCTTATTAGAAGACTGCAAAGCAGCTATCAGGGTGTTAGATGGAACAAGCTCACAAACGTTCGATTTTGATACCTCCGTAAGGGCTCGTGAATGTTTATCTTATGTTAATGGAATTTTAGACATGGAAACTTTTTATAGACATGTACTGATACTTGATAAAATACCGATTAAAAAAAACAGTATACTAGGTTGCATTCCCGGTGATGTTACGTTGGACCAACAAATAAGAGTTATAGTCAAGTTTCTTGAAGATCATCCAGAATTTCTCAATTTGCCTTCATCCGCGTTAATAACAGAAGCTCTAAGCACAGCTTTTCCTTGTCCTGAAGAGAAAATAAATACCCAATAAGAATTCACTGCTAAAAAAATGATGAAAAGGAGGGGTTATGAGCATCAAAAAAATTTCTGATAGCACTTTACAAAAAGGTGTCGAACAACTGGAGAAGGACCTCAGTAAAGATGATTCATTTCTAAATATCCGGTTTATTTCGTGGAATGACCCAGACTCGAATTCAGATTCTTTGTTGGAGTTAAACGTTGAAGATGAAAAAGGAAGAACAAAAAAATTCTTAATTCTTAATAACCATAAGGAAGCATTGTATAAATTCCATATTCCTGAAAATACGCTAAATAATGTAGAGCAAAGAGCTAGGCAACAGCTAAAAAAAGATATTATAAAGTGGATTAAGGATCCAAGCCATATTACTAGGTTTGAAGGTTTATAAGAACTTCTCACCCGCGTGATTTTCAAATAGCTTGGATTCACGTACATAACCTATCACAGTCTCAGGCTTCTTGTGGCGTGATACCTCCATGAGCTTAAAGAGGTCAGCACCCGCAGCAGCCCCCGACGTGATAAACCCAGCGCGTAAACTGTGGCCGCTGAAATTATCCACCGTTAAGCCCGCCATGCCCGCATATCGCTTCACAATGTTGGCCACGCTTCTATCCGTTAACGCCATAGCCTGTACCTGGCCGCCTTTCTTTATCGAGCGGAACAAATAACCATCCGTGATACTTGCGGCAGAAAGCCAAGCATTAAGCGCATTAACCACGCGAAAGCGGGCGCCGTTCAGTATTGCAACTACCTGACCTTGGCCTTCTTGGTCGGTTTTAGATTTGCGGATTGTGACCTTAACACCTTCGGGGGTGCGTTCAATATCATTGATGGTTAGGGCTACTAGCTCTGAACGCCTAAAGGCACCCGCAAAACCAAGCAGTAGCAATGCTTTGTCGCGTAACCCGGTAACCGTTTCGGAGCAATGGGCGACCATGTTCTCTATACGTTCAGCAGTAGCTGGGGCCTTTTTGCGAGGTGCGGTTCCTTTCTCACGCTTAATACCTTTCAATACCGCCTTCACTGCCTTATGTTGTGTGGGAGTGGCATAACCTTTTGCTTCGTGCGCCATGCGTATAGCGGCAAGTCTACGAACGAGAGTTGCCGGTTTGATACCTCTACTAGCCTGTGCGGCGAGAAAGCGCGCAACGGTTTCGGGTGTCGCGGGTAGCGCAGTATCACCCAAAGAATCACACCAAGCGATAAACATGCGCAAGTCTATGGCATAGAATTTTTGGGTACTGGCTGAAAGCGATTGCTGTAGGTAACTTTTAGCGAGCTCGTCGAGCTGGGTTTTAGAGACTAAATTTTGAGCTGCGTCTCTTTTTAGGATCAGCGTGTTATTGTTCATTTTATGCCTACTATATTACTTCCGAGAATGGGCGTTATAGGAAGTAATTATATACTAAGATTGAAACAAGGCAACCATTGCCGATGTTCAAAAAAATATAGGATGATCGACGTTTTAGGGTTTTAGGAACATGATAAATCAGACCTTAAAAATCAAGCTTATGAAAAACCCGGCTGCGCATGCCAGCAAGACCAGTTTTATACCAAATAAAACATTAGTCGCGATATTCATACGAGGCCTTTCAATAAGCTGGGACACCACAGTAATTTCTCCCGCTTTAATTTTATTATCATAGTCCTTTGCTAAATTATGAAATGAGATGCTCTGAATCAAATATTGGGCTGCATCGAAGATGAAAAAAAACACCAAAACAATGAGGATTGTGTTTGCTTGGCATGTGAACTGCGCATAAGAGGGGTTCGACTTGGCAAGCCACGAGATACTTCCAAGACCTAACGCTAATTGTCTGCAAGTGCTAGATAATATTGCAGTGTTGCTTCGAAAAATACTCCAATAGTAGTCTTTTACATATTTA
>Ga0265338_10010896_pt1 | contig 10579 bp, 8 predicted proteins | sample 42126metaG_FD_193579 | JGI IMG/M metagenome (GOLD analysis project Ga0265338, IMG submission 193579) | Rhizosphere microbial communities from Carex aquatilis grown in University of Washington, Seatle, WA, United States - 4-21-26 metaG | ecosystem: Host-associated > Plants > Roots > Rhizosphere >... | reverse complement strand
AAAGAACTACAGTGGCAAATCTGCTGTGATTTTCCTGAGATAGGGAATGTGATAGTTCCTCAACATAAACTTCGTGTACCATATGCTCTGGTATAAGGACGGGCTGGCCCACTGCGCGGTACTTTTTTGGTAGTGCCGAATGTTGCGGGGAGAAAGCTTGCGTGGCACCTTTACGATGAATGCATACTCGGCGTTTCTGTCCATCGATTTTGTACTCCTCGATCCTGGCCATATTATGATACACATCGTAAACTACATGGCTTGTCTTTCGCTCGTGCCTTCCCGCCCGAAGCTGCTGGAAAACGTCTGACGCACACCATGCAGCAACCATTGACGGTCGATCCTGGCGAAACTGGTCACATTATCAGACATAACTGACTATTCTCAGACAGGCAACGAGAACCGGGCAGCAGACACGCTCCAGTTCTCGCCACCCGCTTCCTTATACATCGGTATAATCACTCTTCTCGCCGAAGAGATAGCTGTCACTGACGTATTTCAAAATCACCCGTCCCAGAGTCGGGTCGTGGCGCTCATGCTCAGGACGCACCACAACACCCTCGCGAATATGCGCATCGTTCTCCATCAGCAACGTCTTTCCCTCGCTATACCGCCGGATCTTAGTGAGATCGAAAGGAAGTCTGGCCAGAACAGGCACCGTCTCAACTGTATAGGACGCGCAGATCTTAAGAAAATCCAACCAGTCTACATACAACCCGTCGAGCAAAAGATCAAAGACTCGAAATCCCAGGATACCCTGCAGGCCATAGTGAAAAGATTGAATCTTGCTCCCATAAACCTCACCAAACAGAATCACCTGCCGGTGCTTACTGCCAAGATCTTCCACAAGCTTCAACACTGGCTCCAGTGAGAAAGGAAACCAGTAGGTGTTGCTGGCAAAACGATCCTCCAGCGGACGCTTGCGCCGCAAACCCTTAGAGCCAGCCATTAACTCGCCTTCGATTGAACCAACCCGGCATTGAGTGCCATGCACTTTTTCACTTAACACAACCGGCTCACCCGGTTCAAAGATCACAGGGAAATTCCGCATATTCTCGATGTCCGTATAGCCCACAAAGAGCAGATGATCTCGCTCTGCATCCCCGGCAGTCACGCGAACCGGCGGCTCATATTTTACTGCGCCATAGAAATCAGCCACATTCTCGCCAATGGGCCAGTCCTGGTCAGGTTGCACAGCCAGGCCAAACGATGGTTCACCGCGCAGCCTGGCACAGCGAATACGCTGTTTGGATAAGTATTTCGTCACACCAAAGCGCTCGGAAACGTCCAGTGGTAAAAGCGTATCTATAGGAAAATAGACCAGCTTTTCTCCCACCTGGTACTGACCCCTGGGAACAACCAGTTGCCAGCCTAACACCTGGGCTAATTCCAGGCGATCGGCGTTAGGGTGTGGTTTAAGAGCTTCAATAGTAGTTACAGGCACAATTAAACTGCTCATAGTGGCTCCCTCCTTCTTTGTTCTTCTTTTACGAACAAACAGAGTACAGGTATAGCTATACTGAAAAATGTGGTTCCGACTGCTACGCGAACAGCGTCTGGCCATGAAACAGAGGAGCAACTGGGAAGAAGAACAGTGGTCCTTGATGCACCTCTGGGGCGAGGCGCATCCGATATACAGTGTCTAGATATCGAAGATAATACGCGCCTTATAGCCCTCAGTTCCCGGCTCTACAGATGCTTCGTGCCATGTCGCCGCCTTAATGGCGCTGCTTAAATCGTGGCGTTGGGAAGCATATGGCTCACCAGAGACCGTTGCCTGTAAATGCGTACCTGTGAAGTCTGTGATAACAAACTGATTACAGAGCAGATATTCTGTATCGAACAGAAAAATCAACTCATTGAGCCAGGAGATCAGCAGCGCAACCAGATCATGTCCATCGACACTTACGGTCCGGCTAACTCTGGCTTCGACCTGCGTCGGGGCAACCAGCAAACTCTCCATGCCAGCGGCGGCGTTTATAAAGAGTTCTGGGAGCGTTTGCCCGTAAACATGCAGGCCAATATCAGCGGTATGATCGAAAACTTCGTAGGGCTGGAGCACCATTATGCCTGGTCTCCCGGATACGACCCTGCCATATTTCGCGGAGAAGGGGAATAAGCTGCTGTGGGTTTCATGGGGTCGTACCTCCATCGTTGAAGCTAGAACGTTTTTTTCTTCTGTATATTGACATAGTACCATGAGGTTTGCGAGTAGTCAAGTAGTTTTTGCTACCTTTCCAGGATCATTTCATTCTCACTCCTCGTTAGTGCCAGACCCCACCCCAAAGATTAAAAAAGGTGTGTTGTGCAGAAAGCGGGGCTTTCTGCACAACACACCTTTTTTAAAACCGGGAGAGGCGGGATGAAGCCTTTTAGAAAGAATGAAATGGTCCTGGATACCTTTGGTACAACATGCCAACAAAATATGCAAAAGCGCATCAGACTATTGACCAGAGGTGGAGCACAACCAGGAGAGCGAGAGAAAGCACCGCACCACAGATCAATCCCATCCCCGACCATTTTTTTCCTGGCCTCCATAGCCAGAGCAGCCCGATTGCCAGCGCGGCAAGAAACGCGAAAGGAATAAAAATACTGAAGCATTGTACGCCAGTGCTCAAGAGGAAAAAATTCGCATAGGTGCCATGTGAGTCCATAGAAGAACGTAATTCCGCATTATAAAGCCAGACCTGGCCGATATAACAGAGATTGAAGAGACTCCCCAGCAAGAAATGCAACAGAAAACGCGGGAGATTGCGCCGACGTTGCTCCGGCAAAGCGGCCTGTAACCGTAAGAGTTCTTTCTTGACCTGGTTGACACGGCCAGGACGCCGAGCCGGGTCCTGTTCAAGCATCAGCGTGAGCACAGAACGCAGGTTCTCAGGAAGCTCGGTAGAGGCAAGTGCATCGGCCAGAGTGCTGGCAGTCAGATCTTTACCTGTCACCAGAGCCAGCAATGTCGCTCCCAGACCATAAATATCGGTACAGGGCATACTTTGAGCAGTACCATACTGCTCGGGGGCAGCATAACCAGGAGAACCAAGTGGCACCGTATCCTTGCTCTTATCTGGATCGTAGCGCCGAGCAATGCCAAAATCGATGAGATACACACGGCCACGCGGGGTACACATAATATTCGCTGGTTTCACATCCCGGAAAACCAGTCCTTCTCGATGTAAATATCCGAGCACATCGCAGAGCTGTAGTCCAATATCCAGAACCTTATTGAGCGGTAGTTTTCCCCCTGCCATCCGTTTTAACTGCTCTTCGAGCGTCTCACCCTCGATAAAATCCATCACCAGGTACCAGTTCTCTGGATCGGTGAAATGACGATAGATACGTGGCAGACTTTTATGCCTCAAGGAAACCTGGAGCGTCGTTTCGCGATTGTAGGAATCCGTAGCCTGAATCATCTCGCGCGGAGTAAGACGTGTCAACTGGATCTGTTTGACGGCAACCAGCCGATCAGCCTCGCGCCTATCCCTGGCCTTATAGACAGTCCCAAAACCACCAGCTCCAACCTGTTCCAGAATCCGATAACGCTTCTTCAGCAACATTCCTGGCGTCAACGGACCATGTACACCCTCTTGCAGCATGATTTGCTTCTGCGGTGGCCTGGAGGCAGAGATGAGCGTACTGGCAGATAAAGCATGAGAGGGAACGATGAGAGGCTGGCTACAGGCCACACAGATGGTTGCATCTGCGACATTTGCCGCGCCACACTCATCACAAAAAATATGGGACTGCATACGCAAAATTTTCTCTTTACCTACTATCAACATATTTGCGTCAGGCGAGCAAACACAAAAGATATAGTAACATGCCAGGAAAAGTCGCGTCAATTGTTTCTGTATACAGTTCCAGAACTTCACAAATGTCGCCCAAAAAGCGTTATGCCTCTGGCAACGCTGCCAGAGGCATAACCTCTATTCCTCTTTGTAAGATGGCCACTCTGCCCGTTCACACCGCCATTCTTAAGCCGATGAGGATGATTTATCTCATGATACTGGCAATGTAATGTTTTGTTTCGCCTGGTAAATAGGCAGACCAGTTACGACCGCCCGCAGAGACAGCATGATGGACCGTGCCCGGTCCTGCATTGTAAGCAGCCAGGGCCTTGGCATAGTTTCCACCAAATTCAGAGGACAGACCGGCCATTAATCTGGCGGCCCCATAGAGGGCTGAGGTTGGATCCCAGGGATTAACGCCCATACGCGCGGCTGTCGCAGGCATAAACTGGGCAATGCCCTGAGCACCAGCAGGAGAAACAGCAGATGGATTAAAGCCGCTCTCCTGTTGGATCTGGTTGACAAAATATCGAGGGTTGATACCAGCATGCCGGGCAGCCCTGATCGCAATATTGCGGTAGGAAGTAGTGCTTAGCGTATAGGCTTCCAGCACATTTCGCGTCTGCGAAGGATTGGCATTCAATGATGTAGTACCCATAAGTGCATTGGAGGAAGAGGCAATACTCCCTGAGACCGACGAATGATCCGACAAAACCTGGTTAGACGACGACGACATGGTTGTATGAAAACCAAACAGACTTCCGACAAGCAAGGCACCGGCAATAGTACTACCAGCCAGGGCCAGAGTGATGCGCGTGCCCAGACTATTCCTACGGACATCCGTAAGACCGGTCGGTATGACGTTAGTATTTTTGCACATCGTGTGTACCTCTTTCTGCAAAGCAGTTCCATAGAAACGGGTAAAAAGGCTCCAGAGCAAGTCAGCAACATTGGAAGGAGGGGATCACGGCCACAGGGTTTGAGTGATGCACTTCTGTTGAAAGGTAGTACTATCTTCGTATCAGAGCATCGCAGTGGCACCCAACACAACATTCCAAAAGCGGGCAAACAGTTTTCTTTACTGGTCGTAGTATACCTTCTTGTATCATTATTGGTCAATTTAGATAGTACCGAAGTAATACCCCATCCATAACCTGGTACTTCTGGCACGCATCCTTCACAAAGCCCGTGTACAGGGGACGAAAGAAGAAGAGGGTGCCCGGCAGGTTCCGCTCCATGGAAAACCTGCCGGGCACCCTCTTCTTCTGAAGAAAAAGCTTTAACTGATACGATTATGTGCCCAGAAGTCCAGCAGATCGCTTTTTGTGACAATGCCTTCCAGCGTCTCGTGGCTCATAACGGCAACAGCGGTCTGACCCGCGCTGAAAAGAGTATAGGCTTCCTGGGCCAGGGCGTCGCCCTGCAAGCTCTGGAACGGCGGCCCCTCCAGATCGCGCACAGTCGCATGTGCCAGCTCTTCGCCGCTGGCCAGGTAGCGCAACAGCAGATTCTCGTTCAGGCTGCCGACAATCTGCCCATTCTGCATAACTGGCATCTGGCTAATCCCATAGCGCCGCAGCAATTCTACTGCTTCGGAGAGTGCATCATCGGGGGCCACGCTGACGACGAGAGGCATGGTACCGGAGTGCGCGCGCCGATAGGTAAGTACATCGTGCAGCGTCGTCTGCTCGCTTTCGCCAACGACCAGCATATTATTCTCACGCATCCAGGTATCATTAAACTGCTTGGTCAAATAGCCACGCCCGGTATCTGGCAAAAGAACGACGACAACATCCTCGGGTTTTAAACGCCGTGCATATTGCAGGGCAGCCCCCAGAGCAGTGCCAGCGGAACCACCGGTCAGAATACCCTCTTCGCGAGCCAGGCGCCGCGCCAGGTTGAACGAGGTACGGTCATCAATCCGAATAAACTCGTCCACGACCTGCGGGTCATAATTTTCAGGCAATAGTTCCATGCCGATACCCTCAACCTTATAAGGTCCAGGAATATCGCCGGAGTAAATAGAGCCTGGCGGATCAGCCCCGATGATCTTAATCTGAGGATTTTGCTCTTTCAGATACCGCCCGGTCCCTGAAATCGTACCTCCGGTACCAACACCAGCGACAAAGGCCGTAACGCGGCCCGCCGTAGCTCGCCAGATCTCAGGGCCAGTGGTTCGATAATGGGTCGCGGGATTGGCAGGATTAGAATACTGGTCGGGACAGCAGGCACCTGGGATCTCTTCAGCCAATCGATGCGCCACATTTTTGTAATGTTCAGGAGACTCATGAGTCACACTGGCGGGGCAAATCACTACTTCAGCGCCATAGGCCCGCAAGAGACTGCGCTTCTCTTCGCTGACCTTATCAGTCATCACAAAAATACAATGATAGCCTTTGAGCGCGGCAGCCAGAGCCAGACCATGACCGGTATTACCACTGGTTGGCTCCACAATCGTTCCACCCGGACGCAGCAAACCAGCTTTCTCACACTGCTCAATCAGAGCCGGACCAATGCGATCCTTGACACTTCCCCCAGGATTAAACATCTCCATCTTCGCCAGCACCAGCGGTGGCACGTCCCTGGCCACATGGCTCAGACGAACGAGTGGCGTATTACCCATAAGCTGGAGTATCGAATCATAGTAACGCATACCTTCATGCGTAGCTTCTGTTGAATTGTCCATTACTTTCTGTCCCTCTAACTTCCTACGTGTCTGCTCGACCACATAGCCGTCCTTTTTCTTGACGCGATAAGTATAGCACACATCAGAAAAGAGCCTCTATTTCGCTCAAAATCATTCCATACTGCAATAGAAAAAACCCGAATGATGGGAAACGCGACCTGTCAGGATCTTCGTCAACCAACGGCTTCTCTGAAGAAATATATCCTCTTTGCAATGAAAATCTAGAGAATCAGAAATCTCGGTAAAAACGCTGTATAATAAGAGAGTGATAGGCGTGTACATCTCAATACTACGTATGGCCATAGCCTAGAAAACACCAGGGAAACATGGAACCAGCATACACAACGCAACTGCAACATATCCTGGAACGTATGACCGTGGGGGTTGCGATCCTCGACTGTACTACGCTACATGTCTTGTATGCTAATAATTATTTGCTTTCCTTCTGCCCTGAACCCTGGCAAACCGTGGGCCTGGAGGGCAGAGGCATCGACGAGATTCTCCCCGCGGATGTCTATCAACTGGCCGCCCCACTTTTTCAGGAGGTCTGTGCCAGTGGCAAAAAACAGATTCTCGCGGAGGTGCCCTACGAAGGGTTCCTGGAAACACGCGGGCGCACCTACTGGCGTATCTCGCTGGAACCTGTGCTGGCCCCGGCTGGTGGCGCGGAGGAACAGACCTTGCTGGTCATGTTAGAGGATATTACGAGCAGTGTACACTCACATCTGCAATTGGAGGCCATTCGTCATATTTCCGCCGCCATTGCCGGACAATCCCCGCTCCATGATGTGCTGGATCGTATTCTTGTGGCCATGCAGGATCTGGTAGGTTCAAAACGCTGCGCGGTCCTGTTGATTGATGAAGAAAGTGAACATCTGCCCGCTGAAGAGGCTGACGCGGAAGGTCGCGCACCAGACTCCCGCACAGTAACACTGGTCGCGCACCAGGGACTTTACGACGGCGCGGAAGACTGGCATCCCCAGGTCAGTGAACGCCTGTTGCTGGGCAAGGTTTTACAGACACGCCAGGCCCTGGTTGTGCCAGATACCAGCATTATGCCAGAGATTGAATTTCCCATCCTCAACGACTATGGCCAGCCACGCCGCCCTGGTTCCGTGGTCTGTGTTCCCATCCTGGAGACACTGCCTGAAGGGGCGCCAGGCGCGATTCTTGGCACGATCGAGGTCTATCATCGCCGTCCACGCGGCCTACCCAAAGCAGAGGTGAAATTGCTGGAAGACTTTGCTCCGCAGGCCGGACTGGCCATCCAGAACGCGCGTCTCTTTCAGCGCACCAAGCTCCTGGCGCGGGTGGCAAGCCAGCAGGCACATCAGTTGGAAAATGTTATGCGCGCGATTCCTGATGGCGTGATTCTCTACGATGCCGACTGGTGCCTGCTTGAAATTAATCCCACCGCCCGGATGCTGATCGTCTGGACTGACGAGGATCTGGGACTGCATATTAGCGAAGCCATTACGCGGAGTAAAGCACGTTTCCACCAGAACTCACCCCAGATCTCTGATATGATGGATGAAATGGAACGCCTGACTGATTTTCAGACCGTAGATGAGTTTGGAATGACAGGAGCGAACGGGCAGGACTATACGATGCGCCGCTCAAAAGCTCCCATCCAGGACGAGACCGGGCAAATCTTCGCCTATGTGGTTGTCTATCACGATGTAACAGAACAGGCAGCAGCCCTGCGTCAGATCGAAGCACAGGTCAAAGCGCGCACTGCTGAACTGGCTCAACGTAATGCTACGCTGCAAGAAGCACAGTCAGCTCTGCACCTGTATAACGATCGCCTGCAACTCTTGTTAGAACGTTTGCCCGCGGGAGTTATGGTTATTTCACTGGAAAACCAGCAAGTCGTGCTGATGAATAGCCAGGCCAGACAGCTTCTGCAACGCATGGGCGTGCAACTGGTTCTACCCGGACTTGCTATCGTGTCCACACAGCAATCGCTGCCCGACGCGGTCGGCATGCGTATCGAAGAATTGCTGAGCGCCATCACTATGTATAATACGGCGGGCGAGGTCGTGCCCTATGAACGCCAGCCGCTCTTTCAGGCCCTGCATCATAATGAGGCCAGCGAAGCGGAGTTGCAAACCTTTCAGACCGATGGCCAGATTCTCAGCCTGCTGGTCAATGCTGCGCCGCTTATCGCCAGCGATGGTACAGCGGTCAATGTGGTCCTGGTCTGGCAGGATATTACCTGGATTAAAGCGCTGGAACGCGCGCGTGAAGATTTTTTCACAATTATGGCTCACGAACTCAAAACGCCGATGGCAAATATTCGCGCCCATTTGAGCGCCTTGCAGGTTCACGATATGACCTGGTCCGCCGACGAAGAACTGGATTTCCTGCGCACTGCTGATGAACAGGTTGAACGCCTGGTTGGCATGATCAACCACTTCCTCGATGCCTCACGCGTCGAAGCCGGAGCGCTCCATACCGACCTGGAACCCATCCTGTTGCCAGAGATGTTTGAGGATCTCCAGGATCGCCTGGAAGCGCTGATTACTTCCTCACAACGCAGCCTGGAGATCTCGCTCCCAGAGACGCTGCCAGCCATTCAGGCCGATTATGAGTTGATTATGAGCGTGCTCACAAATCTGTTGAGCAACGCTTTTCGCTATGCTCCCGTCGGCGATACGGTCCGTCTGGAGGCTGAGGTCCAATATGAAAATGGTCAGCCGCAGGGAGTCACATTGCGGGTCATCGATCATGGTCCCGGCATCACTCCAGAACGGCAGACAGAGTTGTTCACCCGCTTCAGTACCTTCGCAGCCACGCACCGTCCAGCAACAGCCCTGCCAGGCCAGATGGCGGAAGATATACCAGAAAAACGACGAGGTAGAGGACGATGGAGTCCAGCTACAGGTCTGGGTCTGTACATCAGCAAAGGCATCATCGAAGCCCACGGAAGCACGCTCGAATTACAGAGCCATCCCGGCGAAGGCGCCACATTTGCGTTTACACTTTCACTGGCCAGTCCGGTCAGACAAGAGGTTGGATAGAGGAGTCGCCCACATATGGTTACAACAGACAAAAAAACCCGTATCCTTTGCGTAGAAGACGACGCGCAGATGCGTAATTTCATCCAGACGCAGTTGCGCGCCCGAGGTTTTCTCGTGCAATCGGTGCGCGACGGAGCACAGGCAATCGACCAGGCCGCTTTTTTTGAGCCTCAGTTGATTCTCCTGGACCTCTCGCTACCCTCACTGGATGGTCTGGAGTTTTTACGTAGACTGCGCGAATGGAGTGGCGCCCCGGTGATTGTGCTTTCAGCTCACGACGAGGAGCGCGTCAAAATCCGTGCGCTGGATGAGGGCGCGGACGACTATCTGACCAAACCATTTAGTATCAACGAACTCCTGGCCCGTGTACGGGTTGCCCTGCGTAGAGCCGATGAGACTGCACGTCTGCGCAATGGATTGGCAAATAACGAAACCCAGCGTTCGTTCTACCGTTGTGGCGGAGAAAGCGGTCTGCTGGTTGACTATGCCCACCGCACAGTGCGTACAGGCGGCAAAGATGTGCATCTGACCCCAACGGAATACGATTTGCTGGGCGAACTGACGCGCAATGCAGGCAAAGTGCTGACCCACAAAGATCTGCTGCAACGAGTCTGGGGGCCAGATTATAGTGGAGAAAACACCTATTTACGCACCTTTATTCGGCATCTGCGCCGCAAATTGGAACCAGACCCCACGCAACCCCATTTTCTCCTGAATGAACTGGGCGTAGGCTACTATGTACCATTACCAGACGAGGTTTGATAATCTGACAGATGTTCACAACATTTTCACAGAAAATGACAATATCTTCACGTTATCCTCACTCAACCTCTGCTACTCTATGCTTAGGGAAACAGTAGTTCTCGGAGCACCAGCGAAACGAGAGCCGCAACGACCTCCCAGTTGCGCGCAAGCAAGAAAGGAGGTCACCTGAGTATTTGAATGGTGATGATATGAAAGCCGCCAACCCGATACGTGAGCAGACACAGACAGAATCGGTGGTAAACCACGCAAGTGAAACCGCCTTTCGCGGACACATTCTGCTGGTAGAGGACGACGCATCGCTAGGCCAGCTCGAAGCTGCTATC
>Ga0265338_10010894_pt1 | contig 10580 bp, 16 predicted proteins | sample 42126metaG_FD_193579 | JGI IMG/M metagenome (GOLD analysis project Ga0265338, IMG submission 193579) | Rhizosphere microbial communities from Carex aquatilis grown in University of Washington, Seatle, WA, United States - 4-21-26 metaG | ecosystem: Host-associated > Plants > Roots > Rhizosphere... | reverse complement strand
CATGTCACGGTTCTTCTTAAGCGTGCCTAGGTAGTTGTCAAAGCCCTCACTACGAGCTAGGGAAGTCGTCTCGGCCCCCGTTTCCCTGGCCGAGGATAGGTCTGGAATCTGAAGGAGGGCTGAGGGTACAGCCTTTAGAAGGTGGCGCTTGTGCGCGAACAAAGCAAGTGCAGTGAGAGGAAAGGCCTTTTCAGGAAAATGCCCGCCATAAGTAGCCAGTACTTCGGCAAGCTGGTGTTCCTCAAGAAGGTCCTTGTCAATAGCCGAGACGACATCGTCGTTTTTTAACTGGCATACCCGGCACTTTGGAAGTTTTAGGTAGGAGTACACTTAGTACCTTTTAGGAGTTGCCTTGTATCCAGCTGCATGCAAGTACCCCGCAGAAATTAGACGAAATCTGTACCAGATCTTGTTACGTAACCAGTACCGAAACTTAAATTGCCAAGAAACATCCACGCTCTCCATAATCGCCTTGTATAGCATAGTACTGTACTCGGCATTCGGGCTTTGTGTGGACAGTAGGAGAAGTTGCTCCAATTCCGACGGACCAGTATACTTAAAGGTGTCTAAGTCTACGTGCTCCATGGCTGGAAGGCCGTCTATCTTAGCGGCCCATGCTAAATACTTCAGGCCTCTCTCCGTTGTATTGGGTTCATCCCTAAAACTGTTATAGAAAAGGAGTGCCTTCCGAAACTCGGGGTCCGAAGCTTTCCAACGCTTGTTAGGCATTTCTTACTCCTTAGGTGTCTTGGGTTTGTTCTTCGAACCTAGAGGACGCCCCTTCTTCTTCGCAGCTGGAGCGACAGCGACTGGGGCACTTACAGGCGCGGGGGCCGCTTGGGCTTTAACCCGCTTCTGCACGGACTTAGACACAGCAGGAGGGGCAGCGGCGGCTGGAGCAGTTGCAGGCTTCTCCTCAGGCCGCTCAGGAACAGCCAATCCGTGGGCTTGCATGTGGTTGGCCATCGCATTGTCAACCATAATGATGTGGCCTTCCTTGTTACGCATCGGAACATTTCGAGTTGCTTGCGTCTTAACAAACGCCTTAACTCCGACAACTTCCGAAGGCTCACCTTCCTTCATGAACTTGGGCTGGAGGGACTTGACCAACTCTGCCCCAAGCTCTTGCTTCTCAGCCGTGCTGAGGGTGCCAAGAACGTACTTACCCTGTGTAACCCCGTCGTGTGCCTTAGACTGTCCGCGAGCATCCGACAAGTTCTGTTTAGCCCGGCTGAATTCTAGCTGGCGCTGAAGGTCATTCTGAATGTACTGCTCCGGGCGCTTACGTCCAGGCCACAGCTCACGCGCCCCCTTGTAAACGACAACCAAGTTTCCGTCCTTATCCTCACTGGTAATGTATGGAACGCAGGTGCAGAACACTGGTACGGGAAATGACTTCCCATCGATAACCTTATTAGCCACACTCTTGTACCCGGTTTTGCACCCCGGGCAGCTAGTATCACGAAGTTCCACCAGGAACTTGGATATTTCAAACACGTTGCTCGTTCCGACAGGGATGCCGTACTTGCGCTCTTGAACGACTTCTACTTTCTGGCTCATTTTGTACTACCTTTCTTTTCTTTTCGGTCTTCAAGGTACCATTTTACCCGGAAGTAAGCTTTGCGGAACCAGGAAGGCTCTCGCCAGATTCTAAACTTTTTGTAGTCGATGAGCTGCATATCTCGCAGCCCAAGGTCCTTGTCGTCTGCTTCAACAAATTCAACGTTCTCAAGGTTGAGAACACCGCTAAGCTTCTTGTCGGGCCCGTCATACCAGAAGGTAAAGCACTGGAGTTCCCGCCCCTTGTTATTCATCGCCATAGACAGGTTAATGATTTCTGTTTGACTCAGGAGTAAATCTTTTTGTGAGCCACTCACCAAGTGTATTCTCACCAACCTGTAAGTCGGCAATGCGTCTGGCATCTTCAGCACTCCTACGTATGTTTCTAATGTTCAGGTACGGAATGTCATCAAAAGACTTTAAGTATGGCCGTAATTTAGACTTAGGGCCCATCGCCTCGTCAAGCGCCATTTTAGAAGACTGTAACCACCTCTGCGCGGTCGATGGTTGAATCCCAAACTCTCTTGAAATCTCCTTAAGCGCTTTCAACTCTACGTAATGCAGAAGTAGGCATTTAAACTTCTCCGGTGGAAGAACCTTCACTGCAAACCTAAGGAATTCCACGTAGTTTAATTTGAAATGGTAGGTGTAGACAGCCCGTATCTTCCTTTGGATTACACGACGCCTGCGTACTACCTCGCACGGTGGAAGGTCGAGCAGCTCCGCTATCTCTTTCGTCCTGCGCTTCCTTACCGAAAGAGAAACAAAATCGGCCTCCAATGGACTTAGATAGCTCTGGGAAATGGCTATCAAAAGGTCGTGGGAGACTTCTCTTATCTCATCCGATATAACAAGCAGGTTGCTCATTAGAGCCCAGCTCGTCTAGGTTGTAAAAGGCTATCCGTTTTTCCGAAGTGCACGTGCACTCTCCTTACCCCAAAATTTAGGGGTTATTCTTTAGTGCTGGTTGATAGGTGCGGAATAGCAACCCACCGCTTAACGGTGCGATTTGGAAGTTGCACTGAAATCTGGGCCATTAAGGCTTTCTTTCGGAGAACCTTACCGGAGAAGCCCCCAAGGATTCCTTCGGTTACATGAACAGTCTGGCCTACGTAAATTCGGCTCTTTTTTATGTGCACACGCTTCTTAAATGCACTAACTTGTCCGTCAGGTATTGGGTCTGGGAGGCCCTTCCGGTTTAAGTTAAAAAACTCACCTACATGCTTTGTCTTTATGATATGAACAACTTCCTGTAGACTCTTGTCGTTTATTCTTAGTAGAACATACCCTTCAAGAAGGCTGTTATCCTTCTCGTCCGTATTTAGACCGTCCTGTGTAAACCCAAATATCAGTACTTCCTTAACTCCACCGGACTTCGGGTCATACCCGCCTTTACGCAGTTCGGAAATAAAGGATTCTTTTGATGCAAGCGAGCTTTGAACGGCGTACCACCTTAGCATTGGACTGCCTCTAAGCTAGATTTAGCTTTCTGATTTCTGTTCCCGCGCCAGTCTTAACCAAGGAGTACCCATGTGTCGCCACTTCCATGAAACTTTGCTGGTGGGTTACCAGAAGGAACCTCATGTTCAGCTGCTTCGACAGAGACTGCAAAAGGAACGCCACCCTAGGTACGTACTCTGAGGAAACGTGCGCGAACGACTCGTCTAAAAACATTATAGGCTCACGCTGTGGCCGGATAGAGGCCAACATTAAAGCCTTTAGAACGAAGGCTACAACATCGACTACACCACCGCCGCAGCTTGACATGATGTCCAGCTCCAGCCCATCTTTTTGAAGAAGCTTAAACTTGGTCAGGACCTTCTTCTCGGTGGACACTTCTATTGAAAACCTGTAATCGAAGCCAAAGACTTCTTTAACGGCCATCGTAACGACTCTCTCAAACATCTCAATAGTCGCCTTTTTCTTATGCTCGCCTATTTGTTTTAAAGTCTCCCCAGCCTTTTCCAAAGTCGCCATCTGCTCTTTTGAAGTTTCCAGTTCTAAGCGCGACGAATCCAGCAGGGACTTATGTGCCTTGATATCGTAGGACAACTCGTGGACTTTAGTTTCAAGCTCGGCTAGGTTCATTAAAGCTCGTCCTCGTTTGTTAACAAAATATCCCTGAGCGGCGAAGGCGGTGGGGTCCATGGAGCAGACACCTTCCCGCTGAGTCTGTCCTCCAAAAGCTTTGCTTCCTCCTCCGCATTGGCGAGAGACTCCTCAAGCTTTGCTTCCATTTCCTTAATAAGCACCCTAGACTTTTCAACGGAAGCCTTCAGCTCGTCTACTGAAGAGAAGCCAAGGGCCTTGAGTTCGGCCATGTACTTTGCCTTCTTGGCCTCTTGGTCGGCCTTCTGCGCCTTACAGTACTCGTGCTTACCCCGAAGTGCGGACAGCCGATTTGGTAGGTCTTGGTTCTCTAGCATGATGACGAACTCCCGAATGAAGTCGTTTTAGGCCCATATTTTACCCCGGAGGATGGGCACGTATTTCTAAAAACACACTCGTGGCAAACCTTATCTGATGGAGTAGCCTCGAACCTGCCCTCCTTGATCCCCTTGTCGGACTCCACAAGAATTCTAAGGGCCTCATCGCGCTGGTCCTGTGTAAGCCTGACTGGCACCTTAGCACCAGAGCGAAGCATGAGGTAGAAGGCATCAATTACCTTCCTACCGAGCTTCTTTTCCAAAGCCAGCACGTAGATGAGCAGCTGCATAGCCTTAACATATGCCATGTCTTTGGAGGTCTTAAAGTCTCCAACTGTCATATACGAACCTACATTCTTAGCCCAGTCGACAGCTCCTTGAATCCAAAGGCCATTTACAAGCTCGAAAGGCTCCCTGTATGTACCGATAGAATACTCACTGTAAAAGTCACCAACATCCATGCCGAGCTTCTTAACCGTAGCAATTGAGATGTGAAGGAGTTCCTTTGTCTTAACCTTAATTGTGTCTACAGTCTCCCCATTCATGAATATAATAACACCACGAGATCGCTGTTCCGTGAAGACCCGGGCAAAGGTAGCGTCGAAAATAGAATCGACGAATTCCACATCCATCGGCTTGGAGTGGTTGAATCCCGCCTCTAGGCACTCATGTACAACTGCTCCCTCGATAAACCATCTATTATTCTGGGGTAACGTGGGCTTCCGTCTTTCAACATACTTAAACCGAAAAAAGAGCGGGCACGACCTGTAAGAGCTAAGAGATGTGTAGCTTAGGGCTATCATATGCTCTCTTCCGCCTTGTCGAGTAGGGTGAAGATCTTAGTCCGAACAGGCTCTTTAATGGTTTTGAGCTCTTTGACTAGGTGGCGTATGCTTTCTGGGCCGCTTAGCTCTACGTTTCCAGACTCATGCCTAATAAGAGCGCCCAACATAGTTATAGCCTCTTCCGCGAGTTTTGTCTCAGTATTTCCTTCAAGATTAAAGCATTTCGAGGCAGGTAGTGCTGATTTTAGAGGTATAAACTCGACTCCCTTGGTGTCCGTATCAATCAAAACAACGCCAACCTGCCTATTTATATTTGACTCGGTAAGCGCCCCACGGGTTAGGCTCCCCGGGTTTACTATTGTTACGTTTCCTACCTTCTCTGTAGGGTACCCATCATGAAGGTGCCCATTTAAAACGAAGTCGGCTTTGCACCCAACCAGCTGGCTATACAGGGTATACGGCTCCCACACGGGCTTTTTAGGCATCAGCGACCCGTGGGTCAGGTGGATATGTATCTTAGCCTTCTCGGGCCTATTAGGCAGATAGTCTTCGAGATGGGTGTCAATGCCCGAATAGTAAGGTAGGGCCGTTAGAAAGACATCCTCATCTAACTGCTCTACTGACGTCTTGCCTAGTATCTTAAACCCCGCAGCCCTAGACAAAACACCGAGAGGTTGGGACATTATGGTTTCTGGATCGCCACCAAACTGGTCGTGGTTACCCGAGATCGTCAGAAACGGGACCTTAAAGCTTTTCAGACAGTCGGCAGAACGAGCTATAAGTCGGTGCGGAACCAGTGCACCCTTCCTGTTGAAAAAGTCCCCGGAGCATAAAATATATGAACACCCGCGCTTATAGGCAATTGCCCCAACCTCTTCCAACTTGTTAAAACATGTTTCTTCGAACTCATCCGTCCTATTTATGGGGCCTCGAACGTCTACGTGTGGGTCGAAGAAGGCAAGTAGTTTCATTACGCCTTATCACACTCCGCACTCTTGCATCCACCATTTTCTACACAAAGGTGCTTTTTCTTTGGTCTTCCACCAAGCAGCCCGTTGTCCCTGGCGTTCCTGGCCTTCTTTTCAGACTTAACGGACCCGGCCCTTGAATACTTCTCGCGCTGTTCCTTAGACATGGTGTCTTTTTGAAGATACTTCTTAGCTAGTCCTCTTGGCATCTTATCCTCCATCAGTTAAACAATTAATGCAGACGCTACCTTCTTCTCCATCCTGCAGAGGCTTCCCGCAATCTTCGCAGGTCCTGGCCATTAGAGGGGCCTCTGGCAGGTTGGGCAAACCTTAACCTGCTTTTCAAGATCTACAATGCTTTCTTCATGACTTTTAATAGCCGACTCAACAGAAGAAATAGTGTCCTCTACTTCATAAATTTTAAGAAGGAGGGCCTCTTCCTCTTTGTTTTTTTGACGAGCGTCGTCTAGCGATGAAGACCTCAGCAGTGCAATTCCGTAACACTTCTGCTCTGAGTGAGAATCGCTATCAACATCACTAGCTAGGACATAGTCTGAAATTCCGGAAAGAGTCTTAAGAAGTAGCTCTCTGCTAGTTTTTTCGTTCCGGAGTGCGCCCAAGGAGGAAGCATGCTGGGCGCATTCATTTATCTTCCTAGTCAGCGGCTCCGTATCTATTTCTTTTATTCCAAGATCCTCCATGATTTCAAGAAGAAGACTGCACTTGGAGGCGTGCGCTTTAGCCAGGTCTACTGAGTATGAAAGTTCTCGAACCTTTGATAGAACAGATGTAAGCCTGTCTGCTTCTTCGGACAGGGCGTCGTACTTCAGTAGGCCTAGTATTGTATCTTGCAGGACTTCAGACTTGGCTTTTATCTTCTGATGCTCAGAAGTTCCTTCCCGAATAGCTGCATAAACAATGTTTATACCGGAAAGACTACTTATCGCCTTAGTAATTACCGTGGTTGAGTCCGACAGAAGAAATGGGGAGTCGAACTGTCGACAGAAATTAAGATCCAGGACTTGGTCTTTATCAAGAACAAGATCTTGAGTTTTGAGTTCAGAGGATACTCCTTCAGGAACATCCCGTCCAACCTTAACGTATGTTTTATCCCCGGAGAAGTAGGTGTTTATTCCCTTTCCCTTAAGTATGGACACCCTCGTGCCGTTATCCAGTAACTGGGTGACCTCTAGCTTTGACTTACCGTGCTTAACTAACTCAAGGCCACCCTGGTTTCGATGCAATAGATAAAGAGCGCGAATAACCGCACTCTTTCCCAGGTCGCTCTGACCTACGAGAACGGTCAGAGGACCCAGCTCGAACTCAGCATCGCTTATGGACTGGAAGTTCTTGAGAATAAGCTTCAAGGAGACTCCTTAGGCTGAAAGGGGGCCTTCGGCGTCTTCTGCAAACCCGTCAACTACCTGGGCCTCTGCAGGAACAACGTCATCCTCGGAAGCGCCAATTTCAGAAGCTGTAACTTCACGCTCGTTAACAGAGAGGTCAAAGTCCTTCGCTTCATATTTGATGGCCTTACCGTTGAGCTTCGACAACAAGATCTGAGTAAGCTTCGGGTTTACAGCAAAAAGATTCCAGAACCCATTATAAGACGAAGCCTTGATTCCAGGATCATCCTTAATCTTGTGTTCACCGCTAGGGGCTCTCAGGATAATACCTTCGGCAATCCCGCGCTTAATGGCGCTCGTGATTACATCGAACCCCTTACCGTTTCGGAGGGTCATTGTGGCTTCTCCAAAAGGCTCTCCGACGCGATTCTTAATGAATTTCAGACGGATGTCTCTGCCAATCTTAACATTTACCTTCTTCTTCGGGTCCTTGTCGGATGCCACTTGCTTAGTAACATAGTTCAAGGGCTTCAAGCTGATACGCATATCTGCGTGGTGCTTAAAGGCATTTCCACCTGGGGTCTCTTCGGGCTCTCCCAGAACCACGAACGGACCTGCCTGTGGCTTCGCCATGATGTGGTTGATGAAGATAATGGACGCCCCGGTAGCCCTTAGAATAGGCCCCTTAACCCGAAGGGCCTTTGTCAAAAGCTTGGCCTTCAGCATCATGTCGTTGCCTTCCAGGCCCTTCTCTTCAACGCTGTTAATTTCAGCATTGGTTGTCATGGCAGCAACAGAATCCATGATGCATCCACAGAATGCGCCAGTACCTAGAAGTTTTTCAGCGATAGTAAAACCTGACTCCAAGGTATGATTCTCTGGAGTAACAAACACCACGTTCTCGACCGGTACCCCCAAAGTCTTTAAGTACGGCTTTGAAGTCGCCTCTTCGTAGTCGACAAAGAGGATCTTAAGCCCAGTAATCCGGCTCACATGAGCCAAAATTTGCCACGCAATCGTGGTCTTTCCGCTCGAAGGCGGTCCGGAGATCTCAACGAGCTTGCCCATAGGGAACCCGTTGATACTGGAAGCAACGTTAAATTCGTAAAAATCTGTCGGGTAGATAGTGCACTCAGGGATCTGGTCAAACGTCTTAACAGCTTCCTTACCCGACTGGGCCCGAACTTCAGCCATAGCCTCTTTCAGCCTATCTGCCATTTCGTTTAGTTTCTTTGCCATTGTTTATTTCCTTGTTAGTTTTTATTGTTTTCAAGATTGATGCCGCCATCCGCGTCTGGTTTCTTTTCCTCACTGCCCGGAGGGAGTTCCCCGTCTTCGTCCACTCCCTCGTGGAGGGAGCCGTCGGGGCACATGGCTACAAGACCGTGCCCTTCAAATGAGGGGTAAGCTGCCTTTAATATTCCCTCAAATCCGATTAGGGCATCCATGAAATCAGCGCATTCCTCGCAGGCCTCATCATTTGAGTGGTAAGCGTATGTCTCCCCGCCATCCACAACCGTAAGAGTGATTTCCATTAGCCCCTCTTCTCAATGTAAAAGTCGTTAACTCGGTTGCAGATTCCGAAGAACTTCTGCTCAGAACTTTTGTGCTTCTTCTTAACCGGCTCTGCGCTGTACAAAATGCGCCTCTGGTTTGGTGTAAGTTCATCCTTAACCGAGTCAAACCCATAGTTCATGATGCGCCAAGCGTTCATCCCTACCTCAGCTATTCCAATTGCATCTACCTCGTCCCACATCCGCTTACGCTCTTCAGCCTTCTTACCTTCGTACTTGCTGGACATGATAGTGTCTAGCCCGTACTTTGGTATAAGCGCAAACCCCATATCTTCTTTCTCAGCCTTACCATCGCCGGTTACGTATGACTTCAGCTTTTTAGGGCTTACTACAATAAGATCAGCATACTTCAGGGCGTGCATGGTATAAACGCCAAAAATTCCACCACGGGCCGAAGCTTGTCCAACAGCACCAAGAGCAACGTCCTCAACACCAATGGACACTATTTCCTTCCCACTATTGTACAGCCTGGATAGAGTGTCCTTAATGAACTTGGAGTGCTCCAGGAATGTGAGAGCATCTGAAGCAGAGCCCATCTTCAAAGAGCTAGTGAAAAACCCGGATTCGACGTACTCTACTTTGCTAGTTTCGCTGTCCAAAGAAAGGACCGCAAACCCGGCATTTCTAAAAGCCTGGTCAAATCCGAGGTGGTAGGTTTTCAATTTGTCCTTATTCCGGGGAAGGCTTTTCCCCAGGCGCACCCGCAGCTGCTGCTTCTTGCTTCTTGAGGACCTCTTCGGCCTCTTTCTTCAGGTCTTCCTCGGCCTTCTTCTTGAACTCCTCGAACTTGGTCAAGAAGTCAGCGGGAAAAATCCCCGAGGTTCCCAGGAAGTTTAGGAACGTCCCGAAGTTCCAGTTCACTTCAAGAAGGCGTAGGTCGATTTCCTCTCCAAATTGCTTGAACATTCCATCGACTTTGGCGTTCAAAGCGCCGTTGGCCTTGTTGACTTCGCCACCAAATGCGATGAGGTCAGCAATGACTGCCACGCGCAGATGTTTACGGCTGTCAGGATGGGCTTCAGTTCCATCCACACCCTTGCCGGTCTTTCGGATACTGCGCCGCTCAGCTCGACTGGGTAAGTCCAGGATAGGAACTTCAATTCCACCGGGGACCTGCTCAGGGTTCTTCAGATCTTCTGGCATATCTTCTCCTCGTGATAAAAATTGCCACCGAATCCTGTCTGCTCGGTAGCCACACAGCTAGAGCCCCCAGGGGATGGGGTACAGGAGGATTCTACAGCTCTCCGGCGATATCTTCCATCACTGCACGCGCTTCGTCGACCTTACCTGCGCCAACAGAGGCCGCAGAAGCAGACACCGAGGTTCCGCCACCGCCAGCAAAGCTGGACACTGGAGGAACAGAAGGTTGACCCTGGGCTGCAACGGGGGCCGCTGAAGCACCTTGAGGAGCAGCGTTCTTGGTTGAGCGGCGAACAATCTCACCATTCACTACCTTCTGCATAATGTCTGCAGTGACAGCGGGCGCGACTACCTTAAGGATGTCCATTTCGGAAACCTTCTTCTGGTAATCTGCCTTAACCTCTTCAAACGCTTCCGGCTTTGCAACCTTCAAGTCCTTCAAGGCGCATGTATCCTGGGGAATGAAAGTCAGCGTCTGAAACTTCGGGTTCGAACAGGACACCAAGAAGTCCCGAACATACATCTTGTCCCCGAAGCTCTTGTAAAAGCTGCGGAGAATGCTGTAGGTTCCATTGCCCTTACCATTACCGAAAACGAAGGCCTTGACCGTGTACCCAAACGGCTTGGACACGTCGCCATCCATGTTGGTGTAGTACTCCAGGACCTTAGTACCGAATCGCTCGTTACTGGTCATCCCAGCGGCGCAAGCGGGACAGTTTTCGGGCTGCAAGCATCGCATGTACCCGTAGCCATCCTTGTAGTGGACACGGTCCTTCAGCAC
>Ga0265338_10010893_pt1 | contig 10580 bp, 15 predicted proteins | sample 42126metaG_FD_193579 | JGI IMG/M metagenome (GOLD analysis project Ga0265338, IMG submission 193579) | Rhizosphere microbial communities from Carex aquatilis grown in University of Washington, Seatle, WA, United States - 4-21-26 metaG | ecosystem: Host-associated > Plants > Roots > Rhizosphere... | reverse complement strand
ACGATAATTTTGCAATCATAAATAATGGATATTTCAATAACCCAGACATTCACATACTGAGTGAATGTCTGGGTTATTGAAAAACAATCGGTTATGAAATAGTATATAGAATAAATATGATGTTATTGCATTACAACCATCGGCAAGGACTTTGAATTCCATTTTAAATTCTAGTTGTATAAAAGGTTATAACGAAATGACGAAAAGGTGATCGATCTGTTGATGAATTCTAATTACGTGCCTTTACTGATGTTTGTGAATAAGTAAAAGTCTTACTTTGAACATTAAAATAGATTGAATGTCGGTTATCAAAACAATAGTAATATTTATCGTTGCTGGGCTTTGCGAGATAGGAGGGGGATATTTGGTTTGGCTTTGGCTAAAGAACGATAAACCGCTATGGTATGGTGTAGTGGGAGGCATGATACTTGCGTTGTATGGTGTTGTTGCTACATTGCAAACAGCCAATTTTGCAAGGGTATATGCAAGCTATGGAGGATTCTTTATTGTTATGTCGTTGCTTTGGGCTATGAAATTCGACAACTTTATCCCCAATAAGTACGATATTCTTGGAGCAGCAATTGCTTTAATTGGGGTTTGTGTTATTTATTTCGCTCCAAGATCATAATTAGGTTTTACGGCGGTTACTAATACATGATTAGAAAATTGAAATATTAGGTACATCATTTTTTTATTATCAACGTTGTATTTATCTGTGTTATCAGTGGATAATAAAAAAAAACGAGTAAATCTCCTTATACTTGAAACATAATCACAATCAATTATGTATTAGTTTCTGTAGTTTTTATAAAAATGCGAAACATTGAATGTTAATTTTGGCATTACAATTGCATCTACAGATAAAAAAGAGTATTTAATGTAAAAAAGAAAAAGTATGAAGAGATGTTGTTTATTAATGCTTATCGCGATATTTTCTACTGTTGCGAGATCTCAAACAAGAACCAATCTTGTTTTTTTTAGTGAAAATGGAGAGCGGTTTTCCATCGTCATCAATGGTATTCTACAGAATTCAAAACCCGAAACAAATATCAAGATTACTGATTTAATTCAACCAACCTATAAAATTAAAGTTCTTTTCGAAAATCGTGACTTGGGTGAAATAGACAAATCGTTGATGTTTAAACAAGGAACTGAAACAAACTTTTGTATCAGAAAAAACAATAAAGGCGAGTATGTCGTTCGATGGGTTAGTGATGTTCCAATCGAACAAGCTCAATTGCCTGCTGCAAATCAGAATGTAATTGTCTATTCCGACAATCCACCTCAAACAACAACTACCGTTTCACAAACTCAAACCACAACATACAGCGATGCTCCACAATATCAAGAAAATGGTAATGTTGGAATGAATATCAATGCTACTATGCCGGGAGTAAATGTTTCAATGAATGTTGAAGGACCTGCTTCAAACATGCCTTCAACAACCACAAATTATTCGACCACCACAACCACCACAACCTCTACAAATGGGTATTCTCAGAATTCATATTCCGAAAATAATCAAAACTATCGTAACGAAGAACATCCACAATATCATAATGAAAGTAATCATCACCATTCAAACAATCCTTTACCTGGATATTCGGGTTCGATAGGTTGTCCTAATCCGATGATGCCAACGGAGTTTGACGACGTGAAAAGATCAATTTCTTCGAAAACATTTGAAGACAGTAAACTTACCATTGCCAAACAAGTGATTGGAGCAAATTGTTTATTATGTTCACAAGTAAAAGAAATAATGCTGTTGTTTACCTTCGAAGCTACCCGTCTCGATTTAGCTAAGTTTGCCTATAAATATACCTACGATATTAGCAACTACTATAAACTGAACGATGCTTTTACGTTCGAATCGTCGATTGACGAATTGAATAATTATATTAATGGGAAACAGTAAATAATTATGAATTATGAATTATGAATTATGAATTATGAATGGTGAATGGTGAATGGTGAAACCCTCATCGAAATAAATTATGAGTTAATTTAATGAATAACTAATAAATATAGAATAGAGATTTCATTTAGTATAGCTCATAGGTTTGAAAGACTGTCATCACAAGCCAAGGGCGAAACCCTGGGTTTTAGATAATGGATAATTATAAATGTTATTGGTTGAAACAAATAAAGTTATGATGTAAATAGTTTCAATTATTAATTATCAGTGATGTATTTATCCGTGTTTATCAATGGATAAAAAATAAAAATAAAAAGCCGTGTAAACATACATTTACACGGCTTTTATAAAATTTAAACAGAATCTTACATCATTCCGCCCATGCCACCCATTCCAGGGTTCATAGCCGGTGCACCCGATTCTTCTTTAATATCGGCAATAACACATTCTGTAGTTAAGAACATTCCTGCAATAGAAGCAGCATTTTCAATAGCTACACGAGCAACTTTCTTCGGATCGATAACACCCGATTCGAATAGGTTTTCGTATTTATTTACTCTGGCATTGAACCCGAAGTCACCTTTACCATCTTTTACTTTTTGAACAATAACCGAACCTTCAAGACCGGCATTTGCAACGATTTGCCGAAGCGGTTCTTCAATAGCACGTTTTACAATATGAATACCGGTGTTTTGATCTTCGTTTTCGCCTTTTAAATTATCAAGAGCTTCGATAGCACGAATGAAAGCAACACCACCACCGGGGATGATTCCTTCTTCAACAGCAGCACGTGTTGCACTTAATGCATCTTCAACACGGTCTTTTTTCTCTTTCATTTCCATTTCAGAAGCAGCACCTACGTATAGAACTGCAACACCACCTGCTAATTTAGCAAGACGTTCTTGAAGTTTTTCGCGATCGTAATCAGAAGTTGTAGTTCCGATTTGTGTTTTAATTTGATCAACACGACTGGTTATATCTTTTTTGTTTCCACCACCATTTACAATGGTTGTTTTGTCTTTATCGATAGTAATTTTTTCAGCACCACCAAGCATTTCAACTGTTGTTTGGTCTAAACGCATGCCAATTTCTTCGCTTACAACCGTTGCACCGGTTAAAATAGCAAGATCTTGTAACATTTCTTTTCTACGGTCGCCAAATCCAGGAGCTTTAACTGCAGCAATACGTAAAGAACCGCGAAGTTTATTAACTACTAATGTAGATATTGCTTCGCCTTCGATATCTTCGGCAATAATCAAAAGAGGACGTCCACTTTGAGCCGAAGCTTCAAGAATAGGAAGTATATCTTTTAGATTAGCAATTTTTTTATCATGAAGTAATATATATGGATTCTCCAATATTGCTTGCATTTTTTCAGGATGGGTAATGAAATAAGGAGAAATGAAACCACGATCGAATTGCATACCTTCAACGATTTCGACAGTTGTTTCGGCCGTTTTCGATTCTTCAACAGTAATAACGCCTTCTTTGGTAACTTTTTTCATTGCATCAGCAATTTTTGATCCGATTTCTTCATCACCATTTGCCGAGATAATAGCAACTTGTCTGATTTTATCGCTATCGGTGTCTATTGGTTGAGCTTGATCGTTAAGGCTTTTAACGACAGCAATCACCGCTTTATCAATACCACGTTTCAAATCCATAGGGTTTGCACCTGCAGTAACGTTTTTTAAACCAACCGTTACAATTGATTGAGCAAGTACCGTTGCAGTTGTAGTACCATCACCGGCATCGTCGTTTGTTTTCGAAGCTACTTCTTTTACCATTTGAGCTCCCATATTTTCGAAAGCATCGGGTAATTCAATTTCTTTTGCAACCGTAACACCATCTTTAGTGATTTGAGGATGTCCGAATTTTTTATCAATTACCACATTGCGACCTTTAGGTCCTAATGTCACTTTTACTGCATTTGCTAGAGCATCAATACCTTTTTTCAAAGATTCGCGAGCTTCCATATCGAATTTAATTTCTTTTGCCATTGTATTACACTTTTATTGTTTCTTGAAATGAATTATAAAATAAAAAGGATGTCTGATTGATTTAAAAGTAAATAATCAACACCGTTTAAGTTGATTTCAGTACCGGCATATTTGCCATATAATACATTGTCGCCTACTTTTACTTCAACTATTTCATCTTTCTTTGCTCCACCTACAGCTACAATTTCGCCTTGAAGTGGTTTTTCTTTTGCTGAATCGGGAATATAAATTCCGCCTGCAGTCTTTGTTTCAGCTTCTTTTGCTTTTACAAGCACTTTGCCTGCTAATGGTTTTCCGCTAATTTGTGCCATATAATTATTAATTTAAGTTTAACATTGTAAAGTTCAAGGCACTTCATTTATTGTGCCAACGCAAATGTACTGCTAATTCTATGAAAATTTGTCTTTTTTGTCAATGCAACTGTCAGCTTGTATTGGTAAATAACAGAAAAATAAATAACTATCGTTGTCATAATGGGCTGACATGGTGTCAGACAATGCTTCTTTTAAAGAGTTTGTATGCATTTTCATAATCGAATTAACAAATTGTGTACTTTTGCAGTAAATTTTGATTTGTTATGGAAGTGTTTGAAGGTATTGATGCCTTAAGAAATAAACTGGAAGAATTAAAAAAAGCTGGCAAAACTATTGGTTTTGTTCCAACAATGGGAGCTCTTCATCAAGGACATTGCTCGTTAGTGCAGCGTTCAAAATCTGAAACAGATTGTACTGTTGTCAGTGTTTTTGTAAACCCAACCCAGTTTAACGATAAAAAAGATTTGGAAAATTATCCTCGTAGTTTTGAAAACGATTCGAAATTACTTGAGAAATTAGATACCGATATTGTTTTCTTTCCTTCGGTGAAGGAAATGTATCCCGAAGATTCTAATGAACTTTGGGATTTCGGTATGCTCGATAAAGTGATGGAAGGTGCACATCGTCCGGGGCATTTTAATGGTGTTGCTATTATTGTAAAAAAGCTTTTCGATATCGTTATGCCTCAGAAAGCATATTTTGGATTAAAAGATTTTCAACAACTAACCATTATAAAAGAATTGGTGCGTCGTTTGAAATATCCTATCGAAATTGTTGAATGCGAAATTGTACGCGACACTGATGGTTTAGCTATGAGTTCGCGCAATGTATTGTTGAGCACCGAAGAACGTAACCATGCGGTGAATATTTCTAAAACGTTGTTTCACGCTAAAAGTAAAGTTCCGGAAATGTCGATTAATGAAATTGAAACGTTTGTTGTCGATACCCTTAATAACGATGGACTGTTAACGGTTGAATATTTTCAAATTGTTGATAACGTTGCTCTTCAAGCTGTTAAAAGTTGGAACGAACCTTCCATAAAGGTTGGTTGCGTTGCCGTAAAAGTTGGTACTATTCGATTAATAGATAATATTGTTTTTTCTGTATAATACTATGGTAATAGAAGTTTTAAAATCAAAGATTCATAGGGTTTCGGTTACCGAAGCGAATCTCGATTATGTCGGAAGTATTACGCTCGACGAAGATTTGATGGATGCCGCAAATATGATTGCAAACGAAAAAGTTCATGTATTGAATGTTAATAATGGTGAACGAATAGAAACATATATTATAAAAGGACAACGTGGTAGTGGGGTAGTGTGTTTAAACGGACCGGCTGCTCATCGTTTTACGATTGGCGATATTGCTATAATCGTTTCGTATGCCTTTGTAGAATTTGAAGAAGCAAAAAGCTTTAAACCGACAGTAATTTTTCCCGATACCCGAACTAATAAGTTACTATAAGTTGAAATAACTATGAGCAAAATACGTTCATTCAAACAGAAGATGATTATTCCATGGCGTATTACATCTGACCTTTAAATCAATCTAAATATAAACAGATGAACTCTAAAATTATCAATAGTATCAAATATAGTCTCTTTAGTGGAACAGCAATTCTATTATTATATTTAGTTTTTCGTGGTCAGGATTTTGTTAAAATCGGTCATGAATTAGCAAAAGCAAATTACTATTGGGTTGGTGTATCATTGTTGTTGTCGTTGGTAGGTTATGCCATCAGGGCTTATCGATGGAATTTGTTAATTGAACCGTTAGGTTATAAACCGGCTTTAAAAAATAGTTTTTTTGCTGTTGCAATTGGCTATTTTGCAAATATTGCCATTCCAAGAATTGGCGAATTGTCGCGTTGTGGAGCATTAAACAAAACCGAAAAAATTCCGGTAGATAAATTGTTTGCCACCGTAATTATAGAACGTTCTGTCGATTTGATCTCTTTATTGATTTTGATGGGAATATTGCTTATTTGTAAGTTCTCGTTTTTCGGTAATTTCTTTGAGAAAGTAGTTTTAAATCCGCTCTATCAGAAATTTGACATTCACCATATTTCAGGAATAGTAGTGTTCTTTTTTGTCTTGTTCCTTGGTTCACTCGTTTTCTTAGCATTCTATTTTAAAAATTTTTTGAAAAGAAATAAACTGATTGTTAAAACATATCATTTTGCAAAAGGAATACTTGATGGTCTTCTATCTGTTCGAAAGATGCAACAAAAATGGATGTTTGTATTCTTATCAGTTTTGATATGGTTTATTTATCTATTAATGTCTTATGTTATATTCTTTACAATACCTGCAACATGTAACTTAACACTCATTGATGCCATGTTTATACTTGTTGCTGGAGGACTCGGTCAAGTTGCTCCGGTTCAAAATGGATTTGGAGTATTTCATGGTATTGTAGCATCGGCACTGCTTCTTTACGGAATCAGTTTCGATGATGGATTATTATATGCAATTATTGGTCATGAATCGGGTACTATATTTATGATCGTAATGGGAATTATTGCTATGATTTATATGTTTTTTGCAAATAAAAAATCGAAACAATATGAATCAGCTTGAAATCGTACAACATAAAATTGTAGACCTCGAAACGTTGATTCCTATCCGTCAAGCATTGAAATCAGCCAATAAAAAGGTTGTGTTTACAAATGGATGCTTTGATATACTCCATCTTGGACATGTTCAATATCTTGCTAAGGCTAAACAACTGGGCGATGTTTTAATTGTAGGATTAAATACCGATGATTCTGTTAGCAGAATAAAAGGATCTGAAAGACCCATTCAAAAGAATGAAGCACGATCTACCATCATTGCATCGCTTCAATTTGTTGATTATGTAGTTTTTTTCGATGACGAAACACCACTTCACATCATTCAACAATTAATTCCGGATGTTTTAACAAAAGGTGCCGATTATACGGTCGATACGATTATTGGAGCAGCTGTTGTTTTAGATAATGGAGGTGAGGTGAAAACCATAGAATTAACAGAAGGCCATTCAACCACAAAGATTATTACTAATTTATTGCATAATTAAGAAACAGTTTTTATCTTTACAAGCTATACTGTAAATAAGAAATGAGGATTTTAAACGGTAAAACATATTTTTGGTTAATACTATTTGTACCTATCTTTTTGTGTACCTGTGCTAAAAGAGATGAAAGATTAATTGTAGGAGTCTGGAAAGTCGAATCTTTTACTTTAAACCCAACTCCTAACCCCGGTTATTGGGTTTTTGACGGTGATGGAAATCTTAAGATTTATCATGATGATCCAAGTAATGATAATGGTGATACTGCTTCAACAACGTATAAAATTGTTATGAAGAGTCTTGTTTTACCTCATTTGGAAATCTTTCAACCAAATTCATTTACTGGGCTTTGGAGAATAGAAAAACTAAATAAAAGTATTCTTGTTATCTCGCGAGTTGGTTTTCTTGATAAAAACAATAAATCGCATCCGTTCCTTCGACGAGAATTTGTAAGCGCAAATTAAGCCTGTGTCTAAATTAAAGACAATGTTCGTTTGCCAGACCTGTGGTACAAATTCACCAAAGTGGATTGGTAAATGTAATGCCTGTGGTTCATGGAATTCATTTATTGAAGAAGTAGTTCCGGTTAAAGCATCATCAACCTCTCCCCAATACTTATCTAAATCGCAACCCTTTGCGTTGCACGAAATTCAAGCAGGAAGCGAAACCCGTATTGATACAAAGAATAATGAACTGAATCGGGTTCTTGGAGGAGGTTTGGTACCAGGTTCTCTTGTTTTGCTTGGTGGTGAACCCGGTATAGGTAAATCGACGTTATTACTGCAAACAGTGTTCCTTTTGAACGATCGACCATGTTTATATGTGTCGGGTGAGGAAAGTCTATCACAAATAAAACTTCGAGCCGAACGTGTTGGATTCACCCAATCCAATTGTAATTTCGTTACCGAAACACAATTGGAATCGATTCTTGGTATTGTCGATCAATTGAAGCCTGAAGTTGTTATTGTCGATTCGATACAAACTGTTCAAACCGATAGAATAGAGTCTTCGGCAGGTAGCGTAACTCAAATAAGAGAGTGTACTTCAGCTATTTTAAAATATGCAAAAGAACACGATATTTCATTTATCCTTGTTGGACATATTACGAAGGACGGTGGTATTGCCGGACCTAAAATATTAGAACATACGGTCGATGTTGTTCTTCAATTTGAGGGAGATACAAACTATCAATATAGAGTAATTCGTTCAATTAAAAATCGATTCGGTTCAACGTCCGAAATCGGTATTTTTGAAATGCAAGCAAGTGGATTGAAAGAAGTATCAAATCCGTCGGAAATGCTTTTATCGGGTAATTCAGAGAATCTGAGCGGCGTTGCTATTGCATCAACAATTGAAGGCGTAAGACCAATTTTGGTTGAAGTGCAAGCTCTTGTTAGTTCTGCTGCTTATGGAATGCCTCAACGCTCTTCAAATGGATTCGACCTAAGACGTTTAAATATGCTTCTTGCTGTTCTTGAAAAACGGGCTGGATTTCGTTTGGCAACCAAAGATGTCTTTCTAAATATAGCAGGTGGTTTGAAAATTACTGATCCTGCCTTAGATTTGGCTGTGATTGTTGCTGTGTTATCATCGAATTTCGATTTGTATGTTGATAAATCGATTTGTTTTGCTGCAGAAGTAGGTTTAACCGGTGAAGTCCGTTCGGTGAATAGAATTGAACAACGAATAAGTGAAGCAGAAAAATTAGGCTTTATTTCGATCTTTGTATCAAATCATAATCGGAAAGCTTTGGCTGGGTATAAAGGTAAAATAACTATTCAATTTGCTGGAAAGATTGAAGATGTATTCTCAAAAATTTTCAAAAAGAAACCGGCAAATCCAACTAACGACGATTAGTGAAGAATTCCGGATGCTCTTAAAATACCTACAACACCAACTAAAATCCAAAAAATATTCAGAAATGAATAAGCTTTGTCTTTCTTTAAGACCGAACACCAACTGAGCATTATTGCATCAATGGTATTAAATGTCCATACAAAGATAAAGGGACTATTAGGACCTAACCAACTAACCAAAGAGAAACTTGTTATTCTCATCACAACACCAATCATCTCAAAAGTTTTGATGTTAGAGTATATAAAAGTGTTAAATCTCTGAAGCATAGTTTTGTTTTTTTTAGCAAAAAAAAGGAGCCTTGTGAGCTCCTTTTAATATGTAACGTAGAATGCTTATTCAGCTACTATTTCAAATGGAATCTCAACTTCAACACCTTTGTAAAGTACTATCTTAGCAGTATAGCTACCTAATTCTTTAATAGCTGCTTCTTTTAAGAAAATAGTTTTACGATCGATGTCGAAACCTGCTTTCGATAATGCTTCGGCAATTTGAATATTGTTTACCGAGCCGTATATTTTACCGGTAGCACTAGCCTTTGTTCCAATTGAAAGACTTACTGAAACAAGTTTTTCAGCAACACCTTCAGCAGTGCTTTTAATTTTAGCTTCTTTGTGAGCACTTTGTCTCATATTTTCAGCATGTACTTTTTTAGCACTTGTTAATGCTTCAATAGCCATTCCTTGTGGCACAAGGTAGTTTCTGCCATAGCCATCACGAACCGATACGATATCGTTTTTGTGGCCTACTTTTAGTATATCTTGTTTTAATATTACTTCCATAATTTCAATTATTTTAACAAGTCTGCAACGTAAGGTAATAGTGCTATGTGACGAGCTCTTTTTATAGCTGTAGCCACTTTGCGTTGATACTTCAATGAAGTTCCGGTAAGACGACGAGGAAGTATCTTGCCTTGTTCATTAATAAATTTCTTAAGAAATTCAGGATCTTTGTAGTCGATATACTTAATTCCGCTTTTCTTAAAACGGCAGTATTTTTTCTTTTTTACTTCTACCGTAGCAGGAGTTAAATATCTAATTTCCGATTGATTCGTTGACATACTTTTAGCTTTTTTCAGTTAATTGTGATTTTGCTCTTACTTTGTCAGCATATTGGACTGCAAATTTGTCCATTTTCATCGTTAAGAAGCGAATAACTTTCTCTTCGCGACGAAACTGAGTTTCTAACACGTCAATAAGCGTTCCTTCAGATTTGAACTCAACCAGGTGATAGTAACCTGTGTTTTTCTTTTGAATGGGGTAGGCGAGTTTCTTTAAACCCCAGTGTTTCTTTTGAACAATTTCGCCACCATTATCGGTGATGATTTGTTCGAACTTTTCAACTGTTTCCTTTATCTGTGCCTCAGATAAAACGGGAGTTAAAATGAAAACAGTTTCATACTGGTTAATCATTTGATAATTAATTTTAGTGAATTAAACTTAAAAA
>Ga0265338_10010892_pt1 | contig 10580 bp, 7 predicted proteins | sample 42126metaG_FD_193579 | JGI IMG/M metagenome (GOLD analysis project Ga0265338, IMG submission 193579) | Rhizosphere microbial communities from Carex aquatilis grown in University of Washington, Seatle, WA, United States - 4-21-26 metaG | ecosystem: Host-associated > Plants > Roots > Rhizosphere >... | reverse complement strand
TGCCCTGCTTGAGGTCCCCGAACACCTGGTCGTACGTGCGGTTCTCCTTGATGATGTAAACCACGTAGCGGATCGGCGAGGGATCCCCAGGGCGCGCGGGAATCGGGTCTCCCGGCCCCGGGGGATTATCGGGTGGCGCAGGCCGGCACCGCTGCGCGATCCTCGTCCATTCCGCGAGCGACCGAGCGTAGCCGTCGCCGCGGGGAAGGCGGATCACTCCTAGCGAACCCGAGTAGAGTTCATCGATCTTCTGCCTCTCCGGTCCTACGCCCGGGTTTGCCTTCGGCACGAGCCCTCGCGCGCTCACCACGAGCAGCCTCGTGCCATCCGGAGTAATCCGCACGGCCGTGGGAAACCAGCCCGTCGGCACAAACCCCAAAGGGCGGGCGCCCCCGCGAACGCTGACGTCGAACACGGCGATCGTGTTGGCATAGGCGTTTGCCACGTAGAGCGTCCCGCCGTCGCGCGAAAGCGCCAAGCTGTCAGGGGTCGAGCCCGGCAGGTCGCCGGGCGCGAACGAGGAGGAGAGCACCTCGGACACGCGCCCGTCGCCCGTGTCGATCACGGTCACGGTGTTGAGCCCCCCATTTGCAACGAAAAGGCGGCCATCGCGCGAAAGCACCATCTCGTTGGGATGGAGCCCGGTAGGCCACCGCCCGATGACGCGTCCGTCATTGGTGTCGATCACCGCGACGCCGGACTCGCCCCAGAGGCTGGCATACGCCCGGGCCCTGGGTTCGTCCCAGACCACGTTCAAGGGGTCGGCGTCGGAGACGAGTTCGCGGCCCGCAAGGACGTCGTTGGGCTCCTCTGTGCTGGCTGATGGCCGCACACGGGTCTTTTCACCACCCTCCAGCACCGCGGTCCAGGCGCGGGCGCCGGTCTCGAGGTTCACGCGGACCACACGGCTGTCAAACGCAAGCGCGACCACCGCCGACCGGGCGTCGCGGGAAAGCGCAAACCCGGCTACGACGCTGCTGCCGTCCTTGTCCGCGACCCTGACATCGCCCCGCGCAAAGAGCCGATCGGAAGAAAGCGTGAAGGCATGAAGCACCCCGTCGCTGCCGCCGCTGCAGAAGAGGGATTTTCCATCCGACGAGAAGGCGACTCCGCAGAACGCCTCGTTTATCGGGGCCTCGGCGACGACCCTCAGGGACCCGATGTCGACCAGGCGCACCTCGTGCCTCCCGTACCCCGCATGCAGGACCGCGGCAAGCCTGCCCCGGGGATCAACCGCCATGCCCACGGGAAAGTCGCCGAGGACGATCTGGTCGCCCACCGGATGAATCGGCCACTGGCTGTGCAGCAACGTGTAACCGTCCTCCTGGAGCCCGGGAAGCCGCCGCTGGGCGTCGGGAGCCCCCGCCGACGCGGTCGCCGCCACCACGCATGCAAGGAGAAGGGGAACCGGCCTCATGGCTTCAGGGCCCGAACAGTCCAGCGATCTTGGCCTGGATCTCCTCGGCCTTGGCGCGGGGGTCCACGGCCTGGCGGATGGGGCGGCCCACGACGATATAGTCCGCCCCCCTGAGAAACGCGTCCTCGACGTCGACCGTGCGCTTCTGGTCGTCGGAGGGCCGGTTCTCAACCGGCCTGATTCCCGGGCTTACAATGAGGAAATGGTCCCCGAGCTCGCCGCGCAGGCGCGCGGCCTCGAGGCCCGAGGAGATCACGCCGTCGCAGCCAAGGGCTATGGCCCTCCGGGCCCGGGAGAGCACGAGCTCCTCCGGGTCGCACTGGAAGCCCAGGTCGTCAAGGTCGCCACGGTCCAGGCTCGTGAGGACCGTGACGGCGAGAATCTTGATGGGCCCCTTTGCAGACACCGCCGCCTGTATCATCGGGTCGTTGCCGTGGACGGTCGCAAAGGTGACCTTGCGGTGCCGCAACTGCTCCACGGCGAGCTTCACGGTCTCCGGAACGTCAAAGAACTTGATGTCCGCAAACACCTTCTTTCCCTGGGCATCCAGCCAGTCGACCATGTCAAAGTACCCGCCGGTCATGAGGAACTGGAGCCCCAGCTTGTAGAATTGCACCGAGTCTCCAAGCCGCTCCACCCACCGCTTGCCCTCGTCAAGCGACGGGACGTCTAGGGCGAGGATCAGGCGCTCTCGGGCGGGAATCGGCTTTGCGGAGAGGTTCTTGGGTGCGGCCACGTCTCAGATGCCAGACATCGGCGGTTGGCGGTCAAGTCCGAACGGCTTGCGCCGGGAATTGACGCCGCGCCATTTGGAAAACGAGAATCACCGCAAATGGCCACCACCATCTTCACCATCGCCAACCAGAAGGGCGGCGTCGGCAAGACCACGACTGCGGTAAACCTTGCGGCCGGGCTTGCGCAAAGGAAGATCCACACCCTACTTATCGACCTTGATCCCCAGGCTAACGCGACGAGCTCCCTCGGGATCGAGAAGCAGGAGGGAAGGAGCCTTTACTCGGCGCTCCACGGCGAGGGAGACGCCCTCTCCCTGGTCACCCCGACGGCCTACGAGCACCTTGCGCTCATCCCGAGCGAGGAGGACCTCGCGGCGGCGGAGATCGAGCTCTCCCAGATGGAGAACTACCTGATGAAGCTGAAGGGCGTCCTAGCGCCCGTGGTCGCGTCGGGCGGCTTCAGGGTGATCATCATCGACTGCCCGCCGGCCCTCGGGATGCTCTCGATGAACAGCCTGGCGGCCGCGGACTACCTGCTCATCACGCTGCAGTGCGAGTACATGGCCCTCGAGGGCCTGGGTCAGATCCTGCGCAACGTCGAGCGCCTCAAGACGGCGGGCATCAACTCGGCGCTCGAGCTGGGGGGCATCGTCATGACGATGTTCGACGTGCGCACAAGCCTCAGCCGCCAGGTTGTTGAGGAGGTCAAGACACACATGCCCGACAAGATATTCGCGTCGGTGATCCCTAGGACCGTGCGGCTGAGCGAGGCCCCGAGCTTCGGCAAGACGATCTTCGACTACGACCCCATGAGCCCCGGAACCACCGCCTACCGAAACCTGGCAGCTGAGGTGGTGAAGCGATTCGCGCTATGACGAAGTACGGCCAGGCCTTCGTGGCCGGGTTGCAGAGCAATCTCGTCTACCGCTGGAACTTCGGCGTGAGGAGCCTGTTCTGGTTTTTCCACCTCGTCGTCGTGTTCATCCTCTGGGGCGCGGCCTATGCGGGAAACCCCTCCATTGGCGGCTATTCCTTCGCCCAGACGCTCACGTACTTCGTGGTGATCTTCGTCCTCCAGTTCTTCATCGGCGCCTTCAACGAGGACTACCAGATAAGCGAGGACATCCGCAACGGCCTCATCAACCAGTTCCTGCTCAAGCCGATAAACTACTTCGCGTACCGCCTGAGTGTCTTCGCCGCCGCAAGGGTGGTGTCGGGCGCCTTTGGGCTTCTGGCGCTGCTCGTCGCCCTGCCCTTCTTCAGGGGCTACCTGGAAATGCCCCACGACGCCTGGAGGATCGTGCTCGGCGTTCCCGCCATGGCGCTCACCGCGATCATCCAGTTCAGCATCGCCTACTGCTTCGGCCTCCTGGCGTTCTGGTTCCTTGAGATCCAGGGCTTCGTCATCCTCTCGATGGCCGTGGAGAACCTGCTCGGCGGCCAGATCGTTCCGCTGGACCTCCTTCCCCCGGGGGTGTTCAACGTCGTGCGCTTCCTGCCCTTCTTCTACCAGGCGTACTTCCCGGCAGCCATCCTCACCGGCAGGAAGGGCCTTGATTTTGCTGTGCAGGGTCTGGCGATCCAGGCATTCTGGGCTTTCTTCCTGGTCTGTCTCGCCGAGGTGGTGTGGAGGCGCGGCCTCAGGCACCACACCGCCGCCGGGGGCTGAATCGCGAGACAATGAGCTCAATCTCCCGCTACCTCCAGATCTGGCTTGCGAGCGCGCGCTACTCGCTCGTGCGGGCGACCATGTTCAGGGGTGACCTTTTCATCTGGGCCTCGGTCGAGCTCCTTTGGATCTCGGTGAACGTCGTCATGGTCGCCGTGATCTACAGTCACACGCGCACCGTCGCCGGATGGAGCCTCTACGAAATGCTGATCCTGGTCGGGACCTCGATGCTGATTCAGCGCTTCCTGATGGGTTTCTTCTGGAGCGGCATATTCGAGATGGGGCGCAACGTGCGCAACGGCTTGTTTGACTTCATCCTCGCCCAGCCCGGAGACCCGCTCTTCATGGCCTCGACCCGGAAGCTCGAGCTCGACGGGCTCCTCAACTCGGTCGTGGCCGCCGGGCTTGTCATCTACTCGGCCCGGAAGCTCGGCCTGCATCCCGGCGTCGCCGACCTTGCGCTCTACGCGTTCATGGTGGCCTGCGGGGTCGTCATTCATTACAGCGCACTCGTGATGGCGATGTCGCTCTCGTTCTGGATAACGAGCTCACAGGGTGTCGAGGGGAGCTATTTCACGGTCATGGAGTTCTCCCGCCTGCCGAGGGAGGCCCTCAAGGGCATAGCCGGCGTGGTATTCGTGTGGATCATCCCGGCCATCGTCGTCAGCAACGCGCCGGCGCGGGAGATCCTGCACGGGTTCGAGCCCATGTGGACCCTCGGCCTTTGCGCGGCGACGGTCGTCTGGTTCGCGCTTGCAGTCGTGGTGTTCAGGTGCGGCCTGAGGCGCTATACTAGCGCCAGCTCGTGACCGCCGACCTCAAGGCTCTCCAGGAGAGGATCGCGTACGCGTTCCGCGACCCGGCCTATCTCGAGCGCGCGCTCACGCACGCCTCCTGCCTGCAGGACAATCCCGCGTCGCCAGGCAACAACCAGCGCCTTGAGTTCCTCGGGGACTCGGTCCTTCAGCTGATCCTGACCGAGGCGCTCTACGCCCTGTACACCGAGGGCACCGAGGGCGAGCTGACCAAGAGGCGCGCGATCCTTGGCAAGGGCAAGTTCCTGTCCCGCCTCGCCCGCGAGATCGGGCTCGACACCTGCCTGCGCCTTGGCGCGAACGAGGAGGCAAGCGGCGGCCGCGGCCGCGACGCGGCCCTTGAGGACGCATTCGAAGCCATGGTTGGGGCCGTGAACCTTGACGGCGGATTCGAGTGCGCGCGAAAGGCCGTCCTCGCGATCTATGGGGACCTACCGGCGCGTCTGGCGGCGGGCGAGAGCGGCGCGAACCCGAAGGGGCGGCTCCAGGAGATCGTACAGCCCGCGCACGGCAACAAGGCCCTGCGCTACGAGGTGCTCGCGACCGAGGGGGCCGACCACGAGCGCAGCTACGAGGTGGCCGTCTATTTTCTCGAGCGCAGGATCGGCTCCGGGAGGGGCCCCTCCAAGAAGGTCGCGGAGGAGGAGGCAGCCAGGGCCGCGCTTGCAACCCTGGACCCGGCCCCGCCCGCAAAATGACCGGCGCCGCAAGGCACAAGATCGTCGGCATATGCCCGGCGGCCCGCGGAGCCGTCCTCGCCGAAACCATGAGGGCGCGGCCGTCGGCCGTCTGGCTGGTCGTCAACCCGGACCTCAAGGCCGCCGAGCAACTGGCCGAGGACACCGGATTCTTCTGGAATGCGACCGGTCCCGGCCCCGCGCTCGAGACCCTTGTATTCCCCGAATCGATACCCGACAGCCGCGATATGCGAGAGGCCTTCGCCGCGTCGGGCGACCGTCTGACCGTCCTCTCCAGGCTGCGCGAGGCGCGGGCGGCCGCCGGGGGCGCCTCCGCGGGCGCGGTCCTTGCCGTGTTTGCGACGCCGACCTCCCTGCTGCAGTCGGTCCCGGCGATCGAGCAGTATGCCGCGAGCGAAGTCGTCCTTACGCGCGGCAGCAGGCAGCCCTTCCAGGACCTCCTCGAGAGGCTCCGCGGCCTCGACTACGACAGCGAGGCGGTCTGCGAGTCGCCCGGCCATTATGCCGTGCGCGGGGGCATCGTCGACGTGTACCCCGTGACGGCAACTGAGCCCTACCGGCTCGACTTCTTCGGCGACGAGATCGACGACATCCGCGCGTTCGACCCGGTGACGCAGCGCTCGGGCGCGCGCATAGAGCGGATCTCGGTCGCCGCGTCGCCGCGCGTGAGGCTGGAATCCGCAAAGACCGGCATCGCAGACTACCTGGATCCGAGCTCCCACATCGCCTTCGTCGAGCCCGCGGCCCTCGAGGAGGAGTTCAGGGCATTCGCGGCCGACGGCGCCGACGGCCTCGCCCCGCTCCTTTCAAAGTGCGCCGCGGCCTTCGGCCTCAGCGAGATTGACGAGGCGAGCGTGATATTCGCAGAGCCGGCGTCGGAAACGGTATGGGACACCGAGAGCCTTGAGCACCACCGCAGCATGGCTCCGGAGAGCCTGCTCGCACGCGACCGCCTTCAGGCCGAGGACGACGCCAGGCGGGCGTTCCTTGGCCTCGTTGCCGAGTGGAGCAGGCAGGGCTTCCGCGTCGCGTTCGCGGCAGCAAAGGAAGGCGAGGAAAAACGCCTTCGCGAGATCCTCTCGGAGCTGCCGGGCCTATCCGGCATCGACCCCGTCTTCCTGCGCGGGAGCCTGAATGAGGGGTTCCGGCTGACGGGCCGAAAAGACGCCGAGCTGTCCATCGCGCGGGGGGCGCGCGGCCTTGTGTTCGTGACGGAGACGGAGGTCTTCGGGCGCAAGAGGACGCGGCGCGGGGGCGCGGGGCGGCGCGCGCACGTCTCGGTCGCCCAGGTCGACCAGCTGCTCGATTTCTCGGAGCTGGTGGAGGGGGACTTCGTGGTCCACCTCCAGCACGGGATCGCTCTCTACCGCGGCCTCACGAAGATCGACACGGCGCAGGGCCTTCGCGAGGTGATCTCGCTTGAGTTTGACGACGGCGTGACACTCCACGTCCCGCTGCAGGAATCGCACCTCGTCAGTCGCTACGTCGGTCTGGGCCGCGCAAAGCCCCAGCTCGGGCGGATCGGCACGGGCCGATGGGAAAAGGCGCGGCGCACCGTCGAAAGAGCCACCGTCGACCTGGCGGCCGAGCTCCTTCGGATCCAGGCGAGTCGCGAGGCACAGGCGGGGTTTGCATTCCCCGAGGACACACAGTGGCAGCGCGAATTCGAGGCCTCCTTCCCGTTCACCGAGACGCCGGGCCAGTCGAAGGCCATCGAGGAGACAAAGCGCGACATGGAAAGGACCCGCCCCATGGACCGCCTCATCTGCGGCGACGTCGGTTTCGGCAAGACGGAGGTCGCCCTCAGGGCCTCCTTCAAGGCTGTCCAGGCGGGAAAGCAGGTAATCGTCCTGGTGCCCACCACCGTCCTCGCCCAGCAGCACCTCAACACGTTTCGGGAGCGCATGGCGGGCTACCCGGTGGCTATCGAGATGCTGAGTCGCTTCCGCTCGCGCGCCGAGCAGCGGACGATCCTAGAGGCCGTGGCCACCGGCGGCGTTGACATCCTGATCGGGACCCACCGGCTCCTTCAGCGCGACGTGGTCCCGAAGGACCTGGGGTTGCTGATCATCGACGAGGAGCAGCGCTTCGGCGTGAAGCACAAGGAGGTCTTCAAGAAGCTCAGGACGACGGTAGACGTGATCTCGATGAGCGCCACGCCGATCCCGAGGACGCTCTACCTCGCCCTCACGAGCGCTCGGGACATGAGCGTGATCGACACCCCCCCGGTCAACCGCCATCCCATCCAGACGATCGTCAAGACCTACGATGAGACCATCGTCGTCGACGCGATTCGCCATGAGATGCGCAGGGGCGGCCAGGTGTTCTACCTGCACAATCGCGTGGGGACAATCGACCTCGTCGCGAGACGCCTGGGCGAGCTCATGCCGGACCTGACCTTCGGCGTCGGGCACGGGCAGATGCACGCGGCCGACCTCGAGAGGGTGATGACGGAATTCGTGGCGGGCAGGTACAACGTGCTCGTCTGCACGACCATCATCGAGAGCGGCCTCGACATTCCGAACTGCAATACCCTGATCATCGATGGGGCCGACCGCTTCGGGCTCTCGCAGCTCTACCAGCTCCGGGGGCGGGTCGGCAGGTTCAAGCACCAGGCGTACGCCTACCTGCTGCTCCACCGGCACACCCGGCTCCTCGATTCAGCGCGCCAGCGCATGAACACGCTGCGCCAGCACACGCAGCTTGGCGCGGGCTTCCGAATCGCGATGCGCGACCTTGAGTTGCGGGGCGCCGGCAACCTGTTGGGCGCCGAGCAGAGCGGGCATATCGTCGGGGTCGGCTTTGAGCTTTACTGCCAGCTCCTGCGCCAGTCCGTAGCACGCCTGCGCGGCGACAAGTCGGCGGCGGCCATACGCGCCAATGTAAAGCTGGACTTCGTGTTCGTCGGGGAGGGCGCGGCCGCGGATGGAACCCCGGTCGGCCGCCACGAGGACGGGTACACGGCACTCAAGGACGCCGAGGATAGGGCGGGCGGCCCCGAGATCAGCCGCGTCCAGGCACGGATCGCCACGTCCTACATCGCGGAGACCCGCCTCAGGATCGACATCTATCGCAAGCTGGCGATGGCCGACTCCCGCGAAACCGTGAGGAAGATCGAGGAGGAGCTGAGGGACCGGTTTGGAAAGCCTCCGGAGGAAGTTCGCACCCTCCTGCAGGTGACCGAGATCCGTGTCTTGGCGGAACAAAAGGGTATCCTATCCGTCGAATCCGAATCGAATCGCCTCAAGTGCCTGCGCGGCACCGGCCAACGGGACGACTGGGTGATGATCGGAACCCGGTTTCCAAGGTTGACCGCGCCCCGCCCGCACCTACGGTTGAAGGAGATTATCGCCTTTCTGAACCATTTGCCGAATCCATGATCCTGCCCCGCAGTGTTAACGCTGCACTTTTAGCTTCCGTGCTGGCCGCCCCAGGTCTGGCGCAAACCGCACCGGCGGACGACAATCTCAACCTGCGATTTGCGAACGGGATCGCAGCGATAGCCGAGGATAAGATCATCACGGTCGACGATGTCCGCCGCGAGGTGACTCCCCTGATCCCCCAGCTTCAGCGCGAGTCCCACAACGAGCAGGAGTTCAACCAGAAACTCGAGGCGCTGCAGGACAACGCGATTCAAAACCTTATCGATAGGGTGCTGATCATCAAGGACTTCCAGAAAGACGACAAGAAGCACGTGCCGGTCAGCTTCGTGGACAATCAGATTGCCGACCAGCTCAACGAGCAGTTCGACAACGACCGGTCCAAGTTTCTCGCCTACCTGAGGGCCCGCGGGACCACCATGCGCGACTATCGCAAGGAGGTGGAGGAGGACATCATCTACAACTACATGCTGCACCAGCAGCACAAGTCGCAGAGCATCGTTAGCCCGGTGCGGATCGAGCAGTACTACAAGGAGAACAAGGACCGCTTCTACCAGGACGACAGCGTACATCTTCGCCTTATCCAGCTTTCCCGCACCGTCGCGGCGACGGACGGCGACCTCAGGGGCCAGGCCGACGCGATCCTGCTGCGCGTCCGCTCAGGCGAGAAGTTCGAGGACCTCGCCAAGGAGTATAGCTCAGATTCGCGCCGCGCCAAGGGAGGCGACTGGGGATGGATGAAGCGGTCCGACCTCAAGCCCGAGTTCAGCGAGCCGCTCTTTGCCGTCAAGAAGGGCGAATGCTCAAACCCGGTGATCCTCCCCGAAGGCTGCTTCCTGCTTTATTGCGAGGACCGGAAGTACGCCGGTATCCAGCCGCTGGACGAGGTCCGTGACCAGATTGAGCGCATCCTTGTCCAGCAAATGGGCCGCGACTATGAGGACCGGTGGCTGGAGCGCCTGCGCCGCAACGGCTACGTAAAGCACTTCTAAGCGGGGTATCCCGTCAGGCGCTGCTCTATCAGAAAGGTCCCCGGCCGACCTTCCCCAAATGGCGACCTCGGCAAACTCCGCCCCGTTACAGAGCCTGCCCGGAGGACCATGCCGCGGACCCGCCAGGGCGAGAGGAATTAAACCATTATAGGTCATGTCTATTTTGATTGTTTATTTCGGGTCCGGGTGCACGCTCGTCCGACATCATGGATCTTGCGGCGAGCACACCCGGTCCGGTCCCACACTATCCTGAGAACCGGCTCCGTGTAATGCCGGCTGGGGAACGGCCGCAGGAGCGCCTCGAAAGGCTCGGCGCAGCCGCACTGAGCGACACCGAGCTTCTGGCAATGCTCCTTCGCAGTGGCACCCGCGGCCACGACGTGTTGACCCTCTCATCCCGGCTTGTTGCGGAGGCCGGCTCTCTTGCAGGCCTCCTTGCCTGGCACGAGACCGACTTCCGCAACCTGAGGGGGATTGGCAGGGTGAAAGCCCTCCAGTTGGTCGCCGCCATGGAGGTCGCCCGCCGAGCGATTCGCCTGCCGCCCAACGAATCTCCCGTCCTCAACCGCGCTGACCTGATCGCAGCGCACCTCGACCCGGTTGTGTCAGGCCTCGACGTCGAGAAATTCTGGGTGCTCTGCCTCAACCGTCGCAACCGGCTGCGAAAGCGGGTCGAAGTTTCATCGGGTACGGCCACTGCGGCGCTCGCGCACCCGCGCGAAGTCTTTCGTTCTGCCATCAGGGAGGCGGCTGCAGCCGTTGTCTGCGCTCACAACCATCCATCAGGTGACCCGGCCCCAAGTGCTGCGGATATCCAACTCACGAGGCAGCTAAGGGAGGCTGCCTCGGCTGTGGATATTCCTCTGCTGGAACAT
>Ga0265338_10010891_pt1 | contig 10581 bp, 8 predicted proteins | sample 42126metaG_FD_193579 | JGI IMG/M metagenome (GOLD analysis project Ga0265338, IMG submission 193579) | Rhizosphere microbial communities from Carex aquatilis grown in University of Washington, Seatle, WA, United States - 4-21-26 metaG | ecosystem: Host-associated > Plants > Roots > Rhizosphere >... | reverse complement strand
CTCACCGGCGCTCGCCGTTGACATCCTTGAAACCTACGGCAGGGAACGAATCTGGTTGAACAGCGCGTGCGATTGGGGCGTGAGCGATCCGTTGGCCGTGCCGAAAACGGCGCTGGAAATGAAAAAACGCGGACATCGGGTTGCAGCAATAGAAAAAGTCGTCTATCAAAACCCGCGGAAATTCCTGAGCCAATGCCCGAAGTTCCGGGTTTAGGGCTGGCTCAATCGGAAGAACAAATTCCCCGTTGTCGGGGTGAGGGTCACGCTGCTGATTCCGTTGGTGGTGGTTACGGTGCCACCATAACTGACCCAGTTCGTCGTGGCCAGATTTCCATTGCTCAGTAGCGTGTAACTGCCCGTGTTCGGCCACGACACCGACACGCTGTTCGGCCCGACAAACGCAAGCGTCAGGTTCGGCACGCCGGGCGTTTGCACGACGGAAATCAAACTCCAGAATCCGCCGGTCAACGAATAATTGCCGCCGGTCATCGGCCCGCCGGCGTCAGTCTGACCGATAGTGCCGTTGACCGAATATTGACCGTTGCTGCCGGTGCCGCCTCCACCCGAAACCTTGAACCAGTCAACTGAATAACTTTGGGCGCCAAGACTGAACGCGACCATGAATGGCAGCGCATTTAGCAGCAGGTGTTTCCTCATGGAAATTCTTAATTTGCCCAGATGTTTCCTGCAACACTGACGGGCATGAACTGGTTGTTGCCGATGTACTGCAGCTCCACCGCTGCGCCTTGACCGCCAATGATGTAGCCGGTTGTTCCCACTGTTGTTGTGGTTTGTAGAGTAGCCTCTGAAACGTAAATCCCGCCAGTCGTGGCGTTGTTGACCACCGCTGCCAGTTTGGTGCCGTCGGCGGACGAAGCAATGGAACTCCAATTTCTGATGGGAGCATTGGTTTGCTGTGTCCAAGCAACACCGAAAGTGCTTGAAGTGTAAATCCCGCCCCCATTTACCGCCGCCGCCAGCTTGCTGCCGTCCGACGATGAGTCAATGGAGGCCCAATTTGCACTTGTAGGCGCACCGCTTTGCAACGTCCAAGTCGCGCCGCCATTGGACGAAGTATAAATTCCTCCCCCTCCCACAGCCGCCGCCAGCTTGTTGCCATCAGCGGACATGGTAACGGAAGCCCAGTTTGCCCCGGGAGCACCTGAACCGCCGGAAGCAAAAATCCCACCGCCACTTGCAGCGGCGGCGAATTTGCTGCCATCCGCCGAGCAAGTCACCGAAACCCAATTTGCCGAACCAGCTCCGGTTATCGTCCAGCTTGCACCTGCGTTGATCGAACTATAAACACCACCACCGTAAATCGCTGCGAATAATTTGGTGCCATCCGCCGAAGAAGCCACCGAAATCCAGTTCGCGGAACCGGAGCCGGTTACCGCCCAACTTGTACCAGAATTGGTGTAAACGCCACCGCCGTAAATCGCCGCCACCAATCTGTTTCCGTCAGCTGACGAAGCGATGGAACGCCATTGCGCAGCGAATGGAGTGCTGTTATTCCAGGAGATTCCTGAATTAATCGAGGTGAAAATTCCAACGCCGTTCGCCACCGCGGCCAAACGGCTGCCGTCCGCCGACGAGGCAATGCCATACCATGTATTGGCGGCTTGGGTCAACGTCCACGGCGAATTTGCAAAACTCGAAAAATTTCCAAGGATGGATTGACCGGCATTTTGTGCAACCTTCCAGCCGCCCGCACCCGGCCCCGAAATGCGAACGATGTCGCCAACGCCAGGCGAGGCCGGCAACGTCACCGTGGCCGGTTGGGGGTTGGTCAAAAGATAACCGGTGTCTATCACGGCCTGGATCGCCGTGCCGTTGGTGGGAATCCAGCCAACGAGGCCATTGCCGAAAAAACTGCCCCGGAAACTGTTGCCGAAATTGGTGAAGGCATTTGCGCCGCTGAAGGTTTGATTTGCATTCAACAAGGCAACATTGGCGGAAAGGCGTGCGTCCGCCACGGTGCCGCTGGCCAGTTGCGTGGCGTTAAGATTCGTCAGACCTGCGCCGTTGCCGGTGAAACCGCCGGTAAACTGGTTGGCGGAATTATTGAAGGCCACGGTGTTGCCGTAGGTGCCCGACACCCCGGCGCTGGGCACCACCCCCGTCACATTGCCCGCCGTGATGGCATAAGGCGTTGCCGTCAAAAGTTGTCGCGGGCTCAGGATGGCGAAACTGGACGCGCCATTGGTGCGAACGCCGATTTCCAGATAACGCGGATTGCCGTTGAATACGCCGCCGCCGAAATCCAGCGTGACGGTGAACAAGCCGTTGCTGATGGCGGTGGCGGAATTGGTGATTGGCCCGGCCATGACGTTGGTGGGACTGCTGAGCGAATCGTAAATGGTAAAGGTCAGATCGTAACTGCCGCTGGCCGGGCTACTCCCGTTGTTGAGCCGGCCCTGGTAGGTAAATGCTGTGCCTTGGGCAAAAAGCGTTTCAACCGGGAACAGCGCCAGAACCGCACAAAACAAAAAGAGGCCAAACTTTGATTTCACAACAGCGTTATTCTAAACCACCGCGGATATAATTCAATCCCGAAACTGTTAAGACCTTTAGGCTTGAGCAAGAAGGAGTTGCCGGGCTGAATGACGGACGGCTTCGATGAGTTCCTTGGGTCGAACCACCCTGGCTTCACCGCCCCAGCTCAAAATCCAGCGCTCGATTTCGACGAGGCTGGAAAGTTTCAAACGCAATTCAACTCCCCCGCCCTTCAATTCGCGCAACTGCTGCGATTCGTGCCATTTCTTTTCACGAATGTAATCGGCGGCGCGGGCATTGAACCGAATCACGACTTCGTATTCACCTTCCCCCGAATGAACGCCGAAGCTGTCGCGCAAACGTTTTTCAAGTGAAAATGTCTGCGGGCGCGCAAACGTCTTTCCGGTCGGCTGAGCGGATTGGATCCGCGCGGGCACAAAGGTGCGGACATCCCTGCGCGCCTGGTCATAGGCGAACAGAAACCATTCGCCATTGATGTTCGCCAGATGATACGGGTCAACAACGCGCTTTTCCGGCTGACGCTGGCCGGGCTTGCGGTAGGCCAGTTCGAGTTGTTTGCGCTGCGCCACGGCCTTGGCCAGCGCGTCGAAGATTTGCAGGCCCAAAATCGGCTCGGCGCGGGTGCGGAAGGAAATCGTCCGCCCGAGGTCGGCCAGATTCAACGAAATGGTGTCGGGCAGCGCCTGCTCCATCTTTTTGATGGCGCTCAGGAGCGGCTTCTCAAAACTCGTGCCGCGATACTGCTGGAGCGCCTTTTCCGCCACGACCAGCGCAAAGAGTTCGCCCTCGGTGATTTGCAGGGTTGGGAAGGCACTGACTTCCTCGGTATAACCATAGCCGTTGTGGCGCGAATCAAATTCAATCGGGAGACCCAGCCGGTCGCGCATGAATTCGATGTCGCGATGAATCGTCTTGGTGGCGACTTCAATTTCGCGGGCGAGCGTGGAGGCGTTGGGGTATTTGCCGGACGAAACCGCCTGATGGATGCGCAACATCCGCTCCAGCGGCGGACGCGAATGGAGCGACGGATTCACCGCGGAAAAACTACGATCCCTTGTCAAGCTTGGCGAGCAATTCGTCGTTGGTCTTGTGTTTTTTGAGCGCGGCGGTGAGCGTTTCCATCGCTTCGATGGGATTCAGGTCCACCATCGTGCGGCGCAATTTGCGGATGGCTTCAATCTGCTTCGCCGGGTAAAGCTTCTCCTCCTTGCGCGTGCCGCTCTTGGGAATATCAATCGCGGGATACAGGCGGCGGTCGGAAAGTTTGCGGTCGAGAATCAACTCCATGTTGCCCGTACCCTTGAACTCCTGAAAAATGAGTTCGTCCATTCGTGAACCTGTGTCCACCAGCGCCGTGGCCAGAATGGTCAGCGAGCCGCCGTGCTCGATTTTGCGGGCGGAGGCGAACATCTTGCGCGGGATTTCCAAGGCTCGCGCGTCCACGCCACCGGTCATCGTGCGGCCGCTGCCGCCATGGACGCTGTTGTAGGCGCGGGCAATGCGCGTGAGCGAATCCATCAAAACAAAAACGTCCTTGCCGCTTTCCACGATGCGCCGGCACCGCTCGATCATGAAGCGCGAAAGGCGCACGTGCGTTTCCAGGTCCTGGTCGTTCGACGACGCGACGACCTCGGCCTTGACCGAGCGTTGAAAGTCCGTCACTTCCTCCGGCCGCTCGTCAATCAGCAGGACCAGCGCGTGAACTTCGGGATGGTTCGTGGTGATGGCGTTGCAGATTTGCTTGAGAATGGTGGTCTTGCCGCTGCGCGGCGGAGACACAATCAGGCCGCGCGTGCCCCTGCCAATCGGCGTGACGAGATCAATCACGCGCGTCTCAATCAAATCGGGGTCGGTTTCAAGTTTGTATTTTTCAATCGGGTCAATCGACGTGAGATTTTCAAAGCGGACGGCTTTGACGTAATCCTCAAATGTCATGTCGTTGACCTTTTCGACGGCCTTGAGTTGCGGACTGGTGCCGCGGTGCGGCGGCTGGGTGGTCCCTTCAACATGGCTGCCCTCGCGCAAAAAGCTGCGCCGGATGGTGTCGGGCGTGACAAAAATGTCGGTCGGCTTCGGGTGAAAATGGTTTTGCGAGGTGCGCAGGAAACCAAACCCCTTTTCGGAAATCTCCAGAAAGCCGGAGCCATGGTCCGGCGATTTTTCACCGTTGTTGGTTGCGTCGCTCATAAATGTATTGTGCCGTCGAAGGCCAAAAATTACCCCGAAACTTCGGTTTTGAATTTTGAATTTTGGAAACTACCGTGGCGGCTCTCTTTTTGGAAAATTCACCCAACCACAGATATCAAACCTTCGACAGTCATGTAATACGGGCAAAGCCCGGCGCGTGCAACATATTTTTTAGGCAAAATTCGGCTCCCGCAACTGATTTTCGCGCCATCAGCCGCCCACGGCCGCGCGCGCTTCGGCCGCCAGCGGCGTGCTCAAATAACGTTCGCCGGTGGACGGGGCAATGGTGACAATAAGTTTACCCTTGTTTTCAGGACGTTTGGCCACCTGAATGGCCGCCCAGACGTTTGCCCCCGATGAAATGCCGCACAAAATGCCTTCTTCCTTCGCCAGGCGCCGCGCCATCTCGAACGCATCGTCATTGGCCACCTGAATGCTTTCGGAAATTTGCGGGTTCCCGGCGGCATCTTTCAAATGCAGATTTTTCGGAATAAACCCTGCGCCCAGTCCCTGGATTTTGTGGGGACCGGGTTTCAATGGCTGGCCGGCCAGGGTCTGGGTGATGACGGGTGAATCCTTCGGATCCACCGCAATGGCAATGAACGAGGGCTTTCGCGGCTTGATGACTTCCACACAACCGGTGATGGTGCCGCCCGTCCCGACGCCCGCAACCAAAATGTCCACTTTGCCATCGGTATCGGCCCAAATTTCCTCCGCGGTCGTCTTGCGATGAATTTCGACATTGGCCGGGTTCTCAAACTGCTGCGGAATCCATGAATTGGGCGTTTCCTTGGCCAGCTGTTCGGCCTTGGCGATGGCCCCTTTCATGCCTTCGGCGCCAGGTGTCAAAACCAGCTTCGCGCCCAGCATCGCCAGGAGCGTCCGGCGTTCCACGGACATCGTTTCGGGCATGGTCAGAATGAGCTGATACCCTTTTGCAGCGCACACGAACGCGAGCGCAATGCCGGTGTTGCCGCTGGTGGGCTCAATGACGATGGTGTCCTTTTTAAGCACGCCGCGTTTTTCGGCGTCTTCAATCATGGACATGCCAATGCGGTCCTTGACGCTGCTCAGCGGATTAAAGAATTCGCACTTGAGGAGAATGGTGGCGGGCAGACCGGCGGTAACCTTGTTCAGTTTGACCAGCGGCGTGTGTCCGACGGTTTCGATGATGTTGTTATAGATGCGTCCCATAAAGTTCCTTTTGGAATACGCTTAATCGTTCTTGTTAGTCAAGATTGTACGAAGCAGGGACAAGCGCAAGCGGATTTTTTTTCAACGGAAAACATCGAACATTCAAATTCGATGTTGGATGTCTCCCGCGCTAAAACATTAAGTCCCCGCCCGGCCTTTCGGCCGGGCAGGGACAAATGGGGGATGGGAGTTCGCCAATCTCTCTTTCCCGGACCGGCATTAGGCGCGCACCCTCGCGGGGGCTGCCGGTTTCCCGACGCCATTCTCCACGGCAAGCGGAGTTATCGGCCTCGTAGCAGGGCCGTCCAGCGCCTTGCGGTCGCTGAATTTCGAGTGAGGCTTTTCAGCTCGCTTCGGCTGGTGGTTGCGCCACCGGCCTGCGAACCAGGTCAAGACACGCCTGTAAACTGTTCTTCGCGTCTTGACCGCTTAACGCCGGGTCAGCCGCCGCTTTTGACGGCGCGTTCGCCCGGTGCCACGGGTCTCGCCTCTTCACTCTCAGGTTGCCTTTTGCTCACAGTCCAGCGACGCCGTTTTTAACATCGCCAGCTCTCGGAAGTTTTTCACGCGACCTGCCCAGTCATCGTGTCCTTCCCGGCGCGCACGCTCCGTTTGTCCGCCTTTCGGCGGTTTTCATTGGGCGGTTTCAATTCGATTGAATCCGCCAGAGTCGCCCGCACCGTGCTGATGCGCAGTAGCAACCGTATACCCTCCGGGTAACTGCGATTCACTCAGGCTCGAAACCGGCCTGAGCTACTTGACTCGGCTCGGAACGGTTTCTGTATCGTCCCTTGCCGCCAGGTCCCTCATTCGCTTTTGGCATTTGCGAACATGCCAGAGGAACCGGTGAATGCTGCCTCCGTCCGAATCTTTCGATCCGGTTTCAGAGGAACCGGGCCAACCAGCCTGACCCGGCCTTTCCCCAGTCGCCTGGGATTATCCTGGAAACAAACAGTCACAATCTTTTGAACCGTTACTGCCTGCTTCGTTCTTTCAATGAACTGGGGACATCTTAACGCAGATTGGAAAACCGACAACGAATTGATATCCACAGCTTGTTCACCGGGATGCGCCTGTGAGCGGCCTGTGAACAATGCAAGACCCGTGGTCAAATGAATGATTTTTACACTTTGCCTTCGCAAATTATTCACCGCGTTGGCGGCTGAAAGACGGGCGCGGTGAACAAGTTCTGTTCCGCCAAATCGTTAAAAAATCCCCCTCGACACAAAACTATTCCGGGCACAAACTTCGCACCAGGAACACCGGCATTCCGCGGCTTGTCGCCGGTTTTCACAAAATCAAAAACCACGCTTATGAATGATTCAATGGCTTTTCAAATCGGCGAAATTATCGGTGTGATCCTGATCATTTTGATCATGATCGGCATTGGCGTTTTTTTTGTCATCGCCCTGGTCAAGGCTTTCACCACCCGCCGAAGGGGTTGGATTATTGCCGCCTCGATTGCCGGCCTGCCCTTTTTGCTTTTCCTCGGCCTGTTCCTGACGGGAATGGTGATAGGTTTTACCAGGGGCATAAACCGCTCAAATGAAATCACCGCTGCCCGCCGGGGAGACCCTTCGCAACTGCTTACGGCAACCATGACCCCGGTTTCCGGCGCCGCCCTGCCTTATGAAATTTCGATCCCCTTGTTGAGCGCGTGGGCCAAAAACGATTCCCAGCCGCCCTTTGATTACGTGTTCAGTTATCGTGACGCCTACGTGGCCATAATTCCGGAAGGCATCGGTTTGGGAACGCCGGAAAAAATTTACGCCGTTTCCCGGAAAAATCTGGCGTCAAAAGCCTCCAGCCTCCAGACCACCACTCCCCTTTCCACCGAAATTGACTCCCATTCCTGGTTGACCTACGACGCGACCGCGACGGTGGACGGCGTGGACATAAAATACAGATTTTACGTCTATGCCGATTCCCAATGCACGATCCAGATTGTGACCTGGACCGGCCCGGTGCTTTTCGGCCATTACGCGCCCGTCTTCGACCGTATCGCCAAATCCTTTAAAATGCCGAAATAAGGAAAAAATCGTTGCCGTCTAAATCCACCATGAGGTTGAAACAAGAAAGCCGCCCCGGCGGACGGCTCTAAACGTGAGGGGCTGCATCCCACCTCAACCTTTACCTTTAAGCAGCTTTCGCGGGCGCGGCCTTTTTGGCTTTGGTTAATTGTTTTTTCCGTTTGAGATAACGCGCCCGGCGTGTTCGTTTTTCAGCTTTGTTGAATTGTTTGCTCATACAAGTGTCTTTACATCGGCCACGTATTCCGATTTTGTTTTGGCACTATGAAAGTTCGGGCGCGACAATTCAACATCTATTTGACGGTGGCAACCGCCCTGGCCTTGCTCTGCGGTTGTGAAACTGACAGGCCCCGCGGTCCGGTCGGCGCGTTGCGCGTCCACGTCGAAATCAGCTCCAACTCCGCGGACACGAGCCAAACCGTCTCCGTGTTGCGCGCCGATCCCGTTCTCGTCACCATCGCGCAACAACCCATTTTGACCGAGGCGAACATCGTTGCCAGCAAAGTTGTTGATGCGCGGGGCGGGTTTGCCATCGAAATCCGTTTTGACGAAACCGGCACCTGGATTTTGGAACAATGGTCCGCCAGCAACCCCGGCCGCCACCTGGTCCTTTTCGGCCAATGGGGCGACAAACTGGTTAACGGTCGCTGGCTGGCGGCACCGCTCATCACCCATCGCATTGGCAACGGTGTCCTCACCTTCACCCCGGACCTGTCGCGTCCCGAAGCCGACCAGCTTGTGCTGGGACTGAACAACGTCGCCCAATTTTATAAAAAACAATTTAAATGATTGTTCCCAACTTTTGCCGCGCCCTTGTCTTCGCGAGCGTGTTTGCGCCAGCCGTGCTTTTGGCCCAGGAACCTTTTCGATTTCCGACGGCGAATCACTCTCTGTTTGAGCCGGGCAAGGAGCTTGAATTTTTTACCCCCACCGCGCCCGACAAACCCTGGACCAGCGGCAGTTTCGGCTGCGTCCGCAACAACGGCGGGCGTTTGCACGAAGGCCTTGATATTCGCCATCTGCAAACCGGCAAACGCGGCGAGCCGACCGACCCCGTCATGGCCACTGCGGACGGCACGGTCGTTTATTTCAGCATCAGGCCGTCCCTGTCGAATTACGGGAACTACCTCGTCATCCGCCATGTCATCGATGGAGTCGAAATTTATTCGCTCTACGCGCATTTGAGTGCCATCCGGCCCGGGCTGAAAATGGGCGACCCCGTCAAAGCCGGCGACGTCATCGCCACGATGGGACGGACTTCAAACGCGGAAACGATTTTGAAGGAGCGCGCCCATGTCCATTTTGAATTGAACGTTTTGGTCAATGACCGTTTCGCGGCGTGGTTCAAAAACAATTCCAAGGAACGCAATGACCACGGCGAATGGAACGGCCAGAATCTCAACGGCCTGGACCCGCGGGAAATTCTGCTGGCCGAACACGCCGAGGGCGCCAAATTCAGTTTACTCAACTACCTGCGCGGCCAAACGGAGCTCTGCCGTGTGCTGGTGCGGGCCACCAATTTCCCCTATCTGAAACGCTACCCGATGCTGGTGCTGCCCAATCCTCAAGCCGAAAAGGAAGGCGTGGCCGGTTACGAAATCACCCTGAACTTCAACGGCGTCGCCTTTGCCCTGATGCCACGGGCGGCGTCGGAAATCAAAGGCCAGGCCAAATTTCAACTGCTTTCCGTCAATGAAGCCGAACAGCGGGCAAATCCCTGCGACCATCTCGTTGCCAGACGCGGCAGCCGTTGGGAACTGACGGACAAAGGATTGCACGAACTGGAACTGCTGACGTATTGAGCCGCCGTGCGCACCGACATCAAATCCCTCTCACGCGACGAACTGAAAGCCCGGTTCGCCGCATGGCATCAGCCAGTTTATCGCGTCACCCAATTGCTCGAATGGCTTTATTCCCACCGCGCCACCAGTTGGGATGCCATGGGCAATCTGCCCAAGGCGTTGCGCGAAAAGCTCGCCGAAACTTTCTCACTTCAGACGTTGGAACTCGTTCGCAGGCAGGGCGGAAATGACACCACCCAAAAATTCCTCTGGCGGCTGCGCGACCATTCGCTCATTGAAAGCGTTTTAATCCCGGCCAATCCGTCACTTTACGGCGATGCGAGCGACCGCCACACGCTCTGCATTTCCACGCAGGTCGGCTGCGCCTACGGCTGCAAATTTTGCGCCAGCGGCCTCAACGGTTGGAAACGCAACCTGACATCGGACGAAATCGTTGAACAGGTCTTGGCAGTCGAACGTCAAGCTTCCGCCAAACTTAAAATTCCAAACTCAAAACTTAAAATTGATTCCAGTCCCTCGTCACCCGTCACCCGTCTCATCGACAACGTCGTGGTCATGGGCATGGGCGAGCCGCTGGCGAACTACGATCCTTTGCTCAAGGCGCTCAGAATCCTGAACGCGCCTTGGGGCGGCGGCATCGGCGCGCGCAAAATCACCGTTTCCACCAGCGGCCTCGCGCCGCAGATTCGCCGGCTGGGCGGCGAACCGGAACAATTCCGACTTGCCATTTCTTTGCACGGCGCGACCGACGCCGTGCGCGACAAAATCATGCCCGTGAACCGCAGGTATCCGCTCAAGGAACTGGTGGCCGCCTGCGAGGATTACCAGGGTCAAAAAGGCCGGATGCTCAC